>Ga0315291_10004940_pt1 | contig 16832 bp, 37 predicted proteins | sample YL17G12_20_MG_FD_203070 | JGI IMG/M metagenome (GOLD analysis project Ga0315291, IMG submission 203070) | Sediment microbial communities from Yellowstone Lake, YNP, Wyoming, USA - YL17G12_20 | ecosystem: Environmental > Aquatic > Freshwater > Lake > Sediment | place: USA: Wyoming | collected...
TATTTATTCGGTGGGATAGATTCCACGGGACGTGAGAGCCTGGGTGACCGTTTCGAGGTGGGCGGAGCCCAGCTCCTTGTCGAGGTCGAGGGTGCCGTCTCTCATCACATACCACTGGGTAGCGATTTGTTTGACGATCTCCCGGCACTCGTCGATGGGGAGGGCGTCGATGGCGGCGTCCAGGTCGGCCTCGGTTCTGATCGGTTTCTTTTGCATTATAGGGCCTCCGTTTAGTCGTTGTCTGTAGGCACGCAAAAGACATGTCCGCAGTTGGAGCATTCCTGACCTGCTGTGACATTCTTGGGTATGGGCTCACTGCAGTCGGGACATTCCTTATTAGGGTATGAGTCCCGGATGAGCTGACTCTCAGTTTTTCTTGTCATAGAGCCTCCTGTTAGATGAGTTCTGTGGCGAGACGCAGCGTGGACTCCATCACATTATAGAAATCCCCGCAGGCGTCCATATTGGAGAGCAGGACGGCGGCGAGGGTTTCAGGGACCCGTATGGGCTCCGTGGTCTGGTAGCTGGCTTTCTCACAGCTTTTACGGTCCTTACGAGCCTCTGTGAGGGTCCCGTGGGCATGGACGTACATTTCACGGCTGGAGCCGCCTTGCTGGATTACGAGATAGAGTTTCTTGGTAGACATGGGTTACTCCTTGTAGGGGATGTTTGCGTAGAGCTACGTTTCATGCAGCCCTACGCATACGATTACTTGGTGCTGCGAGTCATGCCAGCGCGTTCGAGATCTCTCCACGAGAACGATCCATACACTCCCCAGCCGTAGTCATATCCCACCGCCCTTGGAGCATCTAGCTGGCTCTCCAGGTACCAAAACGCTTTCTTACCCAGGTGAATGAGTACATCCTCTCGGAGTTTGTTCACGAACCTATGGGTTACTCCGAGACCCTTTTCAGTCTGGTGAATGATGTAGTAGCTACGTCGTTGGAGAGAGGTGAGTACATGTTTCTGGATGGGCTTTTTGTAGTACAGGTTTTTCTCGGTCATAGTAGAGCCCCTTTACTGCTTGTATGTGTAGGTTTTCGTATTGTTGATGGGATAGCAGTACCCTGCCTCATTATTCTCGGGCGGACACAGCTCAGTGACCTGGACGATATAGGATTCGTCATTGGTCATACGGTTCTCTTCGATCACGTCACGGGCGATCTGGGAGGCCTGTTTGGGCGCATCTGCTCTCACGATGAAACTGGCGGTGCCGAGGTTAGGGCTGGTGATCTGATAGAGATTCATGAGTGTACTCCTTTTACTGGTTGTTACAGATGGTGCTGTTGAGAGGCAGAGAGATGACGACTGCGTCCTCGAAATCATTGAGCAGGCGATAGTCTATGCCTTTGATAGGCTCACGGCGACTGACCTTCCCCATGACTACGGCGGCGATACCGGCGTTATCATAGCAGCCGATGGGATCCATGAAATGGTCTACGCCATCTTCGCACTCATCGGACTGTACCGTGAACACGATATGGATTTTCTTAGGGGACTTCAGATACTTCTCTTGGATACGTTTGAGAGTTTGCTTGGCATTCTTAGACATGATAGAGCCTCCTATTAATTGGTGGACCACTTGGTCTTTTCTACGGTCTTAATAGACGGGCGCTTCCAGTTGAGGATCACGCCGGTCTCCAGATCGATCTCTAGCTCTACGTAGTCCCCGTAGTGCTCCTCAGGCATGAGCGCAGGTACGTACCCATCATGCGTCGCTACTGGCTTGCCTTTACTGTCCCTAAGTTCTGCGTAGCACAGGTCAGAGCATTTGGCATTGATGTACACACGGTTCACATCGAGCTTCTTACCCTGGATGGTGACTTTCATTTTGGTGTACTCCTTTTATTGATTCTTGGTAGCCCAGCGTATCGCGTCACGCTTCTCTCTGCACTGGTGTACTTCTTTGGAAGTCTTGATGTCAAACACCACGTACTTGGGGACTCCCAGCTCTTGGTATCCCGCTCTCTCATAGACCTCACGAGTTCCGATAGTCTGCACAGGGATGACTACACAGCCGCATAGGGTTTCTTCATGCATGATAGGACCTCCTAGTAATTGGATCGGATGAGCTTGAGTTTCTTAGGGTAGCGGGATTTGTTTTCTTTGATAAAGATCTCGCACTGGAATTTGAGGGGGTCTGAGTACACTTCTTTATTCCCACACTTGACACGCCAGTTGTATATGGCAGAGCGCCCACGACCTCCTCTGAGATCAGATGGCATGATAGAGCTCCTTATTTGGCTATTGTTAGACGCCACTTAGCTATCGCTACGACCTCAGGATCGACATCGTTTATGTAGAGGGCTACATTTTCGAAAGGCCCGTGGAACACTTCACTCTCCCTGGCATCCAAACTCCTACGTACCTTCTTGTCTCGCCAGTTGGCGGTTCGAATACGGGTCTTTAAGAAACCCGTGCCCATCACATCGAGCAGCTTGTAATCCTCCCTACTGTACTGAGATCGTACGTAGGGATCGATATCACTTTGCATTCTTAGATCTCCTATAAAAGAAAAGGGAGAGACTCTCTATAGGCCTCTCCCCCTCTCATGTACATTGCGATCGATGACTGTCTTACTCTGCTGACTCACCTTTGTTACGGGGACCGCGCAATGTGTACTTCCAGAGCGTCTTACGGATGGCGATCGCGAGCGCCTTGGGCTTACGAGTCTGGACGTTGATATATAGCACAAACGGCAGCACAGGCCACTGTCGGCCCTGCTTACTCTCTCTGCTCACCGCTGCCTTCTTACCATTCGTAGACCCCTTAGGACGTCCACGCTTCTTGGGAGCCGCCACCGTAGTCGTTGCCCCATTCGTGGATCCCTTCGGGCGTCCACGCTTCTTCGGGGTCGCCGTCACGTCCTTTGTGGTCTTGTTCTTGGATCCCTTTGGACGCCCACGTTTCTTAGGAGCTTCCGCCGGGGCCTGATCGGCTGGGGCAGCCTTGGCTTTCTTGGCGGGCTTTGCAGCAGGCTCTTTCTTAGAGGCTGCCTTCTTGGGGGTGGCTTTATTAGCCGTCGGTTTCTTTTCTTCTGCCATCACGGGCGCAGCAGGCTTGTCCCGTTCGACTCTCTCAGGCACCACAGGACTGGTCTCGTCGTTCGCCACTGATGAGTTGGTAGTATCTGCTGACATTGACGTACACTCCTTTATGATGGATGTGATGATGGATGTGATGTTAGATGTGTCTAGGAAAATATATTCCGCTACAAGAACCCTGTCACATATATCATATTTTTAATCTCCTTTCATTATTATGCTGCCAGCGCTGCTCTCGCTTTCTTGATGTGCTCGGTACGGCCTGCCTGTTTCTCGTTCTGCTTGATCACGTCATACTTGATGACGGAGTGCCCTATTTTCCTCAGGAAATTCTGCATTGCTTTAGCATAGCAGTCCGGGCAATTGTACCTGCACAGTCCTGAGGATGACATATTCAGGGACGAGAGTGGGAGGTCCTGTCCCACAGTCAGTTTTGCGCACAGTCCACAGCCCTGACAGCCGAGTCCCTGGCGATCACAGATATGTACCCTGGGTGTCGAGTCTGCTAGAGCTTGGACCTTTGATAGAGCCTCACCTGTCAGGCGGCCCCTAGTGTGTTCGAACTGATAATCTTTCAGGGATGCGTACTGGGTGAGAGTCCTCTTGCTATTGAACCTTTGCAGGGTGATGACTGTCTGATACCGTGCCTTAGAGAGCTCCTGGATCAGCTCTACGATGGGCTGAGAGTCTGGGATATATTTCACTCTCACGAATGCCACGCGCTCTTTGTTCAGGGCATAGAATTTCTGGACTTCACTCTCACGGACGATGAGGTCAGGATTGAGGGTGACCACCGCTTTGTGGGGGTGATTATTCAGGGTGAGGAGTCTGGGGGTTTTAATGTTACTGTTGACGAAGAAGAATTTCGTAGGATTCATCGCTACGTACCCTGCGAGTTGCTGATATTCAGTGGGAGTGCAATTAAAGTTATTGTTGACTGCGACGCGCACTATTTCTTTGTATGCAGTTAATTCGGGAGCGAGGATAGCTCTCACGGGTGCCTCCTATGGATAATTAATATACTATTTTACAAATGATCTATCAAGTTAAAATATAGCTGAGGGATTTTTATTCTCCCCCTAGCTATATATTTAGACGGCGTTGGATAGACGCCATTTTACTACTGCGATCGATACGGGGTCCTCATCGTTCATGTGCAGGGGTACGTTGTCTAGCGGTTGATCGAGGGAGCCGATCTTTAGATCATAGTTTTCCAGCATGGCTGCAAACAGGATGGGGTCGTAGCCCATTACTTCGATTTGCCTAGCGAAACTTCGTAGGGCGTGGATAGCGTCGTCGGTGACCTGCGGGGGATCACCACTCCCTACGTTGGGGAGTGGCGATGGTGAGGGAGGGTTTTCTTTAGATGCTTTATCCAGGTCGGCGGCAGTCTCTAGTAGGTAGGCTGTAAGACCCCTGAGGTGTTCTTCACTGAACATGCTGTGTCCTTTCTATAGGCCTCGATGATGTGTGCCTCGTCCTCATCAGGCGTGTACTCATGGTCCTTTGCACTGTAACTATTCTCTACAGCACTACCACCGTCGATGTAGGTGACGGACTCATCTGTACCATAGAGAGTATCATAGTCGAAGTACGCTGAGTGTCGGAGCAGGTACGTACTCGGATATTTTGACTTGTAGACCTTGTATTTCTCCGTGCCTATGGGGGTGCTGTTGATCTCATCGTCCTCGTAATTGATGTGGAGAGGAGCCCGCTCCAGTAGCTCTACCATAGAGGCTTTGCGCATCTCACGATGGATGTGTTCGTACCCGCCTTTGCTCTGGATGAGGGCGTCCAGTTTACTGAGATTATGGAGCAGGGCGTCCAGGTACTCTCTGTGGTGGGCGTACTCCTCCTGGAATCCATTTGTACCATAGAATCGATCATGGGAGAGGTCTGCGGCACGGGCACTGAAATTCCTGACTTCGATCTCATACGTGTCGTTACGTTTGAGGGAGCCCTCGGGGATACTGAGGTAGTGTTCGAGTTTGGTGATGTAGTCATCATTATAGTGTGACTCTACGATAGCTCGGAGCATTGCTTTGATGTGGGTTTCTCGGAGGGCTATGGGATAGACGTAGACGCTGTCGTCCGCTATAGCGATGTCGTACTCATCCTGATGCCAGTAGACATAGAGCACACCAGTCCTACTGAGGTTTTCTACTATCTGATAACCTACCAGGTCGAAATCGCTCTGGCTGTTGATGCCATACCTTTTACTGAACATCTCGTCATGGCACTCTTGCCAGGTTGAGATAAACGTCGGGGCGACGGCGAGGTCTGCGCTCTGGGTCTCGAAATCGTGTACCTGATAGGCTCTTGAGGAGTCTTTAGAGCGTGCTGGAGAAACCAGTCCGCCTAGGTCCTTGATGGCTTTCCCGATACGTCCCCCATGAGACTCTATCTTAGAGGCTGGTATGACGTAGGGATTCTCTTCCTTGTTCAGGAGGTTGACGGCGACGGTGCCCCATATACGGAGTTTGAGTTCGAGTAGGCGGTCGGCGGGGGTCTGTGGGACGGTAGGATTGGTAGAGCGATGACGCATAGGAGTCTCCTTAGACAAAATAAATTTTATTAATTATCAACCTAAATCGATCGTGTCATGCACGTATCGGCTGCGTGTCTTGCCCGTCTTGGTCTTGGTATTCTTGTGATAGAATACATCAAAAACCGTAGCGATAGAGCCAGGGTCTCGCTGGACTCTTAGAGCCTCTTTGGCGGCGGCGCGAGGCGTCTTAGCATCGACATCGATCTCCCAGGTCACTTTGTACATTGGCATGGTAGAGCCTCCCTGTTAGGTGGTGTGCGTGCTGCGGGCGTAGTAGTATTTGCTCTCACTTAAAGGATGGGTTCATCCACTCGAAAGCGATACGTTTGTTGTCCGCGTCCTCCATGATCAGCTTCGCAAAATGGAATAGTACCTTGTCCTCTTCTTCGTTCATGTAGAGCGGGGCGTTGATCCTGAAGTATGCCAGGACTTTCTTGTAGGCTTCCTGGTCTACCTGGACGGTCTTACCTTTCGCCAGGCGGTCTCGTTTCTTCTCGAATTCCTCGTAGGCTCTTTGGTAGAAGCTCATGGCATCCCGTGCCACAGACATCCGCCGCTCGAATTCCTCTACAGTGATGGGGGTGTCTTTCTCATACCGTGTAATGTTTTTCCAGGGTTCTTCAGCACTCTCTGTTGGCTGGAGTTCGAGGTCGAAAAAGATCTTCGCTTTGAGTTGGATGCGTTCGTTCAGGAAGTAGTTGATCTTCTCATGGCACAAAGCGTCGATGAGTTCTTTTATCATCGCTCTTGGGAAAATGTTCAGGCTAGTTTCTGTACGTTCCGTAGCGTTGCTGTACCTGTTAGGAATGACTTTCTTAGTCACACTATAGATATGGATGTCGTACAGATTCTTGTTAAGGTACACATAGAGCAGTTCACGCTTTTTTAGCTGAGTGAGATCTCTGTAGGCATTCTCAGGAGAGTGGACAGGTTCCTTGTTCCAGGTGTACTCACCTTTGGTACACTTAATCTCAAACGTGGGGGCTATGGCATACTGAGTGGCAGCTTGTAGAACGAACTCTCTTACGGGCTGGTTGGAGGGAGTGATGAGCCCTCTACTCAGGAGGTGGTTTCGGCACAGGTTCTCGCTACGTTTGTATGCACAGGCTTTGTAGGGGGATACTTCCCGAGTGTAGTATTCCTTTTCGTATCCATACTTCTCACAGAGTTCTTTTCTCAGGAGGGAATGGACATAGTGTATCTCCCAGGCCTGCTCTCGGCAGGGGACCCCGAGATCCAATATATCCCATTGTTCTGAATTGGATCGAGACATCGTACTACCTCCCTATGATGATCTTAAACGGCGGGCAGCCGACCTCCTCATGCCCCACACGGCTGATCAGGAGTTCCCGAAAGATCTCGGGGAAGGACTTCCCTGCTAATGAGGCTTTAGCATAGAGCCTCGTTACTTCGTCCTTGTCGTTGATGAGCAGAGGCATGTCTGACAGGGGCCTCGAAAAGAGCGCGGTACAGGCGTCCAGGAGTTCGAGGACATCCTTTTGGGTCATAGAGATGTCGCTGTCCCCGTCTGTGGGGATATACTCAGGATTAGACATACCAGGTGCCCGATAGTAATAGCATTCGTTGGCGTGCTCACCCTTTTCGTTTGTACAGGGTGGCATGAGTTTCTTGATAGTCAGCCCGTGCCTCTGACAGTAGCCGTCGAGGTTGAGAGTGTTGGATACAGTCCCGTCATGTTCGTACTCCACCTCGAACTCAAACTCTATTGAGTTGGGCTCCTTGAAATCTCTCAAGAGCTTTTCTATCTCTTCTACATCGTCACCGTGATCCCAGCCGTCGATGAGCTTTACTTTATCGTCTCTGAGTTCGTCGATGAATTCTTCGAGGGCGGACTCAGGTAGGTTTCCACCTACCCATACCTGCATGTTCATAGAGCCTCCTTACTTGCCGTAGAGTAGTCGCTTGGTTTCCTCGGAGAGGGCGGCCCAGTTAATGTAGAGTCCAGCGTCCTCTTTATTGAAAGGTTTCCAGGAGCGAATACTCAAGATCCTGAGTGCGTCACTGAAAGCTTTACCAGCGTTCTCATATTTCAGTAGTTGTTCAGCGTCATGCCCCACCACTTCTATCCCCAGTACCCGGCAGCGGAACGATTCTAAATTGATTGTATAGGGGTATAGGAGGTGTCCTGCATCTACCCAGCAGCGATCCTCTCCGCCTTTATTGTTCTTGAATTTCATGAAGGTAGGACGGATGACATGGATCACTGTGCGGAGAGGGATCTCTGTGAGAAATCCGAGGCCTATCGCATACCTCGTAATCTTTTCCTCGTAGGCTGCTGTCGCTATCCGTCGATGATCTTTCGGCATGGTCTCCCTCCCGAGGCGGAAAAGAAAAGGTGAGGCTCTATTAAAGAGCCTCACCTATTTCACACAACGTCCGAGCAAAGGTTACGCGGGCTGATCCACCCCCTTGGTAGTGATGTGTACCCGCTGTCCCCAATCACATGGGGGCTTCTGACTGGGATCAGTCAGCACCCACAGCACATCCTTTACATGATGTGGCTTGGGGGGTTCCTCTGCCTGCCCATCAGTCAGGACGATGAGAGATTGATACCGTCGTGCCTCCGCCAGCTCAAACACTGGCGTGAACGCTGTACCGCCTCTCCCCTTGAAGTCGAGAGATACACGCTTGCGGTCGAACGGTATGATCTTTCCCTGTACTGCATGGTCGAACATCACGAGGTCTACCGGCTGCAACTCAGCTAGCCTGTTCACCTCTGCCAGGAAATGGCTGAGATCCTCATCACCGACAGAGCCTGACGTATCAATAGCCACCAGCTTACGATCCGTGTGCAGACGCTTGGTGCCGCAGTACGGATAGCCGTAGCGCCGGTTAGGCTTCTTGAACGTAGACTCTACCTTAGAGGTTACGAGGTTCCCCAGGTAATGGCGGAGGTACTTCCACCAGCGCACCGAGGATTTCTGGGCAGCCTGTATGATCTGCTGCACGTCACCGGGGATGTGCCCCCACCCGTTCTCACGACGGGAGATCTCTTCGATCTTGTTCCTGATCTCCTGTTTCACTACCTCAGCGTCGGCGTCCGTCCAGCCGTCGTGGTTATCGAAACCCTTTCCTAACCCATTCCCTGTCCCTGTACCCTCCCTATCTCCGATGTCCTTCCCCTGATCTTTCATCTCACGGAGGAGGAGGACATACTGTTCCATGGACTGCTTGTCCGGGAAATTGTAGGGAGCATTGGTAGGACGGAGGCACAGATCTTTACCTTTATCCGGTCCCTCTTTGACTTTCGGCATATGCCGGTTGGCGTCGTCGGGGATCAGACAGTTGATAGCGAGGTCCGCGGCGATGTTGTAGAGCCTGCGGTCCTCATCTCTTTCAGGGAGTCGCACGCAGCAGTGATGCAGGACTACGTGATAGATCTCATGGGTGAGGGCGAAGCGCAATTCGGGATCGGTGAGACCATTCACGAAATCGAGGTTGTAGACGAGGCTGAGTTTCGCGTCCTTGATAGCCACGCCCATAGTGGGTATGGATTTGATGGAGTGCTTCTCCATCATCATCAGGACTTCATGGACGAAAGGATCTTCCAGTACCATGAACGTGACCAGCCACTTCCAGCGGTCATCGAAATTTTTATACTTACCGGGGAGACCAAGGTCTGAGTACGGCATACGAGGCCTCCTTAGTTAACTGTTATTGTACAGAGCATCGTAAGCACGACTAGCGAGCTTGTGATAGCCCAGGATCTTCAATGAGTGTCCTATCATACGTAGCGTACCGTCATTGTCACCGAGATTCTTGTACTCCTCGTAATCAAAGGTCTCATTGGATAGAATCTGTATGTGCCACTCAGGAGTACGGATAGACTCCCCACGTAGGCGGGCCATTACCATCTCCAGAGTGAGCCCAGTCTCATTTACCATGAGACCGAGTTCTTCTAGGGAGGCTTCGAGCACTTTCACGTAATCTGCACTTTTTGCATAAGCTTTCTCAGCGAGATACTCTGTGCAATTTTCCAGTTCATCCTTGAGCATCTGCACCAGACGCTTCGTTTTCTTGTCGAGCATGGTGTGTACTCCTTTAAGAAAGAGGAGTGAGAGGGGGACGGGTGCCCCCTCTCACGGGGTACACCGTCTTACTTCTTCACGTTCTTTGCGAGAGCGGTCGGGTTGACCACGCTCTTCAGAATGATCTTGAGGTTCTGTTCTCCGCGCAGTGATTTCACCTGATACCACTTCTCGGAGATGACCTTGAGTTCCTTATTGAACTTCTTCCAGAGATCACCGACTGCCTCATTGGGCATGAGGTCTAGGTATCGTGCGAGATTCTTCGACTGTTCATCCGAGAGGGCGTCCTTCACGTTCTCTCTGATCCAGACGATCAGGAGTTCGTTGTACGCTGCGATCTCGGTGACGCGGTTCTTCTCCACGATGTCCTTGAGGCGTGCGCCGATTTCATCCGTCCACTTGTTGAGGATGACGTTGGCGTCGAGGGCCTTGTAATCGGTCTCCAGGAATCTCTTAAAGGCTGCCTGTGCTATTGTGGAGACGTAGCCTCCTGCCACGAGGAACATCCAGTTGACGGCCTTCGGGGAATTGGAGAGGGGGTCGTGGTCGAGGATACCGGCCTCGTAGTCTGCCACATGCTTCTTGATGGTGGTGGAAAACTTGTGCCATGCTCTACGGTCATGCACCTTGGTGACGCCCTTGGTAGAGGCTTCTGTTAGGAGTTCCTTGGTGGGGTCGAGGAGTTCGTTGTGACGGCGGATGAACTCCACGATCACGGGATGGACTTTGTTTCCGACTGCCCAGTCGAGCCACTCTTCTACGGTCGGCTCGAACTTGATCATAAAGAATCTGGACAGGAACGCGGGGTCAAGGGAGTTGACCGTGTAGATGTCGTCCTCGTCATTGATCGCACTGACCACTCTCCAGCCGTCGGGCAAGGCTCTTAGGTTGAGCCTGCGATCCAGGACCAGTTCGAAGGCGGCCTGCTGGACTTCACGGTTGGCGCGGTTGATTTCATCCAGGAAGAGGATACCCTTATCCCCGAACCGGCCTTTCATGATGTCATCGGTGAGTCCCAGGAACTCTTTGAGTTGGATGGCATCCGCTTCCTTGAGCGGGAAGAACTCAGGCGGAGCGAATATGGTACGGCCTCTCACTTGGAAAGGCATACCCTTGAGGTCGCCTACGTCATTCTGACTGAGGCGGAAGTCCACGCAGGGGACATCGAGTTGTCGGGCGGCTTGCTTCACGAGTTGGGACTTACCGATACCGTGGTTGCCGCAGATGAGGATGGACTCTTCAATCGGGAACTGAGTCAGACAGTAGAGAGTTTGCTTCACGTTCATGGGAGGCACTCCTTACATGTGAGATGGTATTAATATACTTTCTTCGAATGCGAAATTAAAGGATTAATCATAGGGATCAAACCATGCCCAGGATTTCCAGAGGATGGCGAGGTCTTTCTCGCCGATCTCTTCGTAGAGTTTGGCTATACTGTAGAACCTTCCCTGTTTGAATCCCATGTTATATCTGTCGTTATCGTGGGCATCATCTTGGAGGAGCTTCATCAGTTCAGCCTGTACCTCGGGGCCATAGACGGAGTGCCCAGCCAGTCGATGTTTGGCGAGGATCTTTACGACCTCAGATTCGTGGTTGATGAGTAGGGCACAGTCTTTGAGAGGGGTGACATCGTCTACCATTTCCCAGTCTCCGCCGTCTCCTATGTGATTGCTCATGTCTTCCACGAAACCCTCATAGGCGTCCTCTGCCTGCTCTTTGAGCCAGGCGAGGAGGGCGGCCCGTGTCAGAGTCTTTTTCATAGAGCCTCCTGTTCAGATAGGCAGTTCAGCGATCATTATCGAGTCTGTGCTCCAGCTATCGTCTGTGTGTCGGATATATCCTCGATAGTGGAATGAGTCCTTATCCACACAGATCCTCTCACATTCAGTGCTGCCTTCCCACGGCTCCAATAGTTTCTTGAGTTCATCAAAGGTCTCAGGGCTGGTCACGCTATCGCCTGCGAGGCGGCGCTTGGCGAGGATGGCGGTGACTTCGTTGTCGTCATTGATGAGGAGGCCGCATTCCTTTAGGGGAGTTTTATCAGTGACATCGTTCGGGTTTATGTACTCCCCTGTGAAGAATTCAGTGGGGGAGTTGTAGTCTTCTATTACGGTTGCTTTGATAGTCTGGACGGCTTTGGAGAGGCGGCGGATACGTTTGATCTCGGAGACGGACAGTTCGATGAGGGCTACTGAGGGACTTTCGGCGTATTCATTGTTACCTGAGACGGGTATGAGTTTTCGGAACATTATCTTTATCATAGTACGTGCCTCCTAGTAGACGTTTGCTCAGACGTTATCTTCCACGGGTAGTTGGTCGTCGTATCTTACTGTACTGAGAAGGACTTGCGAGTGAAACTACTTTTTCTCTTCTGAGCTATCGTTTTTCCCTGCACTGATTTTGAGTATACCCGATTAGGATTGATGCCTGACAGAATGTCTTTATATCGACGGTGTACGTAATCCCCAAAGTACAGGAGAAGGTCTGTAGTAGAGACTTCTTTTACTGTGTACATGAGGGGATCGCGGGCATCCTCGATGGAAAAGTTCGTGCTATAGAAAGGGGATTCGGTTGTGCTCTTGTGTTGATTATGAGAGGTCGCCAGGATGTAGACGTCATAGGTCACGGACATACGGCGGTGGTACTCTGTGAGCCAGTAGAGTTTTCTACCGTCGCTACCTGTGATGCGCTGACTGGTGAAGAGGTAGTACCGTCCTCGCACGAATCTCATAGAGCCTCCTTACCCGAGAGGATGTCCTTGTACCGGCGGCTCACGTAGTCCCCGAAATACAGGAGGAGGTCTACGGTAGAGACTTCCTTTATGGAGCATCTCGCGGGGTCTCTGACTTTCTTCACGTTAATCTTTATGTATTTGTCAGCCTTGTTGGGATCGACATACGCAGGATCAGAAGATGTTAGGGAGTACATGTAGTATTCCGATCCTGTGCGGCTCCTGAACTCTACGAGGCAGTGATACGTATTGCCGGTGAGCTTTGTGATGCAGTAGTATCTCCCTCGAACGAATCTCATAGAGTGCTCCAATGCCAGTATCCGTCGATACTTTTAATACATAGACCTAAAGGGTAATGATGTCCCATAGCAAGATCTTTGGTAATAGTGACTTTTTTACTTTCGATCAGAATATCTATGGATATATAATCCCACGGCTTTTCGTGATAATAAGACATTCTATTTATTGTTCCGATAGTTCCTTTAGGTAGTGTCTGTTCTGTGTCTTGATAATCCTTAAGAAAAATCACAGTATCTTTTACATGATACTGGGACGCTCGTTTCAAAGCGCCTATCACCTTTTTTTCGAGTGCCGGGCAAGTTCCAAATATTTCTCTAGCAATGTACATATTCTCTTGAGGCAAGCTCTCCCAATATTTAACTAACTCCCACTGTTTCAGAGCCTCAAGTTGTTTCAGGATCTCGATCTCTGTCTCAAGTTTTAATTGGGATTCTTTGGCGGTCATAGGGCCTCCTGCTTCAGGGTATTACAGGTATCCAGGGAGTTACAGGAATAAATTAGTTGGTCATCACATCTCACTTTTTTACAAGAGTTTGTGAATGAAACTAATTTTCTTCTGGTATGTGTACACACTGGATCAGAGAGTTTCCTTCATGGATTCTTTGATGAGCGAGATGCATTCCGGCAGGGGTCTCTCTTTAGATGCATTCGGTTTATAGTGATTGACTGTTTTGTTCGTCTCCTCTTTATCTCCCACGATTAAAATGTCAGGGATGTTGTCTATCATAGCCTGTCGGATACGATACCCTATTTTTTCCAACTCAGTACGACTATCATTACGTAGGTCTCCCAGTACACTCGGGATACCGGCATGATTGAGTTTCTCTACTACCGTATTAGCGAAAGGGATATTTCGTTCAAGAATGGGCAATACAATTGCAGTAGGTTTGTTCATCATCATAGAGCCTCCGTGTTAATAGAGTTCTTCGGGGCGATTAATCAGGCCACGACTGACACACCATGTGATGAATTCATCCCGAGGTAAAGCATACATCTCTACCGTATTTGCTGTAGTCTCTTTCACATATTCATCATCAGTGTTGGGATAAGGTACAGAATTAACTCCTTTATTTAATTCTTTGTCTTCCAGATAATTGGCTATCGCTCTCAAATAAGTAATCTCTTTTTTGATGTGCTCTGCCTTTTCTAAATCATTGAGGGGTCTTTGGTGCTTGTATATCATAGAGCCTCCTTGAATGTCGAGTACCGATTCTTGTACTGCTGCTCTGCCTCATCATCCATCCATTCGACGTTCATGAACAGAGGGAGGTCGGTGTCCTTGATACGAGCTACGATAGCTTTACCAAGGTAGGAGTATTTGGGATCATCATAGACGTCCCACTCGGTATACTCTTCCAGGAACTCTTCGTAGGGGAGTTCCTGGATGCGGCGCTGCTCCGCCTGGTAGTCCTCGTCATACCTCTCCAACCACTGTTCCTCGGTGTCCTCGTGAGACTCTACGCAAGAGCCTCCCGTGACCGTGAACCCGCCATACACACTATCCGCTGCCTCATCATACGTCACCACAAAAGTCAGAGTCGGATAGTCATCGGAGAGGTCGATGTAATCTTCTTTACGAGGACTCCAACGACAGGTCTGCGTGAGGGATACTTCGGTATCGCTGATGCGTTCATGACAACACAGTCCGAACTCCACCCTGTGCTGCTCACTGTCCAGCAGCATGGGGTGTTTTCGGGTGAGCATAGGGGACTGGCGATGGATCATGTCAAACAATTCATCGAGCGTCGCCTTGTCCCCTGTGATCGTCACAGACACGTTGCAGATGTTCGCCATTGGTTGACTCCTGAGACTGAGGATCTACGTTTGAGCCTGCGGTGATCTGTTATCCTCATCTGCACGCTCCAACATCAACGACAGAAACCCCGTCGTGTCATTGATGCTTTTTAGAGCAATAGCGAGATCGTTGGGATTAATGGAAGAGATGGACATAAATTTTACTGAGAATCTGGCTTGTTCTGCCAGAGTGCTCAATGTTTTGATAGCGATGTCACCACGGATCATAGAGGGCTCCTTGTTAGGTGTTACGGAAATTCATGTGGAGCAGTTCAGGCTTACTCAGTTCTCGGAAGCCTGCTGACTCTACCACGTAGCACTTGTCTCCGTCGATCATCACGTCCCCGACAGAGGTGCTACGGACTGCACCATTCTTATTGATGACGCGGACGCCGGGATTCTCCGTCCAGCTATGGTCGATGTGGTTGGTGCGTTCAAAGGCTCTATCGAGGTCGAAGGTGGCCACTTCGGCTACCAGGCGGACTGTGGTATCTTTTAGAGCCTGGGGGCCTTTGAGGGTGTACTCCACAAATCGGTCATTATGCCATACAGAGATTATGTGGGGAGACTCCTTAGTTGAGGGGGAGGGGCGAGCGTGTACTACTACGCTCCTAGTACACGCTCGCCGAGGGCGATAGAGGCTACTTGCTATTCGGGTTGTACCATGTCGAACGCGAGATACTCGGAGAAACTCTCCACGGGCTCCCCGAACTCATCCTCATAGTCCACCTGATCGCCTGCCGTGAAGTTCTGCTCGGTGAACTTATGGGCTTCGGTGTCATAGGACTGGACTACGAATCCGACGGTGATCTTCTTGACGATCATAGGGCCTCCTAGTTAAATGGTTCTACCGGAATTGGTAAGCTGTAAAAACTCAGGGCTACTCCCTTGGGCAATCAATTCTTTCGCCATTTGACGACCGGAGATGTAGTTCGCTTTAACGGTCTTTACTTCACCCGAGCAATCACCCTCAGTGATTGCATAGTAGATATCATTTAGGCTCTCGTATTCAAAAGGGCCTTCACTAAGAACAGTAACCTGAATGACAGTCTTACAGAATTTGCGTCGCGCCATAATAGGGCCTCCTTATTGAATGATTTCGGGATCAACTTCACTGGACATGAAAGGATACACTCGGAGCTTCTCTCCTGCCAGCACATCCACCCGGAAAACCCCGTCCCCATCTGATTTTGCGCGAATTTTAACACATTCCAGACGAGCCTTGTCGGAGGGGTAGGGCCCAGAGATCGCGGGTTCAGTACCGCCTTCGACGACTAGTAGGTAACGCTTCATAGGGCCTCCTTACTTGCGTATGCAGACTTCGGGCCACACGATACAGACCGTGGTGGATTTCAGATCCTGGTAATACCCGTCGTCGAGCAAGGTATCCATGTCATCTTTACGGGCACCAAGATCGAGGCACGTTAATGTGAAACACTCTTCCGCACGCTTCACGTCGGAGAAGAGCTTAGCCTCATCGACCACGCCGTCACGGATTTTCACGACCAGGATCGGTTCCTTCTTCTTGGACATAGAGCCTCCTCTATCCCCGCAGCCATGCACGTCGCATAGCCTTGAGGACGAATGGGTGAATACGCATCGTCTGTCTACACTGGGTCTCATAGGAGCCGCGTCTGAGTATCTGCACTACTGTCTTACGCAGGTTCTCAGGACGAGCACGGTCGATCAACTCACATACACGCTCCTGCATCTCAGCCTCGATCCAGTAGGAGGGAGACCAGTTATCGTGAGCGAGCATCGTCGAGGAGGAGACTACGCAGCAGTTGGAAGAGACCCGGCGGACATCCGGGTTCGGAGGGAGGCTCTTCACAAGAGCTTTCAGGGACTCCTTCAGCGCCGCCGTCTGACGGGCGAGCGCCTTCGTCGAGTCCCGGAGGTCGGCGGATAGAGAGATCATTGACGACTCCTACGGTTTCACGTACTGGTGATAGGCGATCCAATCGAGCACGAGTTGCAGGGTCCTGCCGTCGATCTTCCAATCAGGCACATACCCCATCAGGTCGAGTCCGCTGCCCGTAGGACGCCCCAACAGAGTCGAGGCATAGTAGCAGGTAATAAACTGACCGTCCGGGGTGAAATCATGGGAGCGGTCATAGAACTCTACAAGATCCTCTGTATACCCTTTCTCATTGTCGGGAGGATAATTCGGAGCCTCTCCGACGGGTATGAACACTGCTCTCAGTGGCGTGCCTTGACTTCCCGTGATGTCGACATGCTTTATCATAGAGCCTCCTATTGGAACAGATCTCCCTCTACGTATCTTTTTTCTAGATTGACCTCGACGAGTTTTGGTTTGGGATACGAGTTCTTTCTGGCACCGTATGACCAATCAAAAACGTCTTTGT
>Ga0315291_10004941_pt1 | contig 16832 bp, 16 predicted proteins | sample YL17G12_20_MG_FD_203070 | JGI IMG/M metagenome (GOLD analysis project Ga0315291, IMG submission 203070) | Sediment microbial communities from Yellowstone Lake, YNP, Wyoming, USA - YL17G12_20 | ecosystem: Environmental > Aquatic > Freshwater > Lake > Sediment | place: USA: Wyoming | collected...
TCTGAGATGCTCTGGTCTAATTTCGAGCATGCTCTGATTAAGGTTGCAATCAGTCTGCGTGCATCCAGTTTATCCATAGTTGGGCAAGTGACTGGCCATGCATGGATAATTGCCATGTCTTTGTCGATGAGTCGGGAGATTTTGGGTTTTCGGGAAAATCTTCGAAGTATGTGGTCCTGGCGGCAATATTTTCTGAAAATGTCCGCAGATTGGAACGCATTCCACGTCGGATTCGAGCAGGGAATCTTAAGAGCCACGCATTGCTTCAAGGAACACATTTCGAACGCTATAGATGAGGAATGCAGAAGACTGCGCTTCATTCCTCCCAGCATTATTCTCCAAATGAACTCCCCTGGAACCTGCCAAGGATTGATCGTCGCAGATTTCATTGCCGGAGCACTTCACAAGAAATATTCTGGAGGAGATTCGACTTATTACAGAACCATCAAAGATGTGATATGCTTCGAGACGTACTGGAATCAGAAGGAAAAATATATGCAGCCCCCGATCGGGATTTTGCCCTCAAGCGTCACATGGCGCAAGTGACCGTTGGCAAAGCGGTCATTACCGATCGGGACTTACCTGCAGTTCATAAACACCGCACAACTGCCAAATATAACTTTCGGGCGGAATCAGCATCCTGACTCCATGTCCATGCTTTCGCCTTCATGGGAGCATTGTCAGTGACGTCTTTACAATAACTTCAATTAACTTCATCTGGAATTATGCTGAAACGTCTAATTTATTCGGTTTATCATACCCAGAAGAGATATAGATTCTCGCAAGAATGTTTTATAGAGAAGTGACGTGATTGAGTATAGATGGTAAAGGAATCAGTGGCAGATCGCTCTCTCGCCGATCTAATATCTTGGAATTCTGGAAATGAACCTGATTCGTATCCGTATTTTAGGGATTTTTTCTGTGATATCCTAGGATACCCAAAAAATAAAGTCAAGTTAAATGAAACTGGAGTGAAAGGATATCCGGACATTAGCTTATATGCCAAAGATAGCAATGAGAATATTGGTCCCTGGGTTGTAGGTGAAATCAAGCCAGAGAATGGATTCTTTAGAAATGAGAACAATCGAGATGATGTATGGCGGAAACAACTCAAGCGATACATATCGGCTGACACCGTATATGCGTTACTTTTAGATCCAATTACAATCGTCATTCTTGGACCTAACGGAGAGAGAGTTGGAGATGTCATTGAACTCGAAAAGACAAATGTAACTGGATTGCGGGATAAGAACGCTTCAGGTAGTATTGCTTTCATTGATTTCGAGTCGTCTCTCGGACCACTGGCTCTTAATAGATTTATTTCTGGCCTTACATCAGTTGGTCATATTGATGTTACTTCTCAAGAAGGTCGTGAGGCGTTTTATACAGCTTTACGACTCAGTGCAGCTGAGTTACGAAGTTATGCGATCAATAGGATAAGCCAGCATTTCGCCGACTATGATGAATATAAGGATAAAATAACAGCACTTGAAAAATCGAGTCTATCAGGAGATTCTCCCAAAGTGGCTGAGAAGAAAATCGAATTGAAAGCCGATTATAGAGAAGCTGTACAACTTCGGGAAGACATCATACCCTATTTTGAAGCGCAAATGGGGCGTGAAGTCCCGGAAAATGAGAAACAAGGTTTAGATTTTATCAAGCGAGTATATGCAACTGAATCTGCCAATCTGGTACTAGCTAGGATACTTTTCGTCCGTTTCTTCGAGGATTATGGAATTACGACACGAAAGATTTCAAATGGCGGAATAAAAGCTTTCCGTGATTTCAATCAGTATGTAAAGGATGATTATAGGCTTCTCTTAGACATCGCATTTCGAGACCTGAAACCTTACTATGCAAGACTCTTCGAGGAAAGTATTTTTGATTGGGCTCAAAGTGGAAATGGACAATTATCAAAAATACTTTTAAGGATTTTCTATAGGATGAACGCATTTGATTTCAAGAGCATATCTGGGGACATATTAGGAAATCTCTACGAAAGATTTCTCGACCCGAAATCTCGAAAGGAAATGGGGGAGTTCTACACCCCAGAATTTATCGTCACATATATTCTTAAAGCAATCGGGTTTACAGAACAACCTGGACCAATATTGGATCCTGCATGCGGATCAGGAACATTCTTATTCAAGGCAATGGAGCAGGCAATTCAATATTTCTTGAATAAGGGGATACCGTACAAAGACGCTATTGAGCAGTCAATAAGAATTGTTCATGGCTTGGATGTCAATGTCTTCGCTGCATTCATTGCTCAATTGCAGGTAATATGGCATTTATTTCCTCATTTGCAGAAGGCTGGCCTCACCAATATACCACCACTAAATATCTACGGAGGAGTAGATAGTCTCGAAAGCCCTCAAAAACAAGACCTAGACTCATCATTCGTTACTCCTCATGAAGAGGATGCGAAAAGAATCCGAGATTCTTCATATCTGTATGTTGTCGGCAATCCTCCATACATAAGAGCAGAAAGAATTAAGACTTCCAATAGATGGGATAAGCACTATTCTGTTGTTGCTACTGGTAAGAAGGATATTTCATTCTATTTCCTGTATCGGAGTCTCGAGGGAGGTAACAATGGAATCGTTCCTTGGCTGCAGGAAAAGGGTGTGATGGGGTTCATAGTACCATTTGGGATTGCGGACTCAAAATCTGCTCTTTCACTAAGAAAAATCATGATCAAGAACAATATCCTCGAGATCGTTGATTTAGAATCTTTGAGTAATGAAGTATTCACATCCGGGATAGCCACAAGCCGAGGAACCGTTGCACCTTTGATATTTATTGTGGGTAGAGGGAAATCTGCGACAACGAAGCAAATAAAAATAACGGTAGCTACCCGTGAAAATTGCATTGGAATTGATGAAATTGATTTGAAAAAAGCGGAATCATCAAAAGTTTCGAAGGAGCTGTTTTCAGATACCACATTAAATCCGTTCGAATTGTTCATTACGAAGATCAGAAATGAAGACATCGACCTTTTAAGGAAAATCTTCAGTCATCGTAAGAATCTCACGCACTTTGCAGCTTCTTCCGGTCTTGAAGTAAAATCTACCGATAATAGAAGAGCCCGAATGAAACGAAAGACGAAATCAGAGAAACCTGCGATTCAGGTTGGGATACAAACAGGGACAGGATCTGGTAAGATATTTCTAAAAACTGGTTCAGGACGCTTTCCAATGGCAAGAGGATCTCACTTGCATACTTTTGTTCTTAATGAAGGAGAGATCTCAGAATATGTAGCACTCAATAGAGTAGATAGTAAATCAATTTGGAGATTAAAAAGTCTAGTTGGGCGAACAGCATATGCAATTAATGAAGTGGGGTATGCACCCCAAGCTTGTATATTCAACACTGGATCAATTGTAGCGCAAAAGAGTTGTATTGTATTTGTACCGAAGAAGGAATATTCCAGTTTTCCCTGGGATGTATACCTCAATTCTCGAATTACACGGTTCCTATTTGGATTGGTATTGAGAAGCGCATTAATAGAGGGAAATGAAGAATTATGGCGCGCTACAATAAACTCGGAAGCAATTAAAATTCTTCCTGTTTCGGAAGACTTGATTAAGAGAGAAGCGGATCTTATTCCAATTTCAGATAAATTAAGAACTCTGGCGAAGACAATTCTAGCGAGATGGAAAACAATTGATCAACGAATCACTAAGTCAAGGAAGACAACAATTGCATTATTGCCAATCCGATATATCAATGTCGATAATTATAAGAAATTTGCATCCATGAATTCTTCATTGGAGATTACATCCAACTCCGCAAGAATAAAACCGATCAAGGGCAATGACAAACAGCCTCAGTCGTTAGAGGGGGATGAAGACGCTCTAAGAGTCATACACTACATGATGAAACATTCTGAGTTTGCTCTTGAGCCTTCACCTGGGGAATCAATTCCAGAAGACTACAAGGAAATCTCAAAATTAATCAAAGAAGCTGAAGTATCAAGAAATCCTGACATTTTAGAATTTAAGAACACTCTTGAGAAGGCTGAGAAAATTATCGCGGAGTCCTTCGGTTTAACACATGATGAGAGTGCTTATCTAAAATCAAGACTTGAAACGCCCCCATTTAGAACCATGCAGCCTCGTTGGCCCTGGGTATCAGCTGAAATTAGACCCACGAGGATATATGAGGATGATAGATTCGCGTAATCAGATTCTTCAGAGGAATCGGAGTGCAAGGAATAACCAAATCTCATGCTTAAAAGTAAATAGGAGCATCAATTCAGAACGAACCTTATCTACTGACAGAAAAGACACTGGGCGATTTTCTCGCCCAGCGGGAAGGATAACACCCCCTACCACCAGTACATATGATTATGGCATATGCGCATCCGTCGGTGTGTTGTCTGACATAATAATAAATGTCGCGAACTGTACGAAGAATCCTCCAACGATTGCTGTAAGAAAAAGTCTTATCTCCTGACGAAAAGATGAAGGGGAGAGGAAATTGTATTGAGTAGATATCGCGCTAGTTACCGGGCAGGTCGCGCTGTTGCGAGAGAAATCAACAAGAGTGTTCGGCATCAAATGAATTTTCATGAGATTCAGAGGCAGGCTAAATCCCGCCCGGAATCAGTGCCAGTTGATACCCCTCAAGGAACCTTCTGGCTGTCTCCAATTGAGTTCCAACTCTATGAGGAAATGCGCAGGGATGGATTGCTCCCGTTTCTCCAATACTGTATCGAGGGATACTTCGTCGATTTCGCCTTCCCTGATGTGCGTGTCGCAGTCGAGGCAGATGGAGTTGCTTACCATTGTGGGGAACGCTATGCGCGCGATAGGAAACGGGACTGGGTCATACAGCGTGCCGGCTGGAAGATAATGCATTTCAACGGAAGCACGATCTACCGGAAAGCCGGGAACTGCGCGTATGTAGTCAAGCAAGAGGTCGAAGGGCGCAGAATACGGATAAGAGAGCGAGCAAGGCAAAAAGAAATCGAATGGCAGAAACGGAAGGATGCTTTCCTTGGTCCTTTTCGAGGAGTTGTTAAATTCTTCAAGAAGAAGTAATTGGTTTAATTGCTTTCTCCGTGCTATCTATCTGTTACTTTATGACATCCTCTGTAATCAATCTTCCATGGACCTTTTTTCTTACCAGTCTCGCCATCGATTAAAAGCCAATATGCCAAAATATTTTGCTTTCTTCTGATCTTCTTCTGTAAATCGCTCGGGCGCGCATATCCCTTGTGTCGATTCTGCCAGTCTCTCCTAGTCATTGACTTCGAATATCTATAGAAATGCACAATGAAACCGTTCTGAATGGACCCATTGCGTTGATTGTAATCGATTCTATTGATGTCATCGATTGCATGATCCTTTTTTTCATTCAATCCAAACTCAACGACTGAGTTCAATTTCAGCCTATCGTACCATTTCTTACCATCGACAACCTGTTTGGGACTCAAGATCGCGATATCCCAATGAGCACGTTTGCTGTCAGCTTTTCGTTTCTCGGCCATTGGATATTCCTTTTGTACCACGCAGATTCGTTTCCCGTCAGGCTTGATATATCTTCTGTTCTTCGGGATGTTGTTCATTAACTGGTGGTAGAATAATGCATGAAGGCCGTGCTCTGTATAGCAGAGATAAGGATTATCGAGGAATTCGAGGCAGAAGCTCCTTATCGTATCTTCAACGAGTTCTTCCATTGGCTTCATATTCTCAGCTTATCAACATGCGGCTTGAGAGCATTTTCTAATCTGATCATCGCATCAATCATTGAATCTTGAATTGATGGCCACTTCTCTTGACTTGCTCTATAGCCACCTTCGATTCTCTTTCTGATTTTGCATGATCTATTGCCCACTGTGTTATCCCATTCAAGGGAGCCACCAAAGGCATTTTCAATTTCATTCTTATTTTCAAAGAGCCTGTTAAAAATCTCTTTATTCTCTTCTTCGGATTCTTTTCCCTTATCTATATAGAGTTCGACCAATGCTTCATTCTTCATGATTGCATAGACATATGATAGTCCGCTCTTACCGGCTCCAGTGCCAATATAATAGTAATGACCGGGTGAAATGTTTGCGTGGAGCTTGGTTCTTTCTTTAGCTCTATCAAGTAATCCTATCCAGAAGTCCATCCTGAGAGAATGTCGTTCAGCCAAATCCTTCTTCGTTTCTCCGACAACCCTACTCTCCTCACTCGGTCCTACAATGAGTGTCAACAACAGTGCTGGAGCGGATTCCCCTATCCTAGCAGCCTCCGCCTTAAGCATGAAGAAAGATGCATCGGCTGATTCATTCAACCAGGTGATTGCTCTAACATGCTCCGGTCTGGGTTCGCCGACAATCCAGATGGCTCTATCTGCTTCCATTGACGTCATATATGTCAATATTTTTCCCAAATGGTCATTATCACTCTTACCGAGTTGATTCTCAATTACCACAGTATGTCCTTCTTCATCCTCTGCAACAAGGTCGACATAGAAATCTCCGGCGGATTGCTCCCTCTTCGCTTCGATTAGCCCGAGTCCCGTAGTCTCATTCAATTGATCGATATTATCCTCTAACCACTTTGTAAAATCTTTTGCTTCGTGCTTCCAGACTTCTCTCAATGGAACTCGTGTTATCCTCCCGATCATTTTCCCACACCTCTGACAGATAGAATCGGATATCTTAATGTTATTGATTAATGAATTATGACGATACCGTGAGTAGGCCGGAGCCAATCTTATGCTCACATGTGTTTGGGAGCACATAAGATAAGATCTGTGATCACAATCACCATCCTCGATGGATGTAAGATTGGGTAGCTTTGATATCGTCAAGTATCAAAGTGGTTCGCAAGTAGCGCGTATCATATCTGAGGATTGGATCGAGCGTGAGATGTACTGCCCTTCCTGTAATTCCTCTGATTTGGACAGACTCCCGCATGGCACCAAGGTCATTGATTTCCGCTGCCCATCTTGTCTTGAGGTCTTCCAGATCAAGAGTTCTCGTCGCTCCCTTGGCAACAAAATCATGGATTCCGCATATGGCACGATGATCAGTGCCGTAAACGAAAATCGTTCTCCCAATCTCATGGTGATGCACTACTCTGTCGAATCGTGGTTGGTGCAAGATCTCATACTGATCCCCAGACAACTCATCATTCCTTCAATTATCCAGAAGCGCAATGAATTGAGCCCAAAAGCTGAGCGAAAGGGGTGGGTCGGCTGCAATATTGTTATCTCCGGCATCCCATCTGCATCCAGATTGTTTGCAGTGAAGGATTTCCAGGTGAAAAATCCCGACGAGATCAGAATGGAATGGAAGCGATTCGCATTTGCGAAGGAAATGAACTCAGACAGCAGAGGCTGGATGTTCGACGTCCTACGCAGCATCCAATCGATTGGAAAGCAGCAGTTTACTATCTTAGAGGCGTATGCATTCGAAGAGGAATTATCGATTCTTCATCCGAAGAACAAGAATGTCAGGCCGAAGATCAGGCAACAACTTCAGTTACTGAGAGATAGAGAGATCATTAGATTCATTGGCAGAGGGATATACGAACTCAATGACTAGCGATCTTCGGTTCCCTATCCATCTTCGAATTGCATCGTTCCCTTGTCATGTGCTATTATCACAGGGTGAAAAGGGGAGGTTTGAGAGAGAAAGCCCGTATTAATGATTCATTCCATTCTTGCCTCTAAGTGCTCAGTGCAATCACATCACTCAGTATTGATTGTTTCAATTCTCGAAGTGATATGTGCTTACCATCTCGATAAACGAAAGTGAATCCTGATTTTGATTTCTCTTCAAGTTCGACCAATCGCCCAAATAGCCGAGGGCTTAATTCATAGAGGCGGCGAAAATCCCCTTCTTTCTTATATGCGCCGCACCAGCATTCTGTGGAGGTGTTAAGAATCGAATTAACCATTTTCTCCGATAATCCATTATTGCTTATCGTCGAAATAACTCTCTCGTCAGACCAATAGAAAATAGGGCTGATTGATAAGCATTCAAAGGTCGGGTGATACCAGATTGGGATATATGATTTGCGTATGTTCGATTCGGCGGCACGAATCCCATCGAAGACTATCTTTGGTTCTTTGATTTTTCCGAGATAATCTGCAATCGGCTTGATTTTGAGCTCTCGACAGCACCATCTATAGCCATGACTCGGTATTCCCCATTTCTCTGCTAGAGAGAAGAAATCTACCTTTGGTTTCACAATCTTCAATTTTATCTTCAACTGCTTACAGACATTCTCTACATGTTGCACGTTCTCTGGTATCCCGGCCGTTGTGTCCACAAAGATAGCAGTGAACCTTCTGATATCTATTCCAGGTATCCTTATCAGGTATTCCAAAGTGGCTAGACTATCTTTTCCGCCACTGAAGAGAATGAACGGTCTTCGATTATTCACTAACCGTCTGATGTCTCCGTCTTTTATCGATACTTTCTTCTTCGCGTCTATTGCCTGTGATTCAGATAGCAAGCATAGGCGCTTGAGGCTTTTTCCGCTTCTGTGCAGGACGTAAACGGGCTTGATCGGCGGTCCCTTGATCCATCTAGTGGTGATGATACCAGATTCCTTACATTTCGGGCAAGTAATTCTAATTCCTCGCAGTTGGATTCCTTTCATAGATTCCATTACCGGTTTCCACCATTCTTGCCTGGTATCTATGTGTCCTGAATGATTCTCCATGGTTACGCCCTCTCCTAGTTAACCGCCCCGGATTTCCTGAGTAGTCGCATCTGTCTATCCCGGAAATCAAATCTATGTGCTGGTCGAAACATGTACTCATCAGATAACGGTATTCGAGTGAAATGGGCAAATCCATTCAAGATAAGCCCGTTCTTAATCTTCTCATGATCAAGTTTGCATCCAATCAAATTGAGATACCTCTCAACTTCTTTGTTCTGAATTAGTACAGCATATATTTCGCTTGCTGCAACAGCGGCATTTCGGATATCATTCATCGCGACGTATGAATTTACTCCCAGAAATGCATGCATTTCCCCTTTCATTACCTCAGTTTTCCAGTCATCGATTATGTCATCTAGACAAGTGTTGAAATCATCAATTGATTCGCATCCCTGCAATCCTTCACGAATGTTATCAAGCAGAATCATGAAATCCATTTGTCGCAGGGTCAACGTTAGTGAGGCAATCTCGACGACTCTTGCGAGATCCTTGGTTCTGATTGGCACGAAGCGATATCCAGGATTTCCACATGATTTGATGCTTCTGAATGTGTCATCAGCTACCTCTGTGCATACAAATAGAATCATTGTCTTTGACGGCTCGAAATTTCCCTTCCCGCATAGCTCTTTGCAATGACGAATTGCAGGAGCAAATTCCTTCGACCATTGGCCTGCTCCAGTTCTCCTGGTCGCTTCCACACAGAGAACTAAATCATGACCGTAGACAGTGATATCTTGACCCTCTCGGGCCTTTTCCATTTCCTTTTCACTACCGTTCCAAATCACATAAGGGGGATTGGCGATTTTCGTAGCATCGTCAGCTGAGTAGTCACCGATACGAAGGATGTAGCTCAATGCCATTGAAACTAGTCTTTCGAGATAGGCCGGTTGTTTGCCTTTGTATTGTTCAAGGTAATTGTCAATATCTGTCAGATATTTGATTACAGAAGTGCTGGACATTAGTCGCATTTATTGTTCCCCTTTGTTCGGATGTATTCGTCTACATGATTGACAATAATGTCTCTTGCCAAGTCTGCTGGCCTTTTTTTTGCTGATTTGGACGCCTCACGTATCTTCTTCAAAGTCGCATCATCGAAGTCGAGGACAAAAATGTGCCTATTTTTCGGTTTTGCCCCAAGGATGATCTCAATGGATTCTTCTACCGATTTATTCTCAATATTGATAAGTCGCTTAATATCTCTGATATCCTTTGAATCGTATTTTGATAACATTCTTGCCGCAATCAACTGCTTCCCTCTATCCCTTATCGATGATAGTTCCTTGACCATATCGATGCTGTCAATCTCTCTTTCTGCGACCATATGCTGAATTTCAATTGGCAATTTTAGGACCGAGAGAAACTGCCTAATCATCTCAGATGAGAGTCCAACTTTTTCTGCAACCTCCCTCTGCGAACCATATAGGTTCAATAAGAACTCAGTTGCCCTAGCGATGCTTACAATGTCTAAATCTCTCTTTTTCTTGTGCGTATTTTCATAAAGAATTGCCAGGGCGGTTTCTTCTGTGAGTTTCATTGTTCAATGTACCCCCGCTTGGAAAGCCATTCCGTTATCGCATCTGCGGCGATATCCTCAGTTTTACTTTCGTATTCTGCGCAAGCGCGTTTCAACGCATTCCAAAGGGTTTCTGTCAGACTGATTGTGACTTTGATTGCTCTTCTTTTCATTGCGTTTTGCTGTAGTCTCTCTACAGGCTCGGACGGATTTAGTTTTGCTTCTTCAATTATTAACCGTTTATCAGCACTTCTAGGCACCTGGCTAATTATCTGTGCTATCTTTAAGGCTTTCTGATTATCAGGTATGTTTCTCGTAATTCGTGACGCAAGTGAAGCGCTCAATTCATTCTTGGTGACCATCTTCTTAATGTCATCAGAAACCGCATCGTAGCCAACATAATTCCTGATGGTTTGCGAACTGACGCCCAAAGTTTTAGCAACTTTATCGTAGCTCCCTAGTCTCTTCTTCAATTCTGATGCAATTCTAGATTTGTCGCTGTAATCTAATTCTAATCGATGGATATTTTCACTGAATGAGAGTATGATGACTTCAAGCTCGTCTTGATTTGGTATTATGATTGCCGGAATCTTGTCGTTTCCTAGCTTCTGAGAAGCCCTATACCTTCTTTGTCCGATGATTAAATTATATCTTCCATCTTTCTTCTGAATCACAACGATTGGTTGGAGGACACCGAATTTCTTGATACTCGCGGCCAATTCATCGATGTTCTCATCGGCATTGGCTGTTCTTACATTCCAATTGCTGATATCAATCTCAGCAAGAGGGATTTCTGCAAATTCCTTCCCCTTCATGATTCTTCGCCCCAATGGGTGAGAATATTCCTCCGACCCAGTTGCTAAGAGGATTCTGAATATATATACTTCCTTCACTTGAAATTCAAATCAAGAAACTGTCACTTATCCATTCAAGATATTTTCTACATGAATTTCGTTAAGCAGGTCTCATCAGCTCAAATCCATACACTAGAGCCATCATGACCATCGCTGCCCCTAGGCCGCCAACAACTTTGAGCTTATAGATATGAACTATGACATTTCCGCCCAATCCGATTACGGCCATCACAAGTCCCGGCCAATAAACCACATTGAATATTGTATCGAACGGCATTGTATCACCTCCTTTAGTTCTAGATATATATTGAACCTTCACGTAGATAAGACACGTCATTGCCAGTTAAAATTAATTTTAATAATAATATAAACGACAACCGTTGCATTTATTTCGAATATCATTAATGACAGTCTAGACTGCTGCGACGGAAAAAACACATTTGCTATAGCCGATATTAATCATTCTCGATTTTATCATCTGATTCCTACATCAAATGAAAATTGCATTTGGAGGGAGTGTAAGAGACTTGATCGTATCTCCCTAATTAATAGGAAAAGGTAAGGGGTTTGGGCGGACATTCTCCCCATTAACTCGTTTAGCTGCTTCGCAATTTGAAAAGTCTTATCTGATGGTGAGAGGATTCCTTATACAGGAAAGTAGGTTGGTAGAGGACATGAGTAAGGATGTGATACTCAGGAGCTGGATATTACATTCATTCATCTTAGTCGTCATCTCATCCATCATCCCTCTGTTGATTGTGAACCCCCTTGGGATACAAGCCAATTCAGATATTGGCAAATGGTTCTTCTCAGCTGCCTTTCAGGGAATTGCCGCAATACTCGGACTATCCTTTGTTACCCATGTATTCATCTTCGAGCGGCTGGAAAGAGGCGTAAATGAAAGCAGGGAAGAACTCAGAAGAAGCTTACCTAGTCTGTGCAATCGCTTGAATACTTATGTTGAACCTGATTCCAATCCAGATAATGTCGATAACATTCTTCCCGCCGTGATCGGACAGATGCGAGAACATGCTAACATTCTCCACTCAGAAGCTGAAAAAATCAGAAACGGGCAGAAGAGTGAATGGTGGAAATCGGTCGTTAAGAGCAGGTTCGATGATAATCTTATGGTATGGCGCACCTGGGTGAATCCTACTTATGTGAGTAAGATGAATCTGGATATATTCAAGTCGAAACAAAAGGAGAATTTCAACTTCCTCACTAGCTCGATTTCCTCCATCCTTCCAGCCCTTATGCTATCAATGGTATTTCTTGCCTCTTCTGAGATGATCCGGAATAGCCTCTATTTTTACAATGCGTACATCATCATGGTCCTATTGCTTTCGCTGTATTCCATCCCCCGGCTTGTGTTTGATATTCTCATTAGATTCCGGAGCCTATTCAGTGGGTTGGATATTGAAAAGACTGAACCTTTGAATGATAACCTAAAGAAAATCAGAAAGCTGACGTTGCAGGCAAGAGAAGATGCAGATTATTTACTGAAGAATCTCCCAGATAAACAACCGTTGAATACTTAGCAGAAATAATGCTCCTAATGCTTTGGGAGCATAATTATTGGACATTTACTGCTCGATATTGATGAAAAATCATATCAGTAAAGTCGTGTAACTTATCTCGATCATCTATTAAGGTAAATAGACTAGATGAGTCGATTCTTCTTTGCTAATTTCTCAATGCCATTTATTGCAACGTGTACATTTGTACAAGGATTATTGCTGCTACGCATATAATCACCGCAGTCTTTGAGACTTTGTCTTTTCGCGATTTTTATTGCTCTGTCCATGGCTTGCTTCCTCTTGGGTGTCAATAAGTTCCGGTAATCTCCGGTCTTGTCATAATCGGGGATGTGCCTCGAAAGTTCACTTTGAACGTCCCTACAAGAGACATGATGATTGATTTCTCGAAAATGCAGCAGATACCAGAGTTCAAAACAAGGATTCGATAATGCCACTATGATATTGTTCTTCTCAGCGAGATCAATTGCTGCTTCAATATCTTTCTGTGAATTATTATCGACATCGAATACACAAATTGCGATATCTCCATCCTCAATGTCCAGTTCATCTTCTCGAATTCGTTTTTCGCAATTTTCCATTAACTGGAGAGCATTGGGTCTTTTCCCCCTTTCTGGTCTGATTTCGATATTTAAATTTCGTTGTTTCAGACCATTGAAGTATATTCTTTCCGTCTCTCCCTCGGTGATTACAATTGCCACATTTCTTGGAAGCCTGTTATTCCCAAGACGCGGAGATAACTCCGACACTAAACCACCCTATCTGGTGAAATAAAGGGAACGGCGCCATATCTTCCCAATTGATACGCCTTTTGAATATCTCGATCCTTGCGCTCGCCAAATTCGGCCAGCGAAAAGAGTGTTGAAGATCCGCTGTCATTGCTCTTCTCTGTGAACCAGATCTGATCTCTTCGGAATCTTGATAGATCAAGCAGCAATTGGTCATGAGTGTTGAATACCAGTTGTGCACCTTTTGGATTCTGGTTCGGGTCATGGAACAGATCAACGAGCCATGAGCCAATGCTATGATGTAATTTTGTATCCAGTTCATCAACGAAAAGGGTTTTCCCATCCAGGAGGGAATCGATTATTGGTCCGATGATTGCAAGTAACTTCCGGGTGCCCTCTGACTCCTGATAGGATCTCAATTCGAAATGTTGTGTCTTGCCATGGCTATCTTTGACTTCGTGAGTAAATCTGATATCTCTTTCTTTCGCTTTCATTCCACCTATTGTCATCATACCAAGTATCTGTGGAGGCACTCTCCCTTCGAGATCTCTGATAGTCATCGTTTGAATCCTGCCTTTGAAACCTGTAATGCCGAAATCAGCGATCTTCAGACCGTCCTCTACCATTCTCTTGAATTTCTGATTTCTGTTTGCATGTTCAATTACTGTATCTATCAATGGATCGAGTTCTGATGTCTCTAGTACTATCAAATCCTTGAGAAACCATTCATAAGCTGGCATTGTTCTCTTATAGTTGAATTGAACCGAACTAGAGAGATACAGAACATTCTCCGGCGTCCTCCTTGAGATTACAGTCTGCTCTGTTTGATCTTTAGTGAACGAAAATTCTTGTCCATGTCTCTCGAAAATTGATGCCTTCCTTCCTTCAGGATAATGATACAATGCTTCTTCCGTAATTCCATCCGAATTGAACGAGAGCAGGTATTGATATCTAACATTATCATGAATAAAGATTACAGAAAATTTTGTGGATTTCCTTTGACTTCCAGAATCAAATAGAAAGGGCTGGAAGTTGAGTTTTAGCCCCTTCTGATGCGAGTGAGATTGAAGAACTAAATTTCTAAGGAGAGCCATGGCTATGATAAGATTAGATTTGCCGGATGCATTTGGGCCGTAAATTATTGCACTCCTTAAGAGAGTTCTATCTGTCTCCTTGGAGTGGAACATATTGTTCGGGAGGCTCTTATCCGCCGATGATAGCATGCTCAATGTTGCACAGTCTTTAAACGACCGGAAATTCTCCACCTTAAATTCAAGCAACATAAAACTCCGTAATACGCTCATTGAATATATATTTTTGTGTTTTTTTCACAATAATTAAGATTAAATCAATGATTTTGGCTCTTTTGAGTATCGAAATCAAATGAATTGCTCTAACCAAATGCTGGATTAAGCAGTGAGGTTTTCGAGAAATGTTCCCACTAGAGCGGGAGCAGGGATTGCATCGATCAATCGTTTGAATACATTCATCGAACTCCCTCAATCGATTTCTTATAAGGCAGGTTACTGATTCTATTGATAAGATTGATAAGCGGATTCGATTATCCAGAGTGATGTCGTTATGCGGAAATCACAGAAGTCATTCAAGGTTGAAGTCAGCCCTTCGGTCATGAAATGGGCCATCGAGAGCTCGGGCTGGAAGACCGACGAACTGGCCGAGAGGCTGAAGATCGCCGAGAACACCCTGGATGCTTGGCAGTCCGGCGATGCGTCTCCCACGCTCAACCAGCTTGAGAACCTCGCCGCAAGCCTGAAAAGGCCAGTCGCCGCCCTTCTGCTGCCGATGCCCCCCGAAGAGAGCCTGAATCCACCGGATTTCAGAATGCTGCCAGAGAGGACCGGCAGATTCGAGAAGGAGACGATTTTCGCGATAAGGAAGGCAAGGCGCTTGCAGCAGGCAGGCAAGGAATTGATGAAGAACATCGATGCCCCGCTACCCCCTCGGATCAGACGCATTTCCATTTCGAACGACCCCATTGGTATTGCAGATGAGCTCAGACGGGAAATGGGAATCACCGAAGAGATGCAGAAGAAATGGAGAGATTCGTATGATGCCCTTAAGGAATTGCGCCATGCGATTGAAAGCAGGAATATTCTCGTCTTCCAGATTAAGATGCCGACCGAGGATGCGCGCGGCTTCGCCCTCATAGACGAGATGCCAGCGACAATCGTCATCAGCTCATCGGATCAGATTGAAGCGAGGATTTTCACCCTCATGCATGAGTTCGGCCATATCTTGATCAACCGGTCCGGCATCGATATGGGCGGTCAGACCTTCGGAGATCGCAAGGAAATCGCCGTCGAAAAATGGTGCAATGAATTCGCCTCGGAATTCCTGTTGCCGAAGGAGACATTCCTTCGTGCATTGGGGGAAGTTCCTCGGGGAACATACGACGAGGAAAGAATACGTAACATGTCAAGGCAGTTCAAAGTCAGCAGACTAATGCTCATAACGAAGATGCTCAAGTCGAACATCCTGGACAAGCGCTCATATACGCAGATAAGAGAAGCCCTGGAAGCGAAAGGGATCAGCAAGAGAGACAAAGGTTTCGCCGTGCCTTCCGAAACAAGGTGTCTGAACGAGAAGGGGGAGAGATTCATCTCGCTCGTTCGCGACAACATCCAGAATGGCGAAATCGGCTACTACGATGCAGTTGATCTTCTTTCGGTGAAAGTCAAAGTCGTGGACAAGGTTCTGGGCAAGGCAACGGGATGAATCTCGTGAAACACTACGTCATTGATTCTAGCTCTCTCATTGAATTGATGAGGACGAATCCGATCGATATTTATGTGACAGTCTGGAGGAAGATCGACGAGCTCATTCATGGAGGGCGGCTGGTATCACCAGAATATGTCCGGGATGAGATAAGAAGAGGCGATGACGATCTGAAGAAATGGGCTGATCGACGCAGGAAGATGTTCAAGAGTCCGACCTCCTCGCAGATCGAGCGGGTCACGGAGGTATTGGCCAAATTTCCTGGCCTTGCGCATAGCAGCAAAGACACTCCGGACGCGGATCCGTTCTTGATTGCTCTGGCATTGGAGAAGAAAAAGATGGCGATCGAAGACTTTGGGACCGCGACTGAAAGAATCGTGATCAGCGAAGAGAGGGTCAGAGGAAACGAGCACAGGATACCGCTCGTGTGCCGGCATTATGGGATAAGATGCATCGGCATCTACGAAATGTTCAGGGAAGAAGGTTGGAGGTTCTGATGGCGCAAATGATTCTGGCATCGTAGGGGTCCGCTTCAGACCATAACGGAAATCGCCGGGGATGGGTATGATGAGATTTGAAAGAGAGGGGGCACCGACGAGCGTTATACTGTCCATTAGGCCCAGGTACGCCAGGGCGATAATGGACGGGACAAAGCGTTTTGAATTCAGGCGCAGGATCTTCCGAAACGAGAAGGTCGATACGGCGTACATCTACGCTACCTCCCCCGTCAGAAAGATAGTCGGGAGGATTGTGATTGCCAGGATCATTGAAACGGATCTCCCCCACCTATGGCGGCTTTC
>Ga0315291_10004942_pt1 | contig 16832 bp, 14 predicted proteins | sample YL17G12_20_MG_FD_203070 | JGI IMG/M metagenome (GOLD analysis project Ga0315291, IMG submission 203070) | Sediment microbial communities from Yellowstone Lake, YNP, Wyoming, USA - YL17G12_20 | ecosystem: Environmental > Aquatic > Freshwater > Lake > Sediment | place: USA: Wyoming | collected...
GGGCGCGACGCTTTTGGAAACCGCCGGCATAATTTGCGGTTTTTTAATGTTTTTGAACAAATCATTGGTCAGCCTGATGGGTTTTCTAAAGCCTATTTTTTCAATACGATTTAATTTGCCTTCCCGCAAAGATCAGGACGATGAAGAAGATGAGGCAATTCCACAGATTCGTACCTCCTCTATTCCTGCAGACGAACCGCCGCTGGCCAAGCCCTCTGCAAAGGAAAAGGGGTTTGTTTTCAAGCCCGTAATTGATGCTAATTACACTCCGCCTTCGCTCGAACTTTTGGAGTCGGAAAGCGGTTCTCCCGACGCGGGCGACATCAGAAAAAATATGGAAATAATCCAAAAAACTTTAGCGACTTTTAATGTGCCAGTGACAATGCAGGATGTGTTTGTCGGCCCGACTGTGACGCAATACACCTTAAAACCGGAAGAAGGCGTCAAACTCCAGGCTATTACCGGCCTTGCCAACGATCTTTCGCTGGCGTTGGCGGCCCATCCCTTGAGAATAGAAGCGCCCATTCCGGGCAAGTCTTTGGTGGGAGTGGAAATTCCCAACAAAAAATTCGCTTTGGTGCGGATGAAAAATATTTTATCATCAGAAGCATTTTTGGACAAAAAGAAACAAATCCCCCTGGCTTTAGGTTTGGATGTGGCGGGCAATCCCGCCGCGGCAGATCTGGCTTCGATGCCTCATATCTTGATTGCCGGCGCGACGGGGTCGGGAAAATCGGTCTGTATCAACGCCTTTTTGCTCTCGATGCTTTATAGGCATTCGCCAATGACTTTGAGGCTGATTTTGGTTGACCCTAAAAGGGTGGAATTGTCCGGCTATAACGATATTCCGCATCTGCTCACACCTGTCATCCACGAGCCCACTGAAACTATCAAGGCGCTGTCCTGGCTCGTTTCCGAGATGCAGAGGCGTTATGAACGATTGCAGGAAGCGGGCGTGCGCAATATTGCCGCTTACAACGCAGGGGCCAAAATAGAGGAAATTATGCCATATATTGTGCTGGTTATTGATGAAATGGCAGATCTGATGGCGGTTTCGGCAAAAGAAGTTGAAGGTTATATTGTCCGTCTGGCGCAAATGTCGCGCGCGGTGGGAATTCATCTTATTTTATCAACGCAACGGCCTTCGGTAGATGTCGTCACTGGTCTTATCAAGGCCAACATTGCCACGCGTGTTTGCTTCAATGTCGCCTCGCAAATTGATTCGCGCACCATCTTGGATATGGCTGGCGCGGAAAAATTGCTGGGCAAAGGCGATATGTTCTATCTTTCACAAGATTCAAATAAGCCGAGGCGTATTCAAGGCGTGCTGGCGGTGGACAAAGAGGTGCGCGCGGTGGTGGACTTTTTGCGCAACCAATCGGAACCTGCTTATCTGGAAGAAATTTTGCAAAAACCAGGCTTTCTGACTGGTTCGGGCGAGTTTTCAGGGGAAGAAGCTCCCGATCCGCTCTATGGTGAAGCCAAAGAATTGGTGATGCGCACGGGCAAAGCCTCCGCCTCTCTTTTACAGCGGCGTCTTTCGGTGGGTTACGCACGTGCCGCGCGCCTGCTCGATTTGATGGAAGAACGAGGGGTGATCGGGCCGGGTGAAGGGGCCAAGCCGAGGGAAGTTTTGTTGAAGGCGGAAGGGGTCTGGGAATAGGTAAAGCGGCCGAGGCCGGGAAGCTCGTTTCGTAAAGCGTCAAGGGGTTGGGTAAGCAAGGATGGAAAAGCAATGGAAAAGTGGTCCGAAGGACTTCGGACCGAAAAGCGATAGAAAAGCATTGCATCTTCACACAATACGCAACCGCCAGACGAAACGAGCCTCGCGGCCGCGGCCTCTTAAGATATATTTTTAATTTTACGTAAACTATATGTCCAAGAAAAAACCTGAAAAGGAGGGCTTTCAGACAACCGAAATTGTTGAAGAAAAAACATTGGGTGTTGAACTCCAAGAGGCGCGCAAAGCGAGATTGTTGACGATTGAGGAAGCGGAGCGCGTCACCAAAATTCGCAAAAAATATCTTTTGGCGCTTGAAAAAAATAATTTTTCTGCACTGCCGCCGGGAACATTTGGACGAGGCTTACTTTCAACTTATGCTAAGTTTTTGGGCATTTCTACCCACCGCTTTGCCGACATTTTCCCCCAAAAAGGCCATGGCAAACTGCTCTCTTCTGCCCCGGCCAAAAAATTTGTCATCAGTCCCCGAACTTTTGTTTGGCTGGGGGTTATCATTTTAGGCTTGGTCGTCTTTTCATACATAATCTTTCAGGTGGCGGCTTTTTCCGTGCCGCCAAAGCTAACACTGGTTCGTCCCGCTCAAAACGCGCAAATTAGTTCGGACCAAGTTGTGGTTGAGGGCCAAACTGATATTTCCGCCGAAGTGTTTATCAATGGCGAGCCTGTCAAAACGGATCTTGAGGGAAGATTTCGCGAGCAGGTGAATTTGTCATCCGGCCAAAATATTCTCAAAATTACCGCGCGTTCTCGCCTTGGCAAAGAAACCATTGTGGAGAGAATTGTTGTGGCAAAATGAAAGGAAATATCGAATATCGAAATACGAAACAATATCGAATATCGAAATACGAAACAATATCGAATATCTAAATTCGAAATTCGAAATAATCGAATATTTCAAGTTTGAAATTTTGTGATTTCGTATTTCGGATTTGTTTCGGATTTCGTATTTCGGATTTCGTATTTTTGTATATGTGCTATATTCTTAATCGCATAAATATTTTATACTAATAATGTAGACTTATATTTTTTAAGTGGAGGGAGTAAGGAGAGGTATGACGAATGAACAAGAAGGCAAGGCGAAAGCGATTGATCTTGCGGTTGAACAAATCGAAAAGGCTTTTGGCAAAGGCTCAATTATGCGCTTTGGGGAAGCGCAGGCTTTGCAAATTGAAGCCATTCCAACTGGTTCTTTATCGCTGGATTTGGCCTTGGGCGTGGGCGGTGTGCCAAAAGGAAGGATTATTGAGATTTTCGGTCCGGAATCTTCAGGCAAAACTACTTTGGCATTGCACATCGTAGCTTCAGCACAACGGGCTGGCGGGATGGCGGCTTTTGTGGACGCGGAACACGCGCTCGACCCCGAATACGCTTCGCGCATTGGCGTTAGTTTAAAAGATTTGTTAATTTCACAGCCTGATACGGGCGAATCGGCCTTGGAAATCACCGAAACATTGGTGCGCTCAAACGCGGTGGATGTGATTGTGGTTGATTCGGTGGCCGCGCTCGTTCCGCGCGCGGAAATCGAAGGCGAAATGGGCGACCAACACATGGGTTTGCAAGCGCGTTTGATGTCGCAAGCTTTGCGCAAATTAACCGGCGCCATTTCCCGTTCGAAAGCCTGCGTAATTTTTATCAACCAAATTCGCATGAAAATCGGCATTATGTTTGGCAATCCCGAAACAACCACTGGCGGCAACGCGCTCAAATTTTATTCTTCGGTTCGCTTAGATATTCGCAAAATTGACCAAATCAAAGAAGGCGAAACCTTTATCGGCAACCATGTGCGCGTCAAAGTTGTCAAAAACAAAGTCGCTCCCCCCTTCCGCTTGGCCGAATTTGATATTTTGTATAATGAAGGCATTTCTTTCGAAGGCGATTTGCTCGATTGCGGAGTTAAATATGGCATTGTGTCAAAATCCGGCACTTGGTATAACTACGGCGAACAAAAATTGGGCCAAGGCAGAGAATCAGCCCGGCAATATTTGAAGCAAAACCCCAAGTTGGTTAAAGAAATTGAAGCAAAAGTAAGAACAGCCGCAAAAACTGCCGTACCCGCCGCTATTCCAAAGGAAGTTGAAGCAGTAGAGGAAAGTTAAACTGAAAGAGATGGCCTAATGGTCAAATTTAAACCGCCGCAAGATGAAAAATTAGATCCATGCGCCAAGTGTAAAAAAAGGTGCAATGCTTCGCCATTTATGAATATGGATGATCCGCACAAAAACTGGTTCCATCCTAATACAATGGGGAAAATGCGCAAACAGCCGGATTATGATCGGCGGGAAGAAAAAAAGGGGAAGAAGGGGTAAGAGTTTCGAGTGACGAGTCCCGATGTTCGCTTCGCGAAATCGGGATCCCGGCTTCCGATATTGCGGAGCAAATCGGAACGTCGGGATTTCTAAATGAAAAAGCCCATAGTGGAAACTATGAGCTTTTTTAGATTTTTGAGGTTGCTTTTTTGAATTCATAAGTATGTTTAAACAGAGCAATACAGCATAAAATGGCTGCGAGAAAAAATAGAACATTGGCGGCAGTGCCGACAGGAATTACTCCCAACGTTTTTTCCATTATATGGTGGACGAATTCGGCTTTTTGCGGGTAGGCTCTTACTCCAAGACAGAGCAAGATTGCTGAAGTTTGAAGAACAAAGCGGACTTTACCGAATTTTATCGCTCCCAAAATTTCTTTGGCTACTTCCGACTTATCCTGTGTTTTAAAATATTCGAAGGCAGTTAATCCAGCCACGACATAAAGAATTTCAGGAACCAAAGAAATAATAGGGATTAACAAACCGGTCATTTCTAAGCAAAAACTAACTCCCACAATAAAGATTAGTTTGTCTGCAAAGGCATCAAGCATTTTTCCGGTTTCTTGTCGGGCAGGAGTGCGTTCTGAAGATTTTAGACGGGCAAACCAGCCATCAAGTATGTCGGTAGCGATAGCTACGGCCATTAGCCAAAAAACAGCTTGATGGTTTCCTATGTCATAACAGTGAATTAGAATTGGCAACAGAGCAATTCGTCCCAGTGTAATGTAATTTGGTTCAGGAATTTTATTTAACTTTATTTCGAATTTATGTCTGACGGGCTGATTTTCATGATGGTAATACCAAAAATTCCAAATTTTTTCCCATACGGAAATTTTCAAATTTCTCACCTCCCTTGTTAAGGTTCTATCTTTATAAAGTAACACAAATATGTCTAATAAGTCCAATTTGTCCAATTAGACTAATTTGTAGTATTATTAAAGTGAGTATAAGTTAGGCAGAAGGATGCCCCTCGACAGGCTCGGGGTCCTTCGAAAAAGTAAATAATGTGGTCAAAAATTTATAAAATTTTTGATCCTGAGCTTGTCGAAGGAGAGGGTTTATGGCAGAAGAAACAAAAGAAGTAAAAACAGCACCTGTTAAAGAATATGCGCCGACGCAGGAGGAAAAGACAATGGGTTTGCTTGCCTATATTGGCCCGTTGTTTTTAATTCCCCTTTTGGGCAAAAAGGATTCGCAATTTGCACAATTTCACGCCAAGCAGGGCTTGGTTTTGTTTGGGCTGGATGTGATTCTTTGGCTAATCGGCTGGATAATTACTGCGATATTTTTCTCTTCAATTTGGTCAATCCTATATTTTGGCTGGCTGACCAGTTTAATTACCTTTGCCATCTGGATAGTGATTGCCATTTTTTCCATTATGGGCGTTTATCAGGCCGCGGTTGGCAAATGGTGGAAATTGCCGTTGGGCTTGGACAAAATCGCCGCATCACTTAAATTCTAAATCAAATTAGTCAAATTTGACCAATTAGTCCAATTAGACAAATTGGAGAATTTATGAAAACTAAAATAGTAGCAACAATCGGGCCGGCGGTGGGATCGCGGGAAATGCTGCGGGCTTTAATTTCCGCAGGTTTGAGCGTGGCCCGCTTAAATTTCTCGCATGGAGAATACCCGACTTTCACGCAGTGGATTAAAGACATTCGCGAGCTTTCCAAGGAAATGGGCAAGCCGGTGGCGATTTTGCAGGACCTGCAAGGGCCGAAAATTCGCGTGGGCGAAATGAATGAAAATGTAGTTATCACTGCTGGCAAAAAAGTGACGTTTACTACCAAAAAAGTTAAAGGCACGGATAAATTAATTCCCATTCAATATCAAAATATGCCTCGTGACGTCAAGTCTGGCGATACCATTTTTCTTGACGATGGCTTGCTGCAGATTTCAGTTCTAAAAACTAATAAAAAAGACACCATTCAGGCAAAAGTTTTGGTGGGCGGGCCGCTTTCTTCTCACAAGGGAATGAATCTTCCCAACACTTCGATTTCCACTCCCGGCATTTCGGAAAAAGACCGCCGCGACATCAAATTCGGGCTTGAACAAGATGTGGATTTTATCGCGCTTTCTTTTGTCCGAACGTCCAAGGACATTAAAACTTTAAAAGAAATGATCCGCAAAGCGGGAAAGCGGGCACAAGTTTTTGCCAAAATGGAGCGCAGGGAAGGAATTGAAAAATTGGAAGAAATTATGGAAGAAACGGATGGCGTGATGGTGGCGCGAGGCGATCTTGGCATCGAAGTTTCTTTGGAAGAAGTGCCGCTTTTGCAGAAAAAAATTATTAATATGGCAATCCAAAAAGGGAAGCCGGTGATTACCGCCACGCAAATGCTGGACTCGATGATTCGCAATCCCAAACCGACGCGAGCGGAAGTTTCGGACGTTGCCAATGCCATTTTGGACGGCACGGACGCGGTGATGCTTTCTGGCGAATCGGCCGTGGGCAAATATCCACTGCAAGCGGTGCGGATGCTGGGGTCAATCGCGCGCGAAGTGGAAAAAACCAGCTTGGCGCAAAAACAAATGGAACGGGCATCGCTTATTTCTCGGCTAAAAAGGCAAAATGCCACTTTGACAGAAGCGCTTTCGGTCGCGGCGGAAGAACTTGCCGACCACGCTCAAGCCGATGCAATCATTGTCGCCACAATGACCGGTTATACCGCGCGTATGATGGCAAAACAACGTCCGCATGCCAAAATTATCGCTTATTCGCCGGACAAAAAAATCGTCGCGCAGATGGCAGTTTTATGGAACACCACTCCGCGTTTATTGCCTTCATTTCGCGAAGAAGAAGATGTCTTGGAGCAAGCTTTGGATTCGGCAGTTGCGGAAGGATTAGTCAAGCCGGGCGACAAAGTGGTTTTGACAGCAGGCACACCGACCAGAGTTGCCGGCACGACCAACACGCTCCAAATCCACATTGTCGACAAAATCCGCATTCCCTTTCGCCATAGACAATAAAATAATTTTGACCCTTCGGGTCATCACCCGCAGGGTGAAAAATTCAAAATTTTTGGGATTTATGGTAAAATAAGGAGGAACAACTCCTTATTTTTTTGATTTGGAGAGGTGCAGGAGTGGTTTATCTGGCGGTCCTGGAAAGACCGTGTATCCGCAAGGGTACCGCGAGTTCGCCCGGTATTCACCGGGCGAGGGGTGAATACCCCTCGAATCTTAATTTATTTAGAAACTATGTTTTACGTCTACATTTTACTGTCATTAAAAGACAAAAATTTTTATATTGGAGTAACTGAAGAATTGAAACAGCGTTTTACTGAACATCAGCAAGGCAAAGTTAAATCTACAAAAAATCGATTGCCTTTAAGATTGTTGTGTTACGAAGTTTACACATCAAAACATGATGCAGGGAAAAGAGAAAAATATCTTAAAAGCAATGATGGCAGGAAAGAGTTAAGAATAAGACTAAAAGACACGCTTGAGAAATTATTATAAGAAAATCTCCAAAACGGAGGAGTCGCATAGTGGCCTAGTGCGCCGCCTTGGAAAGGCGGTATAGGAGCAATCCTATCGTGGGTTCAAATCCCACCTCCTCCGTTTTGGAGAGATTAATATAAAATGGGTTCGCCCGGTATTCACCGGGCGAGGGGTGAATACCCCTCGAATCCCTGTCTCTCCGCCAAGAATTAATCATAAAAGGAGAAATAATGGACAGTGACAAGCAGCAGCACGTTTTTTATTTTGGGGATAGCAGTGGTCTTGGCGGAGAAGAAATAAGCAAATTGGCTAAAAGGAATTGACTGAAAATATAATTGACTTAAATATTAGGTTGCCACGCTAAGCGTGGCTTGAGGACAGTAAGGTGGTCACGCTAAGCGTGACTAATAGGATAATTAGGTGGTCACGCTAAGCGTGACTAATAGGACGCTTAGCGTCCAGGAGGATAAATGAAGGGATTTGTTGATTTTGTGCGCAGACAGGGAGTGGTTGGGCTGGCCGTCGGCTTTATTTTAGGCGGCGCGGTTTCAAAACTGGTTACCGCAATTATAACCGATATAATTGACCCGATTTTGGGTGGGCTTTTTGGTGCGGCCGCCGGATTGAAAACTGCTACTCTGACCTTGGGCCCGGTCACTTTTTTGTGGGGGGATTTGGTCAGCATTTTAATTGATTTTATCGTGGTCGCTTTGGTCATTTACTATGGCGTGAAGCTTTTGAAACTCGATAAGCTTGACAAAAAATAAGGAAAGAAGTTGAGGCAAAAAATATTAAAGCCATTTTACGAAATAGAGCAAATCCGCTCCAGCAAAAATGGAGCGGTTTTGCTGAAAACAATATTTGGAATTCGCTCGTATGCCATAGGCGACTTTTTCCTTTCCGGCCCGTATGTCGAAAATTATTTTAAGAAATTGCTCAAGCGCGTTCCCAAAAATCACAAAATTAAAAAAGCCTTGGTTTTGGGGCTGGGCGCGGGCGGCGTAGTGAAAAAAATTCTCAATCGTTTTCCCAATGCCTCGATTACGGCAGTTGATTATGATCCTGCGATGATAGAACAGGCCAATAAATATTTAGCAAAAAAATATTTAAATCGCCTACAAATTTTATTGGGCGATGCCAAAGATTTAGTTGCTAAAATACCCATAAAATTTGATTTAATCGCGGTTGATTTATTCAATGGCAAGATAATTTCGCCAGTAACGTCTTCTTTTGCTTTTATTAAAAATGTAGCGGCCAAACTTGAAAAAGACGGTTATTTATTGGTGAACTTTTTCGATAAAAAAGAAGCAACCGCGAAAGCTTTTGATAAATATTTTTCGCGCCACGCGGACGTTGGTTATAAGTACAACAAGATGGCGATTTATCGGCATTTTGGGCAAGGGAATGCCGCCGATCCTCTACCTTTGGGCTTTATGGAAAAAAGTTCAGAAATACATTTGAAAACAGGGCCTTTTTGGATCGAAAAATATATCTCGGATTATGAGCCCAAAATTAAAAATTTTTCTCATCCAAGAATTATAATTTGGCAGCCTTTTTCAAACAAGAATCAAAAAGGCTGGAGGCGGAATTTACTTTCCCCGGCTGAGCAAAAAGGTATTGCGACTTTAGCGCCAAAATATTGGCAAAAGTGGTCGGCGCACGCGCAAAGGCACAGGCAAAAATGGCTGAATGACAAAAATTATGAAATCATTGAAGCAGCTTTAAATGATTTTGAGAGAGCTTACCATCATTCCAAAATGCTGAATAAAAATCACCGTTCTAGATTTATGGGGGAACTAAAAGGACATTTAAAGCGTCGCGACGAAGTGCATTTTTTTGCTGTCCGCGAGAAAAATAACAATGAAATAATCGCTGGTTTGGCAGTGGTAAATTATCCTGACATTTCCCAATCTATCCATATGGTTTCTTTCATAAATCCAGAATTCAAAAATACTTCGGCGGGAGTAGGGCTGATAGATTATTGGCACCAGCAGGCTTTGAAAAATAAAATAAAATTTTTGAACTTCGGCTTGGTTTGGAAAAAAGGCGACCCGAAAGGGTGGAAAGGCTATTCAAAATTCAAAAAACAGTTTAATCTATATCTAATTAGATACCCGAGGCAATTTTTTAAATTCGTAAGGAGGCGTACAATTGTAGTGGAAAAAAGGAATAAATGAAAAACAATATAAGATTCAAATTGCGAAGATTTCGCAAGGGCGATGCGCCCTCGCTTTTAAAAAATATCAATGATAAGGCAATTTATTGCTATACTTTGGACATCCCTTATCCTTATACCATCCAAATCGCGCGCAAATGGGTCAATTTGAACTTGGAAGCTTACAGAAAAAAGAAAAAGAAAATGATGAATTTTGTGATTGATATCAATGGCGAAGTCGCCGGCTCTGTTGGCTTAACTGCCATTTATAATACTCACAAGAAGGCGGAGTTGGGCTATTGGCTGGCAAAAAAATATTGGGGCAAAGGCATAATGACGCAGGCGGTTGGGCAAACTTTGGAATATGGCTTTGTTAAACTTGGCCTGAATCGCATTTTTGCTTTTACAAGGGTAGAAAATATTGCCTCGCAAAAAGTTTTGCAGAAAAATAATTTTCAGCTGGAAGGGTTGCTGCGGAAAAATATTATCAAGGATGGCAAACCTAAAGATTTATACCTTTTCGCAATTCTTAAAAAAGATATATAATTAAGTCTTATTGGTGTTATTAGAGCAATTTGTGTCATTCGTGATTCAATATATGAATGAGATAGAAGAAATAAAAAATCGTTTGGATATTGTTGAGTTCATCGGTTCTTACATCCAACTCAAAAAGGCAGGGGCAAATTACAAGGCGGCCTGCCCTTTTCATAATGAGAAAACGCCCTCTTTGATGGTCTCGCCAGAAAAGCAAATTTGGCACTGTTTTGGGTGTTTTCCTTCGGGGTCTCCTATAAAAACAGAATTTGGCTTTAAGAAAATAGAAGATATTCGAATTGGTGAAAAGGTTCTAACTCGAAGTGGCAAATATAGCCCTGTAGTAAGGGCTTTATGGAGGCCGTATAACGGGGATGTCATTGACATTAAACTTAGAAAATCCAACGAAGTGACAACTTTGACTAATGACCATGAAGTATACGCGATAAAAACGAAAACTTGCCCTTATAAAAGTCGTGAAACAAGAATTTGCCAATGGAATTGCGACAAAGTATATTGCCCTTGTTTTTATAAGAATTATAAGATAGAAAAATTACCAGCAGGAAATCTTTCTCTCAACGATTTTCTACTTTATCCTGTTAATCAAGAAATATCAGATCTAAAATTTATTGAATTGGATAAGTTTTATAATCGAAGAGTTAGCAACCTGGGGCCTGAAATAAAGAAATTGCCAGATCGAGTTGAAGTCAATGAAAAATTATTAAAATTAATTGGTTATTATATCGCTGAAGGAAGTAACCATCGGGCGTATATTCGTTTTAGTTTGGGCAATCACGAAAAGACATTTGCGCGAGAAATAAAAAATTTAGTAGAAGAAATCTTTGGAGTAAGGACAGCAATACATAACAGGCAGCTAAATGGTAAGAATGGTTTAGAAATTTCGGCATGCAACTCAAAATTAGCAAATATTTTTGAAAATCTATGCGGAAAGCACGCGCAGAACAAACATATCCCTTTCGAATTTCTCTATTTACCTCCCAAAAAACAAAGGATTTTGTTAGATGCTATTTACAAAGGAGATGGTTTTAGAAGCAAAGTGTCCAAATGCAAACACATAAGATATTCAAAAGGTATTACGATTGTGTCACAAATATTAGCTGAACAATTAAGAGACATCTTGCTGAGATTAAAAATTGGACCTACTTTTCGGATTGGCAAAGAAAGAATTGATAAAAAGGGTGTTCATCATAAAGAGAGTTTCTCGGTGAGTTGGGAAAAAAATTATCGATTAAATTTTTCTTGGTTTTATAAAGATAAACAAAAATTATTCTGGCTTTGCCCTATAAAGGAGATAAACAAAAAATCTTTTACGGGCGATGTTTTCAACCTAACAGTAAAAAGAGACCATTCTTATGTTGCTCGAAACTTCGTTGTGGGAAATTGCGGGAAAGGTGGAGACGTGTTTGCTTTTAAGATGGAAATGGACCATCTTGAATTTGGCGAGGCTTTGAGGGAACTGGCTGACAAAGCAGGAGTTGTTTTACAACGCAGAGATTTTAATCCAGCTGAAAAAGGCAGAAAACAGCTGATGCAGGAAATTAACGAAAAAACGGCCAAATTTTACGAAGCGGTGCTTGAGCACAAGATGGGCAATAGAGCTTTGGCTTATCTTCTAAGCAGGGGATTTTCCAAAGAGACCATCAAAGATTTTCGCTTGGGTTATGCTCCCGATCTCTGGGACGGCACTCAAAAAGCGCTTAAAAAGAAAGGCTATAACGAAAAAGATTTAGCTGAAGCGGGTATTTTAGCCGCACATCAAAAGGGTGAAAAAATCGAATATTTTGACCGCTTTCGCGGCAGAATTATGATTCCGCTCTTCGATCTGGCGGGAAAAGTTGCGGGCTTTACCGGCCGCTTGCTTTTAGACAACAAAGATTCAGCCAAATATTTAAATTCTCCCGAAACGCAAATTTTTTCCAAAAGCAGATTAGTTTTTTGCCTCAATCGCGCCAAAAATGAGATTGTGAACAAAGATTTGGCAATCGTAGTCGAAGGTCATTTGGACGCCATTTCTTCGCACCAAGCAGGAGTAATTAATGTGGTTGCTTCAGGAGGGACCGCGCTTACCGAAGATCATCTGAAAATGATGTCGCGCTATACAAAAAATATTGCTTTTGCTTTTGACCAAGATGAGGCCGGCTTTGCGGCGCTCGTGCACGCTTGCGACCTTTCCAGAAAACTCGAGCTAAACGTAAAAGTTGTCAAAATTCCGTATGGCAAGGATCCAGATGAATGCATCCAAAAAGATCGCACCGCTTGGCAAGTTGCCGCGGATTCCCCCATCTCATATTATGATTTTATTATTGAGCGGATGTCTGGTAGAATAGACTTGAAGACTTTGGATGGCCAAAAAAAGGCCGCTTCTCTTTGGATTGCCGAACTTGCCAAAGATGAAGATCCCTTGACGGTAGCCCATTTTACCGCTAAAATCGCAATTAGGCTTGGCAACGATGAAAAGGTCATTTCTTCTCTGGTGGAAAAGGAAAAAAGAAAAAATTTGCCCGCCAGAAAATTTTCAACTTTCAACCGGCAAAAAGACAATCCCTCCCTGACTGCGCAAAGATCTGACATTTTACCTAAACTTTTAGAAAGGCTGTGGGCCTTGCTCGTCCTTCATCCTCTGAATGCAGATTACGCTTTTTCATCGCTTGCGGATTATGATTTTGGCACGACCGACCAAGAACAATTACTTTTGAGCCTCAAACAATTTCGCGGGAAAACCACAGCTTATGAAGAAAAGGAATACCTGAATGAGCTTCCTGAAAATCTGCGAATTTTGGCGCATCAAATTATTGCCAAAGAAATATTTATGGATGAAGATCCGCAAGAACTGCAAGAAGAAATTGCTGAACTCGTATTAAGAATGAAGGAAAAAAAATTGGCAGGGGCCAGATTAAAAGTCACAGAAGAAATTAAAAAAGCAGAAATTGAAAAAAATCAGGAACTTATCAAAGAGCTTTTAACTAAATATGAGGGATTGGGGCAAGGAATTTAATATAATAAATTCGAAATCAGAAATTCTAAATCCGAAACAAATTCGAAATCCGAAGCACGAATATTCAAACGTTTGGAATTTCGAATTTAGATATTCGAGATTAGAATTTGGAGCCAAGATGGACATAATGGAAGAATATCCGGCGGAGGTGGACAAGCTTTTGCGGCTGGCGGAAGCGCAAGAAAGCGTCCTGTCGCTCGAGCAAATTCATAAGGCAATTCCCGACATCGAAGATGACGCGGAAAAATTTGGCGATCTGGCAACTTTTTTTGCCGAGCGCGGCATTGATATCTCCGAAAAAGCAGGACGTGAGACAGAAGTTGGTGAACTTCCCGAAGAAGAAATCGAAAAAGAAGAGGCTTTGGTTGTCCCCACGCTCGATGTCGAAGAAGACCTTTCCCAAGACACGGTTAGAATGTATCTTAAAGAAATCGGCCAATATCCTCTTTTGACAGGAGAGCAGGAAGTTGAGTTGGCCAAGAGAATTGAAAAAGGCGAAAAAAAAGCCAAAGATGAATTGGCAAAATCCAATTTGCGTTTGGTTGTGAATATCGCCAAAAGATATGTCGGGCGCGGGTTGACGCTTTTGGATTTAATTCAAGAAGGCAATATCGGCCTGATGAAGGCGGTGGAAAAATTCGATTACCTCAAGGGCTATAAATTTTCCACTTACGGCACATGGTGGATAAGGCAAGCGATTACGCGTGCCATTGCGGACCAGGCGCGCACTATCCGCATTCCCGTGCATATGGTAGAAACGATTAACAAATTGGTGCGAGTGCAACGGCAGTTAGTTCAGGATTTAGGCAGAGAACCTTTGCCGGAAGAAATTGCCGCTGAAATGGGCTTGGAGCTTTCCAAAGTCCAGCACGTTTTGAAAATTGCCCAAGAAACTGTTTCGCTCGAAGCGCCTGTGGGCGAAGAAGCAGATTCTACTTTAGCAGATTTTATCGAAGACCAAGAAAGAATGACGCCCGAAGATTCTGCCGCTTATCAATTACTTCGCGAAGATATTGCCGAGATTTTAACAACGCTTTCCCCGCGCGAACAAAAGATTCTGCGGATGAGATTTGGCTTGGAAGATGGGCGCGCCCACACCTTGGAAGAAGTGGGTGCAGAGTTTGGCGTCACGCGCGAACGCATTCGCCAAATTGAAGCCAAAGCCCTTTCGCGTCTGCGCAAAATGAGAACGAGCAAGAAGCTGAAGGAATATTTGAAATAATATCGAAATTCGAATATCGAAATACGAAACAATATCGAATATCTAAATTCGAAATTCCAAACGTTTGAATATTTCGTACTTCTGATTTCGAATTTGTTTAGGATTTAGAATTTCGGATTTCGAATTTGGTTTAAAAAACTCGCCTTTTCGGCGAGTTTTTTAAGTGTCTGTTATCTTTTATGTTCCAAAGCAATGCGCAGATGGCGGGCTAAAACCGCGAAGATGCCGAGCAGAATCAGCGCGAACCCGAGTGCCAGCATGCCTTGATTCCATGAAGAAACCGAGGCGATTTGCTGCTGCAAAACCATTATGCGAGATCCAGCCGCGGCGGCTTGGATATCCGGGATAGAATTAGTCAAAAGTTCATATTGCCAACCGGCAATAAAAACATCGACTACCACTGACATTGCGACCAGAATTAAGCCGAGTGAAGCCGAGATTCTCCCGAAGCTTCGCACCGACCCTGCCTCTGGCCAAGGCGCAAAAAGTTTCGTTGTTTTTGCCATATTCCCTCTCCTTCGACAAGCTCAGGATCAAAAATTTTATAAATTTTTGACCACATTATTTACTTTTTCGAAGGACCCCGAGCCTGTCGAGGGGCAACCCTCCGAAGAATTTTACTTATCATTATAATAATACAACAATTTAATTTTCTTGGCTATGGCAATTCCATTTTGCTGTCAAGCGCAACTAAAATCCAAAACCAAATTGATATGGCGGGCACAGACCAAATTGGCAATAAAAACGCCATCACAGAAATCCCCACCCATCCCAACACCAAGCCTTTTGTACTGGTTGAACCAGTACAAAAGTGTGCGAGGCGGCGGAGGGCAAGAAAATTTATCAACAGCCAGAGCAAAAGGCCAATAGTTCCCACTTCCTGCCACATTTGAAAATATGACGATTCGGGCAAGCGATTTTGCCCCAAATCAAAAGAAACAAAGCCCGAATATCCCGGCCCCAATCCCCAAATGGGGTTAATTTGTGAAACATCGGTTAGATATTTATTGATGGATTCAGTGTGGCCAGCGGTTGATTCGCCATGCAAAAACAAGTCGGACAGGGAGGTATCGTAAGATAAGGATCTAACCAGTGCCAGAGATAAAATCAAAGACAATAAGAAAAAAGAAACTTTTAGCGCATATTTTCTTTTTTCTTTGGCGGAAATTATCCAGATTAGCAAAACAAGTATAAATGCAATAAGAGCACTGCGAGTATAGGTCCACGCCAGTGCGCTTGTCGCAAAAAGCAAGAAGAAGACCCCCTCTCCCCAAATGAGATTTATTCCTAATATTTTCCTCTCCCCTTGTGGGAGAGGATTAAGGTGAGGGGTGAACAGCTTTATTGCAATCATCAATACCAAAAATGCGGCTAAATAATTTGGTGAAATAAATAAACTTTCCACTTGCGGAATCGAACCAACATACTGCAGTGTACCGAAGCCAAAAGCATCGTTGGGACTTAAAATGCCAAAGTTTGACCACCAATGAGCAGGCAAAATGGTGCCTTCCAAAAAAGCCAAAATTACCACAGCCCATGCAGCGACATTAGCAAATTTTTTGACAGAGTTTTTATTAAAGTCAGAATGTTTGGCAAACGAAAAAGCCAGCAGCGCCAGAGAGGTGTTAAAGAAAAATGCCTTGGGCAAAATGGCAAAATTATGGCTGGCCAGCGCGGCCGAAACAATCTCCCAGCCAAAGAAAATTAAAATTAAATAATCTATTAATGTGAATTTGGTTTTGCCAAGGACAAAATTTCTGAAGGCGGATAAAAATAAGATTGCCAAAGAAACGGCAAGGCCGGAATAAAGCAAAACGCGGATTTCATAAAATCCGTGATATTCCAATCCCAAAGCCACCCAAACATTAAGCAGGAAAAAAGATAAAAGATAGATTATAGAACCTGTCGCAAATTTTCTCAAAATATTTCCCTTTCTTGTTCCTTGTTACTTCCTCTCCCCTTGTGGGAGAGGATTGAGGTGAGGGGTTATTTGGTGATAAACACCCAATAATACCAAAAAAATGCCTTCCGGAGAAGGTGCTTAGGATCTTTTGGAATGCTGCGATTTATCGCAGCCAAGTGGCAATCCCACTTCGCTGAAGCTTCGAGGGACAGGTAAATTGCCACGGTCCATGATTTGGATGGTCGCAATTCATTGCGACTTGCACCGCTAAAGCGGTGCGATCCTAATGTCCTGGTTGAACCAGGACATGCGTGGCTGAAGTTGATAAAGAATTGCTGGATTGGATAAAGGGGGCCTACAAACTTAATAAAGGCGAATAAAAAACAGTCCCGAGTACTCGGGACTGTTTTTTTAATTTGATAATTTATGATCAAATCAAACCCTTTTTGCGAAAAATTTACGATTCTTCAAGTGCTGTTTTCGCAGATCCTTCCATGGTTTTTCATTGC
>Ga0315291_10004943_pt1 | contig 16827 bp, 7 predicted proteins | sample YL17G12_20_MG_FD_203070 | JGI IMG/M metagenome (GOLD analysis project Ga0315291, IMG submission 203070) | Sediment microbial communities from Yellowstone Lake, YNP, Wyoming, USA - YL17G12_20 | ecosystem: Environmental > Aquatic > Freshwater > Lake > Sediment | place: USA: Wyoming | collected...
CGAGCGTATCAACGGGCACCGTCCAGTTGCCCGTCGCCGGGTTCACGGCCCAGAGCTGCAGTTGATAGTCGTGGGCCGCGCCGCCGCGCCCCGCGCCCACGTCTACGCCCCTGCCGAGGAAGATGTCGGTCTCCGGGTCGAAGATACCGTCGTAGTCCGAGTCACGGAAGAACTCGACCTTGTTGATGCGAGTGGAGGCGTACGCGCCCAGCTCGACGTCTACAGCGGTCAGGACGATGGCCTGCCCCTGCGTCACTTCCTCGGCCCAGATGCCTTCCGTGCCGTTCCAGTCGCCGCTGACGTTCGAGTCGTTGAAGAGCAGGTTGGCGGTTGAGCCCACGGAGCCGTCGCGCGTCTGCCAGCCGTCCCCGCCGTCGTAGACGTGCGCCTCCTGGATGCCGTCGTAGGTGCCGGCGGTGTCGCCGGCAACCTGCATGATCGTGTCGGCCCAGACCTCATCGCCGGCGGTGAACCCCCCGCTCGAGTCGCGGTCGCTCAGGTAGACGTTGCCGGCGATGCCGATGTCGCCGTCCTCCTGGAGCCAGCTGCCCCCGCCGTCCCAGAGCACCGTCTCGCCGGTGTTGTACCGGCCGTTGGCGTTGGCGTCCACCCAGACGCCCTCGGACCAGTCGAAATGGCCGTTGTAGTTGGCGTCGGCGAAGATGACCTTGCCTGAAAGGCCGACCGTTGCGGGTGCCGTGTCCCAGACGCCGTTGCCGCCCAGGTAGATGAGCGACTCTTCGTCGTACACGCCGTTCAGGTAGGCGTCATTCCATATCTCCTCGCCCGTGTCCCACCGCCCGTTGACGTTCTGGTCGAAGAACGGGATGTTGTCGCCGCGGATGCCGAGCGTCCCGTTGGCGGGCTCGACGCCGGTGACCAATGCGTCAACGCCGTGGTTGTAGACGCCGTCTGCGTACAGCGCTGCGATAGTGGGCGCGATGCTCAGGTGCGTCGCCACGGCCGCGCCGGCCGCGCCGTCGTTGTCAATCGCCCTGGCGTAGTAGATGGCGGCCGCAGCAGGCAGGTCGCCGGTCCAGGTCCAGCCGTCCGCCCCGTCCAGGTCCGTGCCAAGCAGCGTGTCCAGGCTCGGGTCAAGGTCGCCGGCGCCGCGGTACCGGTAGAACTCGACCGCCCCCACGTAGCCGTCCAGGTCCTGCGGATTGTTGGCCGTCAGGGTCAGGGAGCCCGACGTGAGCACGTCCAGGTTGCCCGTCAGCGTCCAGATGAGCGGCTTCTGGTTCAGAGCCACGTCCACCGAGACCGAAACGCTGTAGCCTTCGTACTGGAGGTTGTACGGGTAGCCGTAATCCTCATCGAAGGCGGTGGCGTAGTACGTGGCCGTGCGCTGGTTGACCTCCGGCGAGACCACGGAGTACCGGCCCGCGAACTCGAACGGCAGCCCGATCTGCGCCAGTTCGGCGTCATAGAGGTTCAGGTCCTTCACGTCCGAGTTGTTGAACGGGAAGGCCTCGCCCAGCACGCCGACGTTGCGCTGCTCCGCCACGACCAGGGAGGCCAGGCCGTCGGCGTTGTAGTCGCTCACCACCACGCCGATGGGGCTCTGGAACGGACCGCCGAAGGCCGTGCTGTTGTCCAGCTCGTAGTTGAGGCCCGCGTCGCCAAAGTAAGCGGTGTAGTCGAACTCGTGGATGCCGAAGTTAGCCGAGTAGTCGCCGTTATTGGTCAGGAAGGTCAGGCTGCCGTCGGAGTTGGTGACGACGATGTCATTGTATATCTCCGTGCCGTCCCCGAGCTGGCCCGTGCTGCCCTGGGCCCAGTCCCAATCGGCCTCGGCCGTGGTGTCGCGGTTGGTGTCGCCGTCAATGTTGTAGACGGCGATCGCGGTGGGGCTGCGTCCACCCAGATCATAGATGTTCTGGGTCGACTGGTCGCCGCCGCCCGAGCCGTAGAAGCCGCCGTATGCGATGTGAGCCAGACTGGTCCAGCGGGCAGCCGTCAGAGCAGCGACGGTGCCCGTCTCGCTGTTGGCCACGGCTATGTCCGTGTCCTTAAGGTCACTCGTGCCGCCCAAGGCGCCCGCGTTGTTGTTGTAGTCGTCCTCCATGAAGTCGCCGAAGGCGAGCGACGTGCCGCTGCCGACCGGCTCCTGCGGCGCCCATTGTGCGGCCCAGACTGCCTCGCCGCCATCCCAAGTGCCGTTGGTGTTGGCGTCGTCGAAGAACACGAGGCCCTGCATGCCCGGCGTGTCGTCGGCCGGCGCGGCGCCATAGAGGAGCGTATCGTCCGCCGCCACGAATTGCCCGTCCCCGTCGTCCGCCCAAACCGGCTCGCCTGCCGACCACAGCAGGTCGCCGTTCACGTCATAGTGGAAGACGTTGCCGGTGATCCCGACAGTGCCCGGCGCGACGGGGCCTCCGGAAAGGACAACATCGCCCGCGTCATAAGTATCCTGCTGCCAACTCGTCTGGATGTCCAGCCAGTACTCGCGGTCCGCCCCGCCGCTGGGCAGCTCGTCCGTCGGCGGCCGCATGTAGCCGGTGAACGGGTCGTATGGGCCTGTGGGCGGCATAAGCTCAGTAGACGATACAGCCACATAGTAAGACCCGTCGGCCCCCGCAGTGTACGTAATCGTGGTCACGCCAGTGAGGTCGTCGTAGACGTGGACGTCGGCCCCCAAGCCCGAGCTGTCATAGACGTAACCGTAGATCTCAGAGTAGGTGTTCTCATCAATGGGGAGGATCTGCGACACGGTGGCAGTGACCGTCTGGCCCATCACCAACTCGACGCGGAACATGTCCACGTCCCCATCGCTTACCCACAGGTGGTTGAAGTCGTCGGTGCGCGAGTGGTCCCCCCAAGCCCAGTCCCACGCATTGCCTGTCCGGTAGGTCAGGCCGAAGCCCACGAGCACGGGCGTCCCACCGGCAATCCCCGTTTCGTAAGCACGGCCGATCACGTTCCCGACGTCAAAGATGTCCGCGCCGTTCGGGATAGGATCGCCGGGCGTCAGGCCGCGCAGATAGTTGAAGAAGAACTGCGGGCCGTCCGGGCTGACCATCGCCACGTCCGCGCCGCCGTCCTCGTGCTGGTCGAAGTCCGTCGAGACCATGTCCTGCGGAGCAAGGGCAGAAGGCGGCACGACCTCCCCGGGGAGCAGGCCGTATCCCACATTGCCGTCCACCCAGCGGGACGACCCATAGGTGTAGATGCGAGCAACCCCGGGCTGGCTGGTATTGGGATTGATGAACGCGCCCGCGCCGTTGCCGAACCACACCGGCATCTCGTGCTCCGTGGAGCTGTACGCGACGATGTCCAGGTGCCCGTCGCCGGTGTAATCGCCGACGGCGATCTGGTCGGGATGCAGGGAGTAGCGGTCGCCCGGGAAGTTGGCGGAGTAGTCCGTGTAGGTGCTGAACAGCCCCGTGCCGTCATTCAGCAGCACGGAGATGTGGTTCGTGCCGGAGTCGGCCACCGCGATGTCCGGAGTGCCGTCCTCGTTGAAGTCTCCCGTGGCCAGCGCCGTCGGGTTGTAGTTGGCGCCTCCGCCGTAGAGCGTGACCATCGAGGTGGTCATGAACGCCCCGGTGCCGTCGTTCATCAGCACGGAGATGAAGTCGGGCCCGGCGCCGCTCGTCACGTCTATCGCCACCGCCAGGTCCATGTTGCCGTCCAGGTTGAAGTCGGCCTGGACCATGTCCCTGATGTTCCAGTCAATGCCGATGCCGTCCCAGGTCCAGTCGTTCGCCAGCGTGCTGTCCTGATGCTGGCCTGTGGGCATGTCCAAGTAAGGCCACCAGGTCGGCGCGGAGGTCACGCTGAAGACCACGTCGTGCACATAGCCGTCCGTGTCCTGCACGCCCTGGGCCACAAGGTTGACCTGGTCGCCCAGGGAGACGGGGCTCGGGTCCGCCCCGACGCCTTCGATGCTGGGATTCTGGTTGAGCGTCCAGACGGCCGCGCCCCAGTACCCTTCGTTATCTCGCGCGATCGCGAAGTACATGGGGCTGATGTCAGGCTCCCAGTCGGCAAGGACTGTGAGCTGCCAGTTCCCGCCGCCCATGTTGGTGCCGTAGCCGAGCAACTGGTCCTGGCCGGGGTTGTAGTGCCCGCTGTCGTAGACGTCGCGGTAGAACGCCACGGCGGCCACGCTGCCGTCAGAATCCGACACGCCCGAAGCAAGGAACGTGACCGGCATGTCCCTGACGATCGGGTTCGGGTCGTTGTCAACGGCGCCGATCACAGGCTTCTGGTCCACGTGGCCCCTGACGTACGCGCTGTAAGCGCCGCTGTTGTCGCGCGCCCTGGCGAAGTAATCCCCCGTGGTCCACTGCACGAGGACGTTCCTCGTCCAGCCGCCTCCCGAATCCGTGTCGCGGCCAAGGAACGTATCGCCACCGTCGTAGACGCCGTTGTTGTTGCTGTCTCGGTAGAAGTCCACCCACGATATGGTGCCGTCGGAATCCGCAACGCCGTTGGCGGTCAGCGTGATCGTCTGGCCGGGACCTGTGGGCTGCGGGGCGCCCGTCAGGGAGGCAATGGTGGGCTTGGCGTTGACGTGCCCGGCCGCCTGCGCCGCGTTCGCCGGCAGGGTCGTCTGGCCGGCGGCAGTAGCTGTGGCGAAATAGTACCAGTTCCCGCTGGCCCACGTGGCCGGCCCGGACCACGTCCAGCCGCCCGCAGCGCTCGTGTCGGTGCCCAGCAGCGTGTCGCTGGCGAGGTTGAGCACGTTATCCGTGCTGCGGTAGAAGTGCACAGACGTGATGGGGTCGCCGTCCAGGTCATAAACGCTGCCGGCGGTGAGCGTCAACGTGTCGCCCTGGTGAACCGGGTCGGGCGCGTCGATCAGAATAGTTACGGTAGGAAGCGTCAGGAGTATCCTGCTTTCAAGGGCTTCCAACGCCAACGAGAGCCGCTTGCTGTCAGGACGCACTACAGCCTTCTTTTTGCCATGCCTGGCCATATTTCCGCCTCACGCATTCTTGGCTGCACGGATGTCAGCCGTACAAAACGAATTGCCCTTCCCAGAAACCTCCCAAACTCACGCAACTGGGGCATACGATAACCGACATGCTGTCCAGTGTCAAGCAAGAAAGCACGGGACCGGCAGCCGACCCGTAACTCATTGCAGTTCAATCTGTTATGTCGCGACGCCCGGGCACGAAGCACGTCCGCCGCCAGGGGCTGGGCAAATCCTCCCAACTTTCGCGGCACGGCCTGGGAAGGGACCTGCTGACCGTGGCAGGCGGCCGGCCGCCCACGGCACGGCTGTTGCGTGTCCCGGTGCGCCTGGGACGGGCCGAGATGACCATGCCCATGGAGGGCTGTCGCGGGGGAACAGGCCGGCAGGAACAAGGGGCCAATTGTGGTGGAGGCGAAGGGATTCGAACCCTCGGCCTCGGCAGTGCGAGTGCCGCGCTCTCCCAACTGAGCTACGCCCCCACCGTGCGGGCGCTATTATAGACGGCCCCCCGGCGCGCCGCAAGCTAACGGGCCCGCGCGGGGCGCAGGAGGGGGCGGATGCTTAGAGCCCCTAACAGGACCCCGCGTGAGGCGCGTTGCGCCTCCGGCCGAGTGGCTGCAAGGAGAGGCGACGGCGACGTGCTCGGGTCGGGCACGGCAAGGGGCCTCGACGCCGCAGACGACGGCCCGAGGCACAACCCGCAGGGACGGGCGTCCCTCGTCGCATGCCTGTGTCGCTCGGGCTTGGCGCACCCGGCCTACGCAGCCGCAGCGGCTGCTACGGCGGAGCAGGCTTGGTCTCCGATGCGCGGTGCCCTCGCTTCTTGGCCTGCGACGAGATCCGCTCCGTCGCGGCCACGGGGGGTCCTGTTAGGGGCTCCTATGGGCTGCCCTTGCCGATGAACTCGGACATCAGCTCCCATCCCCTCGCGATCTCAACCTCGGAAGCTGCCGCCTCGGCCTCCGAGTAGCAGCAGCCGGAGGCGGCCTCGATGCCTGCCCCCCACATGGCGAACGGCACGGCCCCCCGCTTGTGCTTGCCGTCCTGGACCGAGGTGATGTGGTCCGGCACGATCAGCACCTTCACGTCGCCCTCGGCGTCGGCGCAGGCCATCACCGGTCCCACGATCTCCCTGTCTATCCGCTCCAGGGCGCGCACCTTGGCGGCCACGTCGCGGTCGTGGCTCGCCTCGTCGGGCGCCTCGACGTGCACCATCACCAGCCCGAACTTTGTGAGCGCGTCCACAGCGTACCGCCCCTTGGCCGCGAAGTCGGTGTCCAGGTAGCCCGTGATGCCCGGCACCTTGATGATCTCCCAGCCGATCAGGCGCCCGATGCCACGCACCAGGTTAACGGCGCTGATGACGCACCCCGTGACGCCGAAGCGGGCCTGGAAGTTGGCCAGGGCCGGCTTCGTCCCCTGGCCCCAGAGCCATGTCATGTTGGCCGGGTTCTTGCCCAGGTCCCGGCGCACGTGGTTCACGTCGTGCACTTCGAGGATGGGGCGCGAGCGCTCCATCAGGCCGACCAGGAGGTCGGCGCCCTCGCCGCGAGGGTAGTTCTCCCTGGTGGGCAGGCCGACGATGTCGTGAGGCGCCACGGTCTCCGCGGTCAGGGCCAGTTCCCCGCGGTAGACCATGACATGGCGGTAACTGGTGCCGACGTGGAAGTTGAGCGCGTCGTTCGCCAGGCGCTCGTTCAGGGCCTGGATGAGGAGCCCGGCCTCCTCGGTGGAGATGTGGCCGGCGGTGAAGTCCACGAGCGTGTCGTCGTCGGCAGTGACGAAGTTGCAGCGGACGGCCCAAGCGCGCGGTCCCAGGTCAATGCCCAGGTCGGCGGCTTCCAGCGGGCCCCTGCCGGTGTAGCACTCCGCCGGATCGTAGCCGGCCACGCTCATCATGGCCACTTCGCTGCCGGGGGCCATGCGCGGCGGGACGTGGTCCGTCACGCCGACGAGGCCTTCGGCCGCGGCGCGATCCATGTTCGGCGTGCGGGCGGCCTCCAGCGGCGTCTTGCCGTCCAGCCTGGCCATGGGGTAGTCGGCCGCGCCGTCCGGAACGATCACGCAGTACCTCATCCGGTCCTCCCGTCCCGCCGCAGGCGGCAGCTCAGATGTCCTCGACCCTCAGGAAGCGCGACCGTTCCCCGCGGATGACGTCCAGCTGGTTGATCCTGTCCAGTGCGCGCCGGAAGGCCGCCTCCTGGGCGCGGTGAGTCATGAAGACCACCGGCACCATTTGCTTGCCGGGGCCCGAGGCCTCCTGCTGCCGCACGGAGGCGATGCTGATGCTCTCCTCGCTCAGTATGGTGGCGACTCTTGCCAGCACGCCCGGCCGGTCCGCGCAGTCAAGGCGCAGATAGTAGCGCGTCTCCACGTCGCCGAAGGGCACGACGTCCGCCTCCGGCACGTCGCCGAACTGGCTCATGGCCGCGAAATCCAGGCGGTAAGTGCCCAGAGCAACGGCCGCGATGTCCGCCACGACGGCGCTGGTGGTCGGCATTCGGCCGGCGCCCTGCCCCGTCAGGACGATCTCGCCCGCGTAGCCGGCGTGGATGCAGACCGCGTTGAACACGCCGCCGATGCCCGCCACGGGGTGCTCCCGGCGCAACAGGGCGGGGTGAACGCGCAGCTCCAGCCTGTCGCCCCGTCGGAGGCCGATGGCGAGCAGCTTGAGCGTGTAGCCGAGGGCCTGGGCGTAGCGCAGGTCGCTCAGCTCGACGCGGGAGATGCCTTCGCAGGGGATCTGTGCCAGCCTCACGTTCGTGCCGAAGGCGAGCCGCGCCAGGACGGCCAGCTTGTGCGCCGAGTCCAGCCCCTCCACGTCGAGCCGGGGGTCCGCCTCGGCGTAGCCGCGCTCCTGCGCCTCGGCCAGCGCGCGGCCATAGAGCATGTCGCGCTCCAGCATCCGCGTCAGGACGTAGTTGCACGTGCCGTTGACGATGCCATAGATGCTCTCTATGCGGTTGCCGATCAGGCCGTCGCGGACGGCGCCGATGACGGGGATTCCGCCGGCGACGCTGCCCTCGAAGCCGATGCTGCGGCCGTGCTGGCGGGCCAGGCGGAACAGCTCGTCCCCGTGCGCCGCCAGGAGGGCCTTGTTGGCGGTCACAACGTCTCGGCCCGTCGTGAGCGCGCGCTCGACGACGGTGCGGGCGGCCGTCGTCCCGCCGAACAGCTCCACAACGACGGCCACTTCCGGGTCGTTCATCGGCTGCTCGAGGTCGTCGGTCAGGATGACCGGCCCGGCGCCCTGGAGGCCGCGGCGGACCTCGTCCAGGCGCGCGTCCACGATGTACTTCAGCCTGATCCGGTCGCCGATGCGTTCGTTGAGCGCGCCGCGGCTGAGCAGCGCCTGGGCCACGCCCATCCCCACGGTTCCGCAGCCATACAGAGCTATCGTGCACTGTGCCATATGCAGGCTCACAGCAGAGGTCGCGTAGGGGAGGCCGCTGCGCGCACGGCAGCGGTTCCGAAACGCGTGCAGGCGAAGAAATGCAAGTATAAGCGCCCGGCACAGGATGTGTCAATCCCGCCGAGGACGGCGAGGACGGGCAGAAGAGCGGCGAAGGTCATGCCGGCGGGAACGGAACGCCCTTGCCCATGACGACGACGCCGCCCTCGCTCACGAGAAAATGACGCCGGTCAAAGGCCGGGGCCAGGCCGAGGCGGGCGCCGTCCGGGATGCGGTTATTCTTGTCCACGATGGCTTTCCGGACGGCAACGCCGCGCCCCACCCGCGTGCCGTCCATGATGATGGACTGCTCGATGCGGGAGCCCACCTCGATTCGCACGTCAGGCCCGATGACGGAGTCGCGCACATACGCGCCGCTGATGATGGCGCCGTTGGAGACGAGGGAGTTGTAGACCTCCGCCCTCGGTTCTCCGGGGCCGTCGCCCCCGAAGACGAGCTTCGCCGGCGCGTAGCAGAGCGTGCCGCCCCGGATGGGCCAGTCGAAGTCATAGAGGTTGAAGGCCGGCTGCACGCTCACCAGGTCCATGTGAGCTTCCCAGTAGGCGTCCAGCGTCCCGATATCCCGCCAGTAGTTGCCGGTGAACTGGGAGGCGAAGACCCGGTCGCCCTTCTGGACCATGCCGGGGACCACGTCTCGGCCGAAGTCGTGGTTGCTCTCGCGCTTGGCGTCCTCGATGACGCGGCGCACCAGCACCTCGGTGGTGAAGACATAGATGCCCATCGAGCAGAGGCAGACGTCCTGGCGGCCGGCCTCCGGCTGGGGCTGCTCCGGCTTCTCCTCAAAGCGGGTGACGCGGAGGGTGTCGTCCACGGTCACGACGCCGAGCCTCCGCGCAGCCTCGGGCACGGGCTTCTCGATGCAGGCGATGGTCAGGTCGGCGTTGGTGCGCACGTGCTCCTGGAGCATCCGGGCGTAGTCCATGCGGTAGACGTGGTCGCCGCTCAGGATGAGGACGAATTCCGGCCTCTCGCCTTCCAGGGTGTAGATGTTCTGGTAGATGGCGTCGGCCGTGCCGAGGTACCAGTCGGCGCTCATCCTCTGCTGCGGCGGGCGCGTCTCGACCCACTCCCCTATCTCGGGGCTGAAGATGCTCCAGTTGGCCCGGATGTGCCGGTCCAGCGACTCGCTCTTGTACTGGGTGAGGACATAGATGCGGCGCAGGCCGCTGTTCAGGCAGTTGCTCAGCGAGAAGTCAATGATGCGGAAGACGCCGGCAAAGGGCACGGCCGGCTTGGCGCGGTCCTTGGTCAGGGGGTAGAGGCGCTGGCCCTGGCCGCCGGCCAGCACCATCACGAGGGTCGTCCTTACGGGATCCCTGTCGCCGGCCGGCGTCATCGCACGCGCCCTGCCTTTCCGCTGCGGCCGATCGTCGGGCCTCAGGCCTGTTCGGCGTTCCGCTTCCTGTCGAGAGCCGCCTGCACCGCCTGCATGAGCGGCTGCACGTCAGGCGTCTTCAGGACGTAGGCATCGGCGACCCAGCTCATGAAGTTCTGCCGGTACTCACTGTAGCCGGTGTTGATGATCACCGGTACGTTCCTGTCGTGGCTCAGAATCCTGGACATGGACTCCATCCCGTCCATGTTCTCGGGCAGGTTGATGTCCATGATGACCACATCGGGCGGCTGCTCCTGCGCGAGCCGCACGGCGGCCCGGCCGTCCGCTGCGCAGATCACTTCGTAGCCCCGGTCCTCCAGCTCCTGCTGATAGAGCAGGCGGATGCTGTCCTCATCTTCGACGAGAAGGACCCTTGCCATCCCCGACCCCTTTCCACCTACTGCTGCGCCTTCCTGGCCTGGAGGGGTTCCGGCTCCAGGCCGCCCTCCGTCTCCCCCAGAGCCAGTGTGACCTTGAAACGCGAGCCGTGCCCGAGCCGGCTCTCCACCTCGATGCGGCCGCCGTGCTGCTCAACGATCCGGCGCGACACGGACAGCCCCAGGCCGATGCCGCCGATCTTAGTCGTGAAGAACGGGCTGAAGAGCTTGGCCAGAGTGCCCGGTTCCATGCCGCCGCCCGTGTCCGCCACCACCAGCTCCACGTCCCGCTCGCCCAACGCCGTCGCCACGGTCAGGACGCCGTCTTCCTTCTTCGGCATGGCCTCCAGGCCGTTCTTGAGCAGGTTGATCACCACCTGCTTGATCATCGCCGCATCAGCCATCACGGGGGGCAGGTTCTCCGCCAGGGACATCCTGAGCGAGACGTTGGCCTCTTTCAACTGGGGCCGGAACTGCTCCGCCGTGGCCAGCACGATGTCATTCAGGCTGACGGGCGCCTTGTTCGGCCTGAGCGGGCGCGTGTAGTCCAAGACGTTGATCAGCGTCCGCTCGAGCCGCCGCGACTCCTCGTAGATGATCGTGGCATTCCGGTGCGTCCTGGGGTCGCCCTGATGCTGGCGGGCGATGGCCGCAGCGAATCCTCCCATGGCCGTCAAGGGGTTGCGGATCTCGTGCGCCAGGTGGCTCGCCATCCGGCCGACGCTGGCCATCCGCTCCGCCTCGATCAGCCGGTCGCGCGTGCGCTGCAGCTCCTCGAGCTGGTCGCTGATCTTCTCATAGGCGCGTGCATTGGAGATCGCCAGCGAGGCCTGCATCGAGAACAGCTCCAGCAGCTCCACGTGCTCGGGGTCAATGGGCGCGCGGGAGTACTTGTTGTCCGCCAGCACGAGCCCCAGCGGCTCGTCCTGCACCGAGAGCGGCACGCAGACGAACTCCTCCAGCTCGAGCTGCTCCACCACGGAGCGGTTCATGTTCGGGTCCGTCCGGGCGTCCACCATGCGCGCCGCGCCCCGGCCCTGGAACATGCTCACCAGCGTGTCCCTCTGGTCCGACACCGGCAGGGCCAGGGAGCGCACCCGCGCCGTCAGCAGCATGTCGCTCGGTGACGGCGTCGCCGAATCCAGGAGCTCCTCGACGCTCGGACTCTTCCGGGCCAGCTCGCTCCAGATGCGGTGCGCGTCCTCGGCGGACACCGGGCCGACCGCCATCCTGCCCCGCAGATGCCTGCCGGCATCATCCGCCAGGAGTATGAAGGCGCGGTTAATGCCGATGGCGTGGCCCGCCGTCACGCACGTCAGTACGAGATGGAGGACCTTCTCCACGTCCAGCGAAGTCGCCACCTTCTCCGTGAGCTTGTTGATGCGCCGCATCTGCTCGGTCTGGCGCCGCTGGTCCGTGATGTCGAAAGTGAGCAAGACCAGGCGCGTCTGGCCGTGCGCCACGGGCGTGAACACCTGCTGGTAGCAGCGCCAGCCTCCGGCCTTGTCGGTGACCTCCTGCAGCCGAGTTTCCGGCCGGCCCGCGGTGGTCGCGCGGATGACCGGGCACGTCTCGGGCTTGCAGCCGGGGCAGATGCGGATGTCGTGACAGTCCTTGCCGACCGCCTCCGGCCCCAGGCCGAACCACGCCAGCATTGTCGGGTTTGCCCACTGCATCCTCAGGTCGCGGTCGAACAGGGCCAGCCCGGCGCCCATCGCCCCAAAGACCAGGTTCAGCATGTCCCGCTCGCGTCGCAGCGCGTCCTCAGACCGCTTCATCTCGGTGATGTCCACCAGGTACGCGGTGAAGCCGACGTGGCGGCCGGCCTCGTCCCGCATGGGAACGCGCGTATGCCGGATGATCCGCGGCGAGCCGTCCTTGCGCAGCATGACGGTCTCGGCGTCCATGCGTCCCTCCCGCAGGCACTTGTCGAGCATGGCTCGCAGGTCGCAAGGCTCGGCGGCGAAGTCCGCCAACGTCTTCCTGCCCACCACCTCCTGCTCCGCATAGCCCAGTATCGCCTCGCAGCTCGGGCTCCAGTGCGTGTAGACGCCGTTCAGGTCGGCGCTCGTGATGCCGACGGCTGCGCTGCGGATGATGTTCGAGAGCTGGCGGTGCGCCTGCTCCAGCTCGTACCGGTCGTGCTCCCGCTGCACGATCATGCTGGCGTTCTGGAGGGCCACGCCGATGTGCGGCGAGACGTGCTCCAGGGCGGCGACCTCGCTATCCGGGAAGGCGTCTTCACGTTCCGAGAGGAAGTGGATGACCCCCAGCACCGTGTCGCCCTTCTTGACGGGCACGGCCAACTCGCTGCGGGCCCGGTACTCCTCTTCAAAGGCCACCACGCGGCGAGTGTCCTCTTCCAGCTCCGAGGCGCGGATGGTCTCGCCGCTCTGGGCGCAGAGCCCGATGAACCCCTCGCCGGTCTTCTGGCGGTACTCGTCCGGAAGGTAGCGCCGCCCGCGCCCCGCCTCCGCGACCAGCACGCACTCGCCCGCCTTCTGATCCACGCGGAAGAGCGACACGTCGAGATAGTCCCGGAACGCCCTCAGCGCCTCCACCACGCCCTGGAGCAGCGCTTCCCGCGTCGGCAGCTCCAACAGTGACCGCCCGATCCGTGCGACCACCTCCGCCTCGCTGATCTCCTTGCGTGAGCGCTCCAGGTGGCCCGTGCGTTCCAAGGCAAGCGTCAGCACGTTGGCAAAGTCAGCGAGGCGCCGGCTGTCGCTCCTGTCGAACGTGTTCGCGCCCTCGGCGTACAAGAGGACTGCGCCCATCACACGGTCCCGCGAGACCAGCGGGCAGCAGGCGAGGCTGCCCACGCCGGCTTCCGCCAGTTCGGCGGCGTTGACGATGCGGTTGTCGCGGCGGACCTCTCCGCAGACGTAGGCCTCGCGCCGCCGGCAGACATGCTCGGGCAGGCCCAGGACGCCGCCGGCGGCCAGCTCGACCTCGCTCAGATACTGCCGCTGTTCCTTGATGGCCGGCACGGGCAGGTCCGGCCCGGACACCAGGTCCCACGCGGCGCCGGCCGGCTCCCCGAACCGGATACGGCACCCCAACAGGGACCATATCTGCCCCAGCCTGGCGGCCGCCACCTGGCCCACGGCGGCCGGCGTATCGGCGTCGGCCAGCGCCTCCTCGATGTCCCAGGCGGAGAATATCTCCTGCAAGCGCTCGCGGGCCGTGGCCTGGTCGGCCTCAGCCGTCAGCTCGTAGAGATCGGCGCCCTTGCGCAGCACCGCGTCAACGACGTCTTCCACCAGGCGCGAGACGCGGAACGCCTCCAGCTCGCCTTCGGTCTGCTCGAAGATCATCTGCCTGGCGACGCTCTTGAGTTCCAGCAGCACGTAGGCCACATCGGCCAGCCCCACGCTGTGCTGCCGCCCCTCGAGGATCAACTGGTAGAAGGCGGCCACGTCCGCCTCGGGGCCCTTGCCTTCGAGGCGGCCCAGCAGCACCTCGACGACCTCCTGGGCGCCATCGGCCAGCACCTGCTCGACGGCGGCGCCTTCGGGCCCCTTCTCGCCCGTGAGCAGCCGGACCTTCTCCATCCACCTCTGCACGAGCTCGACCTTGCCCGCGCGCAGGATCTCGGCCGCCCGGCTGCGCTGCTTGGCTATCTCCTCCTTCTCCCTCACGGCCTCGCTCCAGCGCTCAGATCGCCACGCGCTCCGCCAACTTGCGGCGCGCCTTCTCATAGACCTCCACGTATTCGCCGGCGCTCCGCTTCCACGACCAGTCCTGCCGCATCCCGTTCAGCATAAGCTTGCGCCACTTGACCCGCTCACCGTACGCCTTCACGGCCCGCCGGACGGCACCCACGAGCGCGGCTGCGCTGTACTTCTCAAACACGAAGCCCGTTGCCTTCCCCGGCCCTCGGCTCCCCTTCCGGTAGTCCCTCACGGTGTCCGCCAGGCCGCCCGTCGCGCGCACAATGGGCACCGTGCCGTATGCCATGCTGTAGAGCTGGTTGAGCCCGCACGGCTCGAAGCGGCTCGGCATCAGGAACGCGTCCGCCCCCGCCTCGATCAGGTGCGCCACCTCGTTGTTGTACTCTATCAGCACGCCGAACGAGCGCGGATGCCCGGCCTGCATCTCCGACAGCAGCGCCTGGTAGCGCGGCTCGCCCCGGCCGAGGGTGACGAACTGCACGTCGCGCCCGAGCAGGTCGGGCAACGCCTCCTCCAGCAGGTCCAGCCCCTTCTGCTCGACCAGGCGGCAGACCATGCCGATCAGCAACACGTTGCGCTGCCGCCGAATGCCGAAGCGCTCCTGGAGAGCAGCCTTGCACTCGGCCTTGCCCGAGAGGTCCTCGGCCGAGTAGTTGGCCGGGATCAGGGGGTCGGTGGCCGGGTTCCATTCGCTCGTGTCTATCCCGTTCACGATCCCGTAGAGGTCGGCCGAGCGCTCCCTCAGCACGCCCTGCATGCCGCAGCCGAACTCGTCGCTCTGGATCTCCTCGCCGTAGCGCCGGCTCACCGTCGTGAGCACGTCCGCGCCGACCAGGCCCGCCTTAAGGAAGCACAGGTTCCCATAGTACTCCAGCATCTGCCAGTTGAACATGCTCCGCGGCAGGCCGGTCAGGTTCATGTCCCAATGCCAGAAGATGCCCTGGTAGGCTATGTTGTGGATCGTGAACACCGTGGCTGTGTCCGGGAAGTCCTCCTGGTAGAGATGCTTCAGGTAGACCGGCACCAGCCCCGTCGGCCAGTCGTGGCAGTGGATGACGTCCGGCCGCACACCGAGGGCCTTGCACATCTCCAGCGTCCCGCGCGACAGCAGGATGAACCGCTCGCTGTTGTCCTGGTAGTCTGAGTTGTCCGCGCGCCGGGTGTAGTAACCGTCCCGGTCGTAGTAGAGGTCATTCTGAAGAAAGTAAGCCGTGACGTTCGTCCCCGGCGGCGTGGAGCGCCAGACTGTCCCCGCCACGATCCTGTCCCCCATGGGCAGGGCGAAGTCTCCCTCTTCGACCCGTTCGAGCGGCGCCCCGCAGTCCTCCGCGTTCTCGCGCACGCCCCGGTAGAGAGGGCTTACGACCGCCACCTCATGTCCCAGCTCCGACAGCGCGCCGGACAGGGACCGGACAACGTCAGCCAGGCCGCCCTCCTTCGAGTAGGGGGCCATCTCCGCGCCTATCATCACGATCTGCATGACCGCGAACCTCGCCTGTAGCTCACGTGCACCCGCCAACGCGTTGCGCTCACGAGGCACGTCATCCCGCGCACGCATCCTCCCCCGTCCGTGCCCCGGCCCTCGAACGGGCCAACGGCGTTCATTATAATGCGTGCGTTCTCACGCGACAACACATGCAAGCCGCGCGGGGCAACTGCACCCATGCGTATCATAGACGTGCACTCCCACCTCGACATGCCAGAGTTCGCTGCCGATCTGCCCCGCGTCGTCGAGCGCGCCATCCGGGCCGGCGTGGAGGTGATGATCTGTGTGGGGACTGACCTCGCCTCCTCGCGGGCCTGCGTCGAACTGGCCCGCCGCTTTCCCGGCCGCCTGTATGCAGCCGTCGGCATCCATCCGAACTCGTGGAGCCAGGCCGGGCCGGAGGACATGCGCGGGATAGAGCGCCTTTGCGCCCTGCCCGAGGTGGTGGCGGTCGGCGAGACCGGCCTGGACTTCCATCACGCCCTCACGGACCGCCGCGGGCAGGCGGCCGGCTTCGTCGAGCACATACGCGTCGCCCGCTCGGCGCGCAAGCCGCTCATGGTCCACGCTCGCAAGTCGGACGAGCACGTGCTCGCGATCCTGGCGCGGGAGGCCGTCGGCCCCGGCGGGGCCGCCGACCTGCCGGGTGTCCGGCACTGCTTCGACGGCTCGGCAGACATCGCCGCGCGCTACGTCGAGCAGGGCCTCCACATCTCGTTCGGCGGGCTCATCACCCGCCCCGGCCACGACAAGGTGAAGCAGGCCGCCCGAACCGTCCCCGCCGGCCGGCTGCTCATCGAGACGGACTGCCCCTATCAGACGCCCGCCCTGCACGCGGGCGAGCGGAACGAGCCGGCCTACGCCCTGGAAACCCTCCAGGCCCTGGCCGCGCTCCGCGGCGAGACGCCAGAAGCTCTCGCTAACTCGACCACGCGCAACGCAGAGGCCCTGTTTCTCCAGCGGAGCAGCCCATGACCATGACACGATTCGCGTTCGTGCTTATGATGACGGCCCTCTCTTTCTGCCGTCTCACTCGTGCACAGGAGCAGGCCATGGAGACGCTGGCCAATGGCGGCTTCGAAGGCCCCTATCGCGAGGTGAACATAGCCAGTGAGCCCGTCACCCGCATCACGGGCCGGATAGCCGACCGGTGGAACGACAACTCATCCTGGGCGCGCGTCGTCGTGCAATACGATGAGGTGACGGACGGCGCCCACGGCGGGAAGAGCGCCCAGAGGATCTCCGTCAGCCGCATTGCCACCGGCGCGGTCCAGCTCACACAGGACGCAGTGGACCTGAAGCAAGGCGCTCCCTACCAGGCGCAGGTCTTCGCCCGTTCCGCAGACGGCATCTCCCTCACGCTCCAGGTCCGCCAGCCGGGCCCGCCGTACACGACCTACGCCGAGCGGCGCTTCCAGCCGGGCCCGGAGTGGACGCCCTGCGAGCTGACCTTCACGTCACCGGTCAGCGGGCCGGCCCTCTTCATGCTCCTCCCCGGCGACGCCGGGACGGTTGACGT
>Ga0315291_10004944_pt1 | contig 16821 bp, 16 predicted proteins | sample YL17G12_20_MG_FD_203070 | JGI IMG/M metagenome (GOLD analysis project Ga0315291, IMG submission 203070) | Sediment microbial communities from Yellowstone Lake, YNP, Wyoming, USA - YL17G12_20 | ecosystem: Environmental > Aquatic > Freshwater > Lake > Sediment | place: USA: Wyoming | collected...
GACCTCACCACCCCCTCGGCACGGATAACAAGATGGGGTGGTGAGGTCAGTGCGCCCGGATCCTCACCACCCTGGAGGTCGAGCGCGAGCAGAGCTCGCAAGTCTTTCGCCAAACCAGTCGGCTGCTGCGTCGCCTTAGCAGGTGCGCGGGATATCACCCCATTATGCATCCATGGTCAGAGGCTTTGGTACACCCCCTCAAAAAGGGTAAAAGTCGAGCTAAGGGCCCGTCCAAACCTAACCCACGCATTTGGCCACCAACAGGCACCCAATTGCGCAAAGTTATGTCCTGACAGGCCCTTATCAGCCACGCTTAAGGGGGATTACTTTTTGAAGTAAGCCTTCAAACCCGCTTGTGTCGTCTTCATGGTCTTTTCGCCTTTTTTCCAGTTGGCGGGGCATACTTCGCCATGCTCTTCATGATACTGCAGCGCTTCTGAAAGACGCAGAAACTCGTCGATGTTGCGGCCGAGGGGCAGATCATTGATCGTTTGTTGGCGAACAACGCCGGCTTTATCGATCAGAAAGGCGCCGCGCAGCGCGACGCCGTCTGCTGCCACTAGCACATCGTAGTCGCGTGCAATCGACTTATTAATATCCGAGACGACAGGATACTTGACGCCTTGGATTCCGCCGTCTTCTTGCTTGGTGTTAAGCCAAGCTAAATGCGAGAACTTGCTATCAACCGAAACGCCGATAATCTCAGTATTCAGTTTTTTGAACTGCTCGCTTTTCTCTTGGAACGCGTGCAATTCCGTTGGGCAGACGAAGGTAAAATCGAGCGGGTAGAAGAATAACCAGACATATTTGCCGCGGTAATCTGACAAGCTGATAGATTTAAAATCGCCGTTGACGACTGCGTCAGCCTTAAAATCAGGGGCATTTTTACCAACTAGAACTGCCATGAGACGTCTCCAAATTAAAGTTGCGGCCAGTAGAGGCCAATACCGTCAATCTCTTGAATGCGAATCCAAACACACAGGCCCACCAGGTGTCAATCGTCACGGTGCTGCCATGAAGGGGTAAGGGACACTTAGAGCCGGTGCAAATGTCTCTTTGATCGTGCGCTGGCTCATCCAGCGCAGCAGGTTTAACTTGCTCCCAGCCTTGTCGTTGGTACCCGAACTGCGGGCGCCGCCAAAGGGCTGCTGCCCAACCACCGCGCCGGTGGGCTTGTCATTGATGTAGAAGTTGCCGGCAGCATTGGCCAGGGCCTCGGTCATCAGATGGACTACACCGCGGTCACGGGCAAAGATCGCTCCAGTGAGGGCATAAGGCGAAGTCTGGTCGCAGATTGCCAAAGTGCGCTCAAACTGGCTATCTTCATAGACATAAATTGTTAAGATTGGGCCAAAAAGCTCGTGTTTCATAGTATGGTAGTCGGGTTGGTCAGCCACCAGGATGGTCGGCTTGATGAAGTAACCAACGCGGTCGTCGCATTCGCCACCGACCAAAAGGCGCACGCCAGGGTCGCTTTTGGCCTGCTCGATGGCCTGTTTCAGGCGCTGGTAGGCCTTGGCATCGATCACTGCACCCATGAAATTCGTAAAGTCCTCAGGATCGCCGACACTTATTTTTTTAACCTCCGCCACTAAGCGCTCCTCGACCTGACTCCACAGGCTGCGTGGGATATAGGCGCGCGAAGCGGCCGAGCACTTTTGCCCCTGGTATTCAAAGGCACCACGGATAAGGGCCGTCACTAAGGCGGTCACATCGGCTGAAGGATGGGCGAAAACGAAGTCTTTGCCACCGGTTTCACCGACGATGCGTGGGTAGGTACGATAGTTGGCAATATTTTGGCCGATGGTCTGCCACATGTGGTTAAACACTGGGGTCGAGCCGGTGAAATGCACACCGCCGAGGTCGCGATGCTTTAGAGCTGCCGGACCGATGACGGTGTGATCGCCCGAAACCATGTTGACTACCCCCGCTGGAAGGCCGGCTTCTTCAAGGATCTGCATCCCAATCCAAGACGATAGCATCGAGGTTAAACCTGGCTTCCACACTACCGCAGAGCCCATAAGCGCCGGGGCAGTGGCCAGATTTAGCGCGATAGAGGTGAAATTGAAAGGGCTCACAGCGAAGACGAAGCCCTCAAGTCCGCGGCTGGCTGTCCGGTTCCAGACGCCAGCAACCGACAGCGGCTGGTCTTGGTAGATCTCGGTGAGAAAATGCACGTTAAACCGCCAAAAGTCGGCAAGTTCGCAGGCTGCGTCAATCTCGGCTTGGTAACAGGTCTTGCTCTGACCTAGCATCGTCGCCGCATTCATCACCTGGCGATATTTGCCACTGAGCAGATCAGCAGCCTTAAGAAATACCGACGCGCGTTCTTCCCATGGCAGCTGCGACCAGCTCTTTTGCGCCGTCACCGCACTGCCAATGGCGTCCTCAACATCGCGGGCCGTGGCTTGATGGGCGACCCCAAGCTGGTGGGCATGACGATGCGGCACGATCATCGGCGCAGTTACATTGCTGTGTCGGTGTTGCCCGGCGATGACTAAGGGGACCTCGATCTGGGCGGCCCCTTGGCGTTTAAGCTCCAGCTTCAGCTCGGCACGCTCTGGCGAGTGCGGGAGGTAGGTCTTGACTGGCTCGTTGAACGGGGGTGGGGCACGAAATAAAGCATTAGCCATCTGGGTTCCCTCGACTGAACAATCATTAGGTCACTGAGGACCGCATTGTAGTCCTTTTTTGGTTCGATGCCACCACAGGGTGGTGACTTGGAATAATCTCTTTAAATATTGGGAACTTATCCATATGGGGCCAAGCACAGCCCACTGAATCTTTGCTACATTAATTCCAAGGTTGCCTCGCTGGCGCAATTTGCACCGTATTTGATATCATAAACCCAAACGACCGCATCGATGATCGAAGACCAACTGGTGAGGGCCCTTCTGAAGGCATTGCTCAAATCTCTACGCACTTATGGCTTGCTGCTCTTCTTGCTGCTCTTCTTGCCGCTGCTTGGAGCAGGAAGTAGCTCTGCCGGGCCTGGCCCGGCAGCGCAGCTCGCGCAGCCGCTCGCCGAATGGAATGGGCAGTACTTCGATAAGAAACAAGGTGGCGTGTTTGCGACTTTAGCCCTTACCGGCTTCAGCCGCACAGTGACCACTAATATCATTGTTTATATCGAAGATATTTTGCAGCGAAAGTCCTACCAGATTAGCCTTAAACCCAACAACTCCGGTCCGCTCGGAGGCGCGCTGACCGTATGGCTGGCCCCTTCGGGTAAGTATTTGCTAAAGAAAATTATAATGGTCGACGGCGCAGGTATTAAGCGAAGTTGGAGCGATGCGTCCGGCAAAACCACCTTGATCATCCGTCGCCAATGCCTATCAAATCTTGGTGAATGGCGACTCCAACCGGCGGGAAAAGATGGCCTAAAGGTTGATTTTAAAACTATTCCTAACCCTTACAAGGAAGACAGCCCGAAAAGTCAGAGCTCGATTGTCGCGGTATTCGACGGCTTTTCCGGTCTGCTGCAAGAAGCATTTGGCGGCAAAAAAGTTTTACAGGGATCAGCCACGGGCTTTGGTAATGCGCGAGAACTACGCCAAACCATCACGTTTACCAGGCAGATTTCGATGTTCTTTAAGCTGGATTTACTTCGCCAGAATCGCTTTGCCAAGTCCGTCGCTGATGTCCTAACTACCTACGATGCCAATATGCGCAAATGCTATACCGACCGCCTCGATTTCAATGACGACCTGCGAGGTGAGGTGCGTTTTACCTTTCTGCTAGCGAAGGCGAGCGGGACGATGATTAAGGTAAAATCCACAGGCGGTACCATTGCCGATCCCAAGCTCTCGGAGTGCCTTTTCATGGAATTGTCCCATATGCAATTTTCAGTCGCTGAAAATTTGGTGGGTGAGCTGATTTATACATATGATGTTAAATGACAAGCGCAGCCAAAACGCGAGAATGAGCCACCCATTGGAGGTTGATACGGTGACGAAGCAAGAACAGGGACAACAAGGCCGAAGCCCGGCACAGGGTCGGCCGGCGCCGCAGGGCAGTAGCGGTGAGTCGCCCCCAAAAGCTGTACTCCTCGGCAAAGCCAAGCGGCGGGTGCGCAACTTCGTATTGCAGCCACTGCTGCAGGTCAAGGTGGGCCTATATTTCATCATCGTCTCGATGATGTTTGCCGCAGCCTTGGCTTTGATCATTTATTACAATTTTGGTGGCTTGGTAAACTCCATCGTCTTGCTTACCGACGCCGAAGATGAAGTGCGTGAGTTGTTCCTCGACTACTGGAAAGGCACGCAGCTGTGGATCTATATGACTTTTGCCATCTACCTCATGGCAAGCATTAGCCTATCGGTGCTTTATACCCACCGCATGGTCGGGCCGACCTTTGCTTTTCGCCGCCATATTCGCTCGATTGCTGAGGGGCGCTATAACGCGCGGACCCACCTGCGCAAAGGCGATGCTTTTAGTGAAGTGGCTGATGAGTTAAACCACCTCTCTGAGGTCATGGAGCGGACCCGCGGCGCACCGCATCACGCCGGTAAATAACCTGCAGTTACTGATATTGAGGAACGATGCAAAAAGGGAGCAGCCATCCAGCGACCAGTGAGCTCCTGGCTGGCGATTGGTTTTTGCCGGCCATCACCTGCGATGGTACGGTGGCTGACTCGCTAAGCAGTGTGCAAAGCGAGCTGAGTCGCAAATGCGCCTTTGCCCGCGGTCTTCAGCATAACCTGACTTCAGAAGGTACCGCCGTCGACCGCGTCACAGAGCTGATGCAACGCGTCAAGATGCTGGAAACGACGCTGCGTTTTCGCCTGGGCATCTTGCTAGCCGAGCGCCCGCAAGCTTGGTTTCGTGCTCCTGCAGCAACCAGCACTGGGCCCTTTCAAGCGACGCTCATCTACGAACCCGTCTTCGCACCCTATGCGGCCGCCGATGTCGACGCACTGCAACAAAGCCTTGAGACCGCATGGCTGAAGCGGTGTTGCACTAGCCTGGCCTTTGGTAACGGGCCCAGCCTATGGCGGACCCTGCTCGAGCTGAACGCTAGCCTTGAGGCGGTGATTTGCCTGCCAGCACCCTTCGCCACCCTGCGCTTAGACGAGATGCCAGCGACTTTGCCGCCGGATTTGGCCAGCCGCGCCCTGGTCGCCTTCTTGCTGAATGTGCGTCACGAGATCCTCGCCGCCAAGGACTTACTCAATACTTGCTACACACAGTTGCACGCAACCAGCTCAAAATTGTGGCAGGTCCAGCGCGAGGAGCGCACCGTGCCGCGTTCAGGTGCCCGTCACCAAGCCGCGGCCGATCTGCGCGCTGAATTTCGCCGCCGCCGTAGCGTTGCGCCTCGCCCTTTGCTCTCGACCGCGGACGCTCAAGCTCTTGAATTCATGGGCTTTGAGGAATTCCCGTCTGAAAGTGCTTTGCGGCAACGCTATCTTGTGATGGCTAGAAAGCTGCATCCAGACTTGCAGGGCGGCAGCGATGTCGGCTTTAAGACTCTGGCTGGCGCCTATGCACAGTTAAGCGCCCGTCGCTAAAGGCCCGTCAGGAGGTGACTAGGCAGGGGGATCTCACCCCTAGCCTACTCACCCCCTGACGGGCCCTAACGTGACCGCTAGTTGACCTGCATACGCAGCCTAGCGTATGGCTGATGCTGAGGTGGTTGTGAGCCAAAGTCATGCATACCAGGAGCTGATTTTTCAGCACAGTAAGAACCCGGTAGGGCTTGGTGCCCTGCCTGTGGGTGGTTTGTCCGCTACGGTGGTTAACTCGCTGTGCGGCGACGAAGTCACCATAGGTTTAGCCTGGGTCGCAGGCGGCGCCCAGCTCGGCTTTGTCAGCAGCGGCTGCTCACTCTGCCGTGCTAGCGCGTCAATTATGATTGCGGCGGCCAGCACCAAAACGGCTACCGAGCTAATGCCAATGATCGCTGATTTTCGGTCACATTTTAGCTCCTTAGAACCGTTGGCTGCTGACCAGGAGCCGAGTGCCCTCAGCGCCCTCTACGACCTGCGCCGCTACCCCTCGCGCCAGCGCTGTGTGCTGCTCGCCTGGGACGCCATAGCTAAACTATTGTATACTTAGAAGACCGCTCACGGCTTAAAGGTGAATACACATGCGCAACCTTCGTTGCTGGCTTGTCGTCCTTTGTCTATGGTCCACCTTAGTGGTGTTGCTGCCAGCTTGTACCGACGACCCGGCGGCAAAAGACGCCAGTGACGCCGCCGCTGTCGATCGAGCTGGGCTATGTAAACAGGGAGGAGCGACATTTAACGCCGCGAACAATGAATGTTTGTGCCCTGAATCTCAAGCGTGGAATGGCACTGGATGCGGCGGCGTTGCCGCGCTAACTGCCGTCCATGAAGAGTTGCCAGCCGTAGCAAAAGACGGCGCCATAGACAGTGCGCACCCGCCAGTGCCGCCAGCGAATGAGACCATAACACCCGTCTCTGAAAAGCCAAGTAACGAACGCCTTAAAGCCGTGTGTGAAAAAGCACAGGCCCGCTGGCTGCCGGATGACGGCTATTGTGCCTGCCCAGATCGCAAGGTCTTGATTGGCTCAACTTGCAGGAAGCTCGCGGGACGAATGATCGACGACGTCTGCCTGCGGGCTCTAAACAAGGGATCTTGGCTCAACGGTGGGTGCGACTGTCCAGGTGAAACAGTCTTCAACGCGGCGCGGGGCGGTTGTGTGCTGCCGGTCCTATCCGATCAAAGCACGCTGAAACTAAGCTGCGAGAGCTCGCTAAACAATGGTCATTGGGAAAGCTCGAACGTACGCTGCCTCTGTCCTAAAGGCCGAGTTTGGGTGGATGAATTATGCCAGGTCCAGCAACTACTGGCGTCGCAGGATATCTGCCAGGGTGCCTTCAATAAAGGCAAATGGGACCTAAAAAAGAAACGTTGCCGTTGCCCTGGTGGAACGCTGTGGTTCAACCAGACCTGCTTGTCGCCCAAAGCTCTAACACTAAAGCAGGCCTGTACGAGCGAGGGTAATAGCGGTCAGTGGGACAACGGACGTAAGGGCTGTACGTGCCCAGCTCAGATGAAATGGCATGCGCAGGCCAAGGTTTGTAAATAATAGACCCTGACGGGACCTACCCGACTGAAGCTGCTGTTTATTTGTTTAGAAGTCGAGTTGCAAGTGGCAAGATGGCAGCCTTCATGCTGATCCGATCGAAGTTAGCGGCCTTAGCGCTGGACGCCAGGGACGCCGCAAGATGGCGGTCATTCATTGCGGGACTACGGTCCAAGACCTCGGCCAGTGTTTCTGCAGAGAAAATTAGACCTTCGACGCCGGAGCTAAAGACAAAGCCACGCCGCCCGACCTCAGTGCTCAAAATCGGCAAGTCCGCAGCCATGTACTCGCCCATTTTGACATTGGTGCCGGAGCCGCGGAACACGGCATTGATCGCCCAATCGGCTGCGGCGAAGTACGGCTCAATTGCGGCTACAGGTCCGCTGATCGTTAAGTGGGGCGCATGGTGCGCCGTCTTGCTGACACTCCCGGCGACGAGAAAATGAATGTTGCGTCGAGCCAAGAGCTCACCATGCTGCGCCACAAAGTCGCTGATGAAGGCCATCCCTTCGGCATTTGGGCCATAATGGCTTGCGGCGAACAGGAGGACCGTGGTGTCGCGACTAAACTTCAAGTCAGCTCGCGCAGCTTCGCGCTGACTGTTTAAGCCACTGAACCGCTGCATATCGACACCATTGGCGACGACCATAGTCCGGCCGGGGCCGGCAAGCCGATCAAAGTGCGCTTGATCTTCAACCGAACAGCACAAGATGAGGTCGGCCCTTTTCGCTGCTGCGGTCTCGACTCGATCGATTAGGTGACTGGTGAGACCTGAAGCGATATGCGCCTCGACGTTGTGAGTGTTGAGCAACACCGGCTTACTGCAGCCCATCGCAGCTGGATAGAGATAGGGAAAGTCGATAGCGACCCAATCACAATCATTGAGCAGCTGGCGCAGAATCTTTGGACGGAACAGTCGTAGCAGCAGGGTGATCCACAGCGGCGGCAAATGGAGGCGATAAGATAGCAGCTGCAACACCGCCCACCACCGAGTGCGGTCGACGAATTCGCGGATGCCCGGCCCTGCCTGGACCCAATCCGATGGCTTTCTGGCAAGATAGTCGGACTTACGGCCGACTAACGAGTAAATCTCGACGTCCACCCCTTGCTGGGCTAAGGCCGCTGCTAAGCCGCTAGAACGGAGCTGGCCACCCGAGCTAGGGGGGTGAATTTGTAAACCAGAGACGATTAGGAGCTTAGTCATTGGGATATCCTAACCTCAAAAAAACCCTGTCTGTTTTAATTATTTAAGCCTTTGATAAATACACGGAGGCATCATGTTGATATCCGATTATTCTAGGTTGTTTAAGCATAATAGTCATTTTATTTTCATGACTTTCACCCTCTCAACAGCCATACTGCGGGATGTTTAGATAGGCAAATTTGTCAATTCTTGGCGGACATCCCAGGGAATAAAGCGGCCCTTAGGGTCCTTGCGGACCCTGGATGCTGCAACCGAACTGTCATGAGTATAAAACAGCAGCCAATCGTTGCCGATGGCGTTGGCGTAAAACGCCTGTTTTTCGTCGATAAGCAACTCGCCAGAACGGTCGTAGCCCATGGTGATCGGCAAATGCAACCAAGGTGTTCCTGGAATTAAATCACCACAGAAGACGACCGTTTCAGCATCGCCGCGAAACACCGTATGCATTTGCCCTGGTGTATGCCCATCGGTGTAAAAAAACGAGATGCGATCGCACCCCAGGCGGGCATCAGTGGGGCCCGCAACCAACAACAGGCGGCCGGATGCCAGCAACTTATCGCACATACCAGGAATAAATGAGGCGTGATCACGCACGTGCGGATGCAAAGCCCGCTCCATGGCGACCTTGCCGACAACATACCTTGCCTTGGTAAAAAGCAACTCGTCATGCCCGGCTTGGGCCTCGGCATAGGTCGGGAGGAGTCCACCAGCATGGTCAAAATGCAGGTGCGACAGGATCACCAGGTCGATATCATCGGGCTGGACCCCGTGTAATGCTAGGTTTTTGAGTAATAGGTGTTCAGGCTCGCGCACGCCATAACGCTCGGCCAGTTTCGGAGCGAAAAAGGCACCGATTCCCGTCTCGCATAAGATCCGTAGGCCGCCGTGCTCAATCAATAGGCAGCGGCACGCCAAACGAATGCGCCCCTGCTCATCGGGCGGCAGCCAGGTCGACCATAAGCTGCGCGGCGCGTTGCCAAACATGGCGCCACCGTCGAGCCATTGGGCATTGCCCTGGATTGCCGTAATCTTGGTACTTGGCGTGCTCGCTGGCATAGCACCTCCGAATGGTCGGGACCAATTGAAACAAGCCACCGTAGTCATTGGGAAGCAGATCCATTTGGAGCCGCTTAGCCCGACCTAAACAGCTCACCCATCTTCTTACCTAGCATAAGTGAGGCCCCCATGATGCACACCGTCAGCAAAGCCATTCCCACCACGCCCAGAGCGCTGGCGACAAATTCACCGCTACCATGTTCGAGAAACAAAGCATAGATCGCCTTGGTTAGTGGGTAGTACTGATCCTTCATTGCCAAGATCAAGCTATCGCTTACATCGAGCATGGCGTAGGCAAAACACAGCAGGCAGCCGGCGATCAGGTTCGCCGAGACCAGCGGCACGGTGATCGTCCGCATCGTGTGCAGGCGTGAAGCGCCGAAGGTGGCAGCTGCTTCCTCCAAAGAGACGCTGGTCTGGGCTAACCCCGCGGCGGCTGAGCGGACCATATAGGGCAGGCGCCGGACCGCATAGGCGATGATCAACAGGGCCGTAGGATTGGTAAAAGGGTCGAGCACGGTGTTGGTATAGGTGGTCACATAGCCGAACGCTAAGACGATCCCAGGCAGTGCCAAAGGCACCATCGTCAACGCGTCGAGCAGTCCAGCAAACGGCACAAGCTTTCTCACCACAACGTAGGCAATGAATACGCCAACCACCAGATCGATGAGCATCGAACTACCAGAGAATAGAAGGCTATTCTTAATGCCTATCAACGGCAGGTCGGTGTTCAGGATCTGCCGGTAGTAATCTAGTGTGTAATGCTCAGGCAGTACGGTCATGAACCACTTACTGCTAATCGAAGTGATCAGTACCGAGAGGTGTGGCGTTAAGGCGGCAAAGATCGTCAGGGTCAGCAGCCCATAGAATGGCGCCGCCCGCAGCGCGCTGATCGTTTTGACGGCGCTGCTGACATGGCCACGCGACATCATGTCGTAGGATTTGCCGCGAGTCGTGATCTTTGCCAGCGCATAAATGCCTGAGGTGATCAAAATCACCAGGCACACCAGGGCATAGCCGACCGGATTTTCGTTAACGTCGGTGATCATGTTGAAAATTCTTACCGGCATCGTCTCTTTAAAGCCAACGAGTAACGGGGTCCCAAGGTCGGTTAAGGCCCAAATAAAGACGATGATGGCACCAGCGAAATAACCACTGCGGGCCAAGGGCCAGACGATGTCTTTGAACTGACGCCAGCGCGGCGCGCCCAGCGTCGTTGCCATCTCCTCTAAGCTGGGATCGATATTGGCCAGGGCGGCAGTTAGGTTTAAATAGACGATCGGATACAGGTGGAGCACCTCGAGCAGGACCACGGCCCAAAACACCCGGTCGCCTTGTAGCCACTCAATCGGCGTGCTTATGATGCCAGAGTCGAGCAGCAGAAGGTTAATCGAACCACGGCGCGCGAAGAAACGCTGAAAGCCGATAGCGCCGACGAACGGCGGCATCACCATCGGTGTCAGCAGCAGACCAGCCAGCAGCTTTTTGCCTGGGAAGTTATAGCGGGCATTGATCACCGCCAATGGTAGGCTAAGCAGCGTGCACAGCAGCGTCGTTGCAACGCCAATCCAAAGGCTGTTTTGGATCGCAGTGATCTGCAGGTCGTTGGCGAATAGGAGGCGGAAGTACTCCAGGGTGAAATGATCCTGAACCCGAAAGGCCTTGTAAAGGATCATACCGACTGGCAGCACCAAAAATAGCAGCAAAGCGACCAGGGTGAGGGCCAGCATCACGTAGCCAACAAGGGTGGGGAGCGACCGAGAACGCTGCCGCTTCGTCGTCTGCTGCGGAATAGTTGTGGTCCCCTGTGTCATGTTCCGGCGCCTTGGTCTAGCTCGACAGGCAAGACTAGGATGTGCTCTGGGTCGACGTTACAGGCGATGGCCACGCCCTCACTCAAGTCATGCTCGGGAGGGTTAAAGATATTGGCGCGCAGGACCTGCTGATCCGCCGTGCGCAGCGCGAGCTGCTCTGACTCGCCAAGGTAGGTGAGGTGTTCGAGGAACACGCGCAGCGGATTAACGCTGTTTTGAGCTGCGCCATCAACGCTGACTTCAATCGTCTCCGGGCGAAAGGACAAGGTCACCGCTTGACCAAGGCTCAATGCCGCAGCCTGGCGTTTTGCCCGCAAGTGACCAAAGCCGCATTCAAAGAGCAGCAGACCTTGCTCCTCGCCACGATAGGTGGCGTTGACGAGGTTAGTCTCGCCAATGAAGCGGGCGATGAATGGAGTCGCAGGGTGGTGGTAGAGCTGGCGTGGCGGCGCGCTTTGAATGAGGCGTCCAGCACGCAGCACCGAGACTTCCGTGCCCATCGACAGAGCCTCTTTTTGATCGTGTGTCACATAGACTGTAGTGATCTTAGTCTGGCGGTGAATACGGCTGATATTGTCGCGCATCTCCAAGCGCAGCTGGGCGTCGAGGTTGCTAAGCGGTTCATCGAGGAGCAGCACGGTGGGGCGAATGGCGAGGGCACGGGCCAAGGCGACTCGCTGCTGTTGACCACCCGATAGCTGACCAGGCAGGCGGCTAGCAAAGCGAGTCAATTGCGTTAGCTCCAGCGCCTCTTTGAGCCGTTGTTCGCGCACGACTGCGCTCAGGCGCTTGAGGCTTAACCCGTACTCGATGTTTTTCGCTACCGTCATGTGGGGCCACAACGCATAGTTTTGGAACACCATGCCGATGCCGCGCTCAGCTGCTGGCAAGGCCGTGACGTCCTTGTCGCCAAACAAGATCCGTCCGGCTGACGTCGTTTCGAGCCCCGCTAACATTCGCAAGGTCGTGGTCTTGCCGCAGCCCGAAGGGCCGAGCAAAAAGTGTAGCGAGCCTTCAGCGATCTTCAGATTGAGGTCATGAACGGCGACGACATCACCGTAGTTCTTGCTGACATGATCGAAGGTGACTTCCATTTAATGGGCCGCCATTCGTAGATATTTAGCCTTGGCAGCGGCCACCCAGGCATTGACGTTGGCGTTACGCACGGTGTTGTCGCTCCATCGCTCGCATAGCGCAAGTGCCTCCTTTTCGCTCACCGGTGGCAGTGCGAACTCGGCCACCTCAGCGGGACGCATGCCGCGCTTGATGATCGCCGCCCAGGCGGCCTTTAATTCGCTGTGGGTGTCGATTTGGATGGCACCGATCAAGTCGCTAAGTACATGTACCATCTTGGCGTTGGTGACAGCATTCAAGTGCAGAAAAGAGTTCTGTTTAAAAGGATTAAAGGGGCTTGAGCGTTTGCCTTCCGTCTCAAGGTAGGCCTGCTTATTGACCGCCATACGACCCAGACTCGCCAACTTTGGCCCACCGGGCGCGCCCTTTGGCAGGATCAGCAATTTTTGTGCTTCGACACTTAGGACAAAAGCGACGAAGCGCTGGGCCGTTTCCAGGTGCGGCGCGCCGCGGATAATCGCTACGGGGTCGGGGTCGATCACCGTTTCATTTACGGGCAGCACGAAGCCGAGGTTATCCTTGCCTAGCTCTTCGATCTTGGGCTGCGCGTAGAAGTCGATGACCATCGCCGCAGCGGCGTCGCCAGCGACTACCGCCTTAATGGGATCAGAACTTGAATGCGTGAAGCTGCGCGTGTTACCTGCGATACCAGCAAGCAGCTCCCAACCTTTAGTCCAACCCGACGCGTTAAGCACGATCTGAATCATGGTCATGGCGGTGCCGGAGTGGCGCGGATCGGCTGCAGACAGTTGGTTTTTGAACATGGGGTTTGCCAGGTCGGACCATTTAGTCGGCTCTTTAAGGCCCTCAAGTCCCAGGATTTTCTTGTTGTAAAGGATGCCATACGATGAGAGGGCGGTGGCCACCCAGGTTTTGCTTGAGTCATAGAGGGGAACACCGCTAAGCTGCTGCGGCACCTGATCCCTTAACGTTGCCGGCAGCGGGTAGGCCTGCAGCAGGTGGTCTTGCTCCAGGTCGATGAAGAGATTGGTGCCGCCGCCCCACAAAATGTCGATCCCGGAGGAGGTCTTGCTTTTATCGAATCTTGTGCCCAGCAGCCGCACCGCATCGGTGGTCCCACCGTTATCAAGCCACTCGACTTCGACGCTGGTTTTATAGGTTTCAGCGTAGAAAGTCTTGAACTTAGGAATGAACTCGTCTTGAATCGATTTGCGATGTGGCGAAATGATGACGAGCTTGTCAATCGCCGAAGCAATTGGGGCCAGACCGAGGAAAACCAGGCTGATGGTCGCAAGATAAACCGGTAACATACTTAATCCTCTAGACAAATCAAACGCATCAAGCGACGATTAGCGTCCGCCTGGGCACATGGGTAATAGCGAAGTCGACGAATTCTACAAGGCTTACCTGGGCGCGCAAACCTGTTTTTTAAGGAGTGCTCACAGTGCACCATTGGACCCCCGAAAAGCTCCAGGAAGAGATTGCAGCAGGCACCCGTATCTTTCTAAAATTATGGAAAAAAGGCTGCGGCGCCTGCAAGCTGGCACAACCTGCCCTCGAGCGTATCCAGGCCGCCGATCAACATGGCCTGACCTTCGTCCAGATCGGCGTCGATGATCACCCGGAGATGCTTGAGATCTCGGAGACCGACGTGCTACCAGCCTTCTTTATCTTCAAAGATAAAGCTTTGGCCGCGCAGCATATCGGCTTCAAGGGCATCAAAAGCCTGCAGGATCTGGTGGCCCGGGCGATGGCTAGTAGCAGCTGAGGCGCAGAGCGCCTCATGCCAATCACTGCACCGGGGTTGTGCTGAGGTATTTGGTACGGACCCACTCACCTTTTTTAATCTTAGCCCATTTTCCGTGCAACTCGACGGTGACCTCGCTGCCACCGCTGAGCTGACGCACAGTTTTAGCCTTACGGCTCGGGCTGGAGCGTACATTGAGCAGCTTGGCTTTGACGTAACGCACGCCTGTACCCGAGGAACTCGGCGATTTTTTAACGTGTTTGCCGTGCTTACTTGGTTTACCACGGTGCGCACCAACGGCATGCCGGTTAGCTTCGCGTTTGCCACCATTGGTATCAGACAGATGCGCGGAGTCCTCGGGCGGCAAGTTGCTCGGAGCTAGTTCATAGCTTGGCGTGTTTTGCGCGAAGGCTGCCCCAACCGCGTCGCCATCGTCAACCGGCGGCTCTGCGGGCTGGGCAGCCGTCGCCCCGTCGGGTGCTGGCTGCTCAGAAGCCGGAGAGGTTTGATCAGTCGTCAGGTCCTTCACCACGGCCCCCTCACTCGAAGCGGAGGTGTCGGCAGCTGGAGGCGTTGCGGCTTCTTGCTTGTCGCCTAGGGCCAGGTCTTGGTCCTCAGGATATGGAGTCTTCTCGGCAGCCGGTGCAACCACCTCTTGAGGCACATCCTTATCGTCACTACAGCCAGTAGACAGGGCCGCCATGACGGCGATGAGCACTCCTACGTACGACCGTTTGGCGCTCCAAATCATGTATCCAGCCTCCCAAAATTGAAGGGTCACTGGAACAAGTCTAACCTAGAAGCAGCGGCCATCGGTAGCCCAAAACGCGATAGCTCAGGTCCATGCGTAAGGGCGTACCGATGTGGATTTTAGCGCGACAGCTGGGCGTCGAGATTCTTGGCTAGAGCATCGAGAAAATCACCGGTGGTTAAGAATGTCCCGGCGGGCACGTTGTTGCCGTAGATAGATACGGCCAAATCCTTGGTCATCTTGCCACCTTCAATGGTGTCGACACAGACCTTCTCCAAGGTCCGCGCAAAGCGCACTAATTCTGCGTTATCGTCCAATTTGCCACGGTGCGCCAGGCCTTGCGTCCAGGCAAAGATGCTGGCCACAGGGTTAGTGCTGGTCGCTTTGCCTTTTTGGTGTTCGCGGTAGTGACGGGTGACCGTACCATGAGCGGCCTCGGTTTCAATGGTGCGGCCGTTGGGGCACATCAACACCGAAGTCATCATACCAAGGGAACCAAAGCCCTGTGCGACGGTGTCGGACTGAACGTCGCCATCGTAATTTTTACAAGCCCAGACAACGCCACCCTCCCACTTCAGTACCTGCGCGACCATATCGTCAATCAGGCGATGCTCATAGGTCAAGCCGGCAGCTTGATATTTACCGGCGTACTCACGTTCGAACATTGCCTGGAAGATGTCCTTGAAGCGGCCGTCATAGGTTTTAAGAATGGTGTTCTTGGTCGACAGGTAGACCGGGTATTTGACCAGCAGGCCGTACTCAAAAACGGCGCGAGCAAAGCCCTCGATCGACTCGTCTAAATTAAACATCCCCATGGCGATGCCGGCCCCAGCAAATTGGTTGACCTCCCATGTGGTGGGGGCGCCGCCGCCGGTGGGTTCGAAGACCATTTTGAGTACGCCTGGACCAGGGATTTTTACATCGGTGGCACGATATTGGTCGCCAAATGCGTGGCGACCGATGACGATCGGCTTAGTCCAGTTTTTGACCAGACGAGGCACGTTTTTGCAGATGATCGGCGCCCGAAAGACCGTGCCGCCAAGGATATTGCGGATGGTGCCGTTAGGACTCTTCCACATCTTTTTAAGCTTGAATTCCTCGACACGCGCTTCATCCGGGGTGATCGTTGCACACTTGATGCCGACGTCGTACTGCTGGATGGCCTTCGCTGCATCGATGGTCACTCGGTCGTCGGTCTTATCGCGATTTTCCATGCCTAAATCGAAGTACTTCAATTCGATATCCAGGTACGGCAGGATCAGCTTGTCTTTGATCATCTGCCAGATAATCCGGGTCATTTCATCGCCATCGATATCGACGACGGGCTTTGCTACCTTGATCTTCTTCATCGTGTAGTGCTCCTTAGCGCAGCGTAATAAGACAAACGGACGTTAGCAGAAAGCCAGGGGGAGGCAACGGATATCAGGGGGCTAGGCCACACCTAGCGAGCGTCAAGTCCTAAATTGCCAACCAATGGACAGAAGTACGCTCAATACTGCAAAGCTTGACTTAGCACGCTGCACCGTCTGGGTGACGGTGCGGTAGTTAAGTTTCACTCCCACATGCAGTTCCTCCGCCAACAACCGCCCAGCCGCCAGCGACCACAGTGTCGTACCATAGATCTGCTCATTGTCGCTGGTTTGGCTGATATCGAACTCCTCCCAGCCGATGCCGAGGCACACCTGGAGCGGAGCCTCGGTTAGCGCGCATAGCGTCGGGCTAATGGACGTGGCGAGGGCGTTAAAACGCTGACTTTGATTAAAGGGGAAGCTGGTATTTTTTTTGGCCTTACCCGAAATGGAGGTCAGACTCAAATTCCACATGCTACCTAGGCCGCCCAAGGTGTTTGCAATAGCACTAGTGCCCCAACGGGCCTGACCTACCGTGACCGTTAGCCCATAGGTCGGCGCGGCGTGATCCGCAGAAAGGTCGCCGGAGAAGCTAGAAACACCGAGGTTGGTCTCGAGGGCTAAGTGTTGGACCCCTTGCTGTGCAGAGACTTCAGTTGGCATGATGACCGCAGCCAAGACTAAATAGATGGAATAAAAGAGCATGCCTACAAGTCCTCTATGGCGTGGCTCACACCTGCCCGCTTGGGTATCA
>Ga0315291_10004945_pt1 | contig 16820 bp, 11 predicted proteins | sample YL17G12_20_MG_FD_203070 | JGI IMG/M metagenome (GOLD analysis project Ga0315291, IMG submission 203070) | Sediment microbial communities from Yellowstone Lake, YNP, Wyoming, USA - YL17G12_20 | ecosystem: Environmental > Aquatic > Freshwater > Lake > Sediment | place: USA: Wyoming | collected...
CTCCGTTTCACCCGAACTGCCCATGATCCCCGTCGTTCCTGATAGTGTTTCCATCTTCTTTCCTCCCCCGCCCATCTACATTAATTTAACATAGGGGGAGTGTCCCAGTCATGTTGGCACAGAGGGATTTTTGATGCCCGAGTCTGGAATTACAAAGGATTTCCACGTGAGAGGTATTTCAGATAAGCCGTCAGAAATGCAACTCAAAACCATGGCCTCAAAATGGAGCGTCAGTGTTTTAGCGCTTGCTTATAGGCTGGAAAATCTGGGGCTGATAATTGAGGGGTTTTCTGAAAAGATCTCCGAAATAGCCCCCAAGCATTTCAGGGCGCCGCGAGGGCCCAAATGGAGAAGGAGGCTGGGAGAACGCTTTGTAAACATTTCTTTCGAGGCGTATCAGCATGGAAAAATAACTTCCGGCAAACTCGCACAGACCCTGGGTCTGCCATTGCGCAAGACCATTGAGGAAATTGAGAAGCACGCCGGGAATTAGCCTGGAATGATAAAAAGCATTTTGAGCCAAACCTATTCCAATATGTTATAGATGCATCTGCTCTCATAAACATTCAAAGGGCCGGCGGGAAAAGGGCATTAGAGAAAATCAAAGATGCCATCATTTTCCATCGGAAATAAAATACGAGGTTGCGGATGATCCCAGGATTCCCAAAAGCGATCCTCTTCGAAAATTCGTTCTGGAAAACCCTCAGATAGTCAGCGAACTCCGTCCTGACGAAGAAATGTTATTTCTGCAATTGGCGGGCGAACCGGGTATCGATCCTGGCGAGGCTGCGGCCATGGCAATGGCCTTGAAAAGGGGATTGACACTGATCATCGACGAAAAAGAAACCAAAGCAACCGGTAAAGCGAATAGTTTGGGGATAAGAACAATTCATTCCAGAGATTTTATTAAGGCCAAACCATCTAAGTAAGGAATCCGGGGAATTTTTGCTCCTGTTTCTTTGGACCTAATGCTTGAAGCACCTCTGCCCGGTGTAGACCATGGTGGCGTTGAACTCGTTGCAGGCTTCGATGGATTCGAAATCGCGCTCGCTCCCTCCGGGCTGGATCACGCTGGTCACGCCCTCGCGCAGCCCGGCCAGCACTCCGTCCTTGAAGGGAAAGAAGGCGTCCGAGACCATTGCGCACCCGGGCAGGCCGCCTTGAGCTCCCCTTTTGGCCCTCCTTTGCCGGAAAACATGAGAACTGAAACCCTCAACCGAACATATTATTTCCGCAAAATTTGTTCAAGCAAGATAAGATCAAAGACCGGCACCGATTAATTTTGCGTGCCATCCTTTTGATCGAACGGTCAATATGGCTGGGGGCTGCATTTGGGAAGTTTGTTCGATGGGAATTTTTGCTCAAAAGCGAGGACTAATGCCGGGACTTGCGCGTAGTCAAGACTTTATTTTCTGTAGGCGTAGATTTTGATTCCCTGCGCCTGCCTTTTCGGCGATTGCGGGCGATATTCGGCCCCTATGGTATAGCCCAAGCCGGCCCTTTCCAGGATGGCAAGAAACTCTGACAAGTCATCCCGATCGGGAACAAAATGGTGGTGGTATTCGATGTGCATATGCTTGATCAGCTTCAACTTGTTTTGTTTCTCAAGTTCTTTTATCACCGGCACTTCCGCGCCCTCGATGTCCAGTTTCAGGAGGTCAACCTCCCGGCTGATATAGCCTGAAAGCGGCACGGTTTTGACCTCCAGTTTTTTTGTTCTGACGCCCGCGGAATCCGGGATCATGCTCGCTCCCAGAAAGACGGGCCTCGAAGGATGGGTATACAGTTCAATAGTTCCTTCCGTGTCCAGCAGGGCGAACGGGAATAGTCGCACATTTTTAAGATCATTTCGCTCGATGTTGGTCTTGAGATGCGCGAAGGCTTGGGGCGAGGGCTCGAAACAGATCATGGAGCATTCGGGGTAAAGCCGTTTGAAATAGAGCGCGCTGACGCCGATGTTGCTCCCGCAGTCGATGATGAAGGGCGTCTTGGTGTCGGCCGAAAAGCGGTAAGTCTGGCCGAAAAAACATTGGCTGAACTGGCCGTAAAAATCAAGGTAGTTGCTGAGTTCAAATTGGAGGCCCAGCAGCCTGATCTTTCTTGCGGACCCCGGGAAGACGCGGTCCCGGGCGGCGGCCAGGGTCAAGCGGAAGAGCGCCCAGAGGTATTTTAGTTTTTCGGCGCGAGAAATTTCAAGGTTGGCAAGGATCGGCAAGAGCGCCTCTATAAAACTGATGATAAGACTCATCCTTGGCTCCATTCCTTTCCTATAAGCGCAAGAGGCTTATGGTTATGTCAGCCCGCATAACGGCGCCGCCAGCCCGATAGATTTGGGGCAGCAAGCTCAATGCTTGAAGCACCTCTGCCCGGTGTAGACCATGGTGGCGCTGAACTCGTTGCAGGCTTCGATGGATTCGAAATCGCGCTCGCTCCCTCCGGGCTGGATCACGCTGGTCACGCCCTCGCGCAGCCCGGCCAGCACTCCGTCCTTGAAGGGAAAGAAGGCGTCGGAGACCATGGCGCAGCCGGGGAGTCCGCCTCGGGCTTTTCGGGCGCGGTCGTCAAACTCTTTTTTCTTTTCCAAGTCCCGGCAGTCGTTGTAGGGGATTTTGAGTTCCTGCTGGCAGTAAAGGTCGGCCAGTTTTTTGTAGGCCTTGTCGCGCGCGATCTCGGCCACGCCCACCCGGTCCTGCTCGCCGGCGCCGATCCCCACCGTGCATTCGTCCTTCACGTAGATCACGGAGTTGGAGGTCACGCCCAGTTCCACGAACCATCCGAAGAGCATGTCCTGGTATTCCTTTTCCGTGGGCGCGCGGTTGACCTTGTAGATTTTTCCTTTGTAGTCGGTCTCGGCGAGCTTCAGGTCTGTCTTGTCCTTGACCTTGGAGAGGAAAGACTGTTGCACGATTTGTCCGCCGTCGATCAGGCTCTTGAACTCGACAAAGACCTCGTTTTTCCATTCTTGCAGTCGCGCCATATTTTTAACGCGCATCACCCGCAGGTTTTTTTTCCTGCCGAACATTTCGAGCACTCCGGGTTCAAACTCGGGCGCGACCACCACTTCGGCGTACTGTTCAAGGATGGCCTCGCAGGTTGCCTTGTCGCACGGCCGGTTGAGCGCGATGGCGCCCCCGAAGGCCGCGATCCGGTCGGCGAGAAAAGCCTTGCAATAGGCCTGCTCAAGCGAGTTGTCGCGGGCGACCCCGCAGGGGTTGTTATGCTTGACAATGGTTACGGTGGGCTTGTCCGCGAAGTGGCGCAGGATGTTGAGCGCGTTGTCCGCGTCGGTGATGTTGATCTTGCCCGGGTGCTTCCCGCTCTGCAACAACTCAACCTCGCTCGCCAGATATTTACCGGGCTTGATCGTCTCGACTTCGCCGAGCGCGAGGTTGCCGTTCACGAGCTTATAGAGCGCGGCCGGCTGGCCCGGGTTCTCGCCGTAGCGCAGACCCTTCTTCCCTTCGCCCGCAATCTCCCAGCGGCTCTTCTCAAAAAAAAGCGTTTTCCGGCCCCCGGACTCGTCGATAAAACTGATCTCCATCTTGGGCGGAAACGGGTCCTCAACTATCGTCTTGTACATCTTCTTCAAATCTTCCGGCATAAGCGAACCTCCTGATAGCGTTGTGGGGTCAGGCCTCTCCGCGGATGTCCAAGCAATGATGCTGAGGCCAGACCCCAGGCAAATCTTCCGGCATCGCGCTTCCTCCTACACGATTTCCTGGTATGCCTTCCGCACCTTATCGGCTCCGGTCTTGGCCAGGTATTCCGCGATCGCCCGGTCATAGCGGCCGGTGTGCTCAAACGCCTTCTGCGCCATGTCCCGCCGGAAGGCCAGGCTGACCCTGCCGCTGTTTTTCTTGAGCTCGGCCAGCAGCCCGTCGTAGTCCCCGGGGTTCACCACCGGGCAGACCCGGATGAAATTCTTGGCGCTCGCCCGGATCATGCACGGCCCCCCGATGTCAATGTTGGCGCGGGCTTCCTCGGCAGTGGCCTCGGGCCGCGCCACCGTCCGCTCGAACGGGTAGAGGTTGACCACCACCAGGTCAAAAGGCACGGCCTGGTAATTTTTCAGGTCCTTCCGGTGGGCGTCGTTGTAGGTTTCGCTCAAGAGTCCGAGGTATATTTTCCAGTCCAGGGTCTTGACCAGTCCGCCCTGCATCTCGGGCTGGCCGGTGTAGTCCGAAACCTGCGCCAGGTGCTTCTTCGCCTTGTCTTTCAATATTTCTTTCAGCGATATGTAAGTCCCGCCGGTGGAGTAGATTTTCACGTCCCCGCACAACTCGACCAGAGCCGGCGCCAGCTTCTCCAGGCCGGCTTTGTCGGACACGCTCACGATCACGTTCTTAACCGCCACCAGGTCATCGATCTTGCTCACAATATTCACCGCCATCCCGCCACCTCCTGACCGGGTTCATTCAATTTGGTCATCATAACTTCTTTCCAGGCTCCTTACCAGCAGCGTCATCAGCATGTTGAAGGGCGAAAAAAATTTGAGCTTCCGGGCTTCATCGGTGAGCGCGCCGTTGATCGCATCGATCTCGGTCCGCCTTCGCGCCATCACGTCCTGCAGCATGCTCGATAGATTGTCCGCGGTGCTCCGGAGCACCTGGTCCAGCCTGGCGAGGGGGTCGTCGTAAAGCAGCCTTACGCCCTTTCGCTTGGCCAGCATGGCGGACTCGGCAATGGAGCCGGCCAGGAGAAACCTGCTCTCGCCGCGGGAAAGGAGCGCGCCGTTGCGCACGCGCAGCAGCGCGGTCAAGGGGTTGATCGCGGCATTGACGATCAGCTTGCTCCAGAGCGCGCCTTCGAGGTTTCCGGTTGAACCCGCCTTAAGCCCCGCCGCTCGAAATTTATCCGCCACCCGCTCCGCCTGCTCAATTCCTCCGTCCATCTGGCCGATGATGGTCTCGCCCGCGCCCGCGAACCGGACCACGCCGGGCTTGACCGTGTTGGCGGCCATGGCCGTGGTCCCGCCCAGGATTTGCCGCCTGGGCGCCAACTCCGCGATCTGTTCGAGGTTTCCCAGGCCGTTCTGCAAAGTCAGCACCAGCGTATTTTTGCCCACCAGCGGGAGCGCGGACTTGACTGCGGCTTTGGTGTCATAGCTCTTGACGCAGACCAGGGCCAACTCCACCGGACCGACTTCCGCAGGCTTGGTGGTCGCGCGTACTTTGCGCTTCTTGAGCTTGCCCCCGGCTGTAACCTTGACCCCGCTCCGGTTGATGAGTCGCGCGCGGTCCTTGAACTCATCGATCAGGATGGTTTCGGAAAATACCGGAGCCAGATAGTATGCGAAAAGCAGGCCCATGGACCCCGGGCCAATGATCGCCAGACGCTCCATCCGATTGCCAGATTAGCAAAAAATTTTCTTTATTCAAGCGGGATCGCGAGCTGAGCGCGGTTACAAGGTTTCAAAGTTGCAAGGTTACAGGTCAATCCCAAATTCCGAATCCCTGATCACTACTGTCCGGGGAAAAATCAAGAGATTTTCCGCCGGCGTTTGGCGTAGGCCCATTTGACGGCGCCGGGAGGAGTTGCAATGCCAAATCCTGTCAATTGGACAATGATCCACGTGTCCTGGCCTGCGGTTAAAATTCGATTTCGATAGCCCGGCCATTCATGGCTTGGACTGCGATTGAAATTGCTTTTCGATAGCCCGGCCATTCATGGCCGGGAACCGCGACCGCCTAACCCCTTTGCTTCGGCCCGCGCCAGCGCGCGGGCCGAAGCAGGAGGGGGGATGCCCCGGTTCCCCGGCGCTGAAGCGCCGGGCTATCGAAACCCGAACTCCCGATCAAATTATTTGGTTGATGACCATAAGCGCCGGGCTATCGAATCCGGCAAAGAGCGGAAGAATTTTCCCCGGACAGTATTGATCTGAGATTTGAGATTCAACGCAGTTGGGGCCTGACCCCAGGGGAAAAGCTTCCGGCGAGAAAATGCTTGAACCCTCGCCTGTCCCAAACTATAATATATGAATAAATATATTTTTTCGGAGGCTTTTAGCAGTTGATGTCAACAATTTCGGAGTTTGCGAGAAAGATCTTCGGGTCCAAGAACGAGCGCACCCTGCGGGCGATCAGGCCGATGGTGCAGGCGATCAACGAGCTTGAGCCCAGGTTCAAGGACATTAGCGACCAGGAGCTGGGCGCTCAGACCTGGCGGCTCCGCGGCGTGCTCTTCGGCCGCGAGTTCAAGGGGCCGGAGGACTGGGAGGCGTTCAAGCCGGAGCTCGAGCGCATTACGGACGAGCAATGGAAGGAGATCATCCCGAAACTGGATGAGCTCCTGCCCGAGGCTTTCGCCCTGGCGCGCGAGGCGGGCAAGCGGGCCCTGGGCCAGCGTCATTTTGACGTGCAAATGATCGGCGGGATCGTGCTCCACCAGGGGCACATCTCGGAGATGAAGACCGGCGAGGGCAAGACCCTGGCCTCGACCGCTCCGGTCTATTTGAACGCGCTGACCGGCCGGGGCGTGCACCTGGTCACGGTCAACGACTACCTGGCCAAGCGCGACTCGGAGTGGATGGGCAGCATCTACAAGCTCCTGAACCTTTCCGTGGGCGCGCTCCAGCACGACGACGATGACGCGGCCCGGCGCGAACTCTACCGCCGCGACATCCTCTACGGCACCAATTCCGAGTTCGGGTTCGATTACCTCAGAGACAACCTGAAATACCGGATGGAAGACATGGCCCAGCGCGACACGCCCTATTACGCGATCGTGGACGAGGTTGACTCCATTCTGATCGATGAGGCGCGCACGCCGCTGATTATCTCCGGCGAGGTTGAGCGGGAGGAGACCGCTTACTCCGACCTTCGGCCCGCGGTCGAGCGGCTGGTCGGGAAACAGAAGACCCTGGTCAAAAAGATTTTCCGGGAGGCCATGCTCCTGCGCGGCAAGCCGGAAAAAGAAGACGACTATTTGTTCAAACTGCTCCAGGTTGAGCGGGGCGACCCCAAGAGCAAGGAGCTTTTCAACCTGTTCACCCAGGACACCGAGACCAAGAAGAAGATGGATAAGCTGACCAACCTCTACCGGGCGAACAAGGAGGAGCACAAACTCAAGATCGGTCTGCTCTACGCGCTCAACGAGCGGGACAACGCGCTGGAGCTGAGCGACGAGGGCCAGAAGGAACTGGCGGGCATCATCGGCGACGTGTTCATTCTCCCGGAACTGGGCGAGCGGGAAGGCGAGATCGAGACCAATGAGAATTTGAGCCTTCCGGACAAGGTCCAGGCCAAGGAAGTGCTGCACCAGGAGTACCAGTCCAAGTCCGAGAAGTTGCACGCGATCAACCAGTTGCTCAAGGCCTACACCATGTTTGAAAAGGACGACGAGTACATCATTGAAGAGGGCAAGGTTGTGATCGTTGACGAGTTCACGGGCCGGAAGATGGAGGGCCGGCGCTACTCCGACGGGTTGCACCAGGCGTTGGAGGCGAAGGAAGGCCTGACCATCGCGAAAGCGAGCCAGACCATCGCCACCATCACCATCCAGAATTACTTCCGGATGTACAAGAAGCTGGGGGGGATGACCGGCACCGCGGACACCGAGGCTGACGAGTTCAAGAAAATTTACAAGATGAACGTGGTGGTGATCCCCACGCACATGAAGATGATCCGCCACGATCACCCGGACGTCATTTACAAGACCGAGAAGCAGAAATACCTGGCGGTGGTCAAGGAGATCGAAGACGCCTACAAGCGCGGGCAGCCGGTGCTGGTCGGGACCACCTCGGTGGAAAAATCCGAACTGCTCCACCGGTTCCTCAAAAACAAGAAAATACCGCACCAGATTTTGAACGCCAAGCACCACGAGCGCGAGGCCGAGATCGTGGCCCAGGCCGGCGCCCGGCAGGCGTTGACCATCAGCACCAACATGGCCGGGCGCGGCACCGACATCATCCTGGGCGGCAACCCCGAGATGATCGCCAAGACCATGGCCCGGGAGGACGAGCAGAAATTCGCCCAGCTCTTCGAGCACCACAAGGCCCGGTGGGACGAGCAGCACCAGGAGGTGGTGAACTACGGAGGGCTTTACGTGATCGGCACCGAGCGGCACGAGTCCCGAAGGATCGACAACCAGTTGCGCGGAAGAAGCGGCCGGCAGGGAGACCCCGGACAATCAAGGTTCTTCCTCTCCCTGGAAGACGACCTGATGAGAATCTTCGGCTCCGACTCCCTGGCCAAGATCATGGACCGCATCGGCATCCAGGACAACGAGCCGATCGAGCACCGGCTGGTCTCGTCCGCCATCGCCAGAGCCCAGGGCAAAGTCGAGGCGCAGAACTTCGAGATCCGCAAGCGCGTGCTCGATTACGACGACGTTATGAACAAGCAGCGCGAGATCGTTTACCAGCTGCGCAAGGAAGCGATCAAGGCCGGGAACATCCGGGAACGGGTGTTTGAATACGTTGACTATTACGTGGAGACAATCATTTTTGAATTCGGGAACGAGAAGACCTCGTATGAGGAATGGGACCTCAAGGGGCTGAGCGGCAGGGTCTTGCAGCAGTTCGGGACCCTGCTGGAATTCTCGGGCATGGAGACCGTCACCCCCGTGGCGCTTTTTGACAAGATCAGCGGGGAAATCAAAGCCGTTTACCTGCGCAAGGTGGAGCTCGCCGGGGACGAGGGATTCAGACATTTCGAACGCGACGTTTTCCTCTATACCATCGACACGCTCTGGCAGGACCACCTCCTGGACATGGACCACCTGAAAGAGGGCATCGGCCTGCGCGGTTACGGCCAGCGCGACCCGCTGGTGGAATACAAGCGCGAGGCGTTTGAGTTGTTCGGGCAACTCCAGCACCGGATTGCGGAGGAGTGCAGTCACAAGCTCTGCTCGGTTCAGATCGCGGCGCCCCGGCAGGAAGTGAGGAAGCGTCCGATGGTGCGTCCGTTGTCGATGCGGCACGAGGAAGCCGCGGGGATAGCGAGAGTTGCCGCGGCCGGCGGGGGCGGAATGAGCGCGCAGGGCGCCATGGGAAACGAGATGCCGGCGCAGCCCTCCGAGGAAAAAGTAAAGCCGATCCACCGGGACCATCCCAAGGTTGGCCGCAACCAGCCCTGCCCCTGCGGGTCCGGCAAGAAATACAAGCATTGCTGTTATCCCAAGTTCGGGTGAGGGCTGCGAGGCGGAAAATCGGGACTTAAGTCCCTCGCACATTTAAGAGTACAAAAGCCAAAGCAGAAGCAGTAAAGTGAACAAAAAAAACTTTGAGCTCTGGTACAACCAGGCGCTGGAATTCATGGAGGCGCGCGAATATGAGAAGGCGGCGCGCGCGCTCGCCTTCGCCCTGGCCATCATCAAGGATCACGCTCAGGCCTGGGCCTTGAAGGGCAGCGCCTATTTCATGCTCCAGAATTATCGCGAGGCTGCCGCGGCCATGGAGCGGGCGATCGGCGCGGGCGCGGACGATTTCAACGTCTGGTTCATCAAGGGCTATTCGCTGGTGGCGGCCGGGGCCTATGCCCAAGCCATCGATTCCCTGGACTGCGCGCTGGCGCACAACGACCAGGACTCCGAGGCGTGGTATTACCGTGCTTTCGCGCTCTCCTGCCTGGGCAAAAACCAGGAAGCGCTCCGCGCCTACGACCATGCCATCCGCAAGAATCCCAAAGATATCGATTTGCTCTGCTACAAGGGATTCCTGCTCTGCGACTTGGACAGGCATGATGAAGCCACCGCGCTCTTCGCCAAATGCCTGCGCAAAGACCCCAAGCATCTTCTCGCATTAATCAACATCGCGGAACGGCACATCGTGGCCGGAAAGACCGACAAGGGCATCCGCGAGGCGCGAAAGACCATCCGGCTCACCGTGGACACCGAGTTCATCCTGATCGGAAGATGGCTGATCATCGCCGGGCTTTTCCTCAAAGACAGGCCCAAGCAGGCGCAAAAGGAACTGAAAATTTTGGTCGACTACGTGAACTCCATCAAAAAGCTGCCCCGGGTCACCGACTGGAGCTTCGAGTGCATGACCGAACTGATCAACCGGAAACTCGCCCCGCCAAATCAAAAACTCCTGCTCTCCCTCATCTCCGTGCTCACCGGCGAAACCTCCCGACGCTCGCTCGGCTCAATGTGCGAGAGGCTTTAGCCAAAGCCGAAACCCCCAAGGCTTCGGAGCACAGGTCGGCCGCCTTAATTTAGCCTGAGGCTGAAATTCAATTTCGATAGCCCGGCTATTATGGTCATCAACTAATTAGATGGACAGGGCCGTTTCTGAATTCGATTGGCCCGGCCATTCATGGCCGGGAACAGCGAGAGCGCACCCCCCTCGCTGCGGCCCGCGCCCTGCGCGGGCCGCAGCAGGAGTGGGAGCGCCCCGGTTCCCCGGCGCTGAAGCGCCGGGCTATCGAAATACTTTTATATATATCAAACTATTTTGTTGATGCCTATGAGCGCCGGGCTATCGAATTTGCCAACCCGTTCAGAGTCCGGCGAAAACAGTCCCCCGGACAATAGTGCCCCCTAATCCCCAATGCCTCCGACTATTCGTACCTCAGCGCGTCAATGGGGTTGAGTTGGGAAGCTTTATAAGCGGGATAGAACCCGAAGAATATGCCGACCAGGGCGGAGAATCCGAACCCGAGCAGGATGGACGAGGCGGAGATCAGCGCGGTGAGCGGCGAGAATCTGGTCACCAGTTCGGAGATGATGATGCCGATCAGGATCCCGACCGCGCCGCCGGTGATGGACAGGGTCACGGCCTCGATGATGAACTGGAGCCTTATGTCCCAGACCTTGGCGCCCACGGCCATGCGGATGCCGATCTCCCTCGTGCGCTCGGTGACCGAAACCAGCATGATGTTCATGATCCCGATGCCTCCGACCAGAAGCGAGATCGAGGCGATGGCCCCGAGCAAGAGCGTCATGATCGACACCGCCTGCTGGAAGGTCTCCATGACCTGGGTCAGGTTCCGCACCTCAAAATCGTCGTCCTGGTGCGGGCCGATGTGGTGGCGCTGCCGCAGGAGCCGCTCGATCTGCTCCTGGGCCTTGTCCAGGGAGTCCGCGTCCACCGCCTTGACCATGGCCATGCGGACGCTCCCGGGGAAGGAGGTCCCGAACAATTTTTTCTGCGCCGCGGTTATGGGCACGATCACGCTGTCGTCCTGGTCCTGGCCCATCATCGACTGTCCCTTGGGCGCGAGCACGCCGATGACCAGGAAAGGCACGTCCTTGATCCGGATCACCTGCCCGACCGGGTCCATGTCCCCGAACAAGTTGTCGACCACGGTCTGCCCGAGCAGGGCCACCTTGGCCGCGGTCTTGGACTCCTGCTCCGTGAAGTTCCTGCCCCGCTGTATCGACCAGTCGCGCACCGCGATCATGGAAGGGGTGGAGCCCGTGATCTGGGTGGTCCAGTTCTGGTGCCCGAACACCACCTGCGCGCCCCCGTTGTGCATGGGCGCAACCTCCTGCACCGCCGGGCAGTTATCGACAATGGCCTCGGCGTCCAGGAGCGTGAGCGAGGGCAGGCTGCCGGAGCCGAGGTGCGCCCCGCCCGCGGTGTGCGCGCCCGACATCACGATCAGGATGTTGCTGCCCATGCTGGCGATGGAATCGCCGATGGCCTTGCGCGCGCCCGCGCCGATCGCCAGCATGACGATCACCGCCATGACCCCGATGATGATCCCGAGCATGGTCAGCGCCGAGCGCATCTTGTTGACCCGCAGCGCCCGGAAGGAAATTTTGACCGCGGCTCTAAGGTTGATCATTTTCGTTTCTCCTCGTCGCTCACGACATGCCCGTCGCGGAAGCGCATGACCCTCCGGGCAAAGGCCGCGATGTCGGCCTCGTGGGTGATCAAGATCACGGTGATGCCCGATTCGCGGTTGAGTTTTACGAACAGCTCCATGATTTCCACGCTGGTCCTGGTGTCCAGGTTCCCGGTCGGCTCGTCGGCCAGGATGATGGGAGCGTTGTTGACCAGGGCCCGGGCGATCGCCACCCGCTGCTGCTGTCCGCCGGAAAGCTGGTTGGGGTGGTGGTCTTCCCGGCCCTCAAGCCCGACGCTCTTCAGCGCGGCCCGGGCGCGGTCATAGCGGTCCTTGGTGCTGAGCCCGTTGTAGAGCATGGGCAGCTCCACGTTCTCCAGCGCCGAGGTCCGGGAGAGGAGGTTGAATCCCTGGAACACAAACCCGATTTTCTTGTTGCGGATGTCCGCCAACTGGTCCTTGTCCAAGGTTCCCACGTCAATGCCGTCCAGATAATATTTGCCCTCGGTGGGCTTGTCCAGGCAGCCGATGATGTTCATGAAGGTTGACTTTCCCGACCCCGACGGTCCCATGATGGCCAGGTACTCGCCGTTGTCTATGTTCAGGGAAATGCCGTCCAGGGCCCTGAGCGAAACGTCGCCCAACTGGTAAACCTTGACCAGCGCTTCAATCTTGATCAGCGACATGGTTAGAACATCCTCGGCCCTCGGCCCTGTCCCTTCTTATCCAGCGAGGATATGATCAATTCCTGGCCTTCCTTGAGCTCCCCCTCGACCAGTTCGGTGAAGGAATCATCGCTGATCCCGATCTTGACCGGAACCCGCGAAGGCTCCTTGTCCTTGAGCGTCCAGACGCTGTAGCCTTTCTGGAAACTCTTGCGGTTTTCCTCATTCTCGGGCACGAACCGGAGCGCAGCGTTCGGTATGCGGAGCGCGTTTTTCCTTGAGGCCGTGACGATGGTTGCGTTCGCGGTCATGCCCGGCTTGAGCTTGAGCTCCGGGTTGTCAACCTTGATCACCACGTCGTAGGTGACCACGTTGGACACGGTCATCGGCGCGTTCCTCACCTGGGCCACCGTGCCCTGGAATGTCAGGTCGGAATAGGCGTCCACCGTGAACTCCACGGCCTGGCCCTCGGCCACTTTTCCGATGTCGGCCTCGTTCACGTTGGTATCGATCTGCATCTGGGTCAGGTCCTGGGCGATGGTGAAGAGGGTTGGCGACTGGAAGGACGCGACCACGGTCTGGCCCACGTCCACCGCCCGGGAAATGACCACGCCGTCCACCGGGGATATGACCCGGGTGTATTTGAGGTTGGTCTCGGCCAGCCCCAGCGCGGCCTCCGCCTGCATCATCTGCGCCTGGGCCACGCCTTCCCCGGCCACCAGGCTCTGGTAATTGGTTTCCGCGCTGTCCCGGTCGCTCTTGGCGATCAAGTCTCTTTGAAAGAGTTCGCTGGCGCGGTCGAACCCGCGCCTGGCGTCCGTGAGCTGGGCCTGGGCACGGTCAACGTTGGCCTTGGCTGAAATGTAATTGGCCCGCGCCTGCAGCACCTGCGCCTCGTAAACCGCGGGGTCAATCAGGGCGATCAACTGTCCTTTCTTGACCGGCGAGTTGAAATCAACGTGGATTTCCTTGATCCGACCCGAAACCTGGGTGCCGACCGCAACGCTGGTGATCGCGTTGATGGTGCCCGAGGCGAAAACCGATTCCTGGATGTCCCCCCGGGTTACCTTCTCCAATTTGTACTTCGGAACTTTGTCCTTCGGCCGGAAAGCAAGGAACAACCCCGCCCCCGCGGCCAAAACCACAACGATGATTATCCAGGTACTCCTTTTCTTCATCTTTCCCCCATCGCCTTCTCCAGGCCGGCCTGAGCAATTTTGTAATTATACAGCGACTGCGTTTCCGACAAACGCGCGTTGAGATACGCCACTTCCGCGTCGGTGACCTCAATCGGACTGCCCACCCCCGCGGCGTAACGCCCGTTCGCCAGCTCCAGGTTCTCCTGCGCCTGTTTCACCACCAGTTGCGCGGTCGGAATGCCGTCTTCCGCGGCTTTCAAGTTGAGGTATGCCTGCTGGATCTCAAGCAGGATCCCCTGCCGCGTCAACTCCAGATTGGCGTTGGCGGCATAGAGGTTGGCCTTGGCCTCATCGACCTGGGACTTGGTCAGAAAGCCGTTGAACAGCGGAACCACCACCGCGGCCCCAACGTCCCAGCCGTCCTCCAACGGAAAGTCTTCTCCATTCCATTTATAGTCGGCATTCGCGGTCAGCAGCGGCGCATACCCGGTCCAGGCCAGGGACACGGCTTTCGCCGCGGCTTTCTGCTGGCTCTGAACCGAGAGCAAATCCGGCCGGTTGCGATCCGCCCGCTCCAGCCCCTGCTCCAGGGTTATTTCATATTTCAAATACGCCAGGATGTCCTCAATATTGTATTCCGGGGCGCCGGGCAACCCCATGGCATTGTTGAGCGTCACCTTGGCGACCTTCAGAGAATTCTCCGCGTTGATCAGCCCCAGTTGGGAATTGCTCAAGTCGACCTCCGCACGGGTAACGTCAAATTTGGGCTTGGCCCCGACCTCGTAGAATCCCCGGGCTTGGGTGAGATGCTGCTCAAACTGCTTGACGCCTTCTTCGGCAACCTCCCGGTTCCGCCGGGAAAGCAGCACCCCGTAATAGGCCTGCTTCACCCCGAAGAATACCTGTTGGGAAACGTTTTCAAGCTGAAATTTGGACGAGTCGCGGTAAAGGCTCTGGATTCCGGTCTGATGATAGGTCTTGCCGAAGTCAAACAGCAGTTGCTGAAGCGTTATGGATGCGGACCAATTGTCAAACTGCTCGCCCTTTTTGGGTCCGGTGGAAATGCCCAGGCCCGACAAGCCGCTCGGGGTTTTGCTCTCCTGCACAATCGGCGAATACCGAGTGTAACTCCCGTTCGCGTTCACCTGAGGCCAGAAATTGGACCCAACCTGATAAACCCGAGCCTGGCTCGCTTTCAAATTTTGCTCCGAAACGATGATGCTCGGATGAGTCTTGGCCGCTATTTCCAAAGCCTTGCTCAAACTAACCGTCTCGCCTGCCTGGATCAAATCTTCCGCCCGAACCCTTGAGACAGCCAACAATGAAAATAGCAAAAATATCAAGCCCTTTCGCATCTTATCCCTCCTCGGTAATGATCCCGGTCAATGGCTTTTATCAATACCACCCCTTGTCCTGAACCCCGGTTCAACTTTTAGAATACAGATTCATATTAACACTAAAATTTCGTCTGTCAAGAGCAAAACATAGTTGAGACATTTTTCACGCGGTTTTGTTTTTCGAATTTTTTTCCCGAAGCGCCGCGGTCCATTTCTTAAACCGGGCGAGATACATGACCCCAATTTTCTAAATTTTCTATTATGTGCGAGCGACTAAGGGGGGCGAGTGCCCACACTACCACACCTTGCTCTACCATCGCCGGCAAATCCGCCAAATGTCCAGGTTTGACCCTGATGATCTTAACTCAAAACTCAAGGTCTGACCCCACGAAAATTATGATGATCTTAACTCAAAACTCAAGGTCTGACCCCACGAAAATTAAAGGTCTGACCCCACGAAAATTATGGGTGTTCTTGAGCTGTCCATGGCAATCATCGGATACCTTCAATAATTTTGATTTCTTCATCTATCAACCCATATAACTCATACACCAGCCGGTCGATTTCTTGGTCCGTCGCCTTGATCTCCCGCTCCAGGCGGACCTTTTCGTCAGGAGTTTTGGAGGAGGAGAGTTTTTTGTGAAGGGAAAGCATATTGTTAACCAAGGATGCAATTGGGTCGCGGGATGATTTTTGCGCTTGGGCAATTGGAATCGTGGCGACATATTGATAAATGAACCTCAAATAGTCGCCCCGAATTGAGGATGTGATACTTTTGTAGAAAAAAGTTATCAATGAACTGTTCAATACCCCGAGCAGAAACAGGTCGTCAACCGGAATGATATATGAGGTATTGACCGTGTAGCATTTTGTGCCGTCATATGCAAAATTTCCCCTTGTAGAAATATCGGGGAAAATTATCTTTGGCTTTTCGAATTCCTGGTGGTAGTCGATGGTATCCTGGATTTCGTACCATTTATAGTTGCCCGGTTTTCTGCCTTTCCAATTATCGCCCTTCCAATTGGGGGGTTTGGGCATGAGTTGGTCTTTGAATTGGAGCAGATGTTTTTCTATGGCCGGGTATTTTTTGATGTCGATGCCTCGGCGGGTGAAAATGAGATACCTTGTGCTGACCGGCTCCTGATACCTCTTGATGTCCCTTCCGAGGAGGAATGGTTTGATTATTTCGGCGCTGTTTTTGTCTTCCTTGATCAGCCGGTTCCTGGTGGCCTTGTCAATGACAAAGGCTTCATTGAGCCCGGTCAAGATACCCCTAAAGATTTTGCCTTGGACATATTGGCTCAAGGGGATGCCTTTGGCCTTGATTTTATCGAGCAGGTTTTGGGACTTGGAGTCTGAGAGTGACCAGCTATCCTGGCCCAGGGAATCAGTCTTTATGAAAAAGCAGTTCCGGTCGATGTAATCAGGAAGGTTTGCGGACTCGAGTTCTTTGGCCTTGCAGACCTTGATCTGCTCCAGGGGTTTTCCCTTGCTCATCACCAGGATGCAGGGATAGGTGGTGGCGCCGGTAAATACCGGGAGGTCTCCAAAGTCCACGATGGAAATGATCCGCTGCTTCTTGAGCCAGGCGCGCAGCGGCACGGCATAGTTGGCCCGCATCCACTTGTTGGAAACAATGAAGCTGAAATAGCCTCCTGGTTTGAGCAGGCTCATGGCTTTCTCGATGAAATAGGCATACAAGTCCGCCATGCCATGATAGACCTGGTAATGAGTCTCAAAGTATTGCTTTTGTTCGCCCAGGGTTTCTTGCCGGACATAGGGCGGGTTGCCGATGACGACATCGAAGCCAGGAGAGCAGGAACTCTTGTCTGAGGTTTGTTCGCAGGCAGGAGTGCCTGCGCCCCTTGTGCCTGCGCCAGGGGAGCAGACACTCTTGTCTGCTTCTTCGCGGCGAAACACTTCAGGAAATTCTGCTTCCCAGTCAAAGGC
>Ga0315291_10004946_pt1 | contig 16813 bp, 13 predicted proteins | sample YL17G12_20_MG_FD_203070 | JGI IMG/M metagenome (GOLD analysis project Ga0315291, IMG submission 203070) | Sediment microbial communities from Yellowstone Lake, YNP, Wyoming, USA - YL17G12_20 | ecosystem: Environmental > Aquatic > Freshwater > Lake > Sediment | place: USA: Wyoming | collected...
TTCCAACTCGTCCAGTCGAAAGGGCTTGGGGATGTAGTCATAGGCCCCTCCCCGGATGGCCTCAATGGCCGTGTCGAGGGATGCATAACCGGTCATGATGATGACGATACTCTCCGGATGGGAATGCTTAACCTCTCGCAGGATCTGAATTCCGTCAGCTCCGGGCATCACCAGGTCTGTCATCACCAGATCGAAAAAGGCGCCCTTCAGAGCCTCGATGGCCTCCAGACCATCCTTGTGGGAATGGATCACCCTGCCCGGCTTGTTTAAGTATTCCTGAAGGATCTCCCTCAAACCGTCATCATCCTCGGCCAGAAGGATTTGAATCGGCTCATGAAAAGGGGGAGCAGGATTCTTCTCTAAATCGGTTGGGAATCTCTTAAGGGGAGAGCTCATTCTTATGATCCATTGGGCGGCACCGAGATCCGACCCTGGGGCTGGGGAGCCATGGATTACCCTCTATTCTACTTATCGACAGTTTTTTTGATTCCTTTAATCCCCTGTCTCCTGTCAGGTGGGCTCCCCCATCAAATTCCCCCTAAAGTTTTTGAAAAATAAACCCGATAAGAATATCGAAGGTTAATTTTGGGTCAGGGAAGGAGGCGGAAGTGGAAAGGAAAAATTGACCCATGCCCTCACGGGGCCGTTTCGCTCGGCCCATCGAACCACGTTGGCAAGAATTGCCAAAACAAATTCCTAGAAAAGGAGGACCACCATGTCACTAAATGACATCTCTTTGACTCAAGGCATGAGAAGCAACCTCGTCGCCCTTCAGTCCACGGTTTCGCTTCTCAATCGGACACAAGAACGTCTGTCTTCAGGGAAAAAGGTAAACTCCGCCCTGGACAATCCAATTAACTTTTTTGCCGCTCAGTCTCATTTACAGCGTGCCAGTGACCTGGCTGCTCGTAAAGATGGAATGAGCGAAGGAATTCAGGTGGTGAAAGCCGCCGACGCAGGTATCAAAGGGATTACCGCGTTGATTGAGTCTGCAAAAGGTCTTGCATCGGCTGCCCGAACGGCTGGTACGACCGAAGCGGCAACACTGGCTGGCCAATTCAATACCATGCTCCTTCAGATTTCTGACTTAGCAGAAGATTCAGGCTACAAGGGAGTCAATCTCTTGGCCGATGCCGACTTGACGATCGAATTTAACGAGAATGCATCCAACAAACTGGTGATCAACGGATTCGACGCCTCCGCCACCGTCGGCTTAGGAATTGCTCAAGCCGCAGGGGCCTGGGCTACTTCAGTGAACATCAATACCGCTGTTACGGCTCTTGATACGGCACTCACTACATTGAGGGGAAGTACGTCAACCCTCTCATCCAACCTGGCCATCGTCAATGCCCGGCAGGAGTTTACGACCAATATGGTCAATACCCTGACTGGAGGGGCTGACAATCTCACGCTGGCCGACATGAATGAAGAGGGAGCAAATATGCTCATGCTTCAGACCCGTCAGGCCTTGAGCACAACTGCTTTGAGCATGTCCGCTCAGGCAGCCCAGTCCGTGCTGAGGTTGTTCTAACAACATTTTCTAAAGGGGGGGGCCTTCTCCCCCCTTTAGCTCTTACTAATCAGTCCATAATTGTATGGACACTGAAGACTAAATCCCTCCTCCCTCCCTCGGTTGCGAGTCGTACCGACTTTACGAAAGGGAGGAATTCCCCTCTTGGGTATCCTTTTCCTGTCTTTAGACAGGCAAAGAGGGGTTACCTGCCTGCGCGAAGCCGCTTCGGCGAAGGCAGGGGGGAGATTTCCAGAAGAATATGTCTAATCAATTGTGGACTCCTTATTAAATTTCTTTATAGGGATTGATCCATGTCCCCCTTGCGCGTCGATGTTAACCAGACCCTATATCCCCTCGGGCAGACATCCAAGACATTAGAATCCCTGCCCCAGAGGCTCAGTGCCGGCAAAAAGGTTCATGCCCCGGAAGAGGACCCAACGTTAGGGGAAAAAGTAAACAAAGGCGGGTCTGCCTTCCATCGCTTCCAAGCGATCAATGCCAGACTGAACCGGGTTGCGATGAATGTGCGGGCGGCCGATCAGATCATGGATGCGATCGGAAAGTATCTCGAGGAGATGAAGGCCCAATTGGTGAGGATTATCAAAAATTTTCCCCCCTTCCCTCCCGGCAGTGAGGAAAGGGTGAAAATCCTTCGGAGCTGCAATGCCCTTCGGAAGCAAATTGACCAGCTGACCTTCCCTCTCAAGAATCAGGGAGCGATCAAGGTCCCTGCCAACCCAACCATGGTCACTGAAACAAAGGATTCGAAGGGTCTCCCTATCCCCGAACTTTCCGAAACGGCAACCGATCAAGAGATCGCCGCAGCCATCGAGAGTCTTAACGCGGCCAAACAGGCTTTTCAAGAAAGCCGTGCGAGGGTGGCCGCCGAGGCCTTTGGGATCTCCTCTTCGGAGGTCGTGAAGAGCAAATGGGTTGAGCTGGACAGGGATGGGGAAGAGGTCGAATCGGATCTGTCAGAGAAAGCCGCAGAGTTGAAGAGCGAAGAACTTCGGCACACCTTGAGCGCTGAATCGACCAAGAGCCTAACGGAAGCCCAATCGTCACTCGTCAGTTTATTGAAGTGAGCAGAACCGATGACACTGAAAATCACGCTCAAACCCCATGAACGCATGATCCTCGGTGGGGCCGTGATCACAAATGGTCACACCCGGAGCAATTTCATCGTTGAGAACAATACTTCCATCCTTCGCCAAAAGGACATTATGAGCGAGCACGATGCTCGTTCTCCCTGTCGACGGATCTACTTTGTCATTCAACTCATGTATGTGGATGAGAAGAACCTGATCACCCACCACAATCTCTACTGGAAACTGGTCCAGAGCCTCGTGCAGGCAGCACCCAGTGTGTTAGGTTTGATCGACCAGATCAGTGAGCATCTCTTGAACAACCGGTATTATCAGGCGTTAAAGCTTGCCCGGCGTTTGATCCAATATGAAGAGGAGGCCACTCAGCATGTACAGAAGACCGTTGGAAGTTTACAAAGCCACCGACAAGGCAACCATGTCCGGTCGTGAAATCGAGGCATCGGTTCTCACCGAGGCCGCTCTCAAATTGAAGGACTGTCAGGACCATTGGGATGCGGAGGACAGGGATGTGAAACTCAACGAAGCGTTTCGATTTAATCAGCTCATCTGGAGCATCTTCCAGGGAGAGCTGGTAAGGCCCGATCACCCACTGCCAAAACCGTTGTGCCGGAATATCCTCAGCTTGAGCGCTTTCATTGACAAACGGATTTTCGAAACGATGGCTTACCCTTCTCCGGAAAAGCTCACCGCCATCATCAACATCAACCTCAATATTGCTGCCGGGCTCAAGGGATCGCCCGTGGAAGAACAAACCCTTCCCTGAAAAGCCCTTTCCCTTTGGAAGGATCAGAACGCTCTTATCGGGTCACTTCCTTGAAGAAATGGCTCAGTTCCCTGACCACTCCTTCATCGTCATAGAGGGTGGCATTTTTTTCTAATATTTTCTCCTTGATGGATTCCCGGTAGCTCCGGTCGGTTCCCAGCCGGATCGCCACGTCTACGTATTCCTTCTGGCTCTCTCCCACGCAGTCCATCATCTCCATTTTACGGTAACAACCCAGTGTGAGTCTTCCTCGCAAATACCTTCCAGGCCAGGTGACGATGGGAGCGCCCGTAGCAAGGATGATGTAAGAGGTCACCCCTCCCCCATAATGGAACGTATCGAGCACCACATCGGCCGCGATCATCAGGCTCTTAAAGTCATCCTCATTAAGCCAGGGCAAGAATCGAATTCTTCCAAGCCCATCGGGCAGGGTCTTGCAGAAGCGCTTCGATAACCTCTCGTGCCAGAGGTTACGAGGATCCTTGAATAAGAGGACCTCCCCTCCGGGGTTTCGGCGCAAGATCTCAGCGATAACGGGATCGAAGTCTGGATGAATCTTATGCAAACGCATGGGGACGACATAGAGGATGCGGTCCTCCGGTAATCCCAAATCCCTTCTCGACTTTGGCCTGAGAGGAAGGGATGGCCTTCTCATATAGCACGGCATCGATTTGAGTTGAACCAGGGTCTCACTGTAGTGGTCCTGTGCGCCTTCCGGTTCGACCAGCTCGCTCGAAATAAAATAGTCCATGTTGGGAATCCCTGTCGTCATCAAATGGCCGATCATCGCGCACTGAACCCTTGCCAATCGGGTGAAGGCCAGGAAATAGGTCAGGGGTTCCATCCCGATGTCGGTGTAGACCAGAACGTCCAGGGACTGCTCCGAGAGGAGCTGCCTGGCCTTCGAGAGATCGACGGGCAGTGGCATATGATGATCACAGGCCGCTGCTGTCTTAAGCAGGGTTTCATCCGTACGGGCTCCAACGGAGAACAGGGTCACCTCAAAATCCCCTTGTCGTGAAAGGGATTCAATGATCGGGTTGAAAAAGGTCCCTATGGAATGGTTATAGAAGAACCGCGAGATAAAACCGATTCTTCTCTTTTGGGAAATTCTCCTTGGTCTGGAAGGGTTGATCTGTTCCGGCAAGAAGCGGTAGAGCTTGGCCAGCCGGGTCATCAGATCCCGATCATTTTGGCCATAATAGGCGAGATAGAAGAAGTTCGGGTTACCCAACTCCTTCACGGGGTCATCCATGACGATCTCTTCCTTCAACAGTTCGTTCACATTCTCAGAAAACTTCCTACGGATCGCCTCGATCGATTCAACAGAGTCCACAATGGGAGGAAGCAACGTCGCCAGTTTGATCCGTAACCCGGTCGTGGGCTTTATCCGGAATGCCTCTTCATAGGTAAGCAGGGCTTCATCAAACCTTCCGAGCTCATAGAGAGCGGTTCCCAGATTCTTATGGGCTTCCGCATGGTCAGGCTTGAGGCCGATGGCCTTCTCATAACATTCGATCGATTCCTGGAGTCGCCCCTGATCCTGGTAGAGATTTCCAAGCATGAAGTAACCCTCCGGAAAATCCGGTTCGATCTCCAGAGTCCGTTGGTAGCACGTGATGGCTTCGTCCAATCTCGACATCTTCTTAAGCACCTGGCCAAGGTGGAAGTGAGCTCTCTGGAGATCGGGTTTGATGGTCAATGCTCGTCTGTAACATTCTACGGCCCGATCAAACTTTTCCTGTTCGGCAAAGACGTTGCCGAGATTGAAATAAACCTCTGGGCTCTCCGGTTTGATGGAAAGGGCCTTGTGGAAGCTTTCCGAGGCCTCCTCCCACCTCCCCTGGCCTTTCAAGGCATTGCCCATGGTGTTGTAAGCAGAGAAGTTCCTGGGGTTCAGAGAAAGGGCCTGAAGGGCAGCCGATATGGACTCCTCATCCCTTCCCAGGTTCTGCAACGCCACAGCCAGGTTCGCATAATATTCCGCGGAATTCTTATTTTGACCCAGGGCTCTTTCGATGAAGTGGACAGCTTCCTCGTTTCTCCCCCTCTGGATGGAAAGCATGCCCAAGAGGTGCAAGGCATCGGGATGGGAAGGGTCAGCGGAGAGAATTTCGCGGCAAAGGGTTTCGCATCTGTCAAAGCGACCGGTTCTCTGATGCTTCCGAGCCTCGATAAGGATTTCTCCCGGAAAGGTCATCCGACGATCCTCCCTCTATGGTTGGAGGCAGGGCTGGTCCCTCTTCTCTACAGTCCTTTTACATTGAGCAAGAAGCGCCACGATCTGGTCGTTCATATTTTGCGTCTCGATGGCTCGCTCCAGGAGCGAGATTGCAGCGTCCATCCTGCTGGCAGAAATCAATCGATCAGCAAAAGCATAGAGGGAGGCAGGGCCATCATATCCCATGTTTTTCATCTGACCGAGGATCTCAAGCGCTTGCTCCCTTTTTCCGTCAATCAAATAGGCAGCCGAAAGGAGGGCTATGGCAGAGGGATATCGAGGCTCTTTTACGATAAGTCCTTCGAGGACGGAGATCGTATTCCGGATATCTCCCACGCAGAATTCGCAGAGAGAATAATTAAAGACCGCCTCTTTGAAGCCCGGGTCAAGCTCCATGGTTCGGGCGGATGCGAGCAGGGCCTCCTCATATCTTCCAAGTTTCAAATAGGCATAACCCAGATTGAAATGGGCCTTTGAATTTTCAGGCTGAAGCTCGATGCACTTTTGCCACAATTCGACGGCCTCCTCAAATGCTCCAAGCTCTCCGGCCTGCACAGCAAGCTCGTAGAGGGACAGAAAGTCACCTCCTCTCTCTTCCAGCTTCTTCTTCCCCAGAAGAAGGTACTCCTCTCCCTTTCTCTGGTTTCCTTTCATGCTCAGCTTTCCGTAATGGTGAATGGGCGCCGCACATTCTTTGATCTTGATCCCGGCCTTTCTCAGGGAAGGCTCCACCAGCTCGTGAACCGGGTGCTCAAAATGGATGCGAGGGTCATTTGGAAACAACCTCACCTTGGTCCCTGGGAACCACCCTGTCCCCGCCTCTTCCTTGTATCTTCCGTCATTGGCCGTCCATCCGGAGATATTGAGAGGTTCCACATAATTTCTCGTCGTCAATGAATAGGCCACGGGTTGAGCGTTTCTCTCTTTGACGATCTGGGTCAGCCGGCTATGATCGATTGGAGAGATGACCTCGTCTGCATCCACGATGAGGATCCACCTTCCTATTGCTTTAGAAAGGGAGAAATTTCGGGCTCCTGAGAAGTCATCAGCCCATTCGTAGTCATAGACCTTTGCTCCGAAGACCCTGGCGATCTCCCTGGTCCTGTCCGTTGAGCCTGTATCGACGACGATCATTTCATCCACCATGGATTTCACGCTCATCAGCGATCGGGGCAGGTTCTCCTCTTCATTCCTCACGATCATACAGAGAGAGACCGTCCCTTTTGATTCAGGATCAATTCCCTTTGCTTCTAACCGATCCCGCATCTCAAGGGCAGCAGAGAGCATGCCATCGTCGATGCCAAACTGGATCATCGCTTCTTCAATTTCAGACATGGCGGCATCGTTCTTCCCTTGCTGGATCAGTACATCGATCAACAGAAAGGCGATTCTCCGGCTGAAAGGGTAAAGGATCTTGGCTTCCCCAAAGATCCGCTCTGCCCTTTCAAAGTCACCGGTGGCTGCGATGGCCGAGTGGTACGTGGTGATCCCATCGGTCATGGTCGGAGAGAGAATGAACCCCCTCTCCAGGAGGTCTAAAGCCTCATCCTTCTCATCAAGAGTCCACTTCAACACGCCCAGGTTTGTGTAGGGCTCGCCATAGCCAGGATCCAAGGCAATAGCCTTTTTAAAGAAACTTTCTGCCGTCTCTTTGTCTTCTTTTTTGTATGCCACCATCCCCTTGAGGCTCCATGCAAAAGCAGAGTTGGGATGAAGGGAAAGGACGAGGTCTGCTATCTCTTCAGCCTCTTCATGGCGCTCCAAGCCCTCTTTGCAGTACCCTACTCTCTCCAACTTCCAGATATCGGTATCCTCTGACGGCATTTGGTTGAGGACTTCGAGGGCTTCTTGAAATTGTTTGGCGTCGATCAACACTTCGGAGAGCATCTCATGGAGCTTTCTCTCATTGGGAGAATAACTGATGCTTTTGGAAAGGGTCTCCAAGGCTTTGCTCACTTGATCTTTCTGATTGAGCTCATCGGCCTTCTCCATTGCGTGGATCGTCAGAAGTTTCATACCGAGGGGACCTCTCGCATCGATCCCCTGCCACTTTTTCTGAAAGATCTTCCGGTTCCTCAAAAGGGCGCCAGGGTAGTCGATCTTATTTCCGATAAAGCTCCGGCTTCCGTAATGGTGGATGAAGACATCCCCGGCAATGAGGTTCCGGTATCCCTCCAAGGCAGCCCGGAAACAGAAATCATCGTCTTCAAAATTGCCCGAGCCAAATTGTTCATCGAGGAGACCGATCTTCTCCATCAACTCCCGTTTGAAGAGCATGCAGAAACCGACGATTCGTTTGGCTGGAATCCGCCGGTCTCGATTCTTTTCTCTGAAAGAACGGGCATACTCTTCCAGGTGATTGGTCGAGCCATAATCGGCCCCCGGAACCCTTTGGGGACCGCTGATCGAATTCGTCATGGGGCCAACGATTCCGACATCCGGAGCGCTGTTCAGACATCGGAGCATGCCGTCAAGCCAGCCCTCTGTGACAATGACGTCGTTATTCAGGAGGAGGATGTATTCCCCAGAGGAGGCCTGAATCCCCTGGTTACAACCCTTTGCAAAGCCGAGATTTTTCTTATTCTCAATCAATCTGTAGTTTGCATGCTTCTTGACCAGTTGCCTCAACCATTTCACCGTCCCATCCGTGGAGCCGTTATCCACGAAGATGATCTCATGAGCTTCCGGCGTGCACCCCTGGATGCTTTCGATACACTCTTTGGTATACTTCAATTGATTGAAGGTGAGGATGTTGATGGAGGCCGCATCCCCTTTCATCCCTCCTTCCTCCGTAGATATTTTGGGTGGAGTGTAGAGACGCATGGATCTTCCCTTTGCCAGGACCACCGAACCATCGTTCTGAATAATCATGTCGGGTTTAATCTTTCCTGCCCAACGATCATAAAGACGGGCGATATTGTGGTGGACTTTTGAAAAACGTTCAGGACCACTCTGGGACTCATAGTGGACTAAAACGCTTTCAGGTTGATAGACCAGTTTCCAGCCTTCTTTCTGGAGCTTGAAGCAGAGGTCCACATCTTCGTACCCATTCCAAAACCCTTCATCAAAACCTCCCACCTGCAGAAGCGCATCCCTTTTTACCAGCAGACAAGCCGCTGTTAGTGCCTGGTAGGTACGCTTCTGGTTAGCATTGGAGAAGTCGGCGTGCTTTTTATAATGAATATGGATGGCCGCCAGGGGTTCATTATTCTTTCTATCTTCGACGATGGCCACCCCTGCATGCTGAATTGTTCCGTCAGGGAAGAGCAATTTGCTTCCCACCGCTCCCACAGTAGGATCTCCTTTCAGGATATTTAAAAGGGGTTCAAGCCAACCTGGTTTTGCCTCTGTATCGTTATTGAGAAAGAGAAGGTGCTTTCCAGATGCCTCTCTTGCACCCTGATTGCACGCTTTAGCAAATCCAAGGTTTGATTCATTGGTAATAACTCTCATGTTGTTCTTCGTTAATGCTTGTAAGAGAGATCTTGTGTTGTCAGTTGAGGCATTGTCGACGATAACGATTTCGTACAGTTCAGCGGGAGTGTGCTTTAAGATCGAATCCAGGCACTTACTGGTATATTCAGCCTTGTTGAAAACGGGAATGATGATAGATACTAGAGGGGGTGTCTTGTCATCCTTTGTGACAGCGCAACAGCCTGGTATGCTTTTCTTATCAAAACCTTCGGAAATAGTTACCGTATAAATATATCTATAGGCAGTTTCACGCTTTTCCATTTCAAAGCATTTACTCTGCAGGAATTCGTCTATTCTATGTTTCACATTCGTGTCAATATTTGTATGATCCAGTATAAAAGAGCACAGCCATGACGCAAGGCCATGATTCGGTTTGACCTCGTATGGCACACCTGTCTGATCGAGAATCATATCGACATCAGCTTTTCTAGGAAGACCTTGTTCAATATGCTCCTTTAACCATCTATGACCGGGTACTAAGGTCAACGCGAATCTTTCAAAGTCTGCGGCATGTTCAGTGGGAAAGGAGAATACGACTTTGTGTCTTGCTAATCTCAAAAGTTCCAGGATAAAGGCCTTTCTGTCCGCAGGCGTCACATGCTCAAGCACATCTGCCGCCACGACGATGTCGTAGGAATGATCCTTATAAGGAGTCTTCTTGCCTTGTGAAATAAAGCCATTATATGAGAAGTAGTCGGCGTTCGGCACAAGCTTCCTGAAAAAATCGTCCTGGCTGCCAATATCAAGTATTGTGTAAGTTCCATCACAATCATGGGCGACTTCTTCTGCTATGCCCATGAGGCGCATATATCTTTCAAACGCTACTTCCTTGAATGTCGGGCGATTTATCTTTTCTCCAACATCGGACCTTTGTGGCGCCTTGAATGCATCTGCCCCCATCATCTCCAGGATGGCGTCTGCTACTCTCTCTGATGCCTTGCCATCAAATTTATAGATATAGTTTTCAATAAAATCATCAGGGACATCGATTTGAGTAAGTATTTCACCCCTATGATCGTTGAAGCAGTCTCCCAATCTTTGGGGTATGTCATTTTCAATATTTGCAAGACTGGATTCAAGCAGAACTACCCCGAATTTCTTCGCATCCATTAAGCCGAGGGGCAGTTTCTCGCTTATGGATAGCCCTAAAGCCCTTTTTTTCAGTAGCAGGGATTCGAGAAGCACACTTGTCGAGAATGAAACGACAAAGGCGGACTGGGAGATCCCCTGGATATTCGAATATTTAGAGTCAAGGACCGTGATCTTCGATTGGAACCGGGGATCAATCGCATCGTGGTAGGGTTTTACTGCGTTATGGTAGGGGTCCGCCGGATGGGGTTTAATAAGAATATCAAGGTCTGGAAAGTTCGTCAGCAGTATCCGATACAGCTCCCGCAATACGCCGACCCACTGATCGGGCATGTAATGCCCCGGTTCTGAAATAAAGGTATGATTCTGTCCTGCTATAAAGATGTATCTGCCCTGCACAAAGGGGTTGCTCCTCGCAAAGTCAAAATATTCATCAAAGGGAGGGAACCCGGTAAGAACTAATCGTTCCTCAGGGACCCCAAGCTTTCTGTATTCCTCGTATTCACGCTTCCCGATCACCGCCATTTTATCTGCTCCAAACAAGTATTCTTTGTTTAAATATGTACCCATTAGGAACGACCCATGCTCTACGGTCACGGAAGGGATGCTGTGATGACGGCACAGATTATCAAACTGTCTTCCCAATCGATGGGCGGAGAAATATTGGTCAGCAGCGTTGAGAAACAGCTTTTTCCCCTCCTCCTCAAGGAACTCCTTATCGATATTCATGTCCGTTTGAAAGGGGATACCGTGCTTGATTAAATAGTCGGCTTTCCCAGAATTCACTACAAGAACTTTTGATTGCACTCCCCGTTCCTGGAGTTTTAGGATAACCGGACCGATAATGAGATCCAGGTTCGGATGATCGATCAGGGCAAATACAGTTCTCATGGTTTTGGCCTCGTTTTCCTTAACACTGACACTCATTCAAATAGGGGGATATGGAGAAACAAAATGAGAAATCCTCGGGAGCGAATTGCTCTTTCCAAGCGCAGCGTGTGTCGTCCATTTCCCGAGCGGAATAGGTTACCCGAAAGAAATATTTGCTGCCTATATTATGGAAGGTTATGTACGCGATAACGGCTGCTGATTTCTTATCCACTCCAATCAAAAGTGATCTTTGGGCATCCCCTATTCTTACACTTCCATTCGTCACTGCCAGGCTATGGCTTGCGGATACCAGGAATGAAACCGGACTGCCGTGATCCACCTCTTTCCCCGCCAAGTGGAATTTTTCTTCGGAATAACCACCGTGATGAGAGGCGTAAAGGAGCGTCTTCGGATCAAATGCATCAGATATAAGCGTAATATGCCCTAATCTCAGGGAGCCCAAGCAATTCATGCGGGAGGGTAAAACATATTCTAATTGAATTCGACCGTGTCCCAACCTCATTGATTGGACGTTTTCTGTAAAGGTTTTATGAAACGTCATACTATAGCCCCTGAATCATCTGGTTTTGCGGGCCACAACCCACATATGGGACGACAGTCCGTTATTGGCCAGCCAGCATTGGAAAGAGGCTCCCAGTTCTTCGTAATCATCCACGATGACCCGCTTCAGGAAAGGGTTTTCGTCCAGGGAAATCCGGCCTTCCAGCACCTTGTTCCGCACCAGTTCCACATCCAGTTTCCCTGAAGTTAAAATCTCCATCACCTTGAATCCTGACCGTTCCAAGAGTGGACCGTTTGCACAAAGGGCTGATCATACAGCCACCCTCCACCTGCCACGATAACATTCTTCCCTTTACAGGCCATTTCCAATCCCACGGTGCTCATGTAAACCAAACCGAGATGAGCAAGATCCATCAATGAATATGAGCTTATAGGATCATCAGGCATTACCAAACGAACATTTCGGGGCAAATGGTTGCCAAGGCTCTCAAACTCTCGCAACTGCTGAACATTATTCCCGGTTGCTTTTTTCCCGGCAATATTCGGATGGACCCGGATGATCAAGTCCATTTCCGGATGGCCTTCCACAAAGTTTATTGTCTTTTTGATCCATTCCATCTGTTTTGGAAAAGGTCCTTGCCACTCTTTATGGGCAATGAGTTCATCATCTGACGAACTGAATAATACAAATAGTGGACGACTTGGATCTAATCCCAGATTTCTTCGAACGCTGTTTGTATCCTGTGGTTCAGGGCTAAAGGAACGCCAGTTCAAATTTTTGCCGAACTGTCGACCATGCATATACTCCACAATCTTTTCTAATTCGGTCGGTACTAAAGGGATGTCTTTCCAAAGTTGCCAAGCTTGTTCTACGGATTGAAGAGAAATGCAAGAAATGTTCTCCGTTATTTTCAGACTTTCTTTAAGGTTTCCTCGCTCGTGGCAAATGACCCTGATTCCTCTTCTTCTTGCTAACTCGAAAGCTACCCGGGTCGATGACTGCCTCCCATTGAACAGAAACAACACATCAGGTTTATAACCATCCAACAGACGGTCGATCCCAAGAGATGCGATGAGCCCACTATATAAATAACTCCGATAGGCATCTTTAATCTTGGGATGACTGAAATCGAGTTCAGAAATGCGCAAATGGCTGTGAACCGAAGACTCTACCCATTCTCCGATGTGCCAATCTTGATAAGTTGCCGTCAAAAAATCATCTGTGGCAAGGCTTTCAGCCCATTGACGGGCCTCCTGAAAATCATCAGGAAGCAGATAGCGTCCCAACCAAAAGAAGGGCATTTTCATACTATTTGCCAAATTGGCCACACTCGCTTGACATTCGATGCAGGACATCGCGTCGCGTGGATTGGTGGCTTCCCAATGGACGTCACAATCGGAATAAAGGCCGTCGCATACAACGTAATGTACATGGGCCCCCCGAAGTCGTAAGGCTTGCAAAATGGTCATTTCCCACATACCATGGAGAGCCCACAGATTATAAGGGGAATAGCATAATACTTTATTCGATTGGATTCTTATCCTGGGCTCCTCTGTCCGTTTTTCTAAGACATTTGCTACCATTGGACATCTCCTCACTATCGAATAGTACGAATAAGTTCAAAAGCCTCTGCAGCCTCACATCCTGCAACACTTCCCCAACGGCGGGCAATCGCCTGCACCATCTCGGGTGAACGCGGGTGGGGGAAAATACGGGATTCTGTCTTATACAGGGACATGGCTTTGATTTTAAGACTCAATGTTTCAGAAATTTCCATAAAAACATTAGGCCGGAAATGAGGTTCAAATTGATAGAATGCCCATTCTGTGGAGGGCGGAACTTCAAAAGCATAAATTTCTCTACGGTTCCATGGAGTATTGCCCGCCACAATGTAATAGGTTTCGCCTATCATCTGTTTATCCTACTCCCAGCTACAAGGTCCCAAGTTACCGGTGAACCACGCTGAATATCACGGCTTGCCACTCTTCCCATAACCTCACCCAGGTATCGGGTGTGCAGGCCATGGCCCGGTCGAATTGAGCGCACATTTTCAGTTGTAAATGTCTCCCCTGCCTTCATGTCTTCAACCACGAATAACGAGCGCCGATAGACTCGGGTCTTAACTTCCTCTTTTGTCGGACCGTAATGCACTTCGCCGAGGGCTTTCTCGGCAGCGCGGATCGCTTCAACCATCGCCTTGAATTCGTGCGGCTCCATTGAAAAGGCGCTATCCGGACCCGGGATGGATCGGGAAAGAGTAAAATGCTTCTCCATAATGCAGGCTCCTAAAGTCACGGCGGCTACCGGCACGGCAATATCCGTGGTGTGGTCTGAAAGACCAACTGGAACCTTAAATGTTTCTGCCATATGCGGGATGGTCCTTAAATTCATCTCTTCTGGCTGCGCTGGGTAAGCACTGGTACATTTGAGCAGGGCTATTTGGTTTCCTCCAATCTCTCGGATGGTTTGTACCGCTTCATCAATTTCTGCAAGAGTAGCTGCACCAGTAGAAATAATAATAGGTCTTCCAGTTTGTGCAATACGACGAATAAGGGGCAAATCTACCAATTCAAATGAAGCAATTTTATACACCGGCACCTTCATCTTCTCCAAAAAGTCTACAGCTGAGTGATCAAAGGGTGTGGAAAAAAGATCCAACCCAAGATCTTCGGCTATCTCTTTGAGTTTTGGTTGCCAGTCCCAGGGGGTATAGGCTTCACCGTACAGCTCATAGAGCCTGCGCCTATCCCATAGCGTGTCCTTGATTTGAAAACACTTGCTGTTGCAGTCAATTGTCATCGTATCCGCGGTATAGGTCTGGAGCTTCACAGCGTCAGCACCAGCATCTTTAGCCGCGCGTATGATACTTACTGCTTGAGCAAACTCCTGATTGTGGTTGGCCGACATCTCCGCGATGATGTAAGTTGGATATTTCAACCCTATCTTTCGTCTAGAAATTACAATTTCATTCATCATGATTTCCTTTATGTCGAATTTGTACCAAATCCCCCCATAAGGCTTATTTATTCTCAAGCCCCCCTTGAAGTCTCTCTTCCCAAGTTAACCATTTCTCGGTACCATTTTTGATTAGTTCACCGGTATGTTCTGGCCCAATATTCATGAGAGCATCAAGTACAGAAAGAAATGGAATAAAACTTTCTGGAGACCCGATTTGTTGGTAATTTTTTGCTTGGAAATCCTGAAAGAGCACCTCGACATCGATAAGCGGGAAAATACCATCTTCAAGCATATAATCGAAAGCCCCTTTGGCACAAAAATAGCGACTGGCTTTACACCACCGCAACAACTCAAGCACTTTTTGGGATCTTCCTAATCGGGATGAATAGTTTGAACTTAGACGGAACTCCCTATCAAAACCTATTAGTTTACAAACCAGATTGATAAGCGCAATATTCTGCGCAGCAAGGGACCCCATTTCCTGCAATAGCCACTTCTCCACGAAACGAGAGATCTCCGCGAAATAAGGTGCCTTTGAATAGTTTTGCTGTATGCGCTTCCACATTTTTACACGCCATGGAACTGACTCGTTGATTATGGTCTGGTTCAAAGGCGCCATGAATGAAACTGTCTTTTGTACCGGAACGGTGTACCAATCTATTTGGTTTTTGTTAACAAAAAGGCGATTTCGCTGATGCCAACTTTGCACAGAAAACTGAAAATCATCAAGAAATATAAATATATCTGACTTGTATATTAACTCAAAAAACCCTTGCCATGGCATAAAACCAGGCTGCATCATTGAAACTTTCATATTTAATGATCCTCCTCCAAAGATCATCGGTCACAATAGCATTTCCAAACAATCTAACTATTGTGAATGATTATACTGAAGGGGATTTCCATTATCATGTTCTTGGCCTCTCACCAATTTTCCTGGCAGGACTACCAGCATTTACACTCCACGGCTCAATGTTTCTATTTACGAAGCTACCCGCGCCAATCACCGCGCCTTCACCAATAGTAATGTCCGGCATAAGCGTACAATTTGCCCCTACATAGACGTCATCACCAATGCATAACCTTCCATACAGGGCCTTCGTCGTCCCCTCTCCTAACCCATCAACCATTTTGAGTCCTTCTTTATAGGAATATATTCCTGATAACAAAACTGTTCCTGGACCTACGGATACCCGCTCACCAATTATTGTTTCCCCCCCTCCCCAAATAACAGTGTGCGGTTGCATATCTGTATATTTCCCTATTTGAACACCAAGTCCTCCAAAGATGAATACGAAATCGCGTATCCGGCAATGGTCATCCAATTCGATAACATGAGGATAAGCTATTTTAGCCAGAGGGTAGATTCTTACTCCTACACCACACTTTCTAAGTTTGTTTCGTACATTGTCTCCCATGAGTTCAATATCGGCGATGGTATCGACCATTTTCTTCCTCCTCGTTGAGTCTATCAATGAATTTGATGATCATCCTGAATGACCTATCCACCAATTGGATATATCTATTGCTTAAGCATCATCTGTCTTCTCTTCTCTAACAGATGGTTGAATCTCCCGCTTTCCCTTTCGCTTTTATAGTCTAAGAGCATCTCTTCAAAATTATATCGTGGAGACCACCCTAAGTCTCTTTTTACTTTACTAATATCATAGAGGAAAGGTTCGATTGAATTCGGTTTATCTGGTCGGTAAGTTATTTCGGATGGATTATTCTTCGGCGAGAATACTCTGGCAATTGTTTCAGCCTCCTCTTTTAATGAAAGGAGTCTCCCCGATGTTATGTTATACAAACCAGTTGCCGTTTTACTCCCTAATGCAAGAATAATAGCAGAAACAACATCTTTGACATAAATGATATCTCTTCCCTTTTCACAATTTCCCCAGACCTCAAGGGGCTTTCCTGCCATAGCATTTTCTATAAATATTTGAAAACCCATTTTGAGTGGTTTTCCGTTTTTAAAGATTTCTGTATGTGGCCCATAACCATACACTGGCGGCAATCTAAATATCACTCCCTGCAAACCGTATTGCTGTGTATAATGCTCGACACAATCTTGGGCAGCGCTTTCTGAAATACTGAACATAGCATACTCACCTGCATATTTGATTGCCCTACCTTGATCTTCACGGATAAACTTCCCTTCTTTCCATAAACCCTGGGTATTTCTGTGGGAACTGCCATATATCATTTTTTGTATGCCTTTTTTTCTACAAAATTCCAAGATGTTAAGCGTCCCGATCACGTTAACCTTTATGTAGTCTATCGGGTCATATTCTTC
>Ga0315291_10004947_pt1 | contig 16812 bp, 13 predicted proteins | sample YL17G12_20_MG_FD_203070 | JGI IMG/M metagenome (GOLD analysis project Ga0315291, IMG submission 203070) | Sediment microbial communities from Yellowstone Lake, YNP, Wyoming, USA - YL17G12_20 | ecosystem: Environmental > Aquatic > Freshwater > Lake > Sediment | place: USA: Wyoming | collected...
CCGTGAGTGCGGGCAGCCCGGCCAGTGACGCGGGAATCTGCGCTCTGGACGGCTGGTAGGTGAAGACGCTGTACTGATTCTCCGCGTCCAGTTGGTGGGCGCGCTCCGCCAGTTCGCGGGCATAGCGGCCTAGCCCGGCCTTGCGGTGGGCCGCCGGCGAAATGTCTATGCAGACGCGCATACGAGAATCCTCCGGTCAGATGAAACCACCGATGAACGCAGCTGGACATTGATAAACAAAGGGTATCCGCGTCTATTTGCGTTCATTTGTGGTTCCGATTTTGTCTTGCACGAGCGACAAGAGTGTATCCACCCGCTTGTCCCAGGTGTTGGCGCGGGCCAACGCCAGGCGCACCTCTTTGGCCTCCGCCGTGTCGCGTTCCAGGCTTTCAGCGATGGCCTGGACAAACGCCTCAGCCCCTTCGGCAATCCGCGCCGCGCCCCGAAACGGCAACAGCGACGGGAGCGGCGTCACGACCACGGGCTTACCGCTCGCCAGAAACTCAAAGAACTTGATGGGGAAGACGCTCGCCGTGTGCTCGGTCACGGCGTAGGGAATGATGCAAACGTCCATCCCCTTCAGGTAGTTGGGCAGCATCTCGTATGGCCGGTATCCCAACAGATGGACATTGGGGAGACGGAGCGGCTGCAAGCGGCTCTGTTTCTCCGCCACCCCTACCGGGCCGATGAGCGCGAAAGACCACTCCGGGCGCGCCCCTGCGACTTGAGCCAGCAGACCCACATCCACCTTGTAATCATCCACCGCACCCACGAACCCGATTCGCGGCGGCGGGATACGAGCGAGGTCGTCGGGCACTTTCGTTTCGGGCAGCAGCGCCTTGCCAAAGTGCTCCGCATCGCCGACGTTGGGAACCAGGTGTGTGTTGGGATTCAGCAGCCGCTTGGCTTCACAGAGGGCTGGCGAGGTGGCGAACACCAGGTCGGCCCGCCGCAGAATCCGCTCCTCCAGCGCGGCGATGGCTTCTTGCCGGTTCCGGTACTGCGGGAAGGTGCGGAAATCGTCCACACAGTCGTAGCACGCCAGCCGCGCCGGGATGCGGTCCAGAATCCGCGCCGCCTCCGGGTGGTAAATCCAAAGAATCGGCTGATCCCAGCCCTGATGAGCAAGAAACGAACGCACGGCGCGGGCCAGCAGTCCCCACGCCAGCGGCTTGAGAATCTCAAACTGGCGCAGGGGGAGCGGCAGCGGAACCATGCGCCACAGGTTTTCCCGCTCTGGCCGAATCCACCGCCACAAAGCATTGAATGGGTCATCCCCGCGCAGCCAGGCGCGGAGGATGCGCCGGGATGTCCCTGGCGGCACGTATAGCACCCGGTGTCCCCGTCCGGCGAACCGGGACATGATGTGCTGCTTGTTCGTCCAGAGCGGGTCGTACCAGTATGCCGACGCGAAGCAAACGAAATCCATTCTCATCCTCTAACGAGCCTGCGCACCCATCTATCCGCTGCAGGCAACATGCGCGCCAGATATGCCTGGTCTTCCGGCTCAAGCGGTCTTGCGAGCACAAAACCGACCAGGAAGACCGCCAGGAAGACACCCGCTCCCGCAGCCAGACCCCAGAATCCGACGCCCGTGAGCGGATACGAAATCGCCGCGGAAAGCGCCGTGCACCCGGTCACGGCGAGGGCAAAACGAATTGGGTAGACAGCGCCGGTCTCTTTCACTGTGACGATTGTTTCCGTGCCGACGGTCAGGACAAGAGCGATGCCGGTCGCCACCACTGCGCCCAACGCTCCCCAGAAAGAGATGAAGGCGATAGCGAGGGCTACGTTGAGCGCCCCTGTAGCCGCGCGGATGCCGAGCGGCCACTGCTCCTTGCGGATGGCGTACAACGTGGCTGTGTTCGTGCCGCCTCCGAGAAACCGGCTTGCGAGGGTGAACCCCAGATAGACGCGAAGGAGAGAAACGGCATTCGCATACTCCATTCCGTAGAAGGCCAGCAGTTTATCGGCGTGGAGCGCACAGAACGCCAGGACGGGTGCCGAAAACAGCATCGTCAGTTTCATGAAGGCGCGCCAGGTGACGGCCAAATCGCGCATCCCCCGCGAAGCCACTTCCGCCAGCGCCGACTGGCTCACCCCTTCCATACCGATGAGCAACGCGGTGCCAGCGACCATGTTCAATGTGGCAGCCAGATTGTAGAATCCAATCTGCGCGCTGTCGCGCAAGAGCAGCCCAATCAGCGCGACATCCGATTGCTGTCCCAACACGTAGTTCAGGCCGTTCGTGATGCCCAGGTTGACGGCGAAGCGGTGGATGCGGCCCATCGGCAGCGGGGTCTGGGGCCCGCGCAGGAATCGCGCCGTGTGCAGCAGGTAGGCGATGGCAGCCAGAGCGGCGGTGCAGCCCATGAGAAGCAAAATGGCCTGGGGGCCGTACCCTCTGCCCAAAAGCCACCACGTGGCAGCGTAGTTGGCCGCCTGCACGACCACGCGGACGATAGAAACCAGCCGCACGTCCAGCCGCCCCACCCAGAAGTAGGCGAGCAGGTTGGCGATATTGAACCAGAATAAGTAAGGGAGCGCCCACACGACAGCGGAGGCAACAGGGCCCGCCCACTGCGACAGCAGGGGAGACAATAGCGCGCCCGCCAGCGTCAGAACCGCCATGACGAGCGCGCGCAGGGCCAGGATGCGGCGCAGCAGAAACGCCTGCTTCCCCTGGTCGTCCAGGAATGCGGGGATGAAGTTATTCAGCGCCTGCTCATAGCCGAGGGCTCCCACCAGCGTCCCCGCAACGAAGATGCTATAGGCAAACGAATAGACCCCAAACTCGTCTGGGCCGAGCCGCTTGGCGACCAGGCTCACGAACAGAAAACGAATCCCAAACTCGCCGATGCGCCCCAAATAGTTCCAGATAAGGCCCTTGCCAAAACGCGCGGGCAGGTCGCCGGTCATGGCTTCGCCTCCCCGACCAGGCTGTGCCCTCGGAACACATCATCGGTGGCGGAGACCATCTGTTCCAGGGTGAAACGATTCAGGACCGTCTGGCGGGCGGCCCTTCCTACGGTGGCGCGGAGCGCTGAGTCCCGGATCAACGCCTCCGCGTGCGCGGCGGCCTCCGCCACATCCCCTGGCGCAACCAGGAAGCCCTCCCGCCCGTGAACGATGGCCGAGGGCACGCCGCCCACCCGGCTCGCCACGACGGCTCGCCCACAGGCCATGGCCTCCACGACTGAGTACGGAAACGCCTCCGTATGGATGGAGAGCATGAGGACCACGTCCACCGCATTGTAGACACCCGGCATCTCACTGTGGGGGGTCTGCCCCAACCAGTGAACCCTTTCGGCTATGCCAAGAGACTCCGCTTGCTGGCGCAGCCAGACCTCGTCGGGCCCACTTCCCGCGACCAGAACTTGCAGCGAGAAGCCAGACCGGAGAAGGCGAGCGGCGGCCTGAAGGGCGAGGTGGTGGCCTTTGGCCTGCTCCAAACGCCCTGCCGTGAGCAGGACAATGGCGTCTTCGGGGATGCCCAGGCGAGAGCGCAAGAGTTGCCGCATCGCCTCGTGTGGTGCGAACTTGGCTGTGTTCACGCCGTTGGGGATGATCTTCACAATCTCGGAACGAACTCCGAACTCACGCACCGCATCCTCAGCCAATTGCGGGCTGACGCAAATCAGCCGATCCGAGTGGCGGCTTGTCACGTAGAACTTGCGCTGATACAGCAAGGTGCGCAGGCCGAAGCGGGCCAGTTTGGGCAAGTGGCCGACTGAGAAGCCCCACTGCCGCCGCATGGCCCGCCATTCCCCCAAAGGGGTCCCGTGCAGGATGGTCACACACAGAATTGTCCGTTCGCTCGCACGGCGGCGCAGATACCCGTATGCGCCGATGCTCTGGCTCCAGATGAGGTCCACGGGGTCTGCGCGGTGAAGGCGCGAGAGGGCGATGTCGCCTTCCCGCCACCAGGCGGCAGAGTATGCCCTCTCGCTGGTGTGGGGAATGAAGATCGTGCGGATGTCTGAGGCCAGGATCTCGGCCTTACCCTGCGGGTGCCGCGTGGTGATGATGGTGATGCGGTGGCCCCACGCCGCCAGCCCCCCAGCCAGGTCTGCGGCGTGGCGTTCCATGCCACCAGCGACGCCATGTTGTAGGCAAGAACGGGTCATCAGACAGATGTGCACCGGCGGCCCTCCTGCGCTATGCGTGCCCCGCCAACAGACTCTCCACCCGAGCAACCACCATGTCTATCGCAATCGTGTTGAACCCGCCTTCGGGGATAATCACGTCGGCATAACGTTTGCTCGGCTCCACGAATTCCAGGTGCATCGGGCGCACGGTCTCCATATACTGCGCGCACACCGACTTCATGGTGCGCCCACGGTCCGAGATGTCCCGTTTCAGCCTGCGGATGAAGCGCAAGTCAGAATCCGTGTCCACAAAAATCTTGACGTCCATCAGGTCTCTGAGCGCCTTGTCCGCAAAGATGAGGATGCCTTCTACCATGACTACAGGCCGCTCTTCAACCAGGCGCGTCTCCCTGCTCCGCGTGTGGGTTGTGAAATCATAGACGGGGATGCGGACGGCTCGGCCCTGGCGCAGTTCCTGGATGTGCCGAACCAGCAGTTCATTCTCCAGCGAGTCGGGGTGGTCATAGTTGAGCCGCGTTCTGTCCTCAAACGGCAGATCGCTGCGGTCTCGGTAGTAGGAATCGTGCTGGATGTAGGCGATGCGCTCGCGGCCCACACGGTCCAGAATCGCCTGCGAGACAGTGGTCTTGCCGGATCCGCTCCCGCCCGCCACACCGATCACCACAACGCCCATTTATGTCCCCCTCTACCACGCTACGAAGGCCAGGTGTTCCCATCCCCTGGCGATGAACTCCGCGCCCAGCGCCGCGATCAGCAGAATCGCTATCCCGATGGTCTTCAGCGCGCGCGCCGAAATCAGATGATTCTCCTTGCCTGCGTAGAACCCGGCCAGCAGCGCCAGCCCGCCCGCCAGAAACAAGTTCAGGCGCGGGTCGCTCCGCCAGAAGATTCCCCAATTCAGCCACGCCCACGCCGACGACAGACCAATCCCCAGTCCCAAAACTGCCAGCCCTGCCCGTTCCCTCCGTGCCCAGACATCGATCGCACCGGAAGTCCTATACCACGCCGGCATCGCTGCCATGCAGGCTCCTGCGCCCAGGGCATGGAAGGCCGCCTGAATCGCGTACAGTGCCGTGGACTGCTCCAGGCTAGCGGGAGACGCCGATGGGGGCCAGAAGACAGGGAATGTCAGGGCAGCCAGCGCCACTGCGAGCGGCACAACCTGCCCATTTCCAGCATTCTGCTGCCACACCTGCGTCGCAAGGAGCGCCCCCAACGCGCCGAAAATCAGAAAGTCGCCCAGGTTCACGAGCAGCACGCGCCGAACCACAAGGCCCTGCGCCAGGACGTACCCCGCCAGCAGCGCAACAGCCGCCCACGCCAATCCCACCCTGAGAGCCGCCACGCGCCTGTCTGCCCGCCGCTGCTCCCAGACCCAAAGCGCCAATCCCGCCAAAACGCAGGCGTAGGCCAACCCCAGCAACGCGCTTGCATCCAGCCAGAGGCTCATCAGGCCGTCTCCCCGCTGGTTTGTGCAGCCAGGCCCTCACGGGCTGCACGCAGAGTCGCTTCGTCGCCTGCAAATACCTGCACGTGCGTTGCTCCGCCGAACTCAGCAGCGCGGACCAGGATCGCGGCGAGCGGGAACGCCCGCGCCAGAACCAGCGAAACCAAGACGAGTGCCGCCCCCGCCCACAAGACCCATACCAGCGGATTGTCCACGGCAGCCAGCGTCGCAAATGGTCTGGGCGTAAAAACGTAGGTCACGCCATCCACATGAAGCGAGCGAGCGTCGGCCAGCAGTTGTTCCTGCCGCGGCTCAACTTCTGCGCCCCTGTAGACCTGCACCAGAAACTCTGCGCGACCCCCTTTGCCGCCAGGATGGAGAACGACCCGAACGGTGTCTCCTACATCAGGGGCCGCAAAGTATTGCTCTGGCTGTGATTCGTCAAAGTGCAAAAACAGCGGAGCCGATTCTGCCGTCCCGCTGGAGGAATGAAGAGTCAAGGGCTTCCCGTCCGCACCGGTCGCTGTCACCTCCAGCCCATCCCCGATCGCGCTCAAGTGCAACGTGACGCCGCCTGCCCACACGGGAATCTGCGTCCCAACAGGCCCTTCCCCAACGAGATTTGCCTCCGGGCCGAATACGGTGACCCTCCCGCGATAGGGATTGGAAACGCCGGACACTTCGCCGAATTCCTTCAGCAAAACAGACCAGCCGCCGCGAAGTCCAAGCGGCGCGGATTCGCCAGGCCCCAGCGAGATTTGCGCGGCGCGCCCGACAACGCCTTCCAGCAGCAAAGCCGCCACGATGCCCAGCGCGCCCAGGTGCGCACCAACACGCAGCCACGCCGCCCAGGGACGTTTCAGAGCGTGGAGAGTTGTCATGCCTGCGGTTTGGGCGATTCGCGTCCGAAAGCCGCCACCGGCGAGATGCACCTGCAAGCGGGCAAGCGCCACATCCGCGCCTGCCGCGACCGCCCGCTCTTCGGAAGGGGAGAGGACGGAAAGACTTGCGTCCGTCTGCATTCCCTTCCAGGCGCGGCGGATTGAGGCTTCCAGGAGGACGAGCAGGGTCAGGATGCCAAGTCCCAGGCACGCTTTCCACAGAAGCGAGTCGCGGACATGGAACAGCCCCAGCGATTGGAACGCCGCCCCTGCCGGACCCCAGCGGGCCGAAACTTCCGCAAACCACCGGGCCTGGGCATTGGGATCGGCGAGGTCGGAAGGGAGTTGCGGGAGTATCCCCGAAAGGACGACCAGCAGCGCGGTCAGCGCGAGGAAGAGGGCTGCACTGGATGGAGACGCCAGGAAGCCCCACAGCCGTCCTATCGGATCTCCAGCCCGGTTCCCTTGCGTGGGTTCACTCAGTCGCTCGGCTTGCGCGGCCAACCGGTCCTCCTCTGGACTCATATCTCAAAACCCAGCAGAGGCGGCTCCCATGCCGCCGGGCATCGGGCGTGGGAGCCCGATCCGCTTGTATTGGGAGGGCCTCTTAGAAACAAGCCCCGACCGTTTGTGCGGTCAGGGCTTGTTCAAGGCTTTGGAGCCACCCATCGGACTTGAACCGATAACCTAGCGCTTACGAAGCGCTTGCTCTACCGATTGAGCTAGGGTGGCCCGGCAATCCAGATGGTTGCGATCGCTGCCCCTTGCTAACCCGCACCTTGCCGCAATCCCTCGGCATCGCGGCAAGGAGATTATAGCAAGGGTGTGTGGGTGTGACAAATCCCCAAGATTCGCGCCAAGATTTCCGATCTCTAGAAACTTCCGAAGTCCTGAGACTTCGGAAGTTCCGTCTCGCTACAGGCGGGTCAGGTATGCGCCCGTGCGAGTATCCACGCGGATAACATCCCCCTCGGCCACGAACAAGGGAACCCTGACCACAAGACCCGACACCGTCCTGGCATCCTTCGTCGCGCCCGTGGCGGTATCACCCTTGATGGCGGCCTCCGTTTGGACGACCTCCATATCCACGGTCACGGGCAGTTCCACATCAATCGGCTCGCCCTCGTAGGAGACAATCTCCAGATGGAGTCCGTCCACTAAGTAATCTGCGGCGCTCCCCAGCATGTCCGCGTTCAGAGCGGGCTGCTCATAGGTCTCCACGTCCATAAAGTGGTACAGTTCCCCGTCGTTATACAGGTATTGTACGTTCTGGTGATCCAGCCGGATATCCTGCACCCGGTCGCCAGACTGAAAGTTGTGCTCAACCGTGGAGCCAGAGCGCAGGTTCCGCAGTTTGGTGCGGATGATCGCATTGCCGCGGCCCGGCTTGTGATGCTGGTAGTCCAGAACCTTGTAGATTCCCCCGTCCATTTCAATTGTCGCGCCTTTGCGCAGTTCGGTGACCCCAATCATCTTGTGCTCCTTCGCCAAAAACCTGTAGCATAGCCCCTCGCGGGCGGGCACAAGGCCCCTTACTACGGGTTTTCCGGATAGACTCTGAATGGCCCTAGCAAATTGAAGGCGCGCTCCCTGCCACCTGGCCGAAAGCGCACCATAATCCTCCAAAGCGCCACTCCCACGCCTATTATATGCAAGTGGGATGCCCTGTCAAAGTCAGCGAAACGTGGAGCAGGTTTGAGATCTGCTCTGCGTTTCTTGGTCTGCGATCCACTCGCACACGGCCTGCGGCAACTCCCTATGTAGAGCAAATTTGAAATTTGCTCTACGGCTTTTGGTCTGCGATCCAGCGGCGAGCGGTCTGGGGCAGTTCCCCCAGCGATCCGGAGCGGACAGTGCAATCCGGCAGGGACTTCATGAATACCTGGCCGTAGGCTTTGCTGGTGACGCGCTTGTCCAGCACCACGACCACCCCTCGGTCCGTCCGGCTGCGGATGAGCCTGCCAAAACCCTGCCGGAACCGCAGCACGCTTTCTGGAACCGCGTACTCGTTGAACGGGTCCTCAAACGACTCGCTTCGCGCCGCGAAGATGGGTTCCGTGGGCACAGCGAAGGGAAGCCGGGCGATCACCAGGCAGCTGAGCGCCTCGCCCATCACGTCAATCCCTTCCCAGAAACTCTTGGTCCCCAGCAGGACAGCGCGGGGCGTTTCCCTGAACGTAGTCAGCAACTGCTGGCGCGAAATCCCATCGCCGTGTTCCAGAACCAGGATGTCCTCCTCGGCCAGGAGGGGCGCGATGACGCGGGCGGTCGCCTTGAGTTGGCTGTACGACGTGAACAGCACCAGCGTCCGTCCCTCCGTCGCCTTGCACAGGTGCACCAGCGTCTCCTCCACCGCGCGCTGGTAGTAGGGCTGCTGCGGCTCCGGCATGTCAATCGGCGTGTAGACCAGCGTGGAGGACTTATAGTCAAAGGGAGAGCCGACCGAGAGTTCATCCGCCTCCCAGGCCCCCAGCCGCCCGCGCATGTAGTCAAACTTGCCGCCAACGCACAAGGTGGCCGAAGTCAAAACCACCGACTCCTTCGGTCCGAAAATGTGCTGGCGCACCAGGTCGCCCACGTGGAGTGGGACGGCATTCAGCGTCAGCAGCCCGCTTTCTGGGTTCAGTTCCAACCAGTAAACCTGGTTCTCGTCTGGCTTGGAGACAATCTGGCTGACCTGGTCGCGGACGGCGCGCAAGCGCTGCGCGTGGGCCGCCAGGTCCTGCAGCATGGCCTCCAACTCCGGCACATCGTACGAATCGATGCTCTCCAGTGAATGATATACCTTCTCCAGCCCGCGCCCCACCTTTGTGAGGATAACCGCGCACTCCTGCCACGCCGTCTCCACCAGGCTCCACGAAGGCTGCGCCCTCATCCCCGGTGACACGCGCATCCGCTGGTTGTACCCGGAATCGTCCCGTCCCTCGTGATGTTCGGCCATGAAATCCTGCGCGGTGGCGAAGAACTCGCGCATGGCGCGCTGGGCCATGTCCACATCACTGCGCGCTTCCGCCAGCGTGGACTCCAGATCGCGGTACAGGTGTTCGGGGATCGCGCTACGGCACCGCATGGCCACATCCGTGAGGAAGCCGCGGTGGCGGCCCGGTCCGGTCTTCTGGCTGATTTCCCCCAGCTGGCGATCCAGCGAGACCCGGTCGGCCTGGAAACTCAGTTGGTGAGTGATGGCTTCTTCCAGATGGTGCGCCTCATCCACAATGAGATATTGGTATTCGGGAAGGACGCGATTTTCCACCGCTACGTCAGACAGCAGAAGCGCATGGTTGACGATGATGATGTGGGCGCGCTCGGCCCTGCGCCGCGCCCGGTAGAAGAAGCACCGCCCCTTCTGGCGATGCGGGCAGTCCTCGGCCAGACAGCTCTCGTGTTCTGATGATACTTCATTCCAGACGGCTCGCTCCTGCGCGTTGGGCAGGAACAGTTCAGTCACGTCGCCCGTCGCCGTCGTCCGCTGCCAGACCAGGATCTTGACCAGCACGCGCAGCTCGTCCTCGGACAGGTCTTTTCGCCCGCGCATCGCGGCCAGGCGGCGCAGACAGAGGTAATTGCTCCGCCCCTTGAGCAGGGCCGCGCGGAACGACATGGACAGAGCCTTCTGGATGTCGGGGACATCTTTAAGGTACAACTGCTCCTGCAGGTTGATCGTATTGGTGGAGACCACGACGTGCCGCTCGTTCTGAACAGCGAAGTGGATGGCCGGCAGGAGGTAGGCCAGGGATTTCCCTATGCCCGTGCCCGCTTCCACCATCAGGTGCTGGGCTTCGTTGAGACTGCGGGCCACGGCCTTGAGCATGTCCACCTGCTGGGGTCTGTGCTCAAAATGCGGGAAGAGTCGCGAGAACTCGCCATCCTCCTCCAGCATGGCCGCAAGCGCCTTGCCGTCCACCGGGATCTTCTGCTGTCTGGGGCGCAGCGGCGGAGCCTCTTCTTCCTGGAGCATCATCAGCCCCAGCCCGTCCGCGTCCTCGCCGTGCTTGGACAAGACGCTCTGCCCGATGCTCCCTGACACAAATGCCCCGCGGCTCTTGTAGGCCAGCGCGTCGCGAAAGAACGGGCCAACCCACCACGCGCTCTGCCGGGTCAGGCTTACGATCTCTTCCAGCAGGCGCGCGTCCAGGGACAGCGCCCGATCCACCAGGGCAAGAAAGAGACTCTGCGACGTGAGGGCATCCTCCAACGCTCTGTGATGGACATCGGCGGGAATCCCCAGGGTGGCGGCGAGGGAACCCAGACTGTATCGCGCGGCGTGGGGAACCAGGATGCTGGCGAGTTCAAAGGTGTCAACGGCCTCCACGCTGGTCAGCGCGCCCTGCTTGGCGAGAAATGCCAGGTCAAAGCCGACGTTGTGACCCACAACGGGCGAGTTGCCCACAAAGCGGATGACTTCGGGCAGGACTGTCTGCAAGGATGGCGCGCCTCGCACGTCCTTATCCGCGATGCCCGTCAGTTGCGTGATCTTGTAGGGGATGGGCCGGTATGGATTGACAAACGAAGACCAGCGGTCCAAAATGTCCTTGCCCAGGAACTTGACCGCGCCTATTTCCAGGATTGTGTCCCGTTCGGGATCCAGGCCGGTCGTCTCCAGGTCCAGAGCGACGTAGATGCGGTGCATGAAGTCTCTTTTCTAGGGCAGCGCGGGTGGGCTGCCAGCGCCCATTATACCGGCATCGGCAGGGGACGCCAAAAAGCAAGCGTCTGAACTACAAAAGAAACCACAGATAAACTCAGATAGACACAGATTCTTTCCCTCTGTGTTCATCTGTGTTGATCCGTAGTTCCCTTTGTGCGTTCGTCAGCGCAGGAACTGCTCTATGAACGTGATGGACTGTGCCCCGGCCAGGGCCACCAGAGTGGTCTTGATCGTCTTCCCCATCCAGCAGAAGAGCAGGAACTTCCACACCGGGTATCTCAGCACGCCCGCTGCCATCCCCGCCAGGTCAAAGAAGGGGTTGGGGATAACCGACAGCACAAACACCGTCAGCGCACCGTTGTGCCGCATCCAGCCCGTGATTTGCTCGTAGCGCACGCGGTTCTCAATCAGCGCGCGCCCGCTGAACCCGGCCAGATAGCCCGTCATCTCGCCCAGCGCCTCGCCCACGCCCGCAACCAGCCCCACGAGCACAGGCTTCAGCACCGCGCCCATGGCGAACACGACCGCCAGACTAGGCGCAGGCAGAATCACCGTGGCGTTCCCGACCAGGCTGACCACGAACACGCCGGGGTAGCCGTAGGCGGCGAATTGCTGAAAGCGGTCACGAAAGTAAAGGATGGCCCCTGTGACCCCGAAGACGATGAGGAGCACGAAGATGCGGATCAGAGTCATCCGGATTCGCTCGCCGCGAGTCAGGGGCTGGGGCGTGGCCTGTCCCTCAACCATCCCGCTACTTTTCCTCTATGGTGATGGTGACGATGCGCTCGCCAGGGAAAGTTGGATTCTTGGACGGATCCCTGAGTGTCAACGCCTTGAGCGCGTCCATTCCCGACACCACCTTGCCAAAGACGGAGTGCTTTCCGTCCAGGTGCGGCTGGGGCGCGTAGGTGATGAAGAATTGGCTGCCGTTGGTGTTCGCCCCTGCATTCGCCATGGAGAGGATTCCCGCCGCGTCGTGCTTCAGGTCGGGGTGGAACTCATCGGCGAACTTGTAGCCAGGGCCGCCCCCGCCGGTGCCGGTGGGGTCGCCGCCCTGCGCCATGAAGTTCTCAATCACGCGGTGAAACGTGGTGTTGTCGTAGAAATGCTGCCGGGATAGAAAGACGAAGTTGTTGACCGTGTTGGGAGCCTTGTCGGCAAACAACTGGATGCGGATGTCGCCTTTCTCCGTCTTGATGGTGGCGAAGTACTGCTTCGTCTTGTCAATGGTCATGGGTGGCGGCGAACTCCATTGCTTTGGGGTGGATTGACCTTTGTTTGTCACGTCTTGCGTTCTCCTTTCCAATTCTGACCACGCCAGGGCAACAGCGACGACCAAAACCAGAATGATGAGCCCGATGAGCAGGACCCTGTTTCGTTTGGCCCACGCCGCTGCCCGCTCACCAGTTGTAGGTTTGTGCGCGGCGCGGCGGGACGGCGTGCCGCGCGCCTTTTTTCGTTTGTTAGCCATCGGACGTTCTCCTCTGCATCGCGGGTGCGCCGATGCGCACTACCTTGCTGTCGTCTGCGTTCGCGCCCCTCGTCGCGTTGACCGTGTCCACCACCAGCGAGGAGTGGGCCACGATCCAGGGCACGTCGTACGCGCTGTGGGCGGCGACAATCACGACACAATCGGCCCCGGCCAGCATCTCGCGGGTTAGGGGCTGAGACTCAAGGGTTATCTTCTCTCCATAGAACACGTTTCCGCCCAAAGAGAAACGCGGCACGTGCGGGTCATTGTATGCCAGGTCGGCCCCCTTCGCCAAAAGAAGTTCGGCGATGCGCTCGGCGGGGGAGTTGCGTGGGTCGTCCACATCTTTCTTGAAGGCCACGCCCAAGAGGATAACCCGCGCGCCGCGCAGCGACTTGCCCTGCGCGTTCAGTGCCTCGGCGATAGTCTCCACTACGTGATACGGCATCTCCTGGTTCACTTCGGCGGCCAGCTCAATGAACTTGGTGTGGAAGTCATACTCCCGCGCCTTCCACAGCAGATAGTATGGATCCACCGGGATGCAATGGCCGCCCACGCCGGGGCCGGGGTAGAACGGCATGAACCCGAAAGGTTTGGTGGATGCCGCCTGGATGACCTCCCACACATCTATCCCCATCCGCTCGCACAGCAGCGCCATCTCGTTGACCAGGGCGATGTTGACGCTTCGGTAGATGTTTTCCAGAAGTTTCGTCATCTCCGCCGCCCTGGGCGAAGAGACGATGTGAACGTTCGGGTGCAGTTGCCCCAGCAGCGCCGCCGCCAACTCCGCGCACTTCGGCGTCAGCCCCCCAACCACTTTCGGAGTGCTCCGCACGGTGTGCTGTCGGTCGCCGGGGTTGATGCGCTCCGGCGAGAAGGCCAGGTGAAACCCCACGCCCGCCTTGAGGCCCGTCGCCTCCAGAATCGGCAGGACTTCATCCTCCGTCGTGCCGGGGTAGGTGGTGCTCTGGAGGACGACTAACTGGCCGGAATGCAGCCGCTCTGCGATGCCCCGCGCCGCGCTCAGAACGAAGGAGAGGTCGGGCGAGCGCGTGGCTGTGAAGGGCGTTGGCACGCAGATGAAGACGACGTCAGCCTGCGCGAGCGCGGCGTAATCGGTCGTGGCGGACAGATGTCCGCTGCCCACCACCCCGCGCAGGTCTTCGCTATTCACGTCTCCGATGTAGCTTTCGCCGCGCAGGAGCGCACCCACCCGCTCTGCGTTGATGTCCAGTCCGGTCACGCGGAACCCCACGCGGGCCAGTTCTACGGCCAGCGGCAGCCCCACGTATCCCAGACCGATGACGCAGACCCGCGCCTCACGGTTTGCGATCTTCTGCTCCAGAGGATGCTCCATTCGCTCTCTTCCTTTGAAACTCGTATTTGCAAAGCGCATACAGTCCGGCAAGCAGCACGGCGCCGCCCACGCCGTACCCTTCCGGAATGCTGGCCTGAGTCACGAACACCGCCAGCATCCCCAGCCCGCACCCCGCCAGATATAATGTAAGAACGGCCTCGCGGGGGGTCATCCCGCGATCCACCAGCCGGTGCGAGATGTGGTCTTTCCCTGGCGTGGTAAGCGGGTTCAGCCCGCGCCGCAACCGCGAAATGACCACCAGCGCGGTGTCAAAAATCGGCAGGCCCAGCACCAGCACGGGAACCATCCAGGTGACGATGACGTAGTTCTGCGGGAAGCGGAGTTTGATGCCCAGAGCCGCCAGCAGGAAGCCGATGAACAGCGCCCCCCCGTCGCCCATGAAGACGCTGGCGGGATTGAAATTGTAGAGAAGGAATCCCAGGCTGGCCCCCAGCAGCGCGGCAGCCAGCGCGCCCACCAGATATTGTCCGCTTGTGGCCGCAAGGAGCAGAAAATACGCCGAGGCCACCGCCGAGATGCCGCCGCTCAGACCATCCATATTGTCCAGCAGGTTCATGGCATTGGTGATGTACACTACCCACAAGACCGTGACGGCAACGTTGAGCCAGGCGAAGGGAAACAGCCCAATCTGCACGCCCGAGAACGCCAGAATCAGCGCCGCCCCGATTTGCCCCAGCAGTTTCCACAGCGGCCCCACGCTCCGACGGTCATCCCACAATCCCAGGAATGAGACCAGCGTGGCTCCGATGAAGATGCTGACCACCTGGGCGATGGGAAACCATCGCCCGAAGAACGCGAGCGCCGCCATGAACGCCAGGTAGATCGCCGCGCCACCCATGCGAGGCATCGGGACATTGTGCACCTTGCGGGGGCTTGGCTGGTCCATCGCGCCCACGCGCACGGCCAACTTCTTCGCCAGCGGCGTGGCCCCCACCGCCAGCAGCAGCGCCGATAGGAAGATGAGCATGTAGACTAACATCGCGTACTGCTCCTCAGTGAACCAAATCAACCACAAAGACACGAAGACACTAAGGAAACAACTATAGCCATCGTGTCTTTGTGTCTTCGTGGTATCTTTTTATGGCTTCTGCGAAACAAGTCCCTCCAACTGCGCCACGAACTGCTCCAACTGAGCCTTGTCGTTCTCAGGAGCCAATTGCAGCGCCAGTTTGGCGTAGGCCAGGGCCTGGTTGTAATCGCTCACCTTGTTGTACAGCACCGACAGGTTGCGGATGGTGATATAGTCTTGAGGAGACAGTTCCAGGACGCGCAGGTTCTGCGAGATGGCCTCGGTCACCTTGCCCTGCTGGTCCAGCACATACCCCAACATGCTCAGGGCCTCCACCGCCTTCGGGCGCAGTTCAACCGCCTTGCGGTATGTCTCCTCTGCCTTCGTCCAGTCGTTCTGCTGCACGAGCAGTTGCCCCAGCAGCAGGTACGTCTGGTCGTACCGGTCGTCCAAAGAGAGCGACTTGTTCAGTTTTTCCAGCGCCTGCTCATAGTCACCCATCAGGTAGTAGGTCAGCGACCATTCGTTGTACAGATGCGCCTTGTTGGGGCTGAGAACCACCGCCTTGGCGTAGTAGTCTGCCGCCAGCAGCAGTTTCTCGCGCTTGACGTCTGGATCGCTGACTTCCTGCGCCCAGGTGCGGTACAGGCGGCCCATGTTCGCTGTATGGTCCACGTTCAGCGGATAGATAGAGCGGGCCTCTTCCACCGTGGCGATGCCTTCGCTCAGTATCGCCTCTTTTTGCTTCGGATCCTGCACCAGCGGCGTCATCTGCTGGTAAACCCGCGCCATCGCAAGGTAATAGAAGTCCTCCGACGGGGCAAACCGGATGGCTTCTTTGTACATGCCCAGCACCCTGTCCAGAACCTGAAGCCGCTGCTCGGTATTCAATTTGCCCGCGTTCTTGTTGTAGTCCTGCTCCAGCATGTACCCCTGCTGGTAGGTAATGTCCGCCTTGACCAGTACCGCATTGCCGCCCCAGATAACGAACCCCGCAGCGACGAGGAGGAGGACGTAGACCCAAGAGGTTTCTTTCCTCAAGAACCGCGCCGGAGCCGGGCCGGGCCGGAACAGCGCCGCCCCCAGCAGGAACACGAGCGGGAAAAACGAAACATACCATCGCATGATAATCCCGCTGACGTCCTTCCCGACACGCAAAAGGTCCGCTTTGGCCCAGGCGATTGCCAGCGGAACGAGAATCGCAGCGAGTACGAAGATCAACAGCGCCCGCGCCACCCATCCGGCATCGGGCCGCCCCTCTCCGGCGCGCAGCGATTCGTAGAATGTGATGACGCCCCCCGTCAGAAGGGTCAGCACGAACAGCATCGCCATCCCCAGCGACGGTCGCGGGTTTGTCAGCGCGTCCACCTTCGTGAACGAATTCCACAGGATGGATGGGACGCTCGTCAGCCGCATCTGGTTGGATGTGAAATCAAACGCCACGACGGACAGGACGATGACCACAATCAGAGTGTAGGACAGGAAGACCAACCATCGCCTGTCCAGGCTCCTTTGCGGCGCGCGTTGAACGGGCTGAGGTTGGTGCTTGCGCTTCTTGTGCTTCTTGCCCGCTTCCTGGCGTATGGGAACGAACGGACAGGCCGCCGCAAGCGGCTCCACTTCGCGGATGCGCCCGGAGCCAACCAGCACGAACAGCGCGGCCAGCGCCCAGAAATACGTCCCCGTGGCTGCGATGACGAACCCAAAGTGAATCTCAATGAAGTGGCCCAGGATGGCCGCCATGAGGGCCGCGACCAGCATCCGCCACTCGCCCGCCAGAGCGCCTTTGGCCGGAGCCGCCGGATTCACCGCCGCGATGACCAAGTACACCACCAACCCCACGATGAACCCCGCGGGCAAACTGACGCC
>Ga0315291_10004951_pt1 | contig 16808 bp, 15 predicted proteins | sample YL17G12_20_MG_FD_203070 | JGI IMG/M metagenome (GOLD analysis project Ga0315291, IMG submission 203070) | Sediment microbial communities from Yellowstone Lake, YNP, Wyoming, USA - YL17G12_20 | ecosystem: Environmental > Aquatic > Freshwater > Lake > Sediment | place: USA: Wyoming | collected...
GATGGATCAATTACAGGTATTCCTCATAAATCGAATCATTTAGAGGCGATGAAGACCGCATACATCAATTATGTCCACCAACAAACACCCTTGTCTCCACCCTCAATAAAAATTATTGAGCGAAACAATAAAAAAATTTTATATTTCCGAGTCGTCAAGAGTACGCAAGTTGTTCATTTGACCTCCGATGGTCGTTGCCTACAACGGTTTGATCGGGATAACAGACCAGTTCCAGCGGAGAGAATACAGAGCGATAGACAAGAATCGATTTCACGCGAATATGACCGCAATTTTATTTCAAATGCCACGCTAAGAGATTTGGATATTGGGCTCATCGAAAGCATAGTCGAGCAATTAGCTCCAGGATATTCGCCTGAAAAACTCCTGCAATTCTTGGATTTAGCTGAATTTGGCGTCGATGGACTCAAACTACGACGAGCAGCATTGCTTTTATTTGCCAATGACATAGCTCAATGGCATCCTAGATGTGCTGTTCGAATTCTGCGGATTCGAGGGACAGAGATCGGAACCGGGCACGATTATAATGTACAAGAAGACGATATGATCACGAAAAATGTAGTTTCCATCCTAGAAAGTGCATGGGATGCTTTAAGACCGCACCTTGCAAGAACTAAATTTCAAGCAAATGCCCTATTCCGTGAAAGCATTATTTATCCGGAAGAAGCCTGCAGAGAAGCTCTAATAAATGCAGTTGCCCATCGAGATTATTCGATTGAGGGTAAGCCCATTGAGATTCTAATATTTGATGACAAAATGGAAGTTCGGAGCCCTGGCAGACTGCTCTCACAAATCTCTATAGCTGAATTAAGGGATCTCAGGGGTACACATCAGTCAAGAAATGTTTTCATCGCTCGTGTGCTTAGGGAATTGGGATATATGCGGGAAATGGGGGAGGGCATTAGGCGAATATATGCTAGTGTAAGAACATTCGAACTAGTCCCTCCAGAGATTTCGAGCGATCAGAACTCATTTGTTGTAACCTTATTTAACAAATCAATTTTTTCTCCTAAAGATGTACAATGGCTTAATGGTTTTTCAGAATTCCCGCTTTCGAAAGATGAGCAGCGCGTGATTCTATTGGGTCGAGACGGTGGGCTTTTATCAACCAATGATATTATTCAAACTGTAGGAATAGTTGACACAGAAGATTTTCGAGCGCTTTATGCAAAATTAAATCGAAAAGGTATTATATTTAATGCTAGACCTGAAATTCAACGTCGTTCGAAAAGATCTATACCTCGCTTCCAAATACGACCGCCTTATGAAGCTCAGCAATATCTTGCGGAATTGGAAAAGGCGATATTTGAGGTTGGCCCAGTTGCGAGATTCGATAATGATCCTATTTCGACGTTGAGATATAGTTTATCTCTAACCAGCCCTTATCGGACAAATACAGGCTTGTGTTTGCGAGCATTAGAGTACATTAACGAATCATATATTCCGCTTCCTCGAGCGAGATTGATATGGTCCCGCATTCCCCTTCAAGGCCAATTGGAATCGGACCTAATAATCGGCAGGATTGTTAAATTATTCGAAGATAGGGGATTCGGCTTTGCAGAAGGAGCAAATAGAGAACAATTCTTCGTGCATATTTATCAATTCGTAAACAGTGAAGAATGGTCAAGAGTAAAAGTAGGCTCCAAAGTTGAATTCAAACCTGGTGAACGTAATATACCTGGTAAGCCAAGAATAGCAACCACCATAAGATTAATAGAATAGTTGATGGTAGATTTCTTCATTAGCAAATTCTTCAGCAATGATGGCGCCTTAGCTAAGTACTACCCCGGCCTGCTGGCTTTCTGAATAGAAGGCGCCCAAGTCTGTCCGGCGACGTAAAGCGGTTCCAATAGACCTGGACAGCACCTCTTCTCTTCTCCCATCATTTTTTCGCCTTCGGAATTACCCTGCCGGACATCTTGGATATCAAGTGAGTGATCACAACACCAAGATCATAGATGTCAAGAACGCCATCGAGATTGATATCCCCCAAGTCAAGGGTGCCTTGTTCCTCGTGCAAGCGATAGGTCAATTTTAGAAACTTTGAGAGAACCAGCTGCGGGACTTCATCAATGTGATCTTTACCGTACCATTCAAAAACATCGTGATCGCGCTTACTGCTATTGCATTTCTTGCAGGCCAAAACGCAATTATCAGCGGAATCCAGTAGGCGCATCACTCTAGGATCTACACCCGCACGCGATATGGGAATTATGTGATCCATCGAGATAGCTTCTTCACAGCCGCAATATATGCATACGTTGCCTTTTTCATGTGATTTTTGATAATCCCTCATCGAGGAGGACCACTTCATCTCTCCGGATTTCAGCAATTTATAGCGGGATATCACAAAGCCGTAGTTACCTTCAAAGCCGGCTGCCTTGGCTATGAGTTCCGCGTAATACCAATAGATCAGGTCGCGAACCGTTTTCACGTATTTGGGAGGTTTTAAGCTCATCGAGTTCCTCCTTCCGATCTATCATACTTGATCATTAAATAAGATTGTTCTTCTCGGGTTCCTCGTTGCCAGGCGCTCCAAAGATCCTGGTGGTGGCGGTGCAGCCATGCCAGAGTAAGCAAAAAGTAGATTTGGCGAAGAACCGATCTCAGGACCGCATCTTGCCGGCTAGCGTGCCGATTTGCTCCTGGACCAACGCCTGCAAGAACAGTTTGGAAAAATTTATAGTCTTTTGCAAAACTTAATATAATAGATTACATATTATCCTACTATGAAGGGGGAGAGGATTGAATTAGCGAAGCCTAAAGAGATAAGGTCTAGACTTCGACACGAAAGAGACGACAGAATCCGATTAAAATTGATCTTTCTTAATGCCATTGCCAACTTTTCAATGGACCTCGAATCAGCATGTTCTATGTGTGGGATTGCCGTATCTACGGGATACCTATGGATAAGGAACTGGAATGAAGAAGGATATGACGGAATGAAGGATAAGCCCAATTTAGGCGGCAGGCCACCAAAGCTTGACGAAAAAGATCTTGAGGAACTGAGAGCTGAGCTCAAACAAAAGGACTACTGGACAACCCAAGAAGTTAGAGGAAAGCTACTTGAGAAATTTGGGGTAAACTTATCAGAAGATCAAATAAGAAGAATATTGCGGGATAAATTGAATATGCTCTTTTCAAAGCCCTTTCCCATGGATTATAGAAGGCCTATTGATGCAGAAATCCTATTGGAGAACCAAATTGAGCTAACCTTTTCATTGCTTGAAGAGAAGGGAATCAGTATAGGGGATACAGCTATCGGTTTTGTGGACGAGACCAGACCACAGAATACGGCAAATACGGTAAGGGTCTGGAGCTTTGAAAAAGTTCGCGCAATCAAGAATTCAACCAAATTCGGTGCCAATACAATAGGATTCTATGCAATCAAAGGAAATAGCGTCAAGGAATTTCTTCAAGATTCCAAAGCAATATCCGTAGCTCAATTCCTTGAGTCGATCAAGTCAGCAAACGAAGAATATATAGCAGTGATAATAGTAATAGACAACTTCGCATCTCATCGGAGCAAGCTTGTAATGGATAAAGCAAAGGAACTTGGACTCTATCTTGTGTATCTACCTCCTTATTCTCCTGACTTGAATCCAATCGAATTTATCTGGAAGTCTATAAAAAGAGTTCTTTCAATATCTGTAGTCGGAGATTTAGGCGATATGAAACGGATTATCTCCGATTCATGGGAGAAATTCTCCAATTCCCTAAGCTATGCAGAAGCTTGGATAAGAAAATTTATGCCAAATGGAAATTATAATATGTTCTGCTGAGGACTATAAATACGGCATTGATATTATTAGTACTGAAGGATTATATGTATGGCCGGAGCGGGTTCACTTGTCCTCCTTAAGATAGCGATTTCTACTCCGGCCGCCCTGTTTCATGGATCCAGATCAGATCGTCTTATGTGCCTCCCGCCATCTCAAACATCGCAGGGCACATAAGACAATGGCTGATCGCAGCTCCATGGAACTGTAAATGCGGAGGGCCTTCACCTCCGTCCAGCTCAGAACCATCCTGGAGGAGAATCACCACCACTTCCTGATAGTGGAGCACAATCCCCTGCTCTACGAAAGGGCCAGGGATATGGCGGGCACGTTGCCCAGGTCATGAAGCAGGCCTCCAAGGAGGCGACCATCCTCCTGTACGCCCCCGTATTGGACCGGCACCTGGAAGCAAAAGGCCCGAGCTCGCCGTACCCTGGTCTTCTGCTTCTACGATATGCAGGGAGCTGGACTGAGGCAGGGTAGAAGCATCCCGGAGGAGCTGGCAAGCCAGACCACCTGGGAGGCCTTCTCATGAGGTGGCCCTGGTGGGACAGGCGGAGGCCAGGGGCACCAATGCTTGCCGTAAACCCCAGGCGCCAGGAGCTGGAGACGGCCAAGGAGATTCTGGCCGAGATGTTCGGCGCCCGTCCCTCCGATGTGGATTAGATGATATAGGGCAGGTTGGAAAAAATTGCCCTTGAGGACAATGTCTTGAAGATTGCAATATGATCTTCAGAAATCCTTTTTGCATAGTTCATATCCAGGATGGATTTGCGCAATGTATAATCAGAGCCTGCGATCCTAGCTCCGAAATACCAAATCCCTTGATTGCAGCACTCCGGCTGTCCGCAATTATCTACGATCCATTTCGCTACTTCTTCATTATTCATGTTTAGTCTGCTTAGATATTGCACAGTCCTTTTCACCCAGATATCTATTGGCTGCAATAGCCATCTATCTTCCTTGTCAATATGAGTCGAAGGATACCAGATCGCAACATCGCGCAAGAAAAACGAAGCAATCTTATCTCCGACACCTCGGATCTCTTTCAATCTCTCCAAGGCAGCTCTAGTCTTGCTTGTATCTAAATCTCGTTGAGAGCGTTGAACTATGTTTTCTGATTCTAAGACGCACCAAATACAATTCTTGCAAGATATCTCTCGATGATATAAGGGATTCAAGTTTAGATTCAGCTTATCCGTATTCAGCAAACCACGGAAATTTTCCCAAACGTCGTGAGGGAATTCTTTAGAATCTTTGGATCTCTTTATAGCTTCTATTGCGGCAGGCGAGAAGGAAGGATTTCGCCATTGATGCTCGAATGCATATCCCTCTAGGAAGAGACTCGCTGCATCCGTATGATAATCTAAATCATACTTGCTCCAAAGCGGTTCTTGATATAGAATCCTAAAGATTTTTGAAACTTCAATGAAAAATCCGAGCATCTCTTGATCGTTCACGATTCAATCCCCTAAAAATGATTTTTGGCTCTCATCGTGATTTGTGAGGTTAAATAAGCTTCCAAAGGTGGCAGGATGCGCAACGTGCACCTTGGGAGTATCGAGGAAGATGGATGCTCAGGCAGCCCTGCAGAAGGCCAGGAGGTTGAAGGCGGAGGCCTTGGAGCTAAATGAGAGATAATCAAGGAATATTTTCACCCCGGCCAGCGCCCCCTTGGCCGCGGTGTTGACCACTTCCCGTGGCACCAGGAAACCTATCCACTCCGAATAGCTCTGCCAAGAGCTGCTCGGTTACAACCCCTTTCTGGGTGTACTTGATGGTGTCCTTCACCTCGGCCGAGGTCTTGAGCGCAGCCAGAACGTCAGGAGCACAGACCATGATGTTCGGCTAGTACCCAGTAATGACGGTGATGTACTTCTTCTAGGAATATGCCGGTAATTTGTTGCAGGTTGCCTGCTGCGGGGTGCGCCGCCGCAGTTTGACTGATGCTAGTTGATTTAACTCAAACACAGACAGATCATTAAGATAAACTTCCTAAATATGATAATCCGAATGCACATGTCCATGTATCGCCAAGCCCCACCGTGTTTTTAATATCATCGACTGAATAGCCTGCCACGCCATGAAAATCCTTCGGAAGGTCTCTTATCTCTCTTGATCCTTTTCTTGAAATTCGGAAGTTTGAATTTTTAACTTGAGTAGCTGAAGGAAATTCTCCGTTTTGGGCACGATAAGAAGCAGCTTTTCCTGCGAATAATAGAGATTGGTATATTGGACCATCTAAGCCATACGAAAACTGGAAGCAAGGGGTGTGGACAAGAAAACCTTGGCCTTCATTTATGACTTCTTTGACCATAATTGACAGATCTCTTGCACTTGTTGTTAACGGCTCTCTTCCAGTACGCTCTCGATAATAGATCTTCAATTCACTTTCATTCATGCTGAGGATATCTGCTTTGGATAACACATCAAAATAGTTGTTGAGGGATTCATGACTCCACGTGCCCAATCCCCCCAAATCGCATAAGATACGAGTTCCCGCTCGTTGACAATTATCTAGAATTTTATCTAGTAATCTAAAATCATTCTCATTTGCAGAACTCCAAGTAACTGCTGTTCCAACAATAATGAACAAATTTGGTTTTTCCTTCATGATGTAATTAGCAACTTCTGACTGCAAATAGGACCGCAATTCTTTGGAAAGGACACGAATTGGTGGGTCTCCTCCAAAAGATAGTATGCTCCTTCTCCCTTCAAAAGGTATGATTAGCGAAATTGCCTCAGAATTTTTAATCTTTCGAGCATGACTCAAAAAATCTTGAGGAATTTTTTCGGGAACCTGTCTCAAAGTCTCTGGAGACCAAAAACCTAGATAATCGATCATGGTCTCATTTTCTGGAGCTAAATCGCTGCGAAGAAGGTTTGCAGCTGTCACGGTCTCAAGAGCACAATTGGCTCCGATATGTATATCAAAAGTAATTCCACTAATCTCGCTAATATTTTTATATATTTCTAAGAATTCCTTTTTGGTTATCCCAAGCCCTTCGCATGTCATCTCTTCATCTCGGTCCTGCTTGAGACTAAGGATTAGCTGCGAGGGCAAAATCCCTCTGTTTAGAATCTCGTCTAAGTGTTTTTCCGTTAAACTGCATAGAGAAATATCTGAACACATCCCATCAAAACCTATGGCTATCCGTTTCATAAATAAGGTACCTCTTCAATTTATCTCTAGAAATGAACACAGAGATTTATAACTATTGGCTAGCACCTACAGCCAAGGTGCCAATGGTATATCATCAAGAATTCAAGACTCGTGTCAATGGCGGCGGAAAACTGTCCAATTGTGGCGGGATAAAATTGACCACCTAATTGAAAAGCTTTCCCCTAGCATAGTCACTTTTGCTTCTCAAACCGATAGGCTCTGAGGGATCAATCCCTGGCGCTTTCGATCCTTAAGCCTATAGCTATCTCCCTTTATGTTGACCGTGGTACAATGATGCAGAATTCTATCCAAGATAGCCGCGGCGATGACATGATCTCTGAAGATATCTCCCCATTCGCCGTAGGACTTATTGGAAGTGAATACTATAGACTCCCTCTCATATCGCCTGGAAATCAGTTGGAAGAAGCAGTGGGCACCCAGCTCATCAAAGGGCAGATAGCCTATCTCATCAATGATCAAGAGGTGAAACTTCGATAGCTTCCGGATTTTCTCCTCCAATTTCTTCTCCTTTTCCGCTTTGGCGAGACGCTCTACAAGAATGGACGCGTTGGCGAAGTTCACTCTGAATCCCGCTTTGACCGCCTCAATTCCCAAAGAGATGGCCAGATGGGTTTTTCCCACACCAGGCGGTCCCAGGAAGACAACATTCTCAGCGTTGTGAAGGAACCTCAGCGAGGCTATCTCTTGGATAGACGCCTTGTCAAGAGACGGCTGAAACTTGAAATCAAAATCCTCTAGCCTTTTTTGCACAGGAAAACCAGCCAGCCTCATCCTCAGATCGAAGGAGCGGGCTTCCCTGCTCTGGACCTCCTGGGCAACCAGATAATCCATGATCTCGATAACGGATTTTCCATTTTTGGCTGCAATCTCCAGGTAATTGTCCAGGATCGACTCAAAAGTGATAAGATCCAACAGCTTGAGGTTATGGTGGAGACGCTCAAATTCCAGCCGGCTCATCTTTTAACCCCCTCGCAGAAAGAATCGTAGATTGATAGCGGCCTTTGTTCTACCTCCTGCTCGATGAATTTGAACGCAGCAGAGCACTTTGATCTTGGTGCGGAGTTCTGCTTTAAGATTTCAGACAGCAGCCCCTGAAAGTGCTCCTTGTTTCTCGAGATCCTGCCATGACCTTGATTGATCTCATGGGTGCATATCACCTCTTTGCCGACGACAATGGTGAGAGTCTTGTCAGAGATCTGCAACAAGCAGTTCCTTCCTGCAAACCGATAAGGAACCGAATAACGATTGCCCAGATAAGAGACATAAGAGTCTCGCGATATCTTCCGGCTTTCTTCCTGGAGGTTATGATATGGCGGAGCTGCATCAAAATCTCTGAGTCCTTCTTCTTTCAGCCGTTCCAAGGGTATCTCGTTGGTAGTGCCGTGGACTGTCGAGTTTATCCGCGCTAGCCATTTCTGAGCCTGGAGATTGAGATCCGAGAAAGAGCAGAACTCACTTCCCAGAAGAAAATCTCTCTTGATAAAACCTACACTGTTCTCGATCTTGCCTTTGGTCTGCGGCCGATAGGGACGGCAAAGCCGCGGAATAAAGCCGTAATGGTTGAAGAAATCCTCGAATTGAGAGTTCCAGATAGAATTCGATGATACTGGCACTCTTTTGAGCACGACCTGCTTCATGTTATCAAAAAGGATCTCTCCAGTATAGCCGCCGAAATAACGAAATGCATCCAAGTGACACTGAATCAGAGTGTGGACGTCTAAGTGCAGCGTGAACTCGACATACCTCATCCGGGAATAGCTGAGCACCATGGTAAAAAAGTAGAGTTTCCGTGATTTGCCGTCGATCTCAATTCGACCGCATTCCCCCCAATCTACCTGAGATTGGACTCCCGGTTTAGTCTCATAGCGATATACTGCGGAGACTCCAACCTTTGGTCGTACCTCTCTCACAAAGTCCTTTACGATCGTATATTTGCCGGTGAATCCTTTTTCCTGGATCTCACGATAGATGCGCTTGGCAGAGAGGGGATACTCCTGAAGTCTGCGGATAATGTATTCTTTGTAGCCGTCCAGCTTGCTAGGCTTCTTCGATCATCTCTTGGATGCAGGCGGAACTTGAGAGGATAGGTATTTTCTGACCGTGCCACGGCAGTGGCCTGTTCTCCTGGCGATCTCGCTGATGCTCAATCCTGCGTTGAATAAATCTCGCAACATGAGGAACTCCTCTAGGTCCAGCATCCACACAACCTCTGAGTTTTGATCTCAGAGATTGGCAGCTGGACATTTTTATCCCGCCACTATTGAGCATTTTTAGACCGCCAGTGACACTCCGGTATTTGTAGAGCTTGATTTGGGCATACCTTCTGCTCAAATTAGGAAGCATGGATCTGCTTTTTCTTCATTCGACGATTTTATAAGCTGGTACAACGATAGGGCTCACGGCAGCTTGAATCTTGAGGGCATTGAGACTCCAGAAATGGCATTTACGCGAAAAATGCCCCGAGAAGCCTATTTCAGCATAGGTCATAGATTGTTCGGGTTGTGAAAATTATATGAATAATTCAAACTCAATAGAATCAGGACGTAGGCGAAATAATTTCAGGACTCCGCACATTAGGCGAGGGCACAAAAGGATAATATATCAGAAGTTGATGTAATTTGGAGATGAGAATATGAAATCGGCCGATGAACCTATTGAGAGAGACGGCAGATTCATTGATGAAAGAGAATTTATGAAACTGGAATATTCAACGTTACGCGAGGAAATAAAAGAGACAAAAAGTCGAATATTCCAATTGGCTGGCCTAGGTATAGTAGCGACGCCTGCGGCTTACTATTTTTCGAAAGCCTATGACATCGAACTCTTGATTTTTGCTTTACCCGGATTTATTTGCATTGTGATGTTATTATATTTATCTGAAAGCCATGCTTTAATGCGCTGTGGCAAATATATTAGGACTAATATTGAAAATAAGATTAATGTCTCTGGATGGGAAAATTGGCTTGAATTGGAGATTAAAGGTACAACTTCCCCAAGGCGCGTTGATAAGTTGGTTAATATCTTCTTTTATACTTTATTTGGTTTATATTATTTTGCGGCAACATTGGAAGCTGAAAGGCTAGCAAATCAAAAATATGCTTTTCTGTGTTGGCCTCTCTGTGGATTTTATATAGCTATATTTATAATTTTTCTTTGGTATTTGGTGGTAAACTGGAGACCATCTTCATCCACATCCTGAGGATTTTTTTATAGTGTATCAAGCTGAAGGACATCGTTTAAGGCATTTAGGACATGCCCGAATGGCCTCGAAGCCAATATGATAGAGGGGGGTGCACTCATGCAAGAAAATGTGTGCAAAAGGCATCTATAGCCGACAATGGCTCTTTCTTAATCATCTAGCCCTTCTTCTCGTAAACACAGACCGCAAATTCTCCAGCTTAAGAACCGCCGCCCAATGGATCCTAAATCGCCCTTGCATCATCATCAGCACAGTACTCCATCGTCTGCCTTCTTGCGGTTGAGGATGTGGGTCTCGAATGTTGGCTCAAATGCTAATCCCCATCGTTCCAATCCCCAATATTGCAGAAAATGAGGGATCAGTTGTCGATCCTGATTTCCTGCTTAGAGCCCCCATGGGGCTTGAACCTGTATATCTTGCCATCCATTATGGAACTGATTTCCCAATATCCCTCCAAGGGTGCATCAAGCTGCTCGAGCGCCAATCTACTACCTCTCCTTCCATGTAGCTTCTCCAGTGCCGCCTTGAGGGGCTCGGGGAGGGGAACCCCCATCTTGCCCATGTTCTCTATAGCCGAAAGTGACTCATTTGCTATGAAGAACATTATTACCGCCGTTCTCAGCAATGGCTCTCCGAGGCCTGAAGAGGTATCGATGATCTGAGCCACCGCCACCATTAGAAAGATGCACACCTTCCTGATGATCCCCTTATAGCCCACCCCAGAGTTCAGCTTCTTCTCGGTGTAGGCTGCCAGCACTCCAGTCACGAAATCGATAGCAACTAGCGTTATCAAGGCCTTCAAGATCGCATCCCATCCACCGAAGAGGTAAACTCCCATCGTCCCCAGGCCCGCCAGCCCCCCCTAAAGGCGGCCGGCAGGTCCTCAAGAATCCCTTGAATCATAGCCTACTCCTCTGTAAAATCTCGGCCCCCTGGCCAGGACTCGACGGTCACACCCTGGCCTGAAGACCGGCTGCTCGCCCTTCTCCTCCCCCGCCCGCCCCCTAAGCTGCCGGGCCAGCTTCAGGTAGCTCTCCGCCTTCAAGGCCGGCGAATGCTCCAGGTCTGCCGCAGAAAAGGCAGCATCCCGGGCGAACCTGGCCGCCAGGGCCTCGCAGGCTTCGGCCGCAGCCAGGACCACGTTCTCCCCGCTGTTGCCCAGGTAGTAATCCGCCTCTTCGTCGGAGAGAAGCGGATCACTGGCATTGGTGTCGCCTATCATCAGACGGAGCGCATCTCGGCTCGACCGGGCGGGTCTTTTGGTATAGGTCGAAGACATCTGCCCCTCTAAAATAGAGCCGGGGCCTTATGCTATCACATTTGCTGCATATATGCCCAGGTCTGCAGCAATCTGCTTGGCATCGAAGGCCATCTCCTCCTCGATCCTGTCCGACTCCAGGTTCTCCATCCGGACCTTCTTGATCCGGGATCCGAACCTCGAGGCCCCAAAGTAGCCTTTCCAGGCAAAGATATAGCCGGCGCTGGGAGCAAGGGTGCTGGGCTTCTCCGGGGCGTAACAGAGGAGGACCTTCTTGGAGACGATCCGCGATTACGTCCCTGCCGCCCCCTTGGCCGCAGTGTTAACCACTCCTCGCGGCACCAGGAACCTCTCCACCCCGAAGAGCTCTGCCAGGAGCTGCTCAGTCACCACTCCCTTTTGGGTATACTTGATGGTGTCCTTCACCTTGGTCAAGGTCTTGAGCGCTGCCAGGATGTCGGGCGCAAAGATGATGATATTTGTCTCGTATCCTGGTGGCGGAGATGTATTCCTTCAATCAGCTTCAATCAAAGGCAAACTCTTCCCTCTAGCCAGCGTGGATTCGCGTCCTCGGTCAACTAACTTCCAGTCTCACCCATCATAAAAAGATCTGAGCAGCCCCCTTCGCGACGGAGTTTCATAGCCATTGGCCTCCCTTGAAGGAAGAGATTAATCGGACCGAGCTGCGCCGGGAATGAAGATGACTTTCAGAGTAGCAAAAAGCTCTATAATTTACCGGTAAACTTGCGCTGAAGTCTCACCCTCAGCGCTCATTTACGGTTGGTTCTTATGTGCCCCAGAATATGAGCTTCTGAGAAGTCCAGTAGTCTGCCTTCATTGAGTTGATTGCATGTATTTAACTCCGCTAAATGGCTTATCGCTTCTCTTTAGGTCTGCCGTTCTCGAGCGCTAGAACTCGCGAATTTACTATTGAGCTCGTTTTTGTGTCGCCCCGGGACATTTTAGCTCCCGCTCGAGGCCGCGGGCGCGCTCCCGCAGGCGTCCGCGGGGAACACTATTGGTGGAGCGCGTCATAAACGGTTGGCAGATAGATTTGCTCTTCTCTCTCCACGTCCCAGGGGTTGCGAGAGGATGCAGGAACATTGATAGTGAGGCTTTTCGGGAGACTAAACAAATGCAGTTGACTAATGCTTTGCGGATCGCATCGTTGGCATGAGATGAGCTTATCGCATCCGATTGGTTTTACTATAAGTGCCATCTAGGCGGACAAGGTCTTACGCCGCGGGTTTCAATCATAACAACTCATTATCGGTAGACTACCCTATAAGTGCCATCTAGGCGGACAAGGTCTTACGCCGCGGGTTTCAATCATAACAACTCATTATCGGTAGACTACCAGAAGTCCGCATAAGACAAATCTCTCCCTATTCCCTAATGTCCCCGAAGCCCTCCCACTCTAATTATGGAAATCCAACTCCTGCCCGCCGTCTCCCAGCTCCCCGAGAGGCTAGGCGTGCTTGTCGCCCCGGAGGAGATGCTGGCCCGGGCCCTTAACGGCAACCCCCACTTGAAGCAATCCAGGATCCTCTTTATCGCCGGCATCCGCTCGGGCATCCTCAGCCGGGCTGGACCGCAGCGCGATCGAGCTGATAGTGCGGAGGGCCTTCACCTCCGTCCGAGCTGTGGACCATCCTGGAGGAGAATCCCCACTCCTTCCTGATAGTGGAGCATCGTGCGTCCGAAAGGGCCAGGGATATGGCGGGCCATGTTGCCCAGGCCATGAAGCAGGCCTCTCAGGGGGGCATCCCCCTGTACGCCCCCGTATTAGACCGGCACCTGGAAGCCATAGCGCAAAGATGGATGCTAATACCGCCTCGCAGAAAGCCAAGAAGATGAAAGTCGGAGGCTCTGAGGATTCAGTCTTAGTCCTATGTTTTTCCGCTAAGAATATGGTAGCTCACTTCTAGCAGGCTCTGCTGATCAGCCCCGATGGCTATGTCTCCGCACGAGTTTACCAGTAATACTTATATCTAACAGAATATGCCTGTCAGCAATTCTCAGCTACGCCAAAACCTGCCAAGCCTCAGCTATTGCATGAATTGGTTAAGCAGAGCCCGATATAAGCTCTGATGGCAATATGATGGATGTTGCTGCAACGAATAGCTATGTAATCCCTCATGGCTCTTTCTTAATAAGCAAGTCTCCAGTTAGAACTCCGATAAGCCTGGGAACTTTATCCCCGGTGAAGACCGGGACAGAGTATGTGGTCATAAGTACATCGGCTCCAGCGCCCCCAGTATCGTAGTAAGGATCGCTCCATACCGGTTGCTGCAGCCTTACCGGTTCGGCGTACCATTGGGACTCGGGGTAGTTATAATTATCTGGAAGGTATTTCTCCTTAATCACATCTCCCTCCCTGTACACGTACGGCGCAGAGAGTATCTGGGTTCCGTTTTCATTTACGGGTGCGAAGGCAAAGGCGGCACCGTAGATTTCGGGGTTTTCTTCAACCTGATTCCTCAGCAGGCTGAAGATCTCTGTTGGATTGAACGTTTCATTAGACCTAAGTTTCTCAGCCAGGAGATTGGTGGCATTTTCTACCCTGGCCTTGGCCTCGGGGCTCGTCTGGTCCTGTCCAACAGCGCCGGGACAAAAGCTGCACATTAAAAATGCCAGAGTTAGGCTCAAGCCAAAGAGCGTATATGGTTTCATTTATTTCCTCCTCAGCAGGATATAGATCACTTGATAAAAAGATATCTGGGATACTACTATGGAGGAGAAGATCGGCAAAATATTCAAACCTCTTAGCCATATCCAAAAGCTTCTGGACCAAGTACGCCATTAGGATCTTGGACATCAATGTTATTGGTCCCAACCTCCTCAGGCTCGAATGGCATATAGCCAAGGTGTCCGAGCTGCAGACCATCCTGGAGGAGAACCACCACTCCTTCCTGATAGTGGAGCGTCGTGCGTACGAAGGAGCCAGGGATATTGCGGGCCGCATTTCCAGGCCATGAAGCAGGCCTCGAGGGAGGCGACCCTCCTCCTATACGCCTCGGTGTTGGACCGCCACCTGGAAGCCATGGCCGAGTTTGCCGGTCGTGTCTTCTGCTTCTATGACATACAGGGAGCTGGGCTACAGCCAAGGTAGAAGCATCTCGAGGAGATGGCAAGCCAGAGCACCTGGGAGGCCTTCTCATGAGATGGCCCCTGGTGGCGCAGACAGAGGCCCAGGGCACCAAGGCCCGCCGTAACCCCAGGCGCCAGGAGCTGGAGACAGCCAAGGAGATCCTTCAATCAATGTGAATCAATTCCAAGACCTATCCCTGCTATTCGCCCAGTATCTTCTCATATTCTAAATCTCTCCTGGGAACAGGCTCCTTCTTCTCATCCGGGTAGCCGAAGGCGATCATGCATTCCACTCTCATGTTTTCCGGCAGATGAAGGACTCCCTTGACATAGTCCTCAGAGGATTGCAGGCTGTTGTGCTTCCTATTTCTGATCTGGATCCAGCAGGAACCAAGGCCGAGGCTTTGGCCTGTGAGCTGAAGAATGATGGAAGCGATAGAGCAGTCCTCGATCCAGACATCGGATTCTTCCTCTGCCGCAAGGACAACCACACCCAGGCGAGCATCCTTGAGAAAGCCAGAGCCGCTCTCTTTGGCCCTGGAAAGCTCTTTTAGCTTTGCTTTATCAGTGATGAAAAGAAACCGCCAAGAGTTGATTCCCCACGACGAAGGAGAGCGAACGGCAGCCTCTTTGAGTTGCTCGATCAGTTCCTGTTCAATTTCCTGATCCTTATAGCTCCTGATGCTGCGCCGATTTCTCAAGATGTCAAGCATGATAATCCTCCAATAGTCCGTTGTGCGATAGTGTGCCCTATCCTTTGAAATTTAGCCGGCCTTGTTATCCCACAATTCAATCCGCATCCATAGATAAATATTCTCTTGCTGTCTTCCACTCTCCGTTGATGTCAATCAATATCGATACACCCAATCTCAGAAATGATTGATCTCTGGTAAATGCCCCTACTACTCTTGTTCTTCGCTTCAGCTCTTGCCCGCCGTCTCCCTGCTCCCCGAGACGCTGAGCGTCCTCATCGCCCCGGAGGAGATGCTGGCCCGGGCCCTTAACGGCAACTCCCACCTTCGGCAATTCAGGATCCTCTTTATCACTGGCATCCGGTCGGGTGTCCTCAGCCGGCTGGACCTCAGCTCCATGGAGCTGAAAGTAAGGAGAGCCTTCACCTCCGTCCGAGCTGTGGACCATCCTATAGGAGAACCACCACCCCTTCCTGATAGCGGAGCATAACCCACTGCTCTACGAGAGGACAAGGGATATAGCAGGCGGCGTTGCTGAGGCCATGAAACAGGCCTCGAGGGAAACGCCATTAGGTATTACTAGTTGATGCCCTTTGATAGCCCGGTCGAACAGGACACCGCCCGCCATGTCCACATTAGTCACATATATGACATTCACAGTAAGATGTAAGACCATGCTTAACTTTCCTTTTGATCCGATCAAGCACTCACTCGATGTCGAAGAGATCGTCATGCGCGGCGATAGTCACAGATATTATCGCTTCAGATACGCCAAATTCTATGGCGGAATCGCCACTGCGGATGCAGTCGGATGCAATCTCCTTTGTGCCTATTGCTGGAACTATTCGCGGAATCTTGACCCTTCAAATGCTGGCGCTTTCTATAGCCCCGAAGAGGTAGCTGCCAGGCTCAAAGCTATTTCTGAAAAACACGGGTGCGATCAGTACAGGATATCGGGTGCGGAACCTATCCTAGGGACTGCTTCAGTAGCACACCTTGCGGATTTTATAAGGCGCATTGATGGATCATTTATCATTGAGACAAATGGCTTGATGCTAGGCTATTATAAATCCTTAATCGATGCGCTTTCACCTCTTCCCGTTCATGTCAGGCTTTGCATCAAAGCCCACAGCAGTCTCGATTTCGAAAAGATTACTGGAGCCAGGGCGGAGTTCTACTCATATCAGATCAAAGCGGCAGAAAACCTCAGAGATGCCAGGATCAACCACAGCATCGCTGTGATGTCCCCTTTTGTTGATCCCTCTAGGCTTCCTGTTCCGGTGGATGAAGTGGAAGGTCTAATTTTATACAAGTCTACAGAAGGAAATTTAAAGCGGCGAGGATTCGAATTGGGCTGGCTGTAGAATGGCGATTCTGAAAATAAAAAAGAAGGACAGACAATGCTCCATCACGAAATTCAAACAAAAGTCCTATCTTTTTCGTCAAGGGGAGGTGTATAGACGACAAGAACATGGAGATTCTCATTTCCAAGAGCGTCAAAACCATGAATGGTAGATGGAGGAATATAGATCAGATCTCCGGATTTGATTGGACGAACCTCGCCGTTAACAGTCATGTTTGCTTGGCC
>Ga0315291_10004957_pt1 | contig 16791 bp, 14 predicted proteins | sample YL17G12_20_MG_FD_203070 | JGI IMG/M metagenome (GOLD analysis project Ga0315291, IMG submission 203070) | Sediment microbial communities from Yellowstone Lake, YNP, Wyoming, USA - YL17G12_20 | ecosystem: Environmental > Aquatic > Freshwater > Lake > Sediment | place: USA: Wyoming | collected...
CTGTTTCTGGACTCTCAGCAGGTTGAGCCACCGGTTTTTGCTCAATTGGCGGGGTAGCTGGTACCTTTGCCCCGCATTCCGGGCAGAATTGGGAGTCCTCTTCGAGAATAGGCTCTCCGCATTCAGAACAGAACTTTGCCATGCCCTCTCACCTCGTGTGTTATACGGGGGATACCGTTGCGAGATGATAAAACTTTTTCCTTGAACCTTCTGTAGTATCCCGAAATAATTTCACATCGATCCAACCCAGTTGAAGAATGAAAGAAATAATCGATGTTTTGTAACCTTCCTCCTATTTGAGGGTGTCAACACCGTTCTATTTGAATAAACGAATTAAAAAGAAGACCCCCCATTATTTCGCCTGTTTCGCCCCGCACCATTCGCAAAACAGGGCACCAACAGGTAAGATTACTCCGCATGCCGGGCAGGTTTTCGTATCTACCCCTCCCCCTGACAGGGGGGCCTTGTTGCACGAAGGGCATTTACCGGCACCCGTCCCCATCGATGCACCGCAATGCATGCAGAACCGTCCCTTCAGCCGGATAGAGGCCTCCCCCTTCATCTGGTCAAGCGTTGCGGTGACGACGGCAACTCCCTGCACAGTACCGGAAACAAGAGTTGCTCTTATCTCCTGGGTTCGGGAGGGGATCCTTATTGGCGATGAAACAGTTCCCAGAGTTGTGGTAAGATTCACCGTCTTCTCATCGATGAAGTGGAGGTAGTTACCGGACCTGTCTTTCATTCGGATCACGAGGTTTGCCGTGGACTTCCCGTCAGCGGCGATCTCGACCTCGGCAGGCGTGATCTCCAGGCTTCCTCCGTCGCACCGGAACTCGACGGTGCCCTGTGCCTTCTGCCCTTCGTAGGAGGCAGCCACCCTGACATTCCCGCACTCGCGGGATGCCGTGAGCGGGGTATCCACAAAAGCCTTCCCCTCGGGAAGGACCACGGACCTGATGGTCCCGCTCATCGCAGCCAGGGTTACCTCCCGGTCAAACTTTTGCTTCTTCAGCTGCCCGAACCCGTTGGCAAACTGGATCCGGATCGGGATCGTGGATGTCCCATCGGCAGGGATGCTCTTCTGCTTTACCACGAGAGAGAGGTTATTCCGGGTCCAGAGGTAAAGGACGATTGCCGCGAAGATCAGGAGGAGGAAAAAAAAGAGGAGAGGGGAAGCAACAAGAATAAGAATTAAAATTGCTCCACCACAAAATATGGCAATCCATTCTTGAGGAGTTCTCAATTTGCCCGTAAAGGATCCTGTTTCTGGACTCTCAGCAGGTTGAGCCACCGGTTTTTGCTCAATAGACGGGGTAGCTGGTACCTTTGCCCCGCATTTCGGGCAGAATTTGGCGTCCTCTCTGAGAATAGGCTTTCCGCATTCAGAACAGAACCTTGTCACGGCCCCTCACCTCGTAGGTTGTGAGGGATACTATTGCGAGATGATAAAACTTTTCCTTTGAAGAACCTTCATTATGGTTTGAAGGAATTTGAACAACAATGAGTCTCATTGAATTCTTTGTCGATGAAAAAATCGGGCCGATGATTATCTTCAATATTAGCCACTATCAATTTGTCTTTTGTTTTTGTCACAGAATGAAGGACCGGAGCATCTGGTTCTTCGGGCTGGAAAGGTGGTTCTGTTCACGATGCCTCGGGATTCTCCTGGGAGGTGGTAATGGTATGCTATTGGCTCTGATGAATATTCGGTTTCCATTCTATTGGATGGTTCTCCTCATGATTCCCCTGATAATTGATGGGTTTTCGCAGGCCTCTGGATATCGGAAGAGCACCAATATCCTTCGTTTTCTAACAGGATTCCTATTCGGTTGTGCTCTGCCACCTATTGTTGTAATCTTCAGGGATTTCATTCGCTCACTCATTGGTTCTGTTGCATTGCTGGGACCTTGCCTACATCTTCTGTGATGCGATTTTTCCAATTCTGATATGATGCGAGACTTTGGCTGATCCATCGAGGGGTGCTATCTTCAAAGTCCAATGAATGCAGCAGCACCATCATCAGAAATTTTATATAGAACTGAGATGGTAGTAGGGTGTAATATGGAGAAATTTTGTTTTAAGTGTGGTGCACAATTACCAGACCCTCAGGCAAGATTTTGCAAAGAATGTGGAGCAAACTTAATCCAACCAGTACCTAAACCCGAACCCATCCCTCAAACAACGATAACAACACGACTCAAAAACCTTTCCTCAAAAACTTTTTTATTATGGATTCTTGGGTCTGTTGTGATTTAATAGACGTAACTGCAAACTTTTTCTTATCTTCTCTAACCAGTTTGATTGACTGGATTGCGATTTTGATTGTTTTTGTTACCGCAATTGCTATCTATTATGATGTAAAAGCGATGAAATGCGGAGGAAGGTTATGAAAAGTTAGTGTGGGGCAACCCAATCACCTATAAACCTATTCATTGGGCTGTTTTGATTTTGGTACCTCCTTTTATCCCAATTTTTATCCCATTTTGTCAGTGTCTTTTTTGGTTTACAGGATACTGGTATTTTCAAACCCGAAGACAGATTTTAGAGAGAAAATCGATATGAAAATGTAATTTTATCGAATGAAACAATTTCTTATCAATAAATTCAATTCTCTCAAAACCCAAAATTAATGCAGGGAAGTTTTGAACCCATTTCTTAAGAAGGAGGGAACTCTCTTTTCATTATTAAACTTGGATGGTCATATCATATCGGAACTCCCCCATCTCGAAGGTCTCCGCCACCCGCTGGATACCATCTCTTCTCCTTGAGTCTTACCCGTTTCAATGCACACATGTCCTAGATGAACGATTCTAAAAAGGATACATTGCCCATGAATATCAGTTATAGCCACAATTTCGGCAGTTGAATTTTATTTCTGCTAAATTTGATAGTTTATTATTGCATTGAGGGCAAAACAATCTGCTATCCTTCCTTTTAATAGTGAAATAGGCTGCGAGCGTAAAAAGGAGGAATATTCCAAAGGTTAGAAGGATATTCTCGAAGATCTCGATTTGTCGGGAAGGACGAAAAAATTTGGAATGGTGCAGGGGGAATGAACTTCTCCACCATTCATCCTGTCCTTTAACGAATAAGGAACCAGCTTAGTTTTCCGGCCATGCTTCCTTTTATCAGGCATCTTTTACAATGCTGCGTTCTAATATATTAGTCACCCATGGCCCACGTCCGCATCACCCGGGACTCCGGCATCCCCCTCATCGGTTCGCTCTACTTCGGCATCATTGACCGGGGGACAAACCTCCTCCAGGTGAGACCGAATTGCTCGTGTAATATCTCCTGCCCGTTCTGCTCGGTGGATGCAGGCCCCGGCTCCCGGACAAGGATCACTGCCTACGAGGTTGAACGCGAATACCTGGTCCAGTGGGTGAAGCAGGTTGTGGAGTTCAAGGGCGATGGGGTCGAGTGCCATATCGACTCGCCCGGCGAACCGCTGCTCTACCCGGAGATCGTTCCCCTCGTGAAGGACCTGAAGGGGATCCCCGGGGTGCGGGTCGTCTCCATGCAGTCGAACGGGACCCTTCTCTCACCGAAGGTGATCGAAGGCCTAGAATCGGCAGGCCTCGACCGGCTGAACCTCTCCCTCCATGCCCTGGATCCCGATCTTGCGCGGACCCTCGCCGGTGTTTCCTGGTATGATGTTGAAAAGGTGAAAGAATCGGCACGAAGGGTTGCGCAGAGCGCTATCGACCTTCTCATCGCCCCCGTGTATCTCCCCGGTTCGAACGATGCTGAAATTCCCGGGCTCATCGCCTTTGCGAGGGAGATCGGCGCCGGAAAGAGGTGGCCTCCGCTGGGGATCCAGAAGTGCGAACGTTACCGTTACGGGAGAAACATCGGCGGCATGAAGTTCCAGACCTGGTGGCAGTTCTACAACCGGTCCATCCGGGCATGGGAGAAAGACTCAGGCATACGGCTCCTCCTCACCCCCCGGGACTTCGGAATGGAGAAGAGGGAGATGCTCCCTGCGGTCTTCCGGAAGGGTGAAAAGGTAAGGGTGGATATCCGTGCTCCGGGGTGGATACGCGGGGAGATGCTCGGCGTCGGGCGAAACAGGATCGTTTCGGTCCTGGACTGCCCGAGGGCCGAAGGGGCCGTTCGGGTGCAGATCGTCTCTGCCAAGCACAATATCTACGTGGCAATGCCCGTGTAGGGGAAATCCTGGACTTCGGGGGACAGGGAAAAAAATACCTGCGGCTAGCTATCCGCTTTTCACCCTGTACATGTGCCAGATCCTGCAGGCGCCTTCGTGGCTTACCATGCAGGGCCCGATGGGCGTCCGCGGGGTACAGCCCTTTCCATAGAGCCGGCAGTCGGCTGGCTGGGCGATCCCGCGGAGGACGCGGTCACAGATGCATGCCGTGTGCTTCTCGACGTGCCGGATGGTGAGATTGTACCGTTTGAGAGCATCGTACGCCTCGAACTCCTTCCGCAGCCTGAGGCCGGATCCCGGGATGACCGGAAATCCCCTCCACTCCGCGTCACAGGCCTCGAAGACCCGGTACATCACCTCCTTTGCCTTCGGGTTCCCCTCACGGCAGACCGCCCTCGGGTACGCGTTCTCCACCCGGTGTGCACCGGATCGGACCTGCTTCAGGAGCATGAGGAGGCCGAGGAGGATATCCTCGGGGAGAAAGCCGGCCACGACCTGGGGCACGGGGAACTGCTCGTAATCGCTGTACCCGCTCACCGTGCAGACATGGCCGGGAAGGATGAAGCCGTCGAGTTTCGCCTCGCCCTGTGAGAGGAGCCATCCCATTGCAGGAGGGACCAGCCGGTGATAGGAGAGGATGGAGAAGTTCTCGGGAGGGCTGCTGAGGAGGGTCGCGGCCACCGTGGGGGCGGTGGTCTCAAAACCGACGGAGATGAAGACCACCTCGTTCTTGCTGTTCCGGGCGATCTCTACCGCCTTGTGGACGCCCTGGACGACCCGTACGTCCCCCCCGCATGACTCGATGGAGCCTCTGCTCCCCGGTACCCTGAGAAGGTCCCCGTACGTGGCAAGGGTGATGTCCCTTCCCGCGAGCTCGAGAGCGCAGTCGATCTCCCCCTGGGGTGTGATACAGACCGGGCACCCAGGCCCCATGACGATCTTCAGGTTGGCCGGGAGGAGGCTCCGGAGCCCGGAACGGGCGATGGAGGCCTCGTGGGTGCCGCAGATGTGCATGAATGAGTAGGGGCGGTCCGCGAGGTCGTGTATTGCCCGGGAGATCTCCGTGGCGATGGGCATGGAATCGGATCAATTATCTCGCAGGTAAGCAGATAAGCATACCTTCCGGGGAGAGATCCCTCCCGGACCCCCTGATTGCGTGCCTGATATGCATAAGCCGGTGAGAGGCAGCTCTTCCCGATGAGTGAGGATGTTGTCTATTCAGCCCGGGGCTGGAAAAGGACCATTACCCGGCCTGGAATTCCTGGCATCCCTGATAGAAGATGGGAATAGACCTCCCTGAGATGAAAGGGATATCTGGCAGAACAGGACTTAAGAATAGCGGTATTTGCCGAGAGAGGTGGCTTATCTCAACCGGATGTTCTCTTCTCTTTCCTTCTCTGCACCTTCACGGATGTCCTGCACCTGGGGCATGAGGTATACCAGTCTGCGTTTCCCTTGTAATCCCACTGGTATCCGCATCTCTGGCACTGTAACAGCATAGTTTGTATGTATGTATGTATTTTAAGGTTATATGGGTGCCGATATATTTATATATGTATGTATGTATGTATCTATGTAGGCAAAAGGGGTAATAGGTATGCAAATGCTCATGCTCCCGATCCTTGAACACTACAACGAGACCCAGCAGAAGATCCTCTGGTACCTGTATGGTAACGTGTCACACGGCCAGCACTACTTCAAATCAAAATATATAGCAAACGACCTCGGACTCTCGTCCAAAGAAGTGGGAACCAACCTGGGCATCCTCTCGGATATCTGCGATGACCTGAAGATCACCAGGTGGTCCTACTCCCACAGCACCACATGGATGGTAACGCAGACGCAGAGATCCTAGGCTCCCCATCTGCACGTATCCTCCCTCACACCCACAGCCCGGGAAATCCCGGGCCCATCATCAAATCCCCGGGGGCTGAACTCATTTCGCCGCAAACGGCCCTGAACCCCTTTCGCCGCATTTTCTGATCCGCCTCCCGTCACTCCCAAATGGATACGTATCCTTTATTCCCCCCGTGGCAGACCATCTCCTCATGTTCGGGATCTCAACCTACTGCCTCCATGAGCTCCCCCTTCCGATGGCCCTTGACCGGCTGCAGGGGCTCACCGATATCATCGAGATCATGGATGATGGGAACCACTACCTGGAGACAGCGGAGCCCCTTGAGAGCCATACCTTCCGCTACTTCCTCCATTCCCCGTCGCGCGGTGTGAACATCGCGAGCTTACGGGAACCCATCCGGCGTGCCAGTGTTGAGGTCCTCTCCCAGTGCTTTGCCGTGGCAGCGGAGGTGAACGCCCCCGTGGTCGTCCACCCGGGTTACTTTGCATGGAAGGGGGAGCGGGAGGCAGCCATCGTTCAGTTCAGGCGCTCGCTCGGTGACCTGAAACAGGCTGCAGGGGACCTCTCGGTCACCTTCTACCTGGAGAACATGCCCGCCTGGGATTACTTCTTTCTCCGGTTCCCGGACGAGATCCCCCTCCTCGATGGGCAGGGGTTTGCCCTCGATGTCGGCCATGCCAACCTGAACGGGTGCCTTTCGGGTTTCCTCGAGCAGCCTCTGGCCCATGTCCACCTGCATGACAATGATGGCAAGACCGATACCCACGATACGATAGGAAAGGGGTCCATAGACTTCCGGCCTGTGAAGCGGGCAGTAGAACGGGATCACGCATCTGCGATCATCGAAGTCTCTTCCCTCGAAGGGGTATTGAAGAGCAGGGAGATACTGGAGAAGCTCTGAGACCCCGAAAATATGATGGGCCTCCTCATCCTGGCTCCCCTGACTGTTGATCTTCAGGGCCTTCTTCGCATTACAGGAAGCGTTTCATTCGCCTTATCATGAGCAGGGCTGCCAGTGTGGCGAGGGCAGGGAGCGCCTTGAACCCGGGGGATTTTGTCGTGGGAATGACAGAGGTCTCCGTGGTGGCGCTCACGGGAGTCTTGGGCTGGGTGGGGAGGGTGGTGGCAGGCGCAGGAGGTGTGGTGTCCGGTGTCGGCGTTGAGGTGATCTCGGGTTGTAGGGAGACAGGAACGGGCGCTGTGGATGGGGTGCAGCCGGGGATCTTCTCGTAATAGACATCATAGGAGCCGTTCCTGTTGTCTGCCCAGGCGACGGTGCAGCCAGCGATCTGGGGGTCCACCTGCTGGCCTTCGCTTGTGGTGACCGCCGATTCCCGGCGGGCCGCGAGATCGTAGAGGTAGATGTCGCGGTTGCCGTTCCGGAAGTCGACCCAGACGACCCTGTCACCGGATATGGCGGGGGTGAAGTGATTCGTATCATCAGAAGTGACCTGGGTCTCGACTCCTGTGTTAAGATCGAGAACATAGATCTCCGCGTAGTCATTCCTGGTATCGGCCCAGGTGATGCGATCACCATCGAGAGCGGGTGAACCCTTGATCCCTGTTTTATTGGTGATTCTCCGCACTGTTTTTGCAGATATATCGTAGAGATAGACGGCCGGGGCAGTTGGATCATCGACCCAGATGACCTTCCCTCCCGAGAGGTCGGGGGCGTAAGCCCATGTCCGGGCAGGCACCTTTGGCCTTGCCAGTGTCCCGAGATCGTACAGGACCACGTTCACGCTGCTCCTGCCGGGAGGCTCGTCCTGCCATGCCAGGAGGTCGCCATAGATACGGGGGCTCAGCTGGTCCCCGGGGAGGGTGAGCCGCTCGGTTGCGCCGGAGGTGACGTCATACGTGAAGATATCAGCATCGGAACGGTTGAATTGCCGCACCTCGTAGGCCGAATAGACAACCACTCCTCCATAGATGGCGGGTGAACGCTGGATAGCAGGGCCGGTCGCAACCGCGGTGGTCTTCCCGCTCGTGATATTATAGACATAGATATCCGCATTCCCTTCCCCCCTGTCTGCTTCGTACACGATAAAATCCCCATCGAACTTTCCAGGGTAATCGTTCGATGGACCGCTGCTCACCTGGACCTCAACCCCTGCCGGGGGGGGTGTCCAGGTTGGCGCCGGGGTGGGGGTCGCAAGGGTGGTGGTCGTAGAAGGGTGAAGCCTTCCCTGGAAGTAGATATTCTGCATCACATAGGTCCGCCCGGCGAGGTTGGGTCTGTTCAGGGGTGCTGTTGCCGCATACACGATATAGGTGCCGTCGTTCAGGTTCACCTGCGGACCCGAGGTGTTCCACTCGAAGCTCCAGGAGTAATTTGCGCTCACCATGGCAGAGTCGAAGTGTCCCCCTCCCACAAGCTGTGAGGTATTGGTGAGCATCACACCCCGCTCGTCCAGGTAAGGTCCGGTGAGAAAGAGATAGGTGGTCGAATTGTCTGTATTGATTCCGGAGAAGCTCACCACATCTCCTACCTCGAAGATATCGGTGACAGGAGCCATGGAGAGGCCCGCTCCCGCTGGCGATACCAGCAGCCCTGCGAGAATGAGAACAGCAGTGATGAAGGCCCCCCGGAATCCCATCCTTTTTCCCCGGCCGGGTGCATTCTCCTCTCCCTGTCCCCATCGATGAGAGTCGTTCAGGCTCATTCTCCAACCACCACATTTTATTAGGAATCCCCACCAATAAAAATGAATACCTGCCTCGGTGGCATAGCGGTATTGCGTCGCCTTGGTAAGGCGAAGGTCGCGGGTTCAATCCCCGCCCGAGGCTCTCCCGGCGGTTCACCCCGCTGGAATCTTCATCTCTCCCATTTTCATCCGGAATTGGCGGAGAGTGCCCTGATCCCTCCACTTTCACGCTCCGTTTACGGATGCTTATTCTTGTACCATCAACAGGGAAGTACTGTGGCATATGACGACCTGAAGGAGTTCCAGGGAAAGGTCTACTCCGGAATGCCAGTCGGGGGAGAGCATATTTGGGAATATCCGGATGGGATCTGGTGGGAGCAAAAGGCGGCCCCCGACCGGTGGGTCTTCACCTTCTCGTCCCTGAAGAGGAGGGGCCGCAAAGCGCCCGAGGGTTCGGGTGTTCCCGTCGGGACAGGGTACCACTGGTTCATCCTCGCCCATCAGAAGGTCAGGAAGCTGAACAAGGATGCCTACGAGACCTCCATGGAGGGGGTCAAGTACAAGGTTGCGCATAAAAGGCCGCACTGGCGTGACTGGAGCACGGAGTACCCGGATCACGAGCGAGAACGGGAGATCCTCATCCGGATCCTTGAAAATTACCTCGCAGAGTTGAAATCCGGAACTAGTCCTGGGCCCCGTCGGAAACCGGTATGATCCCCCACCCGCGCATGAAGAGTGCCCGGTTTGATTCATACCCGAAAAGCACCCATTCTTTTATGGTATCCACCAGAATGGATGGAGGGAGAGGGAACCCGATGCATGGATTGAAGGAGACTTTCGATGCCATAGCCTCGCATTATGACGAACAGAGGGGATGGATCATCCCCGATCTTCAGGGTTTTTATCATGCTGCAGTCTGGGCGGCGGCCCCACCGGGAAAGACACCCGCGATCCTTGATATTGGAGCTGGAACGGGCCTCCTCTCGGGGCTTCTCCTGGAAACGTACCCGGGCGCCACGATCACCCTGATGGACATTTCTGAGAAGATGATCGAGGTGGCGAGGAGCCGGTTTACGGGGAAGGAAGGTGTCTCCTTCATCGCCGCGGACTACCGGCATGAGGAACTGGGTGGCCCGTTCGATGCGATCTGCTCGGCCCTCTCCATTCACCACCTGGAGCGGGAAGAGAAATACGGGCTCTACCGGAAGGTCTTCGATGCGCTGAACCCCGGCGGAGTATTCGTCAATGCAGACCAGGTGGAGGGCGAGTCGGAGTGGCTCCACTGGCGCTACCTGGAATACTGGAACGATTTTGTCCTGCAGGGCCCCCTCGAAACGGCAGAAATCCGGGCCATGTTCGAGCGGCGGAAGACCCTTGACCGGATGGAGAAGCTCTCCATTCAGCTGGGATGGCTGAAGGCGATCGGCTTCTCCGATGTGGATGTCGTGTATAAGAACAGGTCTTTTGCGGTCTTTATGGGGAGGAAAGAGTGGTGAGAGGGGCTTAAGAGAATAAGGAAAGTCCTTGTGAAGGAATTCCTGGCCGGGATCTGCCCGTGTGAATCGGGCGGGTTACAGGGTCAACGTGGTCGACCTTTCTTTATAATAATTGAACAGGCGGTGCCCCCACGCCACAGCCTTCGGATCGCTGCTGCTCAGATCAGTGGAGGCATCATACATGACTCCATCCCGCCTGTTGAGACCAAGGGAGAGATGTCTATCAGTTACCGTGAACCCGATACGAAGGGGCTCTTCGGTCACCCAGAGATGGAAATTTGGATAGGAAGCCAGCATCCTGAGCTGCTGGATATAAGGGTCCTTCAGAAGGAAATCGATACTTGTTTTACTCACGATAAGATTCACCGGGATGCCTGCGAGAACCCTTTCTGCAAGAGATTCAGCAAGTCCGGGACTCATCACCTGGGAGATACCGGAGATGGAGGTAGCTTCCTTTAACATTTTCAGATATTCATCATAGACATGGAGGATATCGGTTGTCGTGTCGAACTTGAGCTCTGAATCAAGAATAGCTCCAATATCATCGAGGAAAGCTTGTGGGATACCTTCAATATCATGATTGGACCAGAATTCTTTATGCTTATTGATCACCCCCATCGTTAAAATGAAATTCTCCATTTTCGCGACCACAATTTTTCCAATAGGAGTGAGAATATACCCCTTGTCCAGTCCCTCGATAAAGCCAAACCGTTCAAGACTTCGGATCTTGGGAATGAGGGCCTGTGAGGTGCTCCCGGTAACCTCCCTTAGATCTGATAAAGATTGAGGGGCCTGGGAAACCGAGAGTAAAATTTGTATCTTCAGGCGTGATGAATAAATGGATTGTATCAATTTATGAATTTTATTGTATACCTCGAGAGTTGCCATTATACATGGATGGAATGGAGAATATATATATAATTTCACTCCCCGAAAGATTCAACGGAATATGAGATGACGGCAAATTGGGGGAATCATATTTCGATTTCTCTCCAAGGCAAACGGGGGTGAAATGAAATCCGTCTATTCATGCATTCTTGAACTCCTGAAATACGTGATCTGAAAAATATTAGAGGGAGACGGACTTCAGGATACAGATTGCCATGGTGAAGAAGATGAACTGGCCATCGGCTAGAACATCGGTAACGATATCCTTCGACCTCATAGTATGAAAAAGGCTGATGCAGGACTGAGTATATACGGTTCCGGCGAGAAAAATTCCGATAATTATCTTTGAAAACATCTGAAGGCTATATATGATAATGATACTCCCCAGGGTAAGGTTTATTCCCATCAGGATCTTTCTCGTTCGTTCTTCACCGAGGATGACCGGAATCGTTCGCACACCTGCATGTTCATCCCCCACCCGATCTCTGATATCCGGGATAATTGATGCGATGAAGGCATAAGAAAAAAAGAACAGGAAAGTAATCGCAGTTTTCACCGAATAAACGCCATGGTAAGTGGTTATGGGCAACAGGGTCAGGCATAGGGACCAGCCTGACCCGACGACGCAGTTTTTCACAACCGGGATGTCCTTAAGCCGTCGATAGGATGAATGCCAGGGTATGCAGGGGATGCTGTAGAGAACTCCAAAGAGGAGGGGTATCACAACGACGAGGAAGGTATCCAGCCCGTGAGTGAGAGCGAGATATCCTGCGACAATATACGCACCGACGGCCGCAATAAAGAGAGTATGCTCATTCCGTTTCGTGAATGCATATCTTCCCTGCCGGTTTATGGCATCCTCCTCCTCGTCGCTCTTCCTGTTCAAATTATAGACGGAAAAAGCGACGAGGAATAAAAGGATAAAGATTTCAGGCGTGGCCGGAATGCCCTGGATAAAACAGGAGGTATAGACCATCCCCATTCCGGCAATGCCGACAAAGGTCGAACTGAACATGAGGAGATCATATCCATCGCGGAATTTCTGGGCACAGATCTTGATGAACCAGAAGGGATCGATGATCTCGTGAACACTACCGGGGGAAGAGAACGTCATACGGATAAGAATAGGGAATGTGATTTACATTCATTATTGTGATGAAAGTTAATCGCAGCGATTAACCGGCAAGGTCGGGATTAATATATAATTCATACGATAAAGTTATATATCGGGGTGAAGAAGGCAACAGGACATGCATCTTCTGTTCGCCAGCCACACCACTCACCAGTTTTCACCCCTTGAATCACGAACGAGAAAGGCATGGGAAGGGTAAGATCCATGGAGTGCGAGAACAGAATGAACACGGGGGAGCTTCTTTTCGAGATGATCCTGGCTTCCATGGCACTCGGCCCCAGGATGAGCACCGAGGAGAGGATCCTCGATTACAACCAGGAGATGCTCAGGTCCTCGGGGATATTTGTGCATGATCTCCGGACAATCCTCCTGGATTGCAGCCGCATCGGGGGAAGGATCATCAGGATTGGCAGGTTCATCATCGATCTCGAGACAAAGGTCGGGGAATCGGCGAAATGTATCCGCGACGAGGGACTCATCAAGGGAATCATTCAGTCGAACGGCACGGTCAGCATCGAGTATATCGGGGATAAATTCCGGAGAAAGCTGGAGTTCGTCTCGTACGAGAGTATCGATGCAGGCATGAAGATCCCCCTTCAGGGCGTTTCTCTCTCCGCAGGCCAGACTGAATCCAAGCAGGCATCCTAAAGAAAGAAAAGACTCCTATCTCCTCAAATCTTCCCCCTCTTCCCCGGTTCACTTCTCATGGTTTGAAGAATACCAGATACCCCCGGATTTCGGGTACGTACCTGTGCGGATCCCGGAAGGCCCGAGGCTCCAGTTCTCATTTTCACCCCTCAGAAATACCCTCATGTAGGGGGAGTAGAATGTATGTGAGAGAGATGGAACCCCTGCGCATCATCCTCCACCTCGATATGGACAGCTTCTTCGCCTCCATCGAGGCGCGGGAGCACCCGGAGTTCCTGGGGAAGCCCGTCATCGTGGGTGCAGACCCAAAAGGGGGGAGTGGCCGCGGGGTCGTAAGCACCGCCTCCTACGAGGCACGGAAGTTCGGCATCCGGTCCGGCATGCCCATCTCCCGGGCCTTCGCCCTCTGCCCTGAAGGGGTGTACCTCCCCCCGAACTTCCCTCTCTATATGAAGGTCTCCCGCGGAGTGATGGAGGTCCTGCGAGCCTGCTCTCTCCATTTCCACCAGGTGAGCATTGACGAGGCTTTCCTCGATATCTCCCGTGCAGGGAGCTACAGCGCAGCTGAGGAGCTCGCGCATCGGATAAAGGGGGAGATCCAAAAGAAGGAGCACCTCACCTGCTCAATCGGCATCGGACCTTCCCGGATTGTCGCGAAGATCGCATCTGACTTCACGAAACCCGACGGGCTGACCATGGTGAAGCCGGATCAGGTTCAGGAATTCCTTGAGCCACTCCCTGCCGGGAAGATACCGGGGATAGGGAGAAAGACGGGCGGGGAGCTCGAGCGGATGGGGATCAGGACCATCGGGGATCTCATGCGGTATGATATTCAGCTCCTGCAGTCCCGGTTCGGTAAATGGGGCCTCTACATGCATGAACTGGCCCTCGGGAAGGATATCCATGGGATCAGGGAGGATGGGGCTTCCCGATCCATAAGCAGGGAGACGACCTTTGAAGAGGATACTGATGATCCCGGTACACTCCTCCGCACACTCGACGGGATGGCGGCCGACCTCACCATGGCTATCAGGCGGGAGAACCTCTTCTTCAGGACCCTCACCCTCAAGATCCGGTACACCGGATTCATCACCAGGACCTGGTCCCGGACGATCCCTCATGAGACGAACGCCCTGCAGACCATACAGGATCTCGCGCGGGCGCTCCTCTCCTCAGCCCCTCACCAGGGGACTGTCCGTCTGGTCGGGATCAGGCTCTCCAACCTCCAGGAGCTGGGGGCTGAGCAGCGTTCGATCGACGACTACCTCAATGAGGGCGCCCATCCCGGTTCAGGGGATGCATGAATACGTTCACCTGGAAGATCCTGTTTCTCCGGAAGAATTTTCTCAGGCTGGCATGTTCCGCAGGGGAGGAGCCCCCTCTTCACAAATCGTGCAGGTCCCGGGGATGAAATGCAGGGGGAGACATGAGGAATTCCTCTCCTCACTTGCGCAACCGGTATGTCCCCCGTGGTGCGAATATCCGGAAATGCGCACCCTCGCCTGGCGTACCCGGTTCGTGTATCGATATTCCGGTTATTCCGAGGATCTCCCGGACCAGGAAGAGCCCGTAGCCGGAGGTCCTGGAGAAGCCCGGGGAGAAGATGCGTTCCCTGTCCTGGGGCGGGATACCGACACCGTCATCCTCGCAGGTGATGGCGAGCCCGGTCGCTGATTCCGCTGTAACGAACCGGATCTTCGTCAGGGTATCCCCGTGCCTGAGGGCATTATCGATCAAGTTGTAGAAAGCACGCTCGAGGAGGGGATCGGCAAAGAGGAGAACCCCATCCACGTCGATCAGGAGCTTCACCTTCCCGAGGCTGAACCTTCCGCCTGCCCGCACGATCACCTCCCTCAGGTCCTGCCAGACCGGGGCATGGATCCCCACCTCCTGGTACTCCCTGGTGAACTCAATCTGGTGCTGGATCGTGCGCGTGGCATCCTCTACGGCGGTAATGATCCTTTTCGCATGGTCTGGCCGGGCTTCCTGCCTGAGGAGCTCGGTGTAACCGAGGATGACCATGAGCTGGTTCCGGATGTCATGCCGGGTTATGGATGAGAGGAGGTTCAGTTTCCTGTGGGCGGTGAGGAGATCCTCCTCTCCCTTCTTCCGCTCGGTGATATCCCGTACAAAGACGAGGGTTGCGGGCGCTCCCTTATAGGTGATCATCCCTGCATTAATCCCCAGGTTGAGCACGATCCCGTCCTTCCGGTGCAGGATGGTGTCATAGATCTGGGGTGTCGCTCTCCCGGCGAGACGGGACCGGTGGATCTCGAGGATCCTCGGGATCTCATCAGGGTCTATGAGATCCATGAACTGCCTGCCCACGAGTTCTTCAGGAACACCCCCCCACATCTCTGCTGCCCGGCTGTTGCAGAACCGGACGACATAGTCCTGGATGACGAGGATACCGTCATTCGCCCTCTCGACCAGGGTGCGGTACTTCTCCTCGCTCTCTCTGAGTGCATCCCCGGCTCTCTTCAGTTCGGTGATGTCCATGATGGAGATCACGCTGTTCCTGCTTCCCGGGATCAGGGCAACCGAGAAGATACCATGCCTGGCAGCCCCCCACCTGTCCACGAGCCGTGCCTCGTAGTGCTGGATAGAAGAGGCAGGGTCCTCGTGGAGAAGGCGCCAGTATTCGGAGAGCCTGGGGAGTTCATGAGGGGAAATGAAGGCCGACCAGTGGGTCCTCCCCTCCAGCTCCTGGGGCGGGAACCCGAAGAGGGGCTCGACCTCGCTGTTTGCGAGGATGATGGTCCCTTCCTCGTTCAGGATCACGGTTGCTGTCCCGGTCGTCCTGAAGATCGTCCGGTAGAGGCTCTCTGACATCCGGAGTTTCTCGTCCGCTCTCTTCAGCTCGGTGATATCGGTGATGGAGATCACGCAGTTCCGGCTCCCGGGGATGAGTTTCGCTGAGATGATGCCGTACCGGGTCCTTCCCCACCTGTCAATCAGCCTGACTTCAAAGCGCTGGGATGCGCTGGCGGGATCCTCGTGCAGGAGGCGCCAGAACTCGGAGACCCTGGGCATCTCATCGGGGGGGATGAACGTGGACCAGTGGATCTTCCCCTCCAGTTCCCCGGGGCTGTACCCGAAGATGGGTTCGGCCTCGGCATTGGCGAGGAGGATGATCCCCTCGCTGTCCAGGATGACGGTGGCAGACCCCGTTATCTCGAAGATGGTGCGGTAGCGCTGCTCGCTTTCCCTAAGGGCCTTCTCTGTCCGGTGATTCTTCACCGAGAGCCTGACCATCCTTTCGAGCTCTGCGAAAAGGGCTTCGGGATCCCCTCCTTTCGCGAGATAGAAATTTGCCCCGCTATTGAGCGCCTCCATAGCGACCTGTTCACCACCCTTTCCGGTCAGGATGATGAAGGGTGTCGTGTCACCGCTGTCCCGTAGCCTCTTCAGGAACTCGATCCCATCCATCTCAGGCATCCTGAGATCGAAGATGATGGCATCAAAGGGATGGTTCCTGTGCATCTCCAGCGCACCTGGCGAGGATGCCGATGTGGTCAGCTCGATCTCCCCCGGTCTCCCGATGAAATGCCGCGCAAGATCGAGCAGCTCCTCTTCATCGTCAACAATAAGGAGGGAGATCATGGCCATCTTCGGGGGGGAATCCGATCTTTTGACGACGAGTATTTGAGCTTCAGGAACATCTATCTTTCTCTCTTACCTTTTATGTTCCGGCCTCGTTTTGAGATCTCGCGATATATCAGGGAGATCACCAGAAAAAAACAGGTACGACCAGAGGAAAAAGGTTCCAGGATACCATCCGTCCATCTCCTTTGTTCCTGCCCTGCCATGAGCTCCAGAGACGGGTTCTCTGGCTGATGGCCTGGTGCAATGACCGGATCCCTGATGACAGAGGATGAGATCAGGAAAAGGGACAGGGGAGGAATCATTGATAGAGGGGAAAGATCAGACCCGTCTCCTCTCCTCTCTGGCGGGTC
>Ga0315291_10004958_pt1 | contig 16790 bp, 10 predicted proteins | sample YL17G12_20_MG_FD_203070 | JGI IMG/M metagenome (GOLD analysis project Ga0315291, IMG submission 203070) | Sediment microbial communities from Yellowstone Lake, YNP, Wyoming, USA - YL17G12_20 | ecosystem: Environmental > Aquatic > Freshwater > Lake > Sediment | place: USA: Wyoming | collected...
TTTATTTTTCTTTTTCAAAATTAAGATTAGGCCGTCAGGTTTAATTATAACAATAGCTGGAGTGATTAACAAATGAATCTCCACAACTGCTGCTCGCAAAAAAGTGCAGACCCAACCGCAGCAAGCTACGGGGATATCTTTATTATATTATACATCAACTAAGATTTTATTGCACCGTCACGCCGCTGGGCGGGGCGGGCGGAGTGGTGTCACCTGTTCCGGCATTGTAGAGTGCTTGGACTTCTGCGGCTGACAGCGCCCGGTTGTAAATACGGACTTCGTCAATGGAGCCGGAGAAAGGATAATTGCCCGAGTATTCTCTGCCGATTCGTAAATTGGTCGGAGGACTAACATTAGAACTGTCATCATAAGACGAACCGTTGCTGGTAGCTCCATTGATATATAGATTCCAAGTCGACACGACTGAAGAAGGAATCACAAATACAACATGCCACCATTTATTTAAGTCCGAACTACTAAATACTTTTGCACTGTATACATATGCACCTGGACCACCTTGCATTAGTATTTTATTACTGAGATTCCAAAAAAACCGCGGATAATTTGAAACGCTAATAGGTCCAAAAGATATTATCTCTTCGGTAGTTGAAAGACGTTGTGGCTTGACCCAAAGTGAAATACTGTACGGAATGCCTGGAGCAGAAGATAAGGTAACACTTACATAATCATCCACCCCGTCAAAACTCAAGGATCCATTGATTTTGCCTGTTATCCAGAAAGGGCCATTAACGAGGGTTCCTGTATTGCCATTCCCGGAGGAATCACGGGCGTTTGTTCCGGATGTTTCATCTAATTTCCACCAACCTAAGGCGGCTCCCGGGCTCATTGCTTGAGTAGTCGCGCTGGCTGAATTTGATTGCGAAGAAACATTTAATGCCGCGTCATAAGCAGCTACTTTGTAAACATAGGCGGTTGAAGCAGTTAAGCCGTCATCAGTATATGAATTGGTGGCCGAAGTATTAACCCGGGTGGTTGAAGGAGTACAGCCTATTCCTTGGCAGCGGTAGATGCGGTAGCCGGTGACTCCCACATTATCCGTTGAGGCGGTCCACGTTAGATTGATTTGAGAAGATGAAATGGCAGTGGCCGCAAGATTAGCGGGCATAGAAGGCGGGATAATTTCGCTTCGCGCATGCTCATAGGCTCCGATATCTACGTCGCCTTCGCCTGCTGCAATAGCAGGCGAATCTGCCTGAAGCCTCAATCCATCGTCTTCGGTGAAAGGAATGCCATCGGGGCCAAGAATATTTGATGAATTAACAAAGCGAGGATTCTGATTCCAAACATCAGTATTTGAAGGAGGCCGAGGTTCCACACCAAATAAAACGTCAGCGTATGCTAGATTATGATCCTCAGAGTCTGTAGAATCCCAAAATTGCCATGCATATGGTGTTCCTTTGCTATAAGTTATATAAAATACATTATTTCTGCATAAACTATTTGTTCCATGATTTCCCCAACCTCCGCCTGTATTATACATAGTATTATTTATAAACGTAAAATAAGAATTTGCTGTTCCCTGTATATTTATACCACCACCCAAATAACCATCTAAAGTCAAGAGCCCATTGGCAAAAACGTTGTTACTAATAGTCCAATTAGTCTGGAGTGGCGTTGCCGCTTGATTCTCTACCATTATCTCATGGGCATCCCAGCACATATTTCTATCAAAAAGCAAATTTTCCAGATAACCGCCATGATAAGACCAAGTTTGAAGCCAATCTACGTGGGCAGTTGACAAACCATCTGGTGCCGTAACTTCACTTAGAATAGTTCCATGGAAAAAGTTATTAGTAACTGCGAGGTTTATTCCCCAAACCCTCATATAGTCACAGTCCCAATATTTTTCAAAGGTATAGGCATAAAGTCTATTTATCTCATTTCCAGTAACTGTCCAATTGTCACCCCAAACGATTATTCCATACTGACTATGGTAAATAAGGTTATTGGCAATATATACGTAAGAAGTTCTATTGGCCCAAATTAAACCTTCGGCCCCGATTGCAAAAGTACCCCTCCAATTGTAAATGTAGTTATTAATAATTTTAGCGTAAGACCCCTTAATAGATATTCCGTTATAACATTGGGAAGAAACATTATCGCAAGTATTTGTCGGATCAGTTATATTAAAGCCTTCTACCCAAATGTACTGGCCGACAATTCTAAACCCATAAACAGTAGCAGTTCGAGCAGGAACCGATCTGAAAGTAATAACGTTCTCTGAGCTGCCATTCGCCGTGATCGTCACTCTCTCGTTATATGAGCCCGCCGCAACGATTACTGTATCACCTGCTGCTACAGTATCCGCAGCATACTGAATTGTTAGCCAAGGGGCAACTTGCGTACCGGGATTGGAATTACTACCGGTAGTAGCAACATAATAAGTCGTCGCTGCCCAAGAAATTTTTGGCAGAAGCAAAAACGTCAAGATTATTCCAAGGAAAATTATTATTTTCAATTTTGAATTGTCACTTTCCATGTTTAACACACAGGATGCGAAATTCAATTACTTAAATAAGTTAGCTCCCTTCACGCGTTCGTCTTACTTCTTATTATATAAAAACTGGTATTTTGAAAAGAAGAGGGTGGGGATAATTCTATTTGTAATATAAACTCTGTAAAGTTTCAAAATCAATTCTTAAACACAATCAACTTATATCCCAAGAAGTTTATTTTATTTTCAAGCGAGTGAGTGAAATGATCCCGCCTCGGCGGGATCATTTCCGATCCGCCAGCTGGCGGAAGAAAACACAGGGTTATTTTGAAGACCCCATCCCGCTCAGCGGAGCGAGCAAAAGGTACGGGATTTATTTTTCTTTTCCAGATTAAGATTAGGCCGTCGGGTTCTATATTGAGTTTCTAAGATAAATTATACAATAAATGGGGTGATTAAAAATAAAGTTATACACAGAAATGTTTTTAAAAAGTTAGCTCTTAAAAACAATCAGCTTATACCCCAAGAAATTCCAAACCAATCCGACCAGCGTGCCACAGAGAGCTCCGACGTTGGCCCAAAGTTTGGCAGTAATGCCAAATTGCGGTCCCCACCAATTCACGATCAGGCTCGCCACGCCCACATTCATGACAAAACCAATCAAGCTGACGACAAAAAACTGCAAAATTTCCTTGCTGGCACTTTTTTGTTCCCCCGGCTGGGAAACTGAAGAAACCGGTTTGTTGAAAGTCCAGTATTTATTCCAAAAATAGCTGTTGATTGAAGCGATAACAAACCCCGCACCCTTAAAAACCGAATAAAATGGGCCGCTGGCAATGGCGGTCAAAAAAATCAGCAGATTGAGCACGCCCCAATCAACAAAAGTATTGAGGGTGCCCACTAAAATAAACTTGGCCACCTGATAAATAACCTTGATTAATTTGGCGAGCCAGCCGGCGACCAGCAGGCCCAAAGCCGAAAGAATAGGCAGGACGACCAAAAGAGCCAGGACGTAGTTAAGAGGGGCCTGAGGCGCTAAGTTTTTAAAAATCGGGATAATGAGCAAGGCGCACAAAAAACCGATAATTGCCGCCATCATCAAATCTTTTTTAGGAGAAAACTCCGGTGCCGGCGATGGCTCACCGGCTGACGATGGAAAATTTTGTTCTGACATAAAATTAATTGTTAATTGTTGGTTGTTGGTTGTTATTCAAAACCATTTTCCAAATCATTCCCGCCAAATTGCGCGGCGCGCCTTCCAACGGAAAATGATGCATATCAATAAAAGGCAGAGAGTTCAATTCTATAATAGCACATTTTTGCTCTTTCCAGGAGATGCCGATGTCCTCAGCCAAAAAATCAACCCCCAAAATCCGGGCGTCAAAAATTTCAGCGATTTTCTCAAAGAGCGCCTGATTGTCCGAATGAATGTATCCACTCACCTCAATTAAATCGGCTCCCAAATCCAAAATAACTTTTTCCTGCAAAAAAACTCGCTGATTGGCCGCCGGCACCGAATCCAAACTTAAATTTACACTGTTCAAGAGTTGGCGCGTGGTTTCATCAATCACAATTTTTAAATAGGTGGCGTTTTTTTGTTTGGGCTCGCCGCGCCAGGGATGACTGTTTTTGGCCTCTATCAGCTGGGTGATGGTGCGGTGGCCGTCACCCACAATATTGGCTGGCAGACGCTTCACCACCCCGCCCAATTTAAAATTAACCAAGGTGGCGCGATAAACCTCCGCCCCGGCCAAATATTTTTCTACGATAAAAGCGGGGCAGATTTTTTTGACCGCGCCGATGGCCCGCTTTAACGCCGCTTCATTTTTAATATTCAAAAAAACGTGCCGGCTGACCGACCCCCAACGGGGTTTCGCCACCAGGGGCCAACCCAGTTGCCGGGCGTATTTTAATCCTCGAGCGCGGCTCCAAAAACTTTTTCCTTCAACGAAAGACAGCTCATTTTGGCGCAAAATTTTTTTTATCTCGGCTTTATCGTCAACAAAAAGATTGGCGGCTTTGCTCGCTCGCCGCCCCAGCGGCAACCCTTCAAAAAAAATTTTGCGCCCGCCAATTTCGGCAAAAAATTGATTATTATAGCGGCCAAGAAATAAAACCGCGCCGGTTTTAAGGCCGCGTTTTTGGGCTTCATCTAATAAAACCAGGGTACGATTATAGACATTAGACCGCTCAATTTCCGTCTTAAAAGAAATTATTTTTATTTTCTGGAGCAACCAGATAATAGAAGAGAAGGAAATTCCCCTTTTCAAAAAAAATCGCTTTCCCCCCGCGGCCGAATAAAAAAGTTTTTTTTCTAATTGTCTCGTTATATGGCTTAACAAATCATTCAACCAGCTGGCCAAATGATTAACCGGCAACGGACCACAATGAGGGCAGGGCTTATTTATGGACATAAAAATTTTTCACGCGCCGGCAAAACATCAAACTTTCTGATACCGCTGATTAATCTCCCGTTCCACCAGCTCCCGGTCGCGGCCGAATTTCAGACGCGACAATTCCTTTAACATTTCAATTGTTTCCCGATTTTCTTTGGGCGCCGGATAAGTGAGTAGATTAAAGGGCTTGGAAGTCAGATTGTTAATCAAAAGTTTGGCGTAGGCATTCCAGTTGTCCAAATTAATCAAATCATTTTGGTCAAAGACCGGCGTAAATTGTTTGACCAAAAATTCCGCGTCTTCCGCCCCGACCCGAAAAGCCAGCATTGAACCCACGTTGCCAAAAACCGCGTCGCGAATTTTCTCAATCAACTGCTTAATGTACTGGTGGGCAATAATTAAGCAAAGCCGGTATTTGCGCGCTTCCGACAAGATGGTGGAAATGCTCTCGGTGGTAAAATTCTGAAACTCGTCAATATAAAGATAAAAATCTGGCCGCAACTCTTCGGCCGTATCAATGCGGGCAAAAGAAGCCATCATTAATTTGCCGACGATTATCATGCCCAAAAGATGAGAGTTGATGTCGCCCAGCCGTCCTTTGCTTAAATTAACCAGCAGAATTTTTTTGCCGTCCAAAATTTGGCGGAAATTGATTGAGGATTTGCTCTGACCGATAATCGGCCGCGTAAAATCATTGGCGATAAAAGTGTTAAATTTGGAAGTAATATAGGGCACTAAATTTACCAAGGCCGCCTCCCCGCCCGCTTTTTCCGCTTCTTTTTCCCAAAAATCTTTGACCACGATGTTCTGACACTTGGCCAGTAACTTTTTCCGATAAACCGCGTCAGCCATGACGCGAGGCACGTCCATCAACGTCGCCCCTTCGTTTGGGTCGTCCATTAAAAGCAAAAGGGCATTGCGGGTGTATTGTTCAAAAATCGGGCCGCCCGTGGTTTTTAAATCATATAATTTATCAAAAATACTGATGAGCTCGTTTACAATGAAGGTTTTCTGTTCGGGGTATTTGGGGTCATATTCCAGCATATTCAGTCCCATCGGCCGCTCCATATCCGCTGGATTAAAATAAATCACGTCCTCCGCCCGCTCCTTGGGCACGCAACCCAGCGCGTATTCGGCGAATTCGCCGTGAGGGTCAACTAGGCCCACCCCTTCGCCATTTTGAATATCCTGGGGTATCATGCCTTTCATTAAAGTGGTTTTGCCGGTGCCGGTCTGACCGATAAGATAAAGGTGCCGCCGCCGGTCGTCTCGCTGCAGACGCACCATTGTTTCCACTCCGCGGAAAACATTTCTGCCCAAAATCAGGCCTTCGCTGGGCATATTGATCGGCGGCGCGGCCTGTTTGGCTTTTATGAATTTAACTTTGGGCGTTTCCACTTCCGTGGTCGGAAAGTGATAGATTGAAGCCAATTCCTCGGTGCTTAAAATAATTTTATGAGCCGGCTCAAAAATCCGGAAGGAAAAATTATAAAATAGTTTTTTTAATCCCCGACCTTCGCTGATGTGGGAAGGTTTTAAAATATTTAAATTGGTGGAATTAAACTGGGCAAAGGTGCTCTCCAGCTCCAGCAGCCGCTGTTGGGCCTGCTCCGGCGCGGCGGCTGAAGCCGCTAAATTGATATTCGCCTCGTAAGTTACTTTGCTGGCCTTGCCTTCCAATGCCTTGATTATTTCGGTATTGAGGGGCGTCACCGATTGGGGGCCGCCCGCTTGCTGTGCCTGATTGGTTGAAGGCGTTGACTCGGCCTTGCTTAAAATATCGGTCAAACGAACAAACCAATTTCTGTCCACTTGCAAAGTCGCCAAATTATAATGTTTGCCTCTTTGCATTTCCCGCGCGATTTTTAACGACATTTTACGCCAGCGCTTTTCTTTGGACGGCCGAATCAATATCTGAATGGCCGCGCCCTCGCCTTCAATTTGTAGTTTACTTAAAGCGTTGACAATTTCGTTCAGCGGGTCGGTCTCTAAACTCTGATAAGTTTTCAAAGGCAAAGAAGGGCCGCGGCTGGCAAAAAGATAAGAACCGAAACTCGCACCCTGAGGATTAAAAATATTGTAGTCCTCAATTTGGCGCACGTCAGCCAGCGGGAAGAAACCGTGAATTTGTTTTTCAAAAACGCCGCGCACCCTTCTGGGACAAGCGGCGTAAAAACAAATTTCCTCGCCCACGTGCTCAACCGCCAGTTCAAAAGCGAAAACCGGCTGACCGTACAAAAAGGCCTTCAGCCCACTTTCCGTTAAATTGCTTAAGCTCGCATAAAACTGCTCCATCACCGCCACTAATTCCTTAAAGGGCTTTTTTCCTTTTTCCTCCGCCGATATTTTGGGCAGGGAAACCAAAAACAAAGTCATATTCATAGCCCTGACCACTTTCCCCTTGCCCCGAATCAATTTGATCACCAAATAAACGCCCAAAAAAACCACGATGGCCGCTAATACCATCGTTAAGGGAAAGAGTATTAGATTGAGATCAAAAGACACCAATAAACAATTTCCAATTTCCAATTTCCAATTTCCAATGATGTCCCGCTTCGCGGGACTGGATTGGGTATTGGATATTGGTTATTGGGTATTTTATTTTAGATTTCTTCCAGTTTTCCGCTTTCCACCAGCTTCTGATGAAATTCGTCTATCAAAGTGTCGTGGAATTCGTCCATTAAATAGGGACTGTCCAGATGGCGCGCCACTTCGGTGGCATAACTCACTCCTTTCAAAAAAGCCAAATCAACCAGAGCTTTCAGCTGCTGATTTTTTTCAATCCCTTTAAGTTTTTGGGCTTCTTGTTTGGCAGCCGCCTCTGGCGGGGCAGAGACAACCGCTGGTGTGACGGCGGGGGCAGAAGTTGGACTGATCGCCAGCTTCTCTTTAGCCAAAACCTGTTCCAGCGGCTTTTCCGCCTTCGCCCCGCTGGGCAGGGCTTCCGCCGACGCCAAGGCTTTGGCGGACAAGTCGACGGATAAATCTTTTTCCTGCAGCGCCGCTTTTTTAGTGGCCAACTGGCGCTCCAATTCCAAAACTTCTTGCTCTAAAGAACCGGCAGCAGCTGGCGGAGCCGGTGACAATTTCGGCTTTTCTTCGGTTGATTCGCGGTAGGGGTCTGGCATAAAAAATTAAAAAGTAAAATATAAAAAATGGTAGCGCGAAATTTTTTGCTCCGCCGCCGGCGCAAAAAATTTCGCGCCCAATACAATAATTAAACTGACAAACTGACGACTGCTTGCATCCGCTTAATCGCTTCTTCTTTAAATTTAGCGACTTCCTCCTTTACCAGCTCGTCGAAATTGGAGATTTTTGATTGCAAAAAAGCCAAGGTTTTCTCGTCGTTTCCCTCGGCTAAAACTTTATCAAACTCGTCTTTGTCTTTTTCGCCCAATTCACTCAAAATCCGCAGCAAAACATTTTGCTGAATCAGTCCGCCGATTTTCAAAATCAGCTCTTCTTTTTTATCGTCGGGCAAATCCTCAAGCCCCAATTCGGTGATTAAATTTTTTTGCAAAAAATCTTGTGGTGGCATAAAATTTATTTTTTATGTTTAGTTTATTAATTCAAATTATTTAGCACCAAATTTATCCCAAATCTGCCGCACCCATTTCATCTCGCCGACGTTGCGCCAAAGAAAGACCTTATAGGGTAATTCAACGGACGCGCCAGATTCTGTTTCAACCACCTTGCCCATCGCCTCATTCAATTTAACCATATAAGACTCTTTCAGCTGGACAGGTAAACCTTTGAAATTCTCAAATGAATGACCGAGATATTTATAAAATAAATTGTCAACCAACTCTTTTTGCTTGGGCAGCCAATCAGCGAAATTTCCCTTTTCCAAAATTAAATTTAGATTAGCCACTTCCATCACTTTGGGCGGCAAAAGCTCTTTGACGGTCAACGGTTCCGCTTCACCCCTCTCCAACAAATCCAATTTTTTATCCGCCAGCTCGCTAAACTTTTTAATATCTGCCAGTTGAGCGACTCGGGCATTGTATTCCTCCAGTGTCAAATTAGGATTGGTTAATTCGGTCTGAATTTTGTCTATTTGTTCCTGAGCGGACTCCAAAGACCCCTTAATATTGGCTAACTGCTCCTCGGGAGTAATTTTTATTCCTTCCATCCGTTGCTGTATTTCATAAAATTCCGGCGTGCCCGGCGGTGTCTCTTTCAATGTTAACAATTCCGGAGGTTTAATTCCGGCTTCGGCCGGCGCTTCAACCTTAATTTCGGTGAGAGTGGCACCCGGTTTAACTTCAATATGCTCCAATCTTGCATCACCGTCCGGCCCGAAAGCGGCAATATCGCCTTCGGCGTCTACCCTAACCACATCGCCCTCATAAACCAAATTGGGAACTTTTTCGTGCAATATTTCATTGAAAACATTTTTGGGCACCTGTTGCAGCCATTTATCAAACTCCGCTGGGTCTGCCGACGGCGCGCCCATTTTTTCTATTAAATCGCCGTACTCTTCGGTGTGTTCGGTGATATATTGCCCAACAATATGCCGGGTGCTGGCTATCTCCGCCCATTTTTTCAAATCAACACCCATTTCGGATTTGTAGCCGAGTTTTGCGGCGTTTTCCATATATATTCGCTTGGCTAACAAAAGCGGCGATTCGCCTTTATGAACTGTCAATTCATGAAATGGGGTTGCCGCTGGTTGCTCCACTCCTCCGAGCATTTCTCCCGGCTGCCCGCCCCCTGCCGGTTTTTCTCCTGGTTGAAGTACACCCAGTTTCTTTTCCGGCACCAAACCCGGACCCTTGGGTTTGACCCCCAGCCCCTCAAGGTAGCCGTGGGCCGTCAAATAATTTTCCAAAAATCCCAGACCAGCCGAGGTGCCGCCAGCCACCAATAGCGTCGCGATTGTTTTTTTAACGTGCTGGTTGTGCTCTTTGGCGCGCTGAACTTCCAATTTTTTAAAAACTTCTGGCGATTGTTCTGAATAAATTTTCATTATTTCCTCAAAGCCTTTGGCTGTCTCAATTTTTTCTCCGATTTCGGATTTTATTTCTTTTTCTGTTTTAATTTTTCCTTCGGCTATCCGCCTACCCAAAACCTGGTCGGTCAGAGCACCCGCTAAACCGCCAACAGCCGAACGGACAATCCGCGTACCAAAATAACCGGCAATCGCGGCACTGCTAATCGTTCCCATGGAAAAAGCCACGCCGGTGGCCACACCGCCCGTAATTGCCCAACGTTCCCATTTGGGCAACTGACTGAATTTATACAAACAATCGTGATACCATTTTTTCTGCGCCGGCGATAAATTTTCTTGTTTGGCCTCGTTTACTCTTTGAGATTCTTTAATTAAGGTCTCTTCGTACAATTCGGTTTTGGTATATTCTTTCAACTTTTTATCTTTTTCCGCGTCTTTAGCTAATTCGGCTTCCTTTTTTAAATATAAAGATTTTTGATAGTCGTTCAGGACTTTATCATAATTTCCCTTAATCGGTTCAAATTCTTTTTTAAATTGCTCGTATTCGTTTTCTATTTCCGCCTTGCGCTGTTGACCTATTTCTGAGCCGCCGCGAATATTCTCCAAATTTTTAACTTTTTGCTCAACCTCTTTCAATTTTTTTTCTCCCTTAAGATAATCCAAACGCGGCTCTTCCAAATCTTTCAAAAAATCTTCCGATGTTTTTTCTTTTTCTTTTTCTGGTTTTTCAGGCGCAACTCCCTCAACTCTTTCTGTTGCTTTCTTCTCCTCTTCTGCCATAGACGCGACTTCATTAATATTTTCTATCACTGTCTCTGTTTTTTTCGGACTAACCGAAGAATCAGGAACAGAAAGAATTTCATCAATTTGCTGACCGACTTGTTTTTGTAAACGATTGACTTCTTGAAAATCGCTCAATAGATTATCTGTAACCTCTCCACTTGCATTCCTTTCAGATAATTTTAAACTTTTATGCTTTTCTTCAGTCTTCTTTACAAGTTCTTCTATTCTATCTTTTTCTTCTTCAAGGCGGGCTAAGTAAATTTTCTCGTGGTTTTTCGCATAAAGATAATTCTCTTCTTGTCTCGCTGCATCTATTTTCTCCCCAAGTATTTTTTCCGCTTCCTCCGGCGACACCACCTGCTTTCCAGTCGCCTGTTCATCTGCCTTATCTGCCGATGCCCCCACGCCCAAATCCACTCCGCTATCCTTGGGTTCTAACTCTGGTGGCGACGACGCGGCTGTTTCTTTCGTCTCTGGCTTCGCTCCTTCTCCCAGCTCCCGCTCTATCTCTTTGCCTAATTTAGCGCCTAACTCCTCCGATAATTTTAAGGGATCTTTTTTTTCAAACATGATTATTTAACTTATAGCGAATAAAATATATAGATACCTCAAACAATAAACACTGTGCTCGCTTAATGTCATCCCGCACTTGATGCGGGATCCAGAAGTTATCTTAATTTGCCTGGATTCCTGCTTTCGTAGGAATGACAAACTGGGTTTACTCGCTACCAGTTCATTCGCTTATCTTTTTAACTAAAAATTCAACCAAATCGGCTATCTTATCATCTCCGACTAAATTCAATTTCTTTAATTGTTTATTTAAAAAAACCTTTGTTTGAATTTCCAATGTTATAAGTATATTTTTTTCATCATATCCTTTCCAGGAAGCGTTTTCCTTTAATGTATTATAAAACTCTTTCCCGAACTTCTCAAGGATTTCTAATTTTTTTGGCTCAAATAGCTGTTTTGTTTCCATCTCTTTTTGCTCCTTTTTTATAAACTCCCTTAACTTTAAAGTTGGCTCAAATTTACCGTCGGTCAATTTGGATAAAATTTCTTCCAGTTTCAGATTCAGAGACGACTCGTCCAAGAATGGCTTAAACCACATCCGGCCATGCCGGCCGATGCCTTGGCTGAAACTTTCCTTCAGTGACTTAATGGTATTGATTAAAAAAGAATTGGTTTCTGGAGTCCATCGAACATAAGCGCCGCAGCCGAAAGCCCGCGCCGCTTCAACGCCACCCGGCACTTGCTGGCCGATATCCACCGCGATTTTGCCGTATTTGGCAGAATCAACAAAAAATCCTTCCTGTTGCATTCTCTCCAATTCCTGCTTTGATTTTTCCACCGCTTTTTTTAATCTTTCCGCGTAATTGATTTCCTTTCCCTTTTCTGCTTCTCCATTTTTGACTTCCGCCTTTTTAACCCCGGCCGGCTCCTCGCTAACTTTTTCGCGCTTGGTATAAATCAACCGCAATTGCCGCAATTCTTCATCGCTCAAAATCCTATTATAATCTTTTTCCGATTTTATAAACCTGGCCAGAAGATGCGGCTGCAAATAATTTCGCAAGCCAATCAAAGTCTGCCAGGAATTTTCAAAATAATGTTTGAAATAATCGTCGTATTTGGAATCATCAAGATAATTTTTATTGTCTATGAAAGTCACGAAATCAACTAACCTGTCATATTTTTCACTTCGCCTCAACGCGCCGGCTTTTACCAAAAATTCATAATGCACTCTGGCGGCGCTCAAATCTTTTCTGGCATCTTCCATCTTTTTGGTGTGATGGTCGCCAATCGCGGTGGCACCTTCCTCTTCCGTCCCCTTCCCGGGCAATAAAACCATCCCGACTTCGCCGCCAGTGTCAATATTCATGGCCCCTGCCAAATATTCGCTCTTTTTTAAGTATTTTGGCTTAGTCGCGTTCTTAAAACCCGCCTCTTTGTAAAGAAAAAGGGCTGCCGCGGAATCTAAATCCGGAAATTCCATGATTTTGAGCCCGTCCTTGGTCGCTTGTTCCTGACCATGAATTGCAAAAACCCATTTTTCTCTCGCCGCTTTCAATAATTTTTTGTTCGCTTCGGCCAGATTGGCCGCCTCTAAATCAGAATATTTCAAATCCGGCCGGTTCAGTGTTATCTGAAAAAATTGGCGGCGGGCTTCATCTTCTTCTGCTTCGGTCTTAGAAATCTCTCGCGGTTTCTCCGCTGATTCTGGGCCTTCTCTTTCTAAAATAATTTCCTTTTCCTCGCGAGTCAATTGGCTTAGCGCCCCTAATTCAGCGGCGCGCGGTTCTCTCAAGGGCGGCAATTTAGATTCCAAGTCCGGCGTGACCCCCTCCGGCATCTCCCCTTGAGGAATTTTTGACTCAACTTCTGCCGCCGGAGTAATTCTGAACGGTTCTCGTTTCGGCGTCTCTTCGGTTTTTCTTCTCGCCACTGCCTCCGCCGGGATTATTCTCTTAAATTTTTTCTCTTTCGGTTCTTCCGCAATTTTGGCTTTGATTTCAGTTGAAACTGGGCTGACAGGTTTGGTCAACTCTTTTATTTCTTTAAGCGATTTAAATTTTCCAGGATTGCCGGGATTTGATTTTTTCTCCTCAACACCCGCTATTTCTTTTGACCCTGGATTTGTTCCATATTTTTCAGCATATCGCGCCGCTGCCGCCTCACGGGTAGATGGCAATCTTCCCTTCGCCAATTTTCTTTTTACTCCTTCTGCCATTGACGGAACTTCAAGACCGCTGGCTTTCAGCATTTCTCTGGTTTGGGCTTCGGTCCTACTTTCAAAGGTTGAGGACTCCCATTTGCCCTTTTTTAACTCTTCGCCTGATTTTTCTGTTTTTTCAGCCATAAAAATGTCTTGATTTAATTATACTTCAAAAATTGAATAAGTAAAACTGCTAAAAACGATATTATCCACACTCCCTTTAACTACTGAAATTTTACCATCACTCCTTGACAAATTGTCAATGGTATGATAATATTAACTATTCTTTAAAAACCAAAAAAGAACGGGCAAAAAAGCCCGAAAAATAGGCAGTAAAAAAACAAGAAAAGGAGGTAAGGGAAGATGAAAAAGCTGTTTTCGGTAATCACCGTCGTGGCGATTGTTGTGACCCTGGGGCTTCTTTCTGGGTGTGGCGGCTTCGCCACCAAGAAGGACATTGATTCCCTACGCGCCGATATCAAGTCCGGCCGGGATGAGGTGAAAGGCCAAATGGCCGCCTTCGATGGCCGCCTGAAGGCTACAGAAGAAAAAGCCGCGGCTGCAACTGCCAAGGCTGCCGACGCACAGAAGATCGCCGAGGCAAAAGTGGAGCAGGCGACAAAGGAAATTATGAATCCTACTGCACCCGAACCCGCTCCCGCTGACGTAAAAGTCTACGCCGCCCAGGCCGATGTAGATGGTCTTAAAAAAACGGTGAAAAATTTACAAGAACGGATTGGTAGCCTGAAGACGAGAGTTACCGAGGTTTCAAGAACGCAGGGGGCCGTCTTGGAACTCACCGGCAATTCCAGCGGGAAATATTTCTTTATTCACTTCGCCAAGGGTTCTTCTGAAATCAAAGGAAGGACCGCCCAAGATGTCAAAGCCCTCAAGGCCCGGATGAAGAAGGAGAAACTGCTGGCGGCCGATTTCGTCGGCTTCGCCGATAAGGAACCCTTCAAGGGGGTTAAGGACCCCTTCAAGGGGGTTAAGGACCCCGCGGAGAACGACGCCAAAAATAAAGAACTCGCTGAAAAGAGAGCCAATGCTGTGAAAGACGACCTTGAGGAAGACCCGGATACCGAAATTGTGGTAAAAGACAAGGCTGAGGTCTACTATCGAGGCAGCACGGACCAATTTGGTCCCGATAACAATTCAAATCGGGTCGTGATGGTCCTCCTTGAAAAAAATATTCCTTAACTATTTCCCGACCATTTCTACCACCCCAAGCCACCCCTCCCGCCAAATAATAACCTGCCTATCCCTTCCTCACTTCGGCATCCAGCCGAGGTGGGGAATTTTTTATTTTCCAAAACTCATTTTCCGAAATTCTTTATCTTTACACACTTTTCCGCGATAGCGGAATTTTGTGCAAAAACTATTTTCCGAGATTTTTTAGTCCCTGCACACTTCTGCGCTATCGCGCAGAAGTGTGCAGGGAAAAAACATTTTACTACGATTGCTTTTTCATTAATCATTTTTATTCGCTGTGGATTACTATAACCGCGAAAAAGTAGTACAATAAAAATATGCCAACCAACCGCAAAATATTAATTTTGCTCCTGCTGATTTTAGCCATCGCGATTTTTTTCCGTTTCTGGAATTTGGCGCAAATTCCGCCCGGACTTTATCCGGACGTGGCCATCAACGGCAACGACGCGCTCCACGCCCTCCAAACCGGCCAATTCAAAGTCTTTTATCCGGAAAACAATGGCCGTGAAGGATTATTCATCAATTTGATTGCTTTAAGTTTCTGGCTTTTTGGCGCCAGCATCCTGGCCATTAAAGTGGTACCGGCAGTCATTGGAGTGTTAACGGTCTTGGGTTTATATCTACTAATCAGAGAATTATTCGGTTATCTGAAAAATTCCAAAACACAAGCACCAAATTCCAAACAAATCTCAAATTCCAATGACCAAAATTCCAAACAGTTTGGAATTTTGAATTTGAAAAATTGTAATTTATTTGGAATTTGGAATTTGGAATTTGGAATTTCGTGTAGTGAAATTATCGCCTTATTGTCTTCCTTTTTCCTCGCCATTTCGTTTTGGCACGTCAATTTCTCCCGCCTGGGCTTTCGGGCAATCATGGTACCTTTCTGCCTGGTTTGGAGTTTTTATTTTTTGTTCCGCGGATTAAACGCGGAGCAAAAAAACGGATTGAATAAAAAAATCGGCAATTGGATTCTGGCCGGCATTTTTTTCGGTTTGGGTTTTTACACCTATATCGCCTTCCGCATCGCCCCGCTGATTTTGCTGCCCATTTTATTTTTTGAAATTTTGAACTACTGGCCGCGCCTTAAATCGCTTATCGCAAATCGCAAATCGCTTAGCGACCTGCTGAAAAAAATCTATATTGTCGACCACTGGTGGCGCTGGGACGTTTTTTTTGCCGTCATAATTTTAGTGGCCTTACCGCTGGCAATTTACTTCGTCCAGCACCCACAAGATTTTATGGGCCGCACCGGCCAGGTTTCGGTCTTGGCCACGGCCAACCCGCTGAAAACTCTGGCTGTCAACACCGTCAAAACTTTGGGGATATTTAACATTGCGGGCGATTGCAACTGGCGGCATAATGACGTTTACCCCGGAGGAAACTTGCTTTCCTTCGGGGCTTGCCAGCCAGAACTGCTTTGGCCGGTCGGTCTCTTGTTTTTGGTCGGATTTTTCTTTGCGCTGATTGAGGCCTTCAGGCCCGCCAACTGGCGGCAAAAACAATGGCCGGCTCTTGCCGCCTGCTGGACATTGCTGTTTTGGTTTGGGGCAATGCTGCTGCCGGAAGTTCTCACCAACGAGGGCGTACCGCACGCCTTGCGTTCCATCGGCGTTATTCCCGCGGTTTTCATTTTTGCCGGACTGGGCGCGTTTTTAGTTTTTAAAATTGTCAAAAAATGGTTTCGAAAAACCGGCGCCAAACTTGATCTCCTTTATCTTTTGATTTTTTTCTTGCTGGCGGCGCTGGCTTGGCGCGAATTCAATAAATATTTTCTGGACTGGGGCCAAAGGCCGGAAGTCAAAGATGAATTCACCCAGCGCTACGTTGATGAAGCCAATTATTTAAATTCTCTGCCTGCCAGTATTCACAAATACGTTCTGGTTAATGAGAGGGGCGTACCTGTTCCCTACCCCAACGGCATCCCGATGCCGGCCCAAACCATCATTTTTCTGACACAGGGCAAATCTGAAATAAAATATCTGGTGCCTGCTTCTGGTTCCTCTTTTTCACCAAAAACGCCAGCGGTTATTTTGCCGATGAGATACGAACAAGAAATTTTTGACGAGCTAAAAATAATCTATCCGAACGGCCGGGCTGAAAAAATCAACGATTTTGCGGTTTTTAAAATAAATCCCGCACCTTTTACTCGCCCCGCCGAGCGGGGCGAGTAGCGGAGTTTTAGATTCAGCCGCTGCTCGCCCCGTTAGATAGTAAACATCTAACGGGGCGAGCCTAAGATACTAACCCAACCAAAGCTGTGGGGTCTTCAAAAAAGGTGCG
>Ga0315291_10004961_pt1 | contig 16788 bp, 12 predicted proteins | sample YL17G12_20_MG_FD_203070 | JGI IMG/M metagenome (GOLD analysis project Ga0315291, IMG submission 203070) | Sediment microbial communities from Yellowstone Lake, YNP, Wyoming, USA - YL17G12_20 | ecosystem: Environmental > Aquatic > Freshwater > Lake > Sediment | place: USA: Wyoming | collected...
GACCAGGGCCGAGGCCTTTTCCCGGCCGACGACGGCCGCGGCCCTTTCCGCGGCCGCGGCCAGGCGGGGCGGCTTGGAATGGGTGTTGTGCCCGTCACTCGATATGAAATGGACCAGGTTCAGCTCGAGGAACCGCAACACGGCCCCTTCGCTATCCGGACCGTAACGCCCGAGAAGGCTGCCTCCGTTGGCCTGGGCGAGGGCGCCCATCTCCACCAGGTCGAAAAGCAGCTTTGGAAACCGGGCGAAGGCCGTGTTCCGTTCGGGATGGGCGATGATGGGCGTCACGCGTTCGCTCATGAGCTCGAAGAATAAATCCTTGACGCCCTGGAAAACGTGGTCATGCGGAAATTCCACGAATATGTAGGAACCTCCGGCCAGCACCAGCCGTTCCCGGTGCCTGCGGACCGCGGCGACGAGGTCATGGGTGATGTGGACTTCCGCTCCGGACAGGACCTTCAAGGGAATGTTCCGGGCAGTCAAAGCTCCCTCAAGCAACGCTCTCTTCTCTTCGAAGACACCCAGGTCGTCGTAGGCAAAGCTCCCGTTGAAGAGGTGGGGTGTGGCGACGATGGTCTCGATCCCGTCCTCATGGGCGATACGCGCCATCTCGACCGCCTGGTCGAGGTCCCGGGCGCCGTCGTCGAGGCCCGGCAGGATATGGCAGTGGAGGTCGATCATTTCTGCGTCGGCTGTTTCTTCCCGGCCTTGCCGCTGATCTGGAACTCTTCCTTGTTCCAGTCCTTTTTCTTGTCGTCTATGGACGAGGCATATTCATACTGGTAATAATGGTAGTAAGGGGCGGCCGCGCCCTGATGGCCGATCCTCACCTCATTGAAAATGACGCCGATGATCTCGGACTTGGTCTTCCGGATCTCGGCCACGGCCTTGGCCAGCGGTTTTCGGGTGGTCTTGCCGGCCCGGATGACGATCACGGTGCTGTCCGAAAGCGAACTGATGAGGACAGGGTCGATGACGGCTAGGACGGGCGGGGTGTCGAGAAGGATGACGTCGAACCTTTCCTTGACCAGGGCCATAAGATCCTTCATCCTCCTGGAGTTCAGGAGCTCGGCCGGATTGGGCGGGTGCGGACCGCTGGGGAGGATCCAGATATTCTCGACACTCGTCTTCTGGATGGCGTCCTCAAAAGTCACCTTCCCGGTGAGAAATCCGCTCAATCCGATCATGTTCCTGACCTTGAAGACCTTGTGCAGCCTGGGCTTGCGCATGTCGCAGTCGATAAGGAGGACCTTGCCTTCGAGCTGGGCGAAAGAGATGGCTATGTTCGAGACCGTGGCCGTCTTCCCTTCCTGGGGCAGGGTGCTCGTGAAGCAGATCGTTTTGGGCTGTCTGTCGGCGTTGGAGAACAGGATCGAGGTGCGGACCGTCCGGTAATCCTCGGAGATGGAGAACTTCGGGAAGAGGTGGTTGACGAGTTCGATCTCACTGACCTCCGGCATGGTCTCTTCCTTGGACGCGTTCTCCGTGCCGTAGGAATAGGATCCGTACTGGTCAGAATATTTCTTCATCCCGTCCGGGGACAGAAACGGGATGATCCCCAGCGAGGGGAGCCCCGTGATTTTTTCGGCATCCTCGGGCCCCTTTACGGAATTGTCCATGTATTCAACGAGGAAGACCAGGCCCAGTCCCCCGAAGAGGCCGACGAGCAAAGCCATCAGGAGGTTCCTCTTAGTGTTGGGCGTGAACGGACCGCCGGGGACCAGCGCCCTGTCGATGATCTTGATGTTGCTCGTCCTCAGGCCGCCCAGCCTGGCGGAAACCAGGGTCTCGTTCTGCTTGGCCACCAGGGAGTTCAAGAGATTCCGCATGTTCTCGACCTCGATCCTCAGGCTGTTATAGAGGATGGCGTTGCTGTCCATCTTGGACACCTCGGTCCGCTGGGATTCGAGCATGTTCTGCAGGGAGGCCTCTTTTTTCTGGGAGGCCCGAAAATCGGCTTCCGAAGCGTCGACGGCCTTCCGAATCTCGCTATCGAGCTCCGATTTCATGCTGTCCATCCGGGTCCTCAGTTTGATCATCTCAGGGTAATCCGGTTTGAAGACCTTGCTCCTCTCGTCGAATTCGTTCTTGGTCTGGGTGTAAGAGGTCTTGAGGCTCTGGATCAAGGGATTGCTGATGAACTGGGGTAGAGCGTCCGCTTTGAGGCCCTTCAGCTCCCGGAAGAGGGACTCCTTCTTGATCCGGTCGACCTGCGCCTCGGTCAGGGCCGAGCTCACGTCGGCGAACTTGTTGACCACCGAACTCTCGTCCTTGCTCAGGAAAAGGAGCTTTTTTTCCTCGCCGTAGCGTTGGAGGTCTCGTTCCTTCGCCCCGAGATCGTCGCGGAGTTTGGCAATCTCCTCGGTCAGAAACTCCGAGGCCTGTTGGGTGGCCTCATAGCGGGACTCGATCGAAAAACTGATGAATTCCTCGACGAGAGTGTTCACGATGTCCGCGGCCAGCACCGGGTGGGAGGACGTGTAGCTGACGTCGACGAGCCTGGTTTCCTCGACCGGCGTAACGCTCAACCCGCCGAGCACCGTGAAGGCGTAGGCCGAATACGGGTTGGGTTGGTACTGGGCTTTTTCGCCGCGGTCCGCCGGCTTCCTCGGCGTGAAGAGCCAACGCAAGGTGACGAGGTTCTTGACCCCCTGGAAGAGGTTCGTCCGGGACCGGGCCGACGCCAGGAATTCGGGGCGGGCCGGGAAGTTCATCTTCTTAGCGACGCGCTCGGCCAGGGAACGGCTGGTCAGAAGCTTCAGTTGGGTGTTGAAGAAAGTCCCCAGGTAATCGGAGCGGTAATACCCGCCGTAGTTCATGATGTCCTGGATGTTGAGCATGCTCGAGTTCGGCTCCTCGATCATGATGGACGCCGTGGCCCGGTAGAAGGGGGTCGAGGTGAACGAGAAGATCGCCACGAACACCACGAGCACGGCGGCGAAGGTGACGAGGATCCACTTGCGCTTCAGGATGATGTGCCAATATTCCAGGACATCGATCTCTTTTCTTTCGATTTTGTTGTTCATGGAGGCTTTCCTTGGTTCATTTTAATCAGAAGAGGGACTCCGGGACATAGACCGTGTCGTTCTCGAGGAGCTGGACGTCCTTTATCTTGTTCTTGAGGATGCTCCTCACGTTGACCTTGATCTCCTTCTCCTTGCCGGCTTCGTCCTTCCTCTTGATGACGACGCCGCCCTTGGAAGCCCGGTCCGTGAAACCACCGGCCTGGGCGATGGCCTGGAGGAGGGTCGGGATGTTGGATTTCTTCACCTGGAGGGCGCCGGGGTTCTTGACCTGCCCGAAGACATAAACCACGACGAGCTTGTCCACGGGGATGTTGACGATGTCCCCGGCTTCCATGGGAACGTTGAGCTTGGCGTCGCCTTTCAGGAACAGGTCGTCGATGGAGATGTGCAGCGACGTGCTCGAGCCGTCCGGAAGCTGGCGGATGATGATGATCTCGTTCCCGGCGTCACGGGTCAGGCCGCCGGCCTCGGAAATGATCTGCATCAAGGTCTGGCGGCCGAGGAGCTGATAAGGGCCCGGCTTCTCCACCGCCCCGAGCACGGAGACCCGCTTGCTCTGATATTCCCGGATGAAGACCGTCACCTGGGGATTCTGGACATACTTCTCCCCAAGAAGCTGCCCCAGCTTCTTCTCTACTTCGGACTTCGTCAGTCCGTCCACAACGACTTCGCCCAAAAGGGGCAGCGTGACCTTCCCGTCTTCGGACACGCGGACCGTCCGGCTCAGCTCGTCGGCGCCGAAGACGCTGATCTCGAGGAGGTCCTTGGGCCCGACCCGATACTCCTGGGTGAACTTTTCCTGGGAGACCGCAACAAGCGGCGATAAAACAAACAGAAGTGCCATGACAACCCGACTAGCTAATCTGGCGTTCATTCGAGACTCCTTTGTCATCCGCGCACCGGATATCGGGGATCAGAAATCCTGCGTCAGGCTGATCCCGATGAAGTTCCTTTTTATATTGAACCCGGGAGCATTGGACGTCCGGTCAAATATATTATAGCTCAGCTGGATCCCGGTATTCCTTATGATCGCGATCGTGACGCCCACGGAATGCGTCCGGTGGACGTCCTTCCTTGAGATCTCCAAGAACGGCTGAACGGATCCCGAGATCCTGAACGGCTCGGGATACCTGAGTTCTCCATAGCGGAGATCATAGTCGATCCGCAACGGCCTGATCAAATACAGGGAAAGGCCGGCCTCCGCCCTGTTCTCAACGTAATAGAAGGTCTCACTAAGGTAAGAAAAATGATTGTCCCGCCCGAGGCCGAGACGAACGACAAAGCGCCCGAACCGGTAATCGAGGTTGGTGTCGGCGATCAGTCCGGAAAAATCTTTCCTTCCGGGGTCCTCCGGGACAAATCTCTTATAGCCCAAGGATAAGGTCCCTCTCGCCCTCCCGATGATCGGAAAGCGGAGGCCTCCGGACACCTGCGTGGAACGGGAGTCCCGCCACCGGGAAGACAGGTCCTCAAATCTGTAGGTCGTTGCGCCGAACTTGGCAAAGAAATAGCTTTCGGAAAAAAGCCGGTAATAGAACTCGATATTGCCGGTTTTTTCCTTCCGGTTAAGGGTCCTGGAAAAACGGGCTTCATAATCGGGGAGAACGATATCTTCATACAGGAACCTATCAGAGGTTCCGGAAAACCCGATGGACGTTCCCCGGGGCGTCTCATAAAAAAAGCCCGCCATCGTTCCTTTGACGGTATCGGTGACCAGCCTCGAGAATTCGCTGAACACCCTTCTCTGGTGTTTTTGAAAATGGTATTCTCCGGACAGGACGAAGCGGTTGAAAAGCCTCAGCCGGGCCCCCGGAACGAAGCTGTTCGTGAAGCTCCTCAAGCTGTCTTCTTTTACATAATACAGGTATTCGGGATTATCGGCGAACGACAGGATCAACGACCTCCCGGCCAGGAAATAGACCTTGATCTCGGGGGAAACGGTGCCCGTGTAATCCCCGACGGGTTTGTTCTCCGCCGTCCTATTATGGACGTTGTCGTCGAATCCGACGTTGCTCAGCCGGAAAATCGGAAGGACGCGGAACGGCCCAAATCTCATTTTGAATCGATCCCGGACCTCGGTCAGCTCATCCTGAAAATTCCTGTAGCTCTGGCCGAACGAAGCGATACAGGAGCCGGATATCCACGCGACGACAAATAAAGTCCGGAGCTTTCTCATCTGACGATCTGCCTGGCCAGGACATAGGCCGCGGCGATAACGGCAAGCCAGGGCCAGACCCTTCTCCATATTAATAGAACGGCTCTTTTCATCGGTAAGGCGCCCACGAGGCGACGGTCAGGAAAAATCCGCAGGCCCCGGGTCCAGGGAAAATCCCCGGAACATTTTCATGAAAGACAGCCTCTTGACCAGCGCCAGGATCAGGTCCCCGTGCCAGTCGAAGTCTCCTTTTTCCCGGATGATGGGAATGACTCCGTCGGTCTGGGCGAGATGGAAAATTCGTTCCATCTGGAGATCGCTTAAGCGGGCGCAGATCCGCCTGGCCATGCCTCCCAGGACGATCTCCCTCTGGACAACGGTCTTCCAGGCATTCTCATACCTGGAGAGGGCCTGGGCTGTAAAATCGTTCTTCGCGAAGCTCTGGAGGATGATCCGGGCGGCAATGTCCGCTCCGAGTAGTCCAAAGGCGACGCCGCCTCCGGTCGTCGTTTTGACCTGTCCCGCGGCCTCACCGACCGCCAGGACGCGCTCGCCGAAAGTCCTCGAGAACAATCCCTGGGCGATGACCTTGACCTTGATCCCGGCTATGACCGCCTCCGCCGACCGATCCGGAAAGGACGCCTTCATCATTTGCGAGAGATAGGTTTTAGGGTCGCGCCGGGTCAGCATCCCGACCCGGAGGCGTTTCCGTCCGGAGGGAACCATCCAGGCGAAACCGCCGGGGGCGACATCTCGGCCCACGAAGATCGTCGCCGGAATATCGATCTCCGCCTCGACTTCCATCTGCGCCCCGTTCAAGTATTCCTTCGGCGTGCCGAGGCCGATTTTCTTGTGAAGGCTGTAATCGATCCCGGACGCGACGACCGCCAACCTCGCGGAATAGGCGCCTTTCTTTCCGTCGTCCGTCTTGACGGAGATAATGACGCCATCCTCCGAAACCCTGACGTCCTCCGCCCTGGTGTCCAGCTCGATAACGGCACCCTTCTCCAAGGCTTCCTCGGCCAGGTTCCGGTCGAACCTCCCCCGGTCCACGACATAAGCGAAGGCCTTGGGATGGCGGTAAACGATGGATGTCCCAAAGGGCGATACGAGTCGGACCGCCTGGAGTTCGCCGAGGGCGGAGTCCCTGTTCAATCCGAAATCGTCGAAGACCTCTTTGCCGATGATCCCGGCGCAGACGATGTTGGAACCGATTCCGTTCTTCTTCTCGAGAATTCGGACGTGGATCCCGGACTCCGCCAGGCGGGCGGCCAGACGAAGTCCGCTCGGCCCTCCCCCGACGATAAGAACGTCCGATCGTTTCATAATGATTTTATCTAATCATCCAATACGTTTTATCTCTATATAATTGATTAATTCGAGGCTTGTCAACAGAGTTTTCCGAGTGCGCTCAGACTTTATTTGCCCTGGACTCCCATTTTCCCCTGAAGGTAATCCAAAAAGAGAGGGCGATGAGCTTCAGGTCCAACCAGAAGCTCCGCTTCCGAATATAGAGGAGGTCGTAGCGGAACTTCTTCCGCCGCGGGGTCTCGCCGGGGAGGTAAACTTGGGTCAGCCCCGTCAAGCCCGGCCGGACCGCGTGACGCTCTCTATAGCCCGGAACGTCTTCGATGGCCCGGGTGTCAGGATTCCCATGGACCTCCTTTTCGTTCGGCCGGAGAGCCCTGGGACCGACGAAGCTCATATCGCCTTTGAAGATGTTCCAGAGCTGGGGAAGCTCGTCCATGGCGGTGGCCCTCAGGATTCGGCCGATCTTCGTCACCCGCGGATCGTTCTCGACGGCCTGGACAGCCCCGCTGCCTTTTTCGGCGTCCGCGATCATCGACCGGAATTTCAGCGCCTTGAAAATGCGGCCATCCTTGCCGACCCTCTCTTGTTCATAAAAGACCGGGCCACGGTCCTGGAACCATATCAGCAGCGAGAAAAGAAGCCAGAACGGCGAGGACAAGACCAAGCCGATGAAGGACAGCGCGATATCGAACGGCCGCTTGAGGAAGAGCGCCCCGGCCCACGACCCCGCCCGCGAGCCGTTCCGCCTCAGGAATTTCGTCCCCAGAACCATCGCGATGCCGGCCGTATCGACGCCCCAGTCGATGGGGCTCCCGTTCCGGTTCGGGACGAAGCTCTGGAGGTATTCGTCCAGGAAGCCGTAGGCGACGGAAACGAGCCCGGCCCGAAGCGCCCAACCCGGATCCCATTTCCGCCCATCGGAGCCCCGGAAAGCACGGTAAAGGAGATAGGCCAGGACGCCGTACTCCAGGAAATGGAGGGATTTCCGGAAGACGATATAGAACACGCCCACGGCCGCTTCGGACGCGTGCGGGAACAGCCACCGGAACACGGCCGTCGAGATCTCATAGGTAAGGCTGCTGCTCAGGGCGCGGTTCCCGACCGGAAAAAAGATCGCCATCCAGAGGATCGGCGGAAGCCAATACTTGAAGAACCGTCCCGTTCGGCTCATGACGAGGACTCGACCCCTGAAACGGACGCTAATAGGGCCTCATAGCGGTCTATAATCATCTTCCGGGAGAAATTATCGACCGCGTAGCGCCGGGCGTTCGAGGCCATGTCCCGGCGCGCGTCGGGATCCCCTTTCAGCCTGAGCATCGCCTCTCCGATCCTCGGGACATCGTCGGGGGGGACGACGTTGCCGCACCTGGTCCCGCGGATAAGGGCCCCGACCTCGGAATCGGGCGGCGCCAGCCCCAGGATCGGCCGTCCCGCGGCCAGGAAATTGTAGAGCTTCGACGGAACGGACATCTGCGATTTTTCCTTGTCCAGGGGGACGAGGAGGACGTCGCTCGAGGCCAGGAGTCGGGGTAGATCTTCATACGGTTGGAAGGGGAGGAACCGGACGTTGTCCGTCCCGAGCTCACCGGCCCTCTTCTGCAGTTCCGCCTTTTTCAGGCCTTCGCCGACGATCACGAAGATGACGTCCTTGTTGTCCTTCAACATCGCGGCCGCTTCTAGGACATGTTCCAGGGCCCGGTTGCTGCTGATGCTGATCGTCCCCGAATACATTACGACGAACTTGTTGTGAAGGCCGTATTTCCGGGAGACGAGGTTGTCCTTGGGAAGGGGTTTCAAGAAATCGGTGTCCACCCAATTCGGGATCACGGTCAATTTCTCCCGGGGAACACCCTTATCCAGAAGATTCTTCAGGAAGCCGTCGCCGATGACGACGATGCGGTCCGAGACACCGTACACCCATTTCTCGAGAACCTGGGCGAAACGGATGGCCGCGGGGTTCCTGAGGATTCCCGATTCGATGGAGAGGTCGGGATGGATGTCCTGGACGTTGAGCACGACCCGGACGCCGCGGAGCTTCGCGGCAAGGAATCCCGTGAGGCCAAGCTGCAGGGGCGGTGTGCGGAGGAAGAGGATGTCCCTCTTCCGAAGCGTCAGGGCGTTGAGGATCGTCCCTGCAGTATAGATGTTCCAGGCGACGAGGCGGGCAATGGGGTGCGGCGCCGTGTTCGTCCAAAACCGCTTGACGACGAAGCCGTTCATCTTCCGGCGCGAGTAGAAAAGTCCTTTGAGCTCCGGCGTCCTTTGACGCGGAAGGGTTGTCACGACCTCGACATCGTGCCCCCGCGCCGCCATATCGGACGCCAGCTCGTTGATGAGGATCGGGGCGCTGCCGAAATCCGGCAGAAAGTACATGGTATGGATGGAGATCTTCATTTCAGGGCTGGACACTTCGGGCTTCGGTCGGGACGACGGCCCCTGCGAGGGCCCCGGAGGGTGATTCCCCCCGTTCTTCGGCTCCCGCGGCGTTCTCCCGGTTCCAGACCCAGATGTAAGCCATCGCCGGGACAAGGAGCAGGAGATCAACCCCGTAGAAGGCCGCTGTCGATTCGAAGAAGCTGCGGCCGGTCAGGAACCCGATGATCAGGACGGATTGCATGAGCAGAGGGAGGTCGCTCCCAGTGACCCCTCGGATCCTTTTCATGAGCCCCGACCTGAGGATGAGGACCCAAACCGCGACGATCGCCGCCAGGAACAGCCCGGCCCCGAACACGCCGGCATGGATGGCCGAATGGAGATAGGAATTGTGCATGTGCTCGGAGTTAAGCATCAGCCGGTCCGCGTGGAATCCCCAACCCAGGAAGGGTGAATGCTCGATCTGGGCTAGCCCCTTGCGCCACGTATAATCCCGTCCCGTTAGGAACATGATCTTTTCGACGTGGCCCTGGAGACGCCATTTGATCCCAGACAGATAGACGAGATAGGTCGCCGCGGGGCCCATGAGAAGGAACCTGAGATCGATCCCCAGGATCAGGACCAACAGGACCCCGGAGATCGCCAGGCCCAATAGGGACGTTCGTGATCGTGTCTGGGCCAGCATGAACATAGCCGGCAGGAGCAGGACCCCCCAGAGGAACTTGCTCCTCTTTTGTTGCCGGCAGATCAGATAAGTGAACGCGATGATGGTCATCACAAGCGCGAAACGCCCGACGCCGTTGGCCTTCATGTCGCCCAGGTTGAAGGGGAGCCGGTAGAATTGGGAGAAGCGCTCGTCCGATCCGCCCACCTGAAGCACGTCCGGGATCAGCGAGAAGAAGATGAGCGCGACGACGATATTGTTCAGGTAAAGGATCTTCCTGAGCCTGTCCAGGGGATCCGGCATCTCCACGGCGACCCAGACGACAAGTAGGGGGGCGAGGTATTCGCCGGCCCAGTACAGAGCCGTCATCTGGTTCGGAGACAGGAAGACCGAGGAAACCGTGCCAATCGCAAAGTAGGCGAACAAAAAACCGGTGGGTATCCGGAAAAATGAGAATCCGGGCCTCTTGACCAGCATCCACATCAGGCTCAAGTAGACGGCCACAAGCGGAAACAGGGCCCGGATGGCCTGAAAGAAAGCTAAGGGATCGGATAGCCCGCCGCTCAATCGAAGATTATAGATCCCCGTGAACATGCCTCCCCAGACAAGGAGCCAGAGGATTCCGGTGAAGATCATTGTTTTATCGATCCTAATTGACCACGTCCGAAAGTCCCTTCCGGCTCACGGCATTTTCATAGATATCGCGCATCCTGTCGCCGAGCCGGTCCCAGGCATAGAATTCCAAGGCCCTTTTCCGCCCTGCGGCTCCCAGTCTGTGCCTTAAAGCGTCGTCCGCACAGAGCGTCTCCAGAGCCGAAGCCATCCCCTTGATCACGGAATCCCGGCTCTCTGGAGTTACTTTGATGCCCCAGGCTTCCTCGACATGAGCTCCCGGGCCTCCTGAATCAAGGACAACGACCGGAATGCCGGAGCCCATGGCCTCGACAACAACAGCCCCTCCTCCGTCCCTGAAGCTCGGAAAGAGGAAGACGTCGGACGTCCGCATGTTCGCCAGGACCTCGCGGCGCGGAAGCCAGGGAAGGATCCGGATCTTGTCCTCGAGGCCGAGACGGGAGATGAGGCCCCGGATCCGCCCCTCTTCGGGGCCCTCGCCGATGATGACCATCTCGGATGCCAGGTGTCTTTCGGCGAAGGCGCCGAAAGCCTCGACGGCCAGCGAAAATCCCTTTAGGCGATGAAGCCTTCCGGCCGTAATGACCTTGAACCGTTGCCCGTTCCTCCGCAGCTCCGGCAACCCGTCCTTGAAGTCTTCCGCGGCGATCCCGTTCACGGGAAAATACAGGATCTTGTCGTGGTACTTGCGCGGCATTCTCGCTTGCGTTTCCCGGTTGCAGACAAGAACGGCCCGGGCCTTCTTTAAACACCGCTTTCTGACGAGCATCCTGCGGCCGACGCCTTGAGCGCAATTCCTGGCGAACTCCGCGAACCGACCGTATAGAGAATATTCCTTGAGAAGGGATTTGGGAGTCCTTTGTCCGCCTCCCACGGGCCCCCACAGGAATGGGACTGGGAGGAACGCTCCGATGAAACTGGCGATCCAATCGTTGCCGAACGTCACGTGATGGGCGATGTCGAACCCGATCTCCTTATGGAGCCTTCGGGCGACCCTCCAGGCTTTGATCTGCCAGAGGTAATAATAGATCCTCTGCCCGAATTCGATCCTGTACAGCCATTTCAGCGCGGCCGGCAGTTCTACGAAGAGGAACCGGGGCGAACCGAACTTCCCCCCCGGCCGGGCGCTCTCCACGCCCGGCTTGTTGTAGCAGTGCGAGATCACCCAGAGATCATGGAATCGGCCCAGCTGTTCCACCAGCCTCCATCCGGTCAGGTCTTCCCCGGGATGAAGATGGACGGATCCCGAGGGATTGCAGGCATAAGCGGAGGCCAAGACCTTGAGCCTAGTCATGGGAGATGACGTTTTCAGGAGATCCTGCCCGGGAGGCATCGTTCATCCCGTCGAGGGTCAGGTTCCGGATTTCGCGCGCTAACCGATCGGCGATAGCCTGCCACGAGAACCGTTCGCGCACAAAAAGCCGGGCCTGCCGCCCCAGGGTCTCCGAAAGAACGGAATCGTGCACAAGACGGACGATCTCGTCCGCGAAAGCCTCGTCCGAATCCGCGATCAAGAGATGGAGCCCAGATATAGCTCCGAGGCCTTCGGCACCCTTCGAAGTGGACACGACGGGACGCCCCGCGGCCATGTACTCGAGCAGTTTCACCCGTGTTCCAGAACCCGAACGGATGGGAGCGACACAGAGCCTGCAGGCCTTGACGAACGCCGGAACTTCGGCATAGGGAATGGACCCGGGATTCAGGAGCCAGTCCCGCCGAACCGGAATCCGTCCTCCGATGATCGCAAGCTTAAGGCTGGGGACGGACCTCAACGCGGCAGGGAATATTCTAGAAACCAAGGCCACGATGGCCTCCCTATTGGGAGGGTAATCCGACAAGCCCATGAACAGAACCGTCCCATCGGTGATCCCGTATTTCGACGCGACCCGGGCCGCCTCATCAGGCGGGACATCGAATAGGTCCGGGTCCACGCCGTTGGGAATGACGACCGGGACCAAGCCGTACAACATTTCGATAGCCCGAGCATCCGCGGGAGACACGGCCGTGGCCAGGCCCGATCGCCGGTACAGAATCCTTTCGGCCCATCGGGTAATCAAGGAAACGAGCGGACCGTTTCGGGTCTTCCTCAGGAGATATTCCACGTTATGAGAATGATAGATGATCGGGGACCGGACGCCCCTGATCCTCAAGAACGCGAAGACGAGGAGCAGGTAGACCGCCCAAGATGCCCCCTCAAGCACAATGGCTTCAGGCCTTTCGGATTTCATGGCGCCCACGATGCCCGGGAGTCTCTGACAGATCGACAGGACCTTCAGCAAGTGACGATCGGAAGCGTATGGGAACTCGACCGTCCGAACCTCCCCTTCGGCCTCCGTCCGTGCTCTCCCGCGCATCATCTGAAACAGAACGACCTCTCCGGGAAGATGCCGGGCCAGATGATAGCTCACGGAGGCCGCCCCTGAAGCGGGAGGGTATACCTCATAGAGGGCGACCAAGGCTGTCTTCATGAAAACCGTCTCCGGATCTGCCGCGTCCGGTCGCTGGCCGCGACGATCAAGGCGATGCGCGGATCGCGGGAGGCCATCGGACGGACGGTTGCGGCGTCAAGATCCGGGATCTGCACGGCTCAAATCCCCCCCGATCCGTTTTCCTGGGAAAGGCGGCCTTTCAGGAAATCGGACACGACGGCCCGGACCTCTCGGGCGAACCGGTCGACGGAGAACATCTCCTTCCGGTCCTCGAGATGCTCGCGAAGGGCGGCCTTCAGGTTCCCGTCCCTCAGCACGCGCTCGATCTTCCCGACGGCGTCCTCCCGCCCGGAGTAAATGAGTTCTGGCCGTCCGACGATCTCGCTCTGGCCACCGCCTACCGGGACCCAGACGAGGCAACCTGCCTTGACCATTTCCGCGACGGCGATCCCGAACGCTTCGTTCCAGCAGGCCGATATCCCGAAGCGATGGCGGCCGACGAACGCCGCTTTGTCCTCTCCCGCCATCTTCCCTTCCAGGAACACCCAGGCCGCGTTCTGCAGACACAGGGCCCTAATCCTGTTCATATACCTAGGATCGCTCGATTCCCCAAGGATATGGAGGTGGACTTCGGACCCGCCCTCCCGGACCGCTTTCAGGATCCCGATGATGGACTCGATGTCCTTTTCCGGGGAGATCCTTCCCATGTAGACAAAACCGGGTTCCCGTTCGTCCCAACGGACGCCCGGGGGCATGTCGACGACCGGAGGATAGATCCGGCGGGTCTCTATCCCGAAGGCTTCCCGCAGGGTCCGGGCGGTCCAATCCGAATTGGCGATGGTCAGGTTTCTTTTCCATCCGTCCCTGGACGCCCGGGAAAGCAACCTGGCCAAGGAGAGGTACGGTCTCCGGATGATCCGGCTCCGGTGAAAGGCGCGGACAAGGACCCTCAGATCGTTCCTGTCCTTTTCGCGGAGGACGTCATCGAAGGAAAAATCGGCAATGAACTGGATACCCTTCACGCCGAAATCCATGACATTGTAAGTCGAGATCATCAGATCGAAACGAGAGGCATTCACCCGGCAATATCGGAATACCCGGTAGGACCTCAGGGCGTCGAAATGGTTCCTCGCGAAGAGCGGGATGGGAAAGGAAATGATGCGGATCCGGTCCGCGCTCAGATGCGTCCCATAATATCCGTTGAGCCGCCCGAGATCAGGACGCCCCATCGTGATGAGGGTCACGTCGTGATCCCCTTCGAGCGCCTCGGCGGCGCGCAGGGCCCTGGCTTCGGACCCGCCGCCTTCGCGGAGCTGGGGATGGATGATGGCAATCTGGGGCTTTTCGGTCATCGTGTCGCGCACGTTCCTGCGGTGTCCCTGCTGTCTCTCGAGAGGTTCATCCCCGTGCGGAAGAACCATGCGAAGGACGTTCACCGGGACCTTCATTCTTCCCGAACAACGTGTGGATCTCCCGACCTCGAGGATAGACTCCCATCGGGGAAAAGCCTAATCCCCGAGCGATTCGGAAGACATCGCTCTCCGTCCGTCCCTGAGGTAAAAGAGCCGGATGGATCTCACAGCACAGGTATGAACATTCATCGTGCCGGAGCGTTCTTTCCAGCCCCTCAAGGACCTCTATCTCATACCCTTCGACGTCGATCTTCACGGCTCTCGGGACTGGGAGTCTTTTTTCGGCGACGATCCTGTCCCCTCGGACGACGGACGCCCTCCCCGACAACGTTTTCCCGTCCGTTGCGATCAAGCTTGTCGATCCTCGGCCGATTTTCTTGTCGACGAAAAGATCCCCCTCATATTCCCGGTTGCCGAGGGCCAGGCGGAAGACCGTGACGTTTTCCAGACGGTTCAGGCGGACATGGCCTTCCAGGATCTCGGCGATGTCGCTATCCGGCTCGAAAGAGATCACTTGTCCCGACGGACCGATCCTTTTGGCGATGAAGACGGTGTGGGTGCCGATGTTGGCCCCGATATCATAGACCGTGTCCCGGGGCTTGAGGACCTCCAACAACAGGCGCAAGATGCGCGCCTCGTTGACCCCCTCTTCGTCGGAGAATCGTTTGAGATAACGCAATTGCTCGTAATTGCGGGCGAAAAAGCGAGCGTCTTCCCCGCCGACGGCCATTATCACCTGACCATGACGCGGCCGGCCCAGGTTGAATAAAAAGGCTTTGAAGAGATTATTCAAGATCATTTCCGTTGTCCGGGACGCAGGACATTCGGCCCTGCCGAACGTTCAAGGGCGCCCCCCCCGACCTAGTCCTGAGATCGCGGCCACGATCGCCAATTTATCTCGGATGAACATCCTCTCCCGATGATCCAGAGCGAACAGGAAAATGGCTGGGATCAGGGCTGCCGTTAGGAGAACGCTGCCGATCAGTTTGGTATGCCCGATGAGAACGCAGGCGACCAGGCCCGTGACATAGATCATGAGGATCAACAGCAGACGGGCAATACCGACGTCCCATAAACGACTCAGCTTTAGTCCGCCGACCTTCTGAGCCGCCCAGAAATTGAAGAACGTAAATATCGCTAGGCGGAGGGCCGTTGCGAGGGCGGCACCGTTGATGCCCCAGAATCTGACGAACGCCCACATCAGCAGGAAATAGGTCACGAGCTCAAGAACCTGGAATTTCGTGGTTACGTCCACGCGCCCGATCCCCTGAAGGTAGTTGTAGGCGACCGTGACGAGCGAGTTGATCAGAAAGCCGATGGCCAGCAGCTGAAGCACGGCCGTGCTGTGGCGGGCAAAATCCGGGCCCAACCACAGCTCGAGGATCTCGCGGCTGAAAAAGAACACTAGGAACAACGGTGGGCCCGTCAGAATGAGAAGGTACTTGACGGACTTCGAAATGATCCCATCCATCCTTGCGCCCTGGTTTCCCCCGTTGAGGAAACTGAAGGCCGGGAACAGGACCAAGGACAGGCTCCCCGGAATGATCCCGATCCGGCTTATGGCTTCATAAGGCGCGGAGTAATGGCTGACGGCGTCCATGCCGACCAGGTTACCGATCATGAGACGGTCCAGGGAATTGATCATCGTGTACAGGATGCCCGAAACCGCGAGCCAACCGCTGAACGATAATAGGGGACGGAGGTAGGCCCGGAAAAAAACGGGCTTCGATCTCAGGACTGGGAAGACGCGAAAGCAGCAGAACGCCCAGAGCAACAGGCCCAGGAGGCGCGAAAGGATGAGCATCACCACGATCCCGGGCAGATGGAAGCCCAAAAAGGCCCCAACGAGGGGCAGGGAATAGAAGAGGATGTTGAGCGGGATCTTTACGGCGTTCACCAGATCGAACCTCTGCCCCGCCTCCAGGACTCCCCTGAAGGACGAAGACACGAAATTCAGCGGCAATGAGATGGCCACCAGCTCCAGCGTTAGCCGGGTTTCCCCGCCGTAATCGGCGGGGATCTTCAAAAAACGCTCGGAGAGAAGAGGCGCCGCAAGGAACAAGCCCAGTAAGGCGACGGCCCCAACGGCCATCTGCAAGAAAACCGTAGTCCAAAAATAGCCGGGGAGACGCTCCGTCTCTCCCTTGCCGAGGGCTTCGGCGATATACTTGGTCGTCGTTCTTCCCAGCCCCAACTCGAACATGCCGAAATAGCCGAAAACGATCCAAACGATAGACAGGATCCCGAACCGGGTCGTTCCCAGATAGCGAATGACATATGGGATCGTCAGGAACCCCACGGCGAAGGGGATCGCCATGCCGACGAAATTGATGATCGTGTTCCTGGCAAGCACGGCTCCAGCGAGCCCGCCCGCAACTTGGGATTCTGATGATGTCCAGGACATGTCCGGTAAAAGCCCCAAGGCGATTTTTTTCAGGCTACCGCCGATGCATAATTCCGTCTATCTCGATTGTGAAGAAATACTAAGCTTTTGCGAAGACGACAAACCCAGTCGCCTTGATTATATCCGAAGCCGGGCGGGAAATCGAAAAGTTTGTCATCTTCGTCTTCCGGGCGAATCTTAGCCCGCCCTCCCCGGGGCCGCAATCGTCGGGGGGGATGAATCCCGGGGTGAAATTTCTCCCTCGCCCATCACCTATAGAGGGGAGGGCCCAACGGGCCGGGCTACCGCCGTTTTTCCGGGGGATCGCGGGCTTTGACAAACAACAGGGATTCGGGATATAAAAGACCCGGAACAAGGGTATCTTCATGAATCCCAAACACG
>Ga0315291_10004962_pt1 | contig 16786 bp, 15 predicted proteins | sample YL17G12_20_MG_FD_203070 | JGI IMG/M metagenome (GOLD analysis project Ga0315291, IMG submission 203070) | Sediment microbial communities from Yellowstone Lake, YNP, Wyoming, USA - YL17G12_20 | ecosystem: Environmental > Aquatic > Freshwater > Lake > Sediment | place: USA: Wyoming | collected...
GTTTTTCCGCTACCCCCTTGCTTTTCTCCCCTTCTCCCGCCTTCTCCGGCTTGGCAAGGGCGGCGTCTGTAAGCTCTACGTCTGTTTTTTCTTCTGCCCAAGCATTAAGATTATCTGGTAGATTTCTTTCAGCAAAAATACCGTCTTTACTAACGTGATAGTATTCCTCTTTTCCGGTCGTAAGGTTTTTGGCTAATACTCGTTTAGTGCCAGCAACTTCATCAACAACTTGATAAGTTTCGTTTTTGCCCAAAATGAAATCTCTTGGGCGACCAGCACCCGAACCACTTATTATCTGTCGCGCCATTTCCTTGCTTGGCGGCTTAACAACCTGCTTGACTTGCTTTTCCCACGCCTGCTTTTCGGCGGGAGGGGGAGAAGATTTGCCTCCCTCTATGGAGGCGGATTGATTAAAAGAGTGAGATTTTATATCGTATTTAGAAGTTGAATCTATCCACGAACGATTAATGTCCCCCTCAAACCCAATTGAACTGCGTGTCCCAAAAGTTACATTGTAATTTGAGTCCCAGTGCAGTTTTTTTATTTGCTCAATTGGTATTTTTAGGTGGACTACATTTACGGTTTTAGCCCCAGACACAATGCCCGTAATCCCCGAAAATCCCTTGCTGATTTCGTGAGGCTCTAAAAACATGTAAACGGATGATGGGCGCAGATTTCCGGTCGCCTTACCAATGTAATCACTCTCGGAACCTTTTATGCCCTTTTCGGTAAAATCCTTTGTGTCTGCCGAAGTTACATGATAAGCATCAAAGTAATTTATGCCTTTGTCTTTTAGTCCTTTTGCGTATTTTGTAAATTCCTGTATATATTTATCACGAGGACGATACAGGTCGCTCATTCGAAGTATTTCGCGTAAATTGTTTTCGGGCAATACCTGTGAAGGCGTTTCCCGCAAGCCCAGCGATGGGGTGCGTTGCGCTTGCCCTGTTGTAGCGGGTTGCACGTCGCCAGTTTGCCTATTCACGGTAATCACATCACGCTCTGCACCGTAAACAGTTATTGGTTTATCGAGCTTGACGGTCAATTCAACGCTTGTCCTATCCGCGATATTTTGTCTGTAGGTCAAGCGTTGACTTGAAACAACCGTGCCTTCAAATGGGAATTTGTAATAAGTTCCGGCAATCCTTTCCCCGTCGCGGTACTCTCCCAATGTCTTTTTTGAGGGCATAGCGGGCGTTTCTTGCAAAGGGGTGGGGGCTGGTTGTTGTCGGGCAGGACTAACTACCGCCACCTCTGGCGTTGCTGCTTTGGCTTGCTGCTGAATATCGGATAATTGCTTTGCGGCCTGTTTGCCTTTAAGTAATCCAGCTCCCTTAAAAGCGACAGGGATGGCCGCTTGCATTACTGATTCTGCCTGCGAAGCGCCGCCCGCCCTTGCAACGGCGTACATTGCCCCGGCCTCACCTGCGGTTTTGCCTATTTCACCGCCAATAACTTGCGAAGCAGGCATCTTGCCAATCCCGCCAAAGACGGTCTGCATCATAATACCTTCGCCCGGTTTACCACCATTCATTAAATTGGCTTGTTCCCACGCCGCCTTGTCTGGGTATCCGGCCTTCTTCAATAAGGCAAGTTGTGCCATAAACGCAGTCAATCCCGCACCCACGTCCGCTCCTGTTTCTAAAAAGTTGTCTGGGGCATCGACTGGAAATCGCGGCGTTTCTAATTTTCCTCTGCGTTCCTGCACGGCCTTTGCATATTCGTCGTGGTAAATCTTCGTTATCTGGCCGGCTTCGTATTTGCCGGTTTTCGCAAGCGCATCGACTTTGCCTTGCGCTATCCGTTTCGCCCACTGGTCTTGTTCTTCTGGCGTAACATCGGACTTGGTAGTTGACCAAATAAGGGCATTGTATAATTGCTTTTTGAATCGCTTGCTTGCCTCCGCCACATTCTTGAAAACATTGTCTGGGCTGCCAGTGAATTTATCTATTGGTCGCATCGACGCAGAGGTATCGTTCAATCTGCTTTGCGCATCATATTGCTTTCCCTCCGTTGCCATATCCGCCAACTGATTGCCAAGTGGTAATGTCTGCTGATTGATAATCCCCTGCGTCTGCTGGTCTATCTGGACGGGAGGGGGTTCGGCGGTAGCGGGCGTATGTTCCTGCGTTACTTCCGATAACCGTCGCCCAACTGGCGCATCTTCTGTGGCAATTCCGCCGCTATGTTGTTCATATACTTCGGATAATCGCATTATTTCACTTCCACGATATTAGGTTCCCCGTCCTCGTAAAACCCGATAATCTTCCATTTTGTCCCGTCCGGCATCGGTATTATCTGGCCGAGAGAGTATTGCTTGGCTGCCAGAGGCGGTTGCTGTTGAATATCGGGCGTTGGTGCGGTTAATTCGTCCATTTCCTTATCGATGCGCTCAAGTTCTTTTGCGGCGGCTGCTTTATCTGTATCGTTTGCCGTGATGTCCGAAATGACAGCCAAGTGCTTTTTCTGTTGTTTATCAAGTGCAGACAATCGTAATCGCTGATAGGCATAATTGTTAGGTTTGGCCTTGCCGATTTGTGTCGTCTGCGCCTCATTCTTGTCAACTTCCGAAGTCAACTTATCAATCTTCGGTTGCAACATTTGCTTTTCCGTATCGGTTTTCGCGTTCCTCTGCGCAATAGTCGCGTCATAAAGCTCTGCTTTTTTCGCGTTAAGTTCGGTGTCGGAGTATATTTTGCCGGTGGCCGCTACAATTCTGTTTGTTTCGGCTTCGGTTTTTGCCATCCTTGTCGGGTCCGTCGGCGCGGTAGCCATCTGCGTTGCCTTGCCGTCTCTTACGTTGAAAAGAGTGCTGCCGGGGCTGACTTCTGCCGTCTTGCCTTCTCCGAACCTGTCTCCCCATCCGAATTGTTTTGACGCGACCATCTGATAAAGTTTATTGCGAACCATACCGGGCATCGCTGCGAAATCATTAAGCGTCTGGCCTATGCTTTCCGGACTTTCATCCGGCCCGATACTGTTAAGGATTTGGACGATAGATTCCTGCGCCGCCAGTTCCTCCTGTTGCTGATTGAATATAATCTCTTTCTGGCGGTCAAATTCCTGTTCGGATTTAAGCCGGGCATCTGCTCGCCGGTCGTCTGCTTGCCTGAAAGCGATATTTTCGTTAAGAGTTCGCTCTCGCAGTTGGCGGTCAAGGACGTTTTCGCGGTTACGGATGGTGTCGTTAGCCATCTCGTTCATCAATCGCAAATCTTCAAATTGTGTGCCAGGCATATCATTCTCCGTTTCTATAAACCACCCATAAAGTCGCCAATATCGCCTATTGTGCCTGTAATACCTTTTACGGCTCCTTGTATTGAGGTAAGGCCGCTTGGCCCGCCTTCCTGCATATATTTATATGTCCCTGCGTTTGCAGCGTTTAGGGCTATTTGCGCCCATTGCTGGTAGGGGAACATTACCGTCGTCATCATCTTCGTATATTTCGCCGTGTTCTTGGCCTGTTCAATCTGCCGTTCCTGGTCTGCCGCCGACATAGCCGTAACCGCATTGCCGACCTGCTCCTGGCCTAACCCGGCAGCCATACCGGCCGCGCGTTCTTTTCGTGCGAGCAAATCGTTACGAACATTATTCAACTTGTCCAATATCATTGAGTCGTAAGCCCTGTTCTGGTCGCCGAGCGTGCCTTGCGCGACGCTATTGTCAACTGTCCCGCCTAATTTCGCAGACCTCAATAATCTCGATGTACTCCCTCCTCTCAATCGTTCCTGTTCGGCGAGATACGCCCTGTATCCGGGGTCGGTTACAGGATTATCATTTTGGGCGAGGGTGTTTTTGACATTACCCATCGCAAGATTGTAACCCTCTGTCCCGTTCTGCGCATAATTACCAATAAGCCCCAGATTCGCCTTCTCCAAAGGCGACATTTCGGCTGTTTGTAATTCGGGTATATCGGGGACGCCTTCGGTACTCCATGACTTAATAAAATTTTCGAGCCAGGATTTTCCGGCTGCGGCGTAGGGTTCTGTCAACACTTTGGCCTTCGGTTTTGTTGCCTTAAAGAACGACATAATTCACCTCGTCATTATTTCATATTTTATCCAGGCGCCATTCAATTTACCTTATCAGCACTCCATAAACTTTCATACACCCTGTAACTCCAAGAGTCGAACCCGTCTTGACATCAAACTGAAAGGTTGCGCCGGCGGGAATAATATCGAATTGCACGCCCGTCATCGCCACTTGCCAATATGATGTAAGAGGTGTGACAACTGAAGCTAAATTAATAACAGTCGACCTCCCTGTAAGATAATATGCCGTCCCGCCCGCCAAACTCCCGGTTATGTTATAAATCAAAACCCTTGTCGGAATAAAATTAGCATCAGAAGGCGCCGTATAGAGAACTCTGTTTGCATCTGCGGCTACACTATTGCTAAAATTGACATCAATAAGGGTAGCGACACAATGCTCCTCGCCGTCGTAGAGTGAACCCCTGACAATACCTGATACGTTAATATCACGAACATTGACATCTCTTGTATTTATATCCTGTATGTTAATATCAGTAGTATTGATAATAGCGCTCTGTTTGGCGTTCCAAATAACGGCACAGGGGTCATAAACCGAGTGATTTACGAATGTATTGCCCAACAAGGTATTAACATCAGACGCGGATGCCGTACCAACTACACCCGTTGAACCCTTGAGAAGGCCGGAGAGGGACTGAATTCGGGTTTGACCGTTGCAGTAAATCTGACCATAAGTAACAAATTTAATGTCTCCTAACGCTCCTGCTATGTGTAAAACAATATCGCGAGCAGAAGGGGAATAAGTTGTTTCTAAGAGAATACCATAACCATCAACGTGAACTCCAGAAGATAATAACTTTATATAATAAGTAGCTGACAAATCCAGAGCATCGTCTATGCTAATAATATCTCCCGTATATACCCCTGCAAACGTCGGACTCGAAGTAGTTTTCACCGCCTGATTCACATTGGCATCTACATACTTTTTATTTGTGGCGTCATTCGGGTCACAACAATCTGCCACATTAACGATTTTTCCGTTGGCGGCATCGAGACCGGCAAAAACTGAACTTGCCGACAGCAAAATTATCATCAAAGCAATCGTCTTAATCCTCATGCAGTTACTCCGCCTTTCTTAACCCAAATTCCCGACTCTCTTCTCTCAAAATCAAGTCCTGTTCCGTTTACAGTTATTCGCCAGCTTCCGTCAGTAGTCGAATCGCCAAAATATCTTGTCATGTCCTGATGGTCGTGTCCGAGTAAGGAATAAAGCCCGGCGTGGTTGCCCCAATTATAGGCCGTATCCCAACGACTTATCTTCACCGGCGTTACGCCATAAGCGGCGTGATGTGTAAAAACAGGGTCACTTTCCGCCGATATGTAACTGCCCGCCGGCTGGAATCCAGTATGACCCGATGAGGCGTAGTCAAGATGCGCCATCAGGGCGTGGTCTAATGTGCCGTTTCCGAGTACGAGTTTTTCGAGTTTATCGAGAGCGTCGTATATCTGCCTGTTGAGTAAGTCCAACGCCTTGACAATCTCCTCGACCGTCTGCATCGTGGTCGTAGAATCCTTAATCGGTTTCTGTCTGACAGGGAATGTCTTTTGCATCGTAGGCATCGTCAACGCCTCCCCTGCATCAGATAGTCAAATTCACTGCCGATGTACCTGAACTGACCTGTAAAAGAATACTTGAATAAGAACGTCTGCGCCCGCGCGTCTATTGGCAGGCGAAGATTTTGTATCTCATTAGAACCGGTAATCGAAACGGAACCTAACGGAAGCCAGTTGAGGGCATTGTCTTTTTTCACGGACAAAGTAAGTGTCTGGCTGCTCGAATACAGATAAGCGTAGTGCTGCAAAATTCTCTTGAAATAGCCAAGTGCCTGCGAGCGAGTAAGGTCTGTGGCAAGTACGAAATATGAATCATAGGCCGCGCTATCGTCTGTATATGCTCCGTGCGTCCTGTATGTGCAACCCGAGGCATCAGAGCAAATATCAATCGGGAAATCCGTCGCGCTTGGCACATAATCCCAGCTATCCCACGACCAAAGCTCCCAGGTCGCATAAGGCAAGGTATCCCACGTCAAAACCACCTGATTGTAATATGCCCCGAAAGTAACGACAGGCATTGAAAGCGTTACCCACTTACCCTCCCTGTAAAACAGGACGGTATCGTTTTCGGTAGCAGAACCAAGAGGGACGGCCCATTCAAGCGCGTTATATTCCGCCGAATAAGTCGCCCGCACTTTCGCATTTTCGACCACATTTATAGACCGCACACTGTCGTCAATCGCCTGCGATATTACCCCTGCCGTAATCTCTCTAATCGCTTTGTCGGTGGCGAAGAAATACAGTCGCCCTTCCTTGTCATTGATAATTGAACCCGGGGCGACGCAACCAACTGTATCGGAAATGGTATTGTCATTGAACGGGTCATCGCCTGTCGTCATCCAGACCTCGCGTATCGAATTGCGCTTAAAGACAATCAGTTTGCCCTGCCACAATCCGAATCCGCCGGTAATTTCTCCTGCACCCTCAATCTTTCGCCTGCCTGCGTCTGCGCCACCGCCAATCTCCCAATCCACATCCGCACCTACGCCGCAACCAAAAGCAGAGTAATACATATAATGCTCACCGGGGCTTGAATCGCTCAAAATGCAGTTGCCTAAAAGTAAATACCCTTCGTATGACTTGACAAAAGCGGCTCGCGTAATATAAACACCTGTCGCAACTTCGGGACCGCTTGCCGTATCAATACCCGACATCTGGACAAGGTTATTTGCGTCCCAGTAAAGAGGGGCATCCAGATTGTTTGTCGCAACGAGATAGTCGCCATACTGGTCTGAATCCCAGGTATCGCAACTGGCGGCGGCGGGAACAGTCCAAATACTCACCCACCTTGTCAAACTCGCGTCATAGCAATAGACGTGCGTCTTTGTAAACGCTATCAATCTTTGAATCTTGCCGGTGGTGGTTATTCTTTGATACCTGATTATCGGATTGCCGTCTGGGGTTACAATCTTCAAAAAGTCCTTGTTCGTCGAATCGGTCGAAACGACGTTGAGCGTATTGAATAGTTTGCCGCTTGCCGCCGAATCAGTTACCGTCTCATTGACAACGATTAAGGTGTTCCCGCTTGCATCAACGGTAGAATTACCTGTTACAGTGTATGTGCCATCGTTATCGTCTGAATCGTAAACATAAACAGAAACGCCGCTTGTGAATTCCACCGTGAGATTACCGGCGACCTTAAAGGTCTTTGTGGTATCGTTTGCGGTCATTATAGTATTGAGTGTCCGCATCAATTCAGGCAGGCGTTTTTTGATTTTGCGTATCTCACCGTTCCAGATAACAACGTCCGAGCAGTCCTGCAAAAAGGCGTTTGCCAGCAGGATATTAGGGCAGGTTTCGGCCTTGCCAAGCGTCGGGCTCATTATTCTGAATCGTTCCATACTTTTATTGCTTTACGCAACCGCCGCTTCCCAAAGGTCGCCAATAAAGGAATTTCAAGGTTGTTGAACAAGTAACCTTCCAATAATCACCTTTTTTTATGGGTATGGTCATAGTTTCTTTAATCCACCTGCCTGAACCGCTAAGATACGGCTCAAAATACCCACATTGAGCAGTTGGGGGATTAGATGAATCGGAAAATACGATAAGGGTCTGGTTGTCTATCAAGGAATCGGAGCAACAGACGACATATCCATCGCTTCCGGCCAGATAAATTTCATCTTTGGCGAAAGCCACATTTGAACTGTCCAAATTCGCTTTGGCGCCAAAAGAGATACCGGATAATTCGGCATCCACATAACCTCTCGTTACCAGCGTCAAAGCGTCATTGCCTGACTCGGTAGCAGCCAGTGACCTTGCCTTCGCCGCTATGAAAACAATGTCGTCGCCGGAAGCGTCGATACCACTTGCGCCTATCAGGCCGACCGTCCCCGTCCCCGATGAATCAAAACTCTGCAAAGCCACTTCATTCGGCAGGATTCCGAAATCGCCCGCGCGGGACAGTTGCATAATGTTACCGGCAGCGTCCATCAAAAATCCCTCGATTGCCCCTGCGCCGGTATCTTTGGAGTAAATTTTTAATACCCCTGTTTCCGGCGTCGGGTCTGCGGCTAAGAATTGCAGGTCTACTATCGTATGTTGCCCCCTGTCGGCGTCGTCGTATGGCGGCCCCGCGCCAAGGTGATGATTCTTCGCCAATACCTCTGAAAGCGATACCGCCAATTCCCTGATTCTGTTATCGCCAAGTGTCGGGGTTTCTGTCCCTGGCGGATTAGTTGTGCTGAATGGAGTGGTCACGGTTTGGCCTCCTTAATCTTTACGTCCAGCTTCAAGGCGGCGAGCTTTTGTTCGGCAGTCGCTACCGAAGCCGTTAATTCGTCGAATTTTTCAGTGAGTGATAACGCCGCGTTGTAAACCTGCCGCAGATTAAAGGCGTCGCCGGTCTTTGGCTCGGCAAGGTCGCTGATAATCCGCGCCTCATCCGTTGTCATTTCAACCAGAACACCCTTTTGTGTCTTTGCGTATATCGTTGCCATTTTCAATTACTCCTTTTTATTATGATGGCCCGCTTCTTACCTTCACGGAAACAGACGGCGAGAACCGCGACTGCATATCACTCTTGTAAAGCTCGTAGCGGTCGTTTGCCTGCTTCGCCTCGTCCCAGCGTTCTTTGCCTTCGTAGATTTTCTGTATGACGCCCCACAAAATACAATCACGGAATGATTCTGAAAATTCCAGAGTGCCGGTCAACGTCGATATATGATAGCGCGTGTAGCCAAGCGTATATGCCCTGTTTGAAGATGCTGTTGGCCTGATATAGATTTTGCCGTCCCTGCAACAGTAACCCGCGATAACGTCATCCTGATATTCCGACCAGCTTATTTTGTTTAGCGGCATTTCATCGACCACAAGAGAATCGACGCAATCAGGAACAAGGTCGCCCGGCTCGGAGATATACGTCCCGTTGCTGGTGATTGTCCCCGAAGTATCGCCCTTGAGATTCCCGACTGCCTCAGATAAATCACGCAGAACGGACAGCAATTCCTCGCTGATACTCGTAATGTTGTGTTGCGTAAGAGCATTGGCTCGCGTAAGTATTTCTGCCATTGTGATAGCCATACAATCGCCTCATTTTGAAAAGAGAAAATGGGGTAGAGGGTTACTCTACCCCATTACTTTAGACGGTTTGCCTGCCTTGACTATCGTCAGGTAGGCAAAGTTATTGCGGTATCGACCGCATACACCCCGAAGTCAAGCGAGTTAAACTGCGCTTTCTTCACGCCGTAAATCATAGATGTATTGACCTTGAATTTGCGGGTGTAGGACGCCTGCGGGTCTTCGCGCCAGTCAGGGAGTTTTCCCCAGCTGATAAGACCGGCCTGTGCGCCGCAGAACAGGGCGCGGGCAACGGCTATGCCGGTTGCGCAAGGAGCGCCGGTGTTGAACCACGCCGCGGGGTCTGTGGCAGTTACGCCGGAAGCATCGCCTTTTCTGCTGTTAATCAACTGGCAGACGACAATCAGCACGCCGTCCCAGATACCTGCGACACTGTTTACCGCGCCGGTGAATAGCGGGTTTTTGTCGCCTCGAATCTGTGCGTTGGTCTGCGCGGTTATCCAGGCGGTTTCGGCCCTCAAATCCGCATATTGAAGCGGGTGTATGAACATAACAAATTCATACCCGTTCCCCTTCAATGGACGAATCGGTTGTAAAATCGCTGCGGTGTTTGTGTCTTCCCAGGCGATTGTCCGGGTCGCCAACTGTTTCACTCTGGAAATCACTAATGTCCCAAACTTTTGACCGTTGCTGCTTGCGACCAATAGTTCAGTAGCGACTTCGCTAAGTACTCCGGCGGTCGATTGACCGCCGTACCAGATGCGGTCGGTTGACGGCGCGACATAGTTGACGGTATCAATGTTGCTTCCACTTGCGTCAACGGCTACGTCGCCTGTTACCTGCCCATCGAAAGACAGGGTATATTGGCTGGACAAAGCAGACACTTTATCGGCGGCCTGCACCCTTGCGCCCCACTCGCCGATTGCGTCCCTTGCCTCCTGACGTAGATTGAGAATTGTCCGCTTTTCGGACATCTCACCGTTTATGACAACGCCATTGATTCTCTGGTGAATTGTAACGGAGTCATCATAAAACGCCATTTTTTCTTCGTTGCCGACGATAGTGCCGTCGTCGCCCTGGCCGTCGCCGGTCAGTAAGGCGCGAAGTGCGAACGTTTCTTTGTCGCCGGCTTCTTTCAGAAAGTCCTTTTTGACCTGAAAGACGTTATCGCTCCCGGCACTCTGGAAGGGCAGGAACGGGTCCTGCGCCATCATCACCTTAAAAGTTTCTGCTCTCCAGCGTTGCACGATAAGGTTTGCGTGCAGACCGGAGTTGTAACCTGCATAGGCGGAGTATGAAGTCCGCCCTAAAGCTGTTCCACCTGGTGCTGTCATTGTCAATTACCCCTTTACGTTACGGGTTGCGCCGCAAAGGTTTTATCAAACAACTGCTCGGCAGTTTCAAAGTTTCCTGCCTGCGGTTGTTCCCCCTGGGGCGGCTGCCCGCCTGGTTGCGCTTGCGGTTGCGCCGGAATCTGTAAGCCAAGTGCGGAGGCCATATTGACAAGGCGCTCTTTCGCCTTGCCATAAAGGACTTCGGCGGGATTCCTGCCTGATTGGTATGCTTCAAGCACTTCTGTCTCGCTAAATTCCCCTGCGGCCTTCATAACCTGGTTATAGTCGGGATGGGCTTTTCTCGTTGCCGCTTCTGCGTTCAGCACAGCCCTTTCAAATGCCTGCTGGTCAGTTGCGGCCACTCGTCCAGCCGTTGCCTCGACTGCTTTTGTGGTTCTGGTCGTTGCCGTTCTTACAACGTCAAGCAGTTTCCGTCCTTCGGCAATAGTGAGAGGTTCGTCATCCTGTCGGTCTTTGAGCATCGCTTCGACATCAGCTATGTTGACTTGCGGTATCGCGGGCTGTTTCAACTGCTCAATCTCTTGTTTTAATTGAGCGATTTCTTCGGCCTGCTGTCGCCTGTCTGCGCGTAACTCGTTTACCACACCAAGTGGGGCTACTCCCCCTTTTGGCGTTGCCTCGGCGGGCTTCATCGCACCCGGCATAGGCATAAAACTTACCTCTGCCTGTGGTTCGACTGGCGCGGCTGGTTGCTGTTGCTGTTCACCTTCAAGTATTACCGGCGATACTGCCTCAACTACCGACGACGCGGCCAATTCATCAGACGTTGCCCCCGGCACATTGCTCAAATCTGGAACTCCTGCTGATTTCAAACCTTCATCCACAAAACTATTCACTTCCGACGCTTCCATTTTTTTATCTCCTTGTTTTTACAGAGCCGAAATACATAGCTCTTATTCCAACGATTACCCTCGTTGTCAGGTTTACCAGCGATAACCCACGCTGTCGGGTCTTCCGGCCTACAAAGCCGTAGAAAACAAAAAACCCCCGCCAAACGCCGTTAAGCGTTTAACAGGGGTCTATTTTTTAGATTGCCCGATTACTTCTTAAATTTTTCTATAAAGAGCTAAAAAACGTTATCGTTTCCCGCCAAACTCCAAGCATTATCGAGGCGGAAAAATACAGTCAATGTCAGATTATAACCCTCGTATGGAGAAATAGTCCCATCGACAATCGAATCGGTACTGACCGTCCTACCAACAAAGGCCTTAAATTCGTTTTGTCTGTTCTCGTCCATCTTCTTTTCTCAACAAACTGTACCCGATATTCGTTCTCTCGTATCTGCCATTCTTAAAATTCAATTCTACTTTGCCGTGAAAATCAACCGGCAGCGCTTTTTCAAGTTCCTTGCCAAGTCCGTCAATCTTATCTTCATTTTCTGTTTTTATCGTCATATATCAAGCAAATTATTACGCTGCCTCAATCAGCGCGAGATTGCCAGTCCGCTTTGCGTCCTCGAAAATGCCCTGCGCGGTTTCAATAGCTCGCTCGTTACAGTATTGCAAAAGACCGTTTACCTGTGAATGGTCGCACCACTCGCGCGGGTCAACCCATATCTCAAAACCCATACGACGGATACTGTCGCAGAAATAATAATCCTCCGACAGTGTGCTTTTGCCGTCTGCGCCGTAGAGGGTCAACTGCCACGGATACCGTGCGCCGTCGAAGTCCTCTTTTTGCAGTTTATCATACCAGTCGTTAATCATCGTCTCGAACACGCGACGCTCCATCAACATCGTAGTGCCGCCGCAGCGATGAACCCTGAACGGCTTGTCCGGCAACTCGCCCGCCGGAATCCTGATAATCTTCTCCTCAAGGACGGCGATTTCACGGTCAAGCTCGAATTTTCGTTTCTGTGAGGTCGCGGCCAGCGTCTTTTCGTTATATTTTCCGTCTAACAGTTTTGCGGTTTCGTCGCCGTAGCGGATAATCGGCCAGCGATATTCCTGCCTGTTCTTGTCAAAAACAGGTGTTACGCCGCAGATTACCGGCTTTTTCATTTGCAGGAATTTGTCGATGATAAATTCATTCGTAGGTATCGTATCGGCGTCGAGCCAAAAGACATGAGTGTATTTGAAATACGCCTCCTCGGTCATCAGGTCTTTAAGGAACCTGTTGCGAGTTATTTCCGCCGTTCTGCCCGGCATCGACCGCATATCAATCAAACCCCTACCCGCCAACTTGCAGCAGAACATTGCGCAACGGACATTCATATTTTCATATAGGTCGCCCGGTATGCAGATAAGGACATTCTTCGCCCCTATCTTCAAATTAAACGGGGCATTTCGCTTTTGCTCTTTCAGAAATTGCTCCACGTTTTGCGTCATAATTTATAGTCCTACCGGAACAAGGTCGCCAATCGCCCTTAAATCTACTTTTTTGTGTATCGTACCAAGTAACTGCATATCGGCATTGAATGTATCGAGGCCAATCTTATAGATTTTATCCGGCTTATCTTTACTCTTTGACCAATGCCTGTGGTCGAATCCGTCAATGTCGAAGCACTTGACCACGTTGTTCTTTTTCAACTGCGCCAAAAACAGGTCGGTATCGGTGCAGTTATGCCGGAACGCCTCACAGAATATGCCCGGCCCGTTGTAGTCATACCACTGCCGGGTAATAATCGGGTGCGTCATTTGCAGATTGAACAAACCGTCTTTTACCCATATCAACTTGCCTCTGTTGAGTGCGCCTTTCGAGTAGATTTCCTCGACATCACTTTTCGGCCAAAGGTCGTCCGCTCCGCAGATAAGCACTTCCCAATTCGTCTGCAAGGCCATCCAGTTATGCAACGTAGCAAAGGACTTCATCGGGCCTTGCCACAGAGCGTCAACTATCGGCTCAAGCAGTTTCGTTGTTTCGTCATCCCATGAAAACGCGCCAACACAAAAGCCCTTATCCCGCCACGCTATTGCGCATTCGGCGACCTGTTTCGCCCTGTTGCCGGTCGGGATATTTACCCACACCTGACCACTTGGCACACCTGATAACGGGAAATAATCGCAGGTCGTTCTCAGGTATCCGCAGCCGAGAGGATTCCGGCCAGACCATTTATTAAGCATCCATATTTTTGCCGTTTTGAATGATTCGTCAATCTTGCCCGGCGATAAATGTTTCAAACGGGCGTCAATAACGTAGTTTTTGAGTCCCTTACTTGCCGCTTCAAGACAAATATCGGCGCCGTAGAAATGCCATCCTATGAGCGTTTCGTCGAATTTAAGGCCGCTGTCCTTGCGAATAATCAGGCAGTGTTCATCGAGAGACATTGCCTCGCAAGGCAGGTTGCCGGTCTTTGGGTTATCGTGAGGGTCTTCCACGTTGCCGGCGTATTGACCAATCATATCGCAACCAAACGTGCCGATAACGCCGAAGTCCTTGTCGCCGATTATCGTTATCTGTGATTCTAATTTTTTGAGCCAGCCGGCAGGAAACTCCACGTCCTGATGGCAGCAAACGATAATGTCCGTCTTGGTCAGTGCGATTCCCCTGTTCAACGCCTTCGCAGCGCTCTCGCTATCGCATATCGGTATGCAATTCTCCGCACCCAACTTCTTTTCGAGCTTGGCATACAAACCCTCATTGTTTACCGGGATTACGAAAGTAGCTTTTAGCATCTATGCCCCCGCCATTGCCGGTTGCGGCTGTTGCTGCATCATCTGTTGACGCTGAATTATTTTGTTTTTCAAACCCTCTTTATCCGGCAAATCGGTAGATTCAAGGAAATCCTCCGGTGGTATCACGCCGGGGTAACTCTGATTTATCGCCATCATTTCCGCCCTGTTGGACGCCCTGACTGTTGGCGAACTTTGCGAGATTATCACGGTTACGCCGTATTGCCCGATTGTCGAATCATTCAACTGCCCTATGACTTTGCGCATAGTATATTCACGAATGACCTTATCCCACTTTGATAGTAATTGCGGATACTTCTTCGCATACTGCGTCGCCGATTCGACGCCAAGCTGCACTATTTCAGCGGCCATTGGCTGGTCTTCCGGTTCCGCCATTTCAATAGGATTAGAGGCCATCAACTGTTCAAGCGGCGGCGGTTTCGGCAAGTCCTGCCCCATTGTGAACTTGTCTTTGAACTCCTCGAATGTCTCTTTCAGTGTTCCCTCGTTGATTATCCCCTGTTCGCCTACCAAAGCCCTGATTTCTTCCTCGGTGTAGATTTTGTTATAGGTGAGCAGTTTTTGGAGATAATCGCCGCCCATCATCATTGTCCAGAACAGGCGGGCAAGTTGCGGCTGGTTCGTTTTCTTCGCCTGTTCCTGGCGAGCTATCACGGCGCGGCCTGATTCATTCGGACCTGACGCATTGCCCATCGACGGGTCATTGACGCCGGATATATCCTTTGTGTCCGCGCCACACTGTTGCGCCATAGCCATGGCCGCTTCGGGGAACGGCAGGGGCGCAATGCGCTCGAGCATCCCGCCGTAATTATCTATGTCCCAATAACGACCATTGACCGAGCCAAACTCCTCTATCTCTCGCCGCGCCTTCTCGTTCTTCGGCTTCTTGCCCTTCCAACCGCTATTAACTGTGGCTGTCATATACCGCAGGGCGTTTGTTCGCTGTTTGTTCTCCTCGATGTTTATCGGGATGATATTGTCCAGCGCGCCGAAAGAATAACCGTCGCTAAAGTGTGGCGCGAACCTGAAACACGGCAGTTCTGTAAGGTAATCACTGAACGGATTTACTTCATCGTCCATCGCCTTGCCTGCGCACATTCTCGTATGATGCAATTTACACGCCTTCGCCTTGCGGAGTTTGTAACCCCTCAAGCCCTTTTTGATTCTCGCTTCCCACTCAGTAATCAATTTCTCGTTGGTCAATATGCGCTGGTCGCCGTTGGCAAGATTGGTAATTACGGAGCCGCGAACCCATTCCTTCCACCAGACATGACGAACCAGAACTTTATAACGGCCCTGCCCTTCAAGTTGCTCATCGTCGTTTACGGCGTAATCAGTACCGCCAAGCAGGAACCCGGCGATATTGTTCGGGTCGTTAATGGCGACACCCTCTATGCCGTTATCCTGCACCTGCCCCTCGAACTCGGCGACAAACTCATCTTTGTCCATCCATTCTCGCTCGACAAAATACTGCGCGGGGCCTGTTGGCGCATTAAGGTCGTATTCTTTGCACAACGGGTCCGGATAAACTGCGTAACAGGTCTTTGCCTCAAATCTAATCTGGCCGTTGGGACCGGAGTTTTTATCGAGCTTCAAAAGGATATATGCCTCGTCCATTACGTTTCCCGCCTGGTAAACTGTTTCAAGGATATGGTCAAATCCCGACAAATCGGCGGTATGCTTCATAAGGCAGGTCTTGATATTAGCGATGACCTCAAGCCCGCCGCGCCGGGGCATTACCTTAAAATCTGGCTTGTTATCGGCGAGATTGCCGCTTAACGTCTCGACTGTTCTCAGGCACCGGTTAATCGTAATCGGCTGGACACCTTTGCTCTGATAAACATTCCATTCCTCCTGTGTCCAGTGTCCTTTGCCGCCGCGATAAAAAGATTGTCCTAAATTCGCCCTGTCGCGCAACTCTATTGACTTTTCATGGCCCTCGGCGAATGATATTTTCTCTGCGCAAAGAGTAGCTATCTGGTCTAACGATTTACTCTTTGCCGGTTTTTCTTCTGTTGTCTGGTCGTAAGCAATCATATTGCATCATCCTTGCTTTCGTTAAATTATTGTTCTGTGCAGAAGAAACACTCCAAAGGAACCGAATATCCCATCCCCGCCATATACATCTGCGCATAGACCTGCCCGCTGACGACGGCATACAACGGCCCCCAAACCCAGTCAACAATCGTCGGAGTATATCTCAACGTCATTATGCAGGTATCGTTGGTGTCTGAAATACTGTTCGGGCCAAGAATCAGAGTAATATCCCCGACTATGGTAAACGGGGACGGTGACGCCACTGTGTAGTATCCATAAAACGATGTTCCTATGGATACGGGGACGGTTTTTACTCCATTGCCGTCATTGTGGACTGTTACATTCACATCTGAAAAACTGCCGAGCGGAGTTAGGGGGAAACGGGCGAGAGATGGAGTCATCGTTATTCCGTTAGCAACATTGAAATAAGCCGCTACGCTATAATTGGCGTCCATCCGGATTTTCGTAGTAGCCAAATTAGCATCGACTATTTTGCTTTGTCCATCGCTGAACCAGCCCATAAAAGCATATCCCGGGTTAGCTACGGCGGCGATATTGGCATCGGTATTATTGTCATACCAGAAAGTGCCTGCCCCGGGGATAGATATGTAACCGTTGCCGACAGCCCAAACCCGCAAACTCC
>Ga0315291_10004964_pt1 | contig 16777 bp, 17 predicted proteins | sample YL17G12_20_MG_FD_203070 | JGI IMG/M metagenome (GOLD analysis project Ga0315291, IMG submission 203070) | Sediment microbial communities from Yellowstone Lake, YNP, Wyoming, USA - YL17G12_20 | ecosystem: Environmental > Aquatic > Freshwater > Lake > Sediment | place: USA: Wyoming | collected...
GTTCCTGGTCGCTTGCTGGGTCAAGGCTCGAGACGCGGCTGTTCGGCACTAGGAGGAGGTCCTCGTCACCCTTGAAGCGGGTCGCTATCGCCCACTCGACCTCCTGCATGTCGTATGGGTCGATGTCTGAGTCGACGACGACGGCGTGCTTCAGGCTCGGGTGGGCGGCGAAGATGGCCATGAGGACGTTCTTTGGGTCGCCCTCCCTGAACTTCTCGAAGCTGACGACGCAGTGGAGCCACCCCATGCCTCCAAGGGTCATGTTCACGCCCCGGACGGTGGGCACGACGTTCCTGACATAGTCCCAGATGCGCACCTCCGGCGGCATACCCATGAGCAGCATGTGCTCAGAACCTGAGGGGAGCAACCCCTGGTAGATGTAGTCCTCGCGGTGCATCACGCCTACGAGCTCGACGAGAGGCTGCTGCCTCTTCACGTCGAATGTGCCCGTCTGGTCGACGAACGGCCCCTCCGCGACGTTCTGGTCCAGCCTGAGCCTGCACTCGAGGACCAGCTCAGCGTCTGCAGGTGCCAAGGCGTCCACGTGCTCGCACTCAGTGAGCTTCAGTTTTCCACCCAGCAGAGTATTGACTACATCGAACTCGCACGTCCCCCAGGGAGCCGGCAGCGACCCCGCGAGGAGCACCGTGGGGTGGAGACCTATGCTGACGCTCACGTCCATGCTCTTCAGCCCCTCCTTCTTGGCGAGCTGGGTCAGCCTGTAGAGGTGCCTCGGCACGATCCTGAGGGTCATCTTCCTCTCGTCTAGGACGAGGAATCTGTGGAACGAGACGTTCTGCACCTCGCAATCTGGGCTCCTCGCGTAGACTATCCCCGACGTGATGTAAGGACCTGGGTCGCCGTCGAAATGTGTGAGGACGGGTAACTTCCTGAGGTTTCCCTCCTCGACGACCTCTTTAACCGGGCCATCGCCTATTCTACACTTTTTAGGGCTCCTCGTCGCCTCGAGGAGGCGAGGATATAGCTGATCGGGGCCGACCCCGAGGGCGTCCATGATCCTCTGCCTGGTGCCGCAGACGCCGCCCACGACGCTGTGGGTGTGTCCCTTCACATTCTCGAACAGGAGGACCTTGCCGGCGTCGAACCGCTTCAGGGCGGCGGAGATCTCGTACTCTGGTGAGAGCTCCTCACCTATTCTCATCAGGTCGCCGTTGTCCTCAACCCTCTTCAGGAAAGTTCTGAGGTCAGCCAATTCCACTCATCTTCTCCGCGAGCCTCCTGGTCATCTCGATGAGCGCCTTCCCAGCCACCGAGGCCGAGCCGGGTGGCAGGTTTGTTGAAACGAGGGTCATCTTCCCGAAGCGGTTGGCTAGATACTCGCCGATCATCTGCCCCAGTAGCTGATCCCTGTCGCCTATCAGCTGCGACGAGACCCTGGAGGGGAGGGTGAGAGTCGTGGAGCCCAGGACGGATCTCTCGCCCTCCCAGAAGAGGGCCAGAACCGCGTTCCCGAGCTCCAGGAGGCCTCCTGACACGCGCCTCCCGTCGATCTCCACGCTCTCGGTCGAGAAAACCAGGCTCATTTACGGGATAATTCGCCTACGACCAGTTAAGCCTATCCCACCGAAAAACCGTTAAAAACTCCGTCGTCAATAGCAGAACGGTTTGAGGATACTCATCATCTCCGACGTGCACAGCAACTATGAGGCTCTCAGAACCGTCCTAAAGGACGCCGGCAGCTTCGACGCCTGCGTCTGCGCCGGCGACACCGTAGGCTACGGCCCGTACCCCGTGGAGTGCGTGAGGCTCGTCTCGAGCTTCGCGTCCTCCGTCGCTGGTAACCACGACGACGCCGTAGCGACCATTGATAGCGAGTGGTTTAATCCAGAGGCTAGGCAGGCCATAGCTGTGAACAGGTCGCTCCTCGGCGCGTCTGAGTTGACTTGGCTCAGAGCCCTCCCACCCAGCCTGCGGCTGGAGCTCGGAGGGACCAGCATCCACGTTTTCCACGGGAGCCCAAGCGACCCTTTTACCGAGTACGTCTACCCATGGGAGGTCGGCAACCGCCTTGGCAGTTACATGGGTGAGGCCGGGTGCAGGGTCCTGATCCTCGGACATACTCATGTCCCTTATGTGATCCCTTATGGTGATGGCCTGATGATCAACCCGGGCTCCGTCGGGCAGCCGAGGGACGGCGATCCACGCGCGAGCTACATGGTCCTCGACATGGGCTCCCTCGAGGTGGAGCAGAGGAGGGTCGAGTATGACATCGATGCGACGGCAGGCAAAATCCTTGACATTGGTATCTCACGGATAGAGGCTGAGAGGCTCTATAAGGGGTGCTGAGAGATTCACACCCAGCTGAATCCAATGATGTCTGGACAGCCCTATTGACATGGGCTGAATGCCTTATAGCAACTTAAATAAAAGCCGCGTATACCCCTATTGTTGGAGTCTCAGGGAAAATGGCTGAGAAGGCTAGGAAGGCGGGTGCGGTCGAAGCCGACGAGTCCAAGACAGCCAGCTTCATTTCACGCATCAGGCCGACCCACAGACGCGCCCTGGAGATAGGTGTCCTCGGGGCGGTCCTCATCATCGCGGCACTCTTCAGGATCATGCCCCTCAAGTGGGGCACATACTACACCGCCTACGACCCCTTCCTCATGTACAGGGCCTCCGAGTACGTCGCTAAGAACGGCTACGCTGCGTGGTGGAGCTGGCACGACACCCTGAGCTGGTACCCCATGGGCAGGGATATTCCCCACACAGTCTACGCCGGGGAGCCCTTCTCCGTCGTCTTCCTCTACCAGCTGGCGAACGCGGTCGGCTTCAGAATCTCGGTCTACGACACAGGCCTCTGGTTTCCAGTCCTTATGGCGTGCCTCACCTGCCTGGCCGCCTACTTCGTGGGGAAGGACCTGAAGGACAACTCGACGGGTCTTCTCGCCGCCTTCCTGATGGCTGTCAGCCCAGCCTTCATAGCCCGCACCATGATAGGCCACTTTGACACCGAGACCATAGGCGTCTTCGGCATGGTCGCGACCTCCCTATTCTTCCTGAGATCCCTCAAGAAGGAGAGGCCACTTCTACACCGCCTTGCGTGCTCGGCCCTCGCCGGGCTGAGCCTCGGCTACGTCATCATCTCATGGGGCGCGGAGAAGTATCTTGTCGGCCTCCTCGCCCTCTTCGTCATCGTCGCCATGCTCACCAACACCTACGACAGGAACTACATAGCCTCATACAGCCTGACACTGGGCGTAGGCTACTTGATAACCGCAGTATTCCCTCACCCGGGCGTCGAATCCATCCTGAGCATAGAGAACCTCGTCGCCATCGGAGTAGTGCCACTCATGCTGCTCTACGAGCTCCTGAAGCTGAAAATGGACCCGAGGAGGATCAGGCTCACAATGCTCGGCGTCATAGCCCTGTTCGGTGTCGGCATGCTCGTCATCTTTAACCTCGGAGTAACCGTGCCGCTGGCACAGAAGTACGTCCGCATCATCAGCCGGTTCCTCATACCGAGCGCGATGTTCGAAACGGTCGCCGAGCACCAGCTGCCGACATGGACAACCTTCTTCATGGACTTCGGGATAGTCCTAGCCCTAGCCCTCATGGGGATCTATTTCGCGATGAAGAAGATGGACGATATGAAGCTCTACCTCCTCGTCGCCCTCTTGACCTCCCTCTACTTCACCGCCAACCTGACGAGGATCGACATCATCCTCGCCTTCCCCGTCAGCCTGTTAGCGGCTTACGGGATAGTCGAGTTGCTGAGACCATTCGCCGCCGTCTCCGTGGCCCCAGCCGCGCTCGACAGGCGGAGGAGGAGGCGAAAGGAGGTCTTCGGCGTGAGCAGGGAGTTCAGCGTCATCTTCACGATATTCATACTACTTACCCTCCTCCCAAACATCTTATTGTTCACCTCCGGTACCTCGAGCGTGCCGTCCACCTTCGGCTCAAGCGGAATCGAAAACCGCCTGATAAGCGGCCACTACTTCCAGGACTGGCCCCATGCCCTCGCGTGGCTGAAGGAGAACGTCTCGAGCAGCTCCGTCGTCGCCGCCTGGTGGGACTACGGCTACTGGATAGAGGCGATGGCGAACAAGACCACCCTCGCCGACGGCGCCACCCAGAACCCCTATCAGCTCAAGGACTTGGCCAGGATGATGATGCTCCCCCACAACGAATCCCTTCTACTGATGCAGAAATACGACGTTGACTACGTCATCGTCTTCATCACCTATGACCCAACGAGCCAGCAGCTGTGGGGCTACGGCGATGAAGGGAAGTGGCAAGCGATGGCCCAGATCGGCGGATTCAACGTCACAACCTTCTATGAAAAGGACCCTTCGACCGGCAGCTACCGCTACTCTAGTGCCTATACCAACTCGACTCTGGCGAGACTCATGTTCGGCACCGCCTCCCCGAATCACTTCAAGCTCGAATACGCGTCGGACTACGGCTTCGTCCTCATCTACAAGGTCGAGTACTAGCATCAGGCCATAGATCGGTGAGCCTCCTCAACCCTTATGAGGGTGCCGAGCAGATGTTCCTGAAGGTGAACGATCTGCCGAAGATAAGGGCGTCCCACATACTGGTCGAGAAGCAGTCCCAGGCCCTGAAGGCGCTCGAGGAGCTGAAGGCGGGCGCCGACTTCAAGGAGCTGGCACGGAAGTACAGCACATGCCCCTCAGGGAAGAGGGGAGGCGACCTCAGCCAGTTCGACCGAGGCCAGATGGTGAGAGAGTTCGAGCAGGCCGCCTTCGCTTTGAAGGTCGGAGAGGTCTCGGGTCTGGTCAAGACCAAGTTCGGCTACCACATCATAAAGCGTACAGGATGACCTCAGCCTACGCCGAGGCTCCTTGGATCGGCGAGTGCCCTGAGGGCCGTCCCGACGAGCCCCAGCCGGTCTCGTAGGATGTCTCTGTAAGACTCGCACTCGACCCAACACCCTGGGCACTGGCCCTCCTTGATCTTCGTTCGTGCTTCCCTAGCCTCCGTCGAGGACCATATCTCCTCCAGCATCGACTCCCTGACGTTGCCTAGCCTGTCCCCCACGACGATGCATGGGTAAACGTCTCCATGTGGGTCGAGGAACATGGAGTCCTCGCCGGCCGAGCAGGCCTGAACCCTCACCCCAGGCCTCCGCAGGTAGTCAAGGATCCCCTGAAGGTACCTCAATGTGGGCAGGGATCGGAGGAGTCCCCTTTCAGCCACTCGGCTCCGCGCTACGAGCCGCAGCGCATCGACCAGGCCCGTTGCTCTGAGCTGGCTCGAGGCTGGCAAGTTCCTGTAGTAGATGTCGCTGAAGTTCACTGGCCTGAGGCTGAAGTCCACGGAGTAACGCTTAGCTATCTCGAGCACCCTCGCGATTTCCCCGCTGTTATCGGCCGAAACCGTCATGCCCACAGATACCTTCAGCGCCGCGTAGTCCCCTCTCAGCCTGCTTAGGCTTTCAAGGGTGGCGAGGGCTAGGCTATAGCTCCCCTTAACGCCCCTCATGGCTTCGTGTGTCTCGCCTACGCCGTCCAAGGAGACGCTGACTCCTAGTCCCCAGCCATCGAGCCCCTCAAGGATCTCCTCGGTCATCTCGCCCACCAGATCTGGGCGCAGACCGTTGGTGGGGATCCAGAAGCTGCACCTAGGGAGGCTGCTGTGTATCGCGGCTGTTACCCCCGGGAGGTCTCCCCTCAGGAAGGGCTCGCCGCCTGTGATCTGGATCGACCTGACACCGCTTAGGAATCTCATGTTCTTCTCGAAGAGTCCCTCGATCTCGCCCAGGGTCGGCTCACCTCTCCCAGGATCGGGCGTCCTCCATATGTTGCAGTTTCTGCATCGGCTGTCGCATCGGTAAGTTACGGCGAAGTTTGCTATCATGCTCGGGCGCTTCAAGCCGAACAGCCGCCGACACCAGAGATCTATCTGTCAACTTGCTTTAAAAGATGCTCTGGGCGGCTTTGGCTTGGTTCGAGTCATTTTCCTGCATAACGTTTATACTTTTTAAGCTCATGTTGTCTCTAAAGTTCCAAGGTGCACTTGTTTGTCCTTCAAGATGAGCAGGGTCGGGGACCTGAAGGTTGGGTCCTACGCGATCATCGACAACGAGCCGAGCCAGATCGCCGACATACAGAAGAGCAAGCCCGGGAAGCACGGTAGCGCCAAGGTGAGGGCTAGCGCGATAAGCCTCTTCGACGGGACCAAGAGGAGCTACGTCGGCCAAGTAGACGCCAACATCCAGGTACCCATAGTCGACAAGCGGAGCGGCCAGATCGTCTCCACGACACCGACGGGCATACAGCTCATGGACCTCGAGACCTACGAGGTATTCGACGTCCCGATGTCCACAGACCCGGATGTCGCGTCCCGGGTCGCGGCTGGGAAAGAGGTCGAGTACTGGGTCATCATGGGCCGGTACAAGATCAACCGCATCAAGGGCTAGACTGAAGGCCTCAGGATGAAGCGCGTCGAGCAGATGCGCCTTAAACCCGGGATGACCGTCGGCGAGCTCGCCGAGGAGATGCGCAGGTCGGGGGTCATAGGCGCGGGCAGGGTCGGCAGGGCCGTCGAGATAGTCGCGGAGATGTTCTCTGACCCGGATTACACCACGTTCATCGCCCTGTCGGGCCCCCTCGTCCACGGCGGCCTCCGCCTAGTCTTCACCGACCTCGTCAGGGAAGGCTACGTGGACGCCGTCGTGACCAACGGCGCCAACATAGTCGGCGACCTCATCGAGGCCATGGGCGAGCACCACTACATCGGCAGGGTCGACGCAGACGACGAGGAGCTCTGGAAGAAGGGCATCAACCGTGCCTACGACATCTACTTCGAGGGGAAGGTCTTCGCCGACCTCGAGGCGTTCACAGTGAAGATACTCGACGAGGTCCCTGAGGAGAAGAGGGTTGACGTATCCATCACCGGCCTTCTAAGGGAGATCGGCCTAAGGCTGAAGGACGAGGACTCGATTCTCTATAACGCTGCTAAGAGGGACGTGCCGATCTTCAGCCCCGGTTTCCTCGACTCGATGCTCGGCATCCCCCTCTGGATGTACTCGAAGAGCAAGAGGCTCACCATAAACCCCCTCAGGGACTTCGACCGCTTCGCCGACGTCGTCTACGACGCGAAGAAGACGGGCGCTATTATTCTGGGCGGTGGGACGCCTAAACATCACACCCAGTACATGAATACGCTGAGGGAGGGGCTCGACGCCGCGGTCCAGATAAGTTCGGCCAGGGCCGAGGACGGCAGCCTGAGCGGTGCCCCCTTGAAGGAGTCCTTGAGCTGGGGGAAACTGAAGGGGGGGCAGATGGAGATGACGAGCACCATCTTCGGCGAGGTCACCACCATCTTCCCGTTGATAATCGCGGCTGCCCTGGAGAAGATCAAGAAGTAACTAGCGAGGCTCCGTGAACCTCCTGTGCTTCTCTAGGTCACCCTTCCAGTCGACGTAATTTATTGGCCAGGTGTAGTGGGCGGTTCTAGGCTTGCAGATTATCTCCCTGACCTCCAGCGACCTGAAGAAGTTGACGGAGTTGGCCGCCCTCACCACCATGGCTGTGTCGAGCCCAACGAAGCTTCCCGCCATCGCCACGACCTCCTCGCCCTCCTTCAGATGGCCCGCGTCGGTCGCCTCGAGGACTCCGGTGAGGCAGACATGGCCGCCGCAGAATACCTTGTAGAACATCATTCCGAGCCTGCCCGTGTCTGTGAAGGGTGTATGGGTGCATAGGTTCCAGAACGGGTCTGTGCCCCTGACGACCTTCACGCCCTTCCTGGTCAGCTCCTCGAGTGTCTGCTCGTCGGGTATACCTATCCTTAGGTCTCCTATCGGGGAGCCCTCGACCTTTGTGCCCGCCGCCGAGGAGACGACTATCAGGTCGAGGCCTGGCATTGCCTCGACGGCCTTGAGGGCGCTGAGTCCTGTCTCAGAGGCGACGACGATGTGCCTGAGGCCAAGCTCCTCCGCCCTAGCCCTGGCGAGCCCGATGGTCTTATCCGTGTTCACCTCCCCGTGGGCGTCGAAGTAGAAGGTCGGACGACTGAGGCCCAGCCTGCCCATTCTCATCAGGGGACATATTCTTTAAACTGATTATAAAAACACTTATTGGTTTGAGCCAAGGTCCTGAAAAATTTATCTTCAACTTCTATGGTGAGCTGGGCCACTTGAACCCTATTCTTCAATTTAGCCTTGGCTCCCCTTGAAAGCCGCCACCTGTCAAGGTCATAGGTTACTAGGATGATGTAGCCGACACCGGTGTCGACCTTCTTCCTGTAGGTGTCAGCGCCGTGTGGCTCATCTGTGACTATTGCGCCCCCTGACCTTGAAGCCCGTACAGCCAAACTGCCTGCGTTTCTCACCATTGACGCGAGCGTATATCCTTGTGATCTTAGATCATCCGCTAGATATTCTCCGCCTTAAGCTTGTCTGGGCCGACCCGGCTCCTCGTGTACTCGTCGAAGACTGCGACGCAGTCCTTAGCGACGAAGTCACCGTCCCACCATTCGAAGGTGACGCAGTCCTCCTCCGGGACGAGGATGTGTGGCACGCCGGCCTTGACCCTGAAGACCTCGCCCTGCCTGAGCCGCATCTCCCTCATCGTGCTGTCCATGAAGAGGTACTTGCCTCTTCCCGCGATTAGGAGTGTATACTGGTCAAAGGGGTGGACATGGTTGCCCCTGTAGGCGCCAACCTTGGTCTCCAGTAGAGAGTAGAATCTCTCGTCCTGCTTGAAGCCGAAGCCTCTCCCCACGCCCTCGAATTCGCCCCATTCCTTGAGTTCTATGCCCATTTGTTGTTCTTTACCTCCTAGGTGATGTTTTAGGAAAGACGGCAATTCCTCTATATATTTATTATTGCGAAGAATATTCCGATGGGAATTGGGAGTTGGCTGCTCCGGATATGCTTTTTTTACACTTTTTAGCCGGGAAAAATTCAGTAAAGAATATATGGGTTGAGTGGCGTTCTCCTCATCCATGCTACCGGCGTTGGAGATAATCCCAGAGAGGAGGCGGAAACTAGGCCTCACCCAGAACCAGCTCGCCGAGCTAGCGGGTGTCAGTCAGTCCTACATAGCGAAGCTTGAGGCTGGGAACATAGAGCCCTCATATATCAAGGTGAAGGCCCTTTTCGAGGCCCTGGAGAGGCTGGAGCAGAAGAAGCAGATCTCCGCTGGCGAGATAATGACGAGGTCCCTCGTGGGAATTCAGAAGGACGTATCCATCGCAGAGGCCGTCGACATCATGCGTCGCAACAGCTTCAGCCAGCTCCCCGTCCTCGACGGCGGGCTCTCCGTGGGTAGCATCAGTGAGGGGACCCTGCTCGACCATATAGTAGCTGCGAGGAGGAGCGAGTCCCACGCGTCCAGGGTCTCCGATATAATGGAGGAGCCCTTCCCGCAGGTCGGCGAGGATGCGCCTCTCTCGCTCCTGACAAGCCTCCTCAAGTTCTACCCGGCCGTCCTCGTGCAGAGAAAGGGGGTCATCGTCGGGATAATCACGAAGGCAGACCTCCTCGGCATAATCACCTGAAGAAGAGAGGGGCCAACGTCACCCTTTCCCCTGCGGCGTTGAGAAGCTCGGTTCTGTCGTCCAGTACCGCACATGCACCTACCACATGAAGCGTGGTCGCAACCTTCAAAACAAGATGAGCCCATGATCCCCCATGGCACAGGAGTGGAGACCACCGGCATGGATGTACAGAGAACGAAGGCCCCCAAACGATTCAGCCTACTATGAGAACATGACCCGCTGCATCTTCCAAGCCGGCCTGAGCTGGAGAACCGTCTCCGACAAGTGGCCGGCTTTTCAGAAGGCGTTCGACGGATTCGACATATCTAAGGTCGCCGAATACGGCGCAGGAGACATCTCCCGGCTGATGGGAGACGCCGGGATCATCAGGAACAGGAGGAAGATCCTCGCCGCCATCCACAACGCGAGGGAGTTCGAGCGCATAGCCGCCGAGCACGGCAGCTTCCAGAGGTGGCTCGACTCCCTGGACAAGTCGAATAACTACGACGCCGTGCTGAAGCGCCTATCCTCAACCTTCAAGCATATGGGGCCGACGACCTCTCACATCTTCCTCTACACGGTCGGCGAGGACATCAAACGCATGGAGGAATAGGACCCACACTGCACAGTCGACCAATTTTGCTCCCGCTACTGGGGGGCCACGGGCTCTTTCTGCGCATCTGTTACCTCGTAACATGGACTTTGGCTCCATAAAACTGATGATATGTTTCGAACAAGCTGCCTTCAGGGGAGGTGGTTCCCAGGTAAATTGACAGGAATTGGACCCAGGAATACACTGACCGCCCTCCAATATTTTTGACCTTGAAGAGCTGACCGGGCTTTTTCAGAGCATTAAATGACGCTCTCCGACCATTTTCAAGCTTATCGGGGTTTAGAGGCTTAGGAGCTCCCTCTTAGACCAGAGGTAGTCCTCGACCATCGCCTCGCCCAGGTTCCTAGGGTCGGCGAAGAAGACGCGTCCCATGTTCTCCTGTGCGATCCTCTTCGCCATCTCCCTGAGCTCGGGGTCGTCGTCGAGCATCACGACGTTGAGGACTATCTCGTTCATCCTGTACAGCCTCCCCTCTTCCAGTACGGCCTCCAGTGCGGCCTTGAAGCCGACGAACTCGCCGTCGAGGAAGTTTGGGGCGGAGTCTGTGATGAGGTGGGCCTGCTTGTTGCTCGGCTCTTGGGCGACGGCGAGGCGGAACGCCCGCAGCGGAGCCCTGATATCGGTATACTTCATCGGCACAGCGACTCCCGGAAGCTGCCAAGGCTCAACGAGCCTGAACTCCTCCGAGAAGGCGTAGACCTTCAGCCTGTCCTCCGGGAACTCAGTCCTCATCAGCTCCGACAGGGCGAGGGCGGTCTCGACTGCAGCCTCGATCTTCCCCTTCTTCCTCATCGAGGCGCTCTGGTCGACTATGATCCCGAAGTGGACCTCCGCGGCGTGCCGGGACTCGTGTATCCTGAAGTCCCTGAGACCGAGGTCCCCTAAGCCGCCTGTCCTCTCAAGGGCGGCGAGAAGGCTCTGCTCTACGTTTATCTTGTCGTACGGGTCGCCCGGCTCGTAGGGACGGTGAGAGGCTGAGAGCCACGGACCGTGTCCGATGTCCTCGGCCCTGTGAGCGCCGACGCCTCTTCTGGCGAGGTTCATCAGTATCCTCGTCAGGAAGCCCCTGCCCAGCAGTTGGGCGCCCTTCGAGGTCAGCTTGACCTTGTGGTCTGCGTTTTCGAGGAGCCCCCTCTTCTCAAGGTCGCCGAGCGCCTCGTCGAAGTCCTCCCGGGTGACTGTGCGGGACTCCCTGCCGAGCTCCTCTATCTCGTCCTCGAGCTCCTCGATCTCGGATCTAAACCCGTCCTCGTCCGAGGCACCCCCGGTGCTCTCGGAGCCGAGGAGCCTCTCTACGGTCCTGCCCATCAGCTCGGCCCTGAGGCACTCTAGTCTCTCCTCGGCCTCCTTCTTCCTCCTCTGGACCTCCCCGAACCTCCTCTCAGACCTCTCCCTGACCCGTTCCATCATCTTCGAGTCGTAGTCGAGGCCCTGCCCCATCTGCATCCTGGCGGCGTCTCTTAGAAGATCCACGAGCCCCTCGTCGAACTCGCTGCACGGCTTCCTGCGCAGGGCCTGCAATATCAACCCATCCGTTCAGGGATGAATATGCCAGGTACTTGTACTGGGGCTTCGAGCTTCTTATCAGCCAACAGGGCATTGGCAAGTAGCTCCAGGGCTGAAAGCCTGTACTCTCGGAGGACCTTGGGCTCCACGGCGGCTGGACTCTCCCTGATGAGGTCGCCGAGGTCACTGACCAGGCTGGGGCTCTCCCAAGGCTTGGCCTCCTCCATGAACCTGACTAAGGCGTAGATGGTCGGGTAGTCCTGTATCGCCTCCGCGTCTCCGGCGTCCATGAGCCTCTTCATCTCCGAAGCCAGATCATCCATGTCTATCTTGTCCTCCGCCTCGGCGAGGGCGTCTGCGCCGACGTCCCTTGCCGCGTACCAGAGGACATCCTCGACGACCTCGTCGTTCTTCTTCATGAAGGCGGCTGGGCTGTCGTCGAAGCCTACCAGGTCTGCTCTGAGCCTGATCCTGCCCCGGAGGCCGAGCTTGAGGCCGTAGGCGGCGTCCTCGAGGTTGACGACACCTGCGCCCCTGAGCTCCGCGGAGCTTATGGCGTGGTCGAGGCTCTTGATGCTCCCCCTGATGCTCGAGCCCCTGTCGATGTTCGGGCAGTCGCGGGTGTATCGGACCGCCTTGCCGACGACGTCCACTATCCACCACGGGGTCGTCGCCCTCCGTTTCAGGTCTGCTGGCTTCGCGTTGATGGGCTCAGACTTCTCCTCCTTCTGCTCCTCCAGGAAGAACTCGTCGTAGACGCGGAAGCCCTCCTTGAGCATGATCTCCCGCTCGACCGGCTCGTCCGGCAGCCCCATGGGTATCAGCTCCAGGCGGTCGAGGAGGGGCTCGGGCACCCTGTTGACGTGGCTGAAACCCGCGGGGTTCCCCGTGGCGACGAAGAAGATGTCTATGGGTCGGACCCAGTTGTACTCCTCGAGGACTATCTTCCCTTCTTGGAGCATCGGGTGGAAGAGGACCTGGACCTTCGTGGGGATGGCGGGGAGCTCGTCGACGCAGACGACGCCCCTGTTGCCGCGGAGGACGCCCGTGCCTATGAAGGCCTTGGGGTCCGTCGGGCTGTCGCCCTGGACTATGGCCTGTATGTCCTTGACGCCGAGGATCTTCGCCTCGTTCGTGTACTCGTTTCCCTGGATGCGGCTGTACCGTTCCTTCCCAGAGATGAACTCTATCTCGGGGTCTTTGATCCCCCTACATGATGGGCACTTCCAGTCGTCTGGCCACTTCGGGTCGCAGTTGTAGGGGCAGCCCTTGATCTTGGGGACTGGCGGCAGGAGCTTGGCGAGGGCCTCTGCGAGGCGGGTCTTCCCCGTGCCCTCGCGGCTGACGAGGTAGACGTGGCTGTTGCTGAGGACCGCCCTTATGACATCGTCCTTAGTCTCCTGCCTCCCCTCGATGTCGGGCAGCGGGTCAGCACCCTCCTTCAGCTTCTTCAACATCGAGTACCTGAGCTCGTAGCTGACCGGAATTGGGTGGTAGTTCTTAAGATCAAACTTCATCTTCGCTCATCCTCAGCGTTTCATGGATAATCCTGCACTGTGGCTGTGTTTTTACTAAGCATCGGCAGTAACTTAGGCTTTCGATTAGCTTGGACGATTTTCCGGCGAATGGTGGTTCACTGTTGCTTTGGGAAGACGCGTGGAATCTCGGCCATGAGCCTCCGTATCGGGAGGTGTTGCGGGCACTGCTCCTCGCATCTACCGCAGGCGATGCATTTGTCGGCTCGTCCCTCTGGCCTGATCTTCTCAAGGTACTTCTTCTTGACCCCGTCGCTCTGCCCCGACATATGGTACTCGTTGAATAGGCCGAGGATGTCAGGTATCTCGACGCCCTGGGGGCAGGGCATGCAGTACCTGCAGGCGGTGCAGCCGACGAAGCCGAGCTGACCGTAGGCCTCCTTTACCCTGGATATGAGCTTCAGCTCCCACGGCTCCATGGCGTTCGGGCCGGACCTGTCCGCGTACACGAGGTTCTCCTCGACGTGATACATCTCGCTCATCCCGCTGAGGACTACGCTGACCTCCGGGTGGTTCCAGACCCAGCGGAGGGCCCACTCGGCGGGCTTGCGTTTGACCTTCGCCTCGTCCCAGATGCTCTGAACCTGCGGGGGCGGCGTCACAGCTAGCTTCCCTCCCTTTATTGGCTCCATGACGACGACGGCGAGCCCCTTCGCAGCCGCCTCCTTCAGCCCCTTGGTTCCGGCCTGGTACTCGGTATCCATGTAGTTGTACTGGATCTGGCAGAGGGTGAAGTGGTCTGAATCCTCCAAAACCTTGTGGAAGAGCTGGTAGTCGTCGTGGAAGCTGAAGCCGAGGTGCCTTATCTTGCCCTCCTTCTTCACCTTCTCGGCCCATTCGAAGACCCCTAGGTCCCTGACCTTGGGCCAGCGGTCTTTGTTGAGCCCGTGGAGGAGGTAGAAGTCTATGTGGTCTGTCTGGAGCTTGCCCAGCTGCTGGTCGAGGCACTTGTCCATGTCGGCGGCGCTGTTGACGAGCCATGTCGGCATCTTTGTGGCGAGCTTCACCCGTTCCCTGTATCCGTCTCTCAGCGCCTTGCCGACGACGACCTCGCTGTTCCCCTTATGGTAGCCGTATGCCGAGTCGACATAGTTTATACCATGGTCTATGGCGTGCCTGATCATCCTTATGGACAGGAGCTCGTCTATCCTGCCCGTGTCACCACCTAGGTAGGGGAGCCTCATGGCGCCGAAGCCGAGGGCGGAGGCCTCCCAGTCAAGCTTCCCGAACTTCCTGTACTTCAATCGAGACCCTTCAGATGATTTCGATATCCATCGGAGCCATGGCTTATAGATGTTCCGTGGATCATCGGTGGTCACGTTGAGCCTCGCCCTTTTATCCCGAGGCGGCTCCTTTCTCTTGTGACTGGCTTTGGAATCTGAACGATTTGACAGGGTGTTGGCGGTGATGCGAAGGGAGGTGCCAGATCGTGTCCCTTGGGCGCTTTGGGGTCACTTCCCGGCGTGCAGGTGGTTGAACGGCTACAGCTGGGAGAAGTCGACCAGGGACGGCGAGGAGTCCGCGAAGGCCCATATGGCGCTTCTCAGGGAGCTCGACTACCCGATGGACCTCCTAAAAGTGACCCCGTACTACCGCTTCATGGCGATACAGTGGGGGAGCAATTTCAGGTTCGAGGACAACGACGAGGAGGCGCCCACAGTCGAGGTCGCCGTCAAGAAGACCGAGGACTGGGAGAGGCTCTGGGTCCTCGACCCCAGGAAGGAGCTCCGCGAGTTCGTCCGCTGCAACGACATCCTCGCCCGGGACCTGCGCAGGATGCCCTTCATATACACAATTCCGAGCCCGATAATCCAGGCTATGAACGGCGTCTCCACACCCGATCAGGTCCTCGGGGACATGAAGGAGAACCCAGACGCCCTCAGGCAGGGACTCGAGACGATAACCGATACGACGATCGACTTCGCGAAGGCTTGCGTCGACGCCGGTGCTTCCGGCATCTTCCTCGGTATCGGCGGAGGGGGAAGAATATGGTCGGAGCTGACGAAGCCTCAGCTGGAGGAGTACGCCCTCGGCTACGACAAGAGGGTCCTCGACGCCGTCGACTGCCCGATCAAGCTGATGCACATCTGCAGCACACCCGAAGGAAACCCCCAGAAGCTCTTCGAGGGGGGATGGTTCAGGAAGTATCCTGTCACGGCTATAAACTGGGCCGCCCACTCGTGGACGCCGGTGAGGAAGGGGAAGGAGCTCTACGGCGATAGGTTCTGTGTCGTCGGCGGCCTCGACCACGAGAAGACGCTGAGGACCGGGACGCTCAGGCAGGTCGAAGAGCAGGTTAAGAGGGCGATAGAGGACGCGGGCGAGGGAGGGGGTTTCATCGTCGGCCCCGGCTGCACGGTTTTCCAGGACATGCCGATAGGGAACTACAACGCGGTCGGGCGTGCCGTCATGAAGTACGGCGCCTACAGGCGTTAGCCCTATTCTTTTTCTTCAATTCCTATTTTTACCTTAAAATGGTGTAAAGGATAGCATCATTTCGCCAATAATGAATGATAACCTAGTTTGATTTAGAAATATGCTTATTCGAAATTGTTGAAATCATCACCTTTAAAATGGACATACTTTTAAATGTTGACTACCTTCAAGTTTGTGGGGTTCTTCTCCTGGAGAAATGGTGAGCTGGGTGGTCGCCAACGATCTGAAGTTCAAGGGCCTGGTCAGGGAGGTCGGTCTAATCAGGGACAACGACCACTTCCACTCCTTCAACATCACCGTCGGCATCGTGATCAGGTCGGATAAGCGGCTGACCTACGACGAGGCTGAGCGCCTCTCCGGCCAGTTCAGGAGACGCTACCTCGGGAAGGAGGTCGACCTCCTCGGCGTCACCGTCCTCTGCCCAATCTGCGGCAAGGGATTCAACTCGGAGGGCGGCATGAAGAAACACGTTAAGGCGAGCCACCCCGAGCGGGTGGACATCGTCAAGCCACCGGTCGAGGCGTCCAGAGAAGAGAAGCCGAAGAGGGCGACCAAGGAGAAGGTGGAGAAGCCGAGAAAAAAGGCGAAGGCGAAGACTGGGTCTCGAAAAAAGTCGTCGACTAGACCCGCCGGGGAGGTCACGGCGCGTCGGAAGGAGGCTAAGGCTGCTGACAAGTCCTCATCGCTGAAGGACGCATCGAAGGTTGTCGAGAAACCCGTGTTGGAGGCGAAGGCAGCCACACAAACCAGGCTTCGGTAGGTTGGAGCCTCGGGCGGGATTCGGACCCGCGGCCTACAGCTTACAAGGCTGCCGCTCTAACCAGGCTGAGCTACCAAGGCATTCACCATGATATTTTAGATGCTAGATATATGTTTACCCCAGAGGCTCAGGCGTTTTATTTTCGGCTTTGAGAGAAAATGTGGGATAGAAAAGGGGGGCTAGCCCGAGTATTGGGGGCGAGCCGTCGGTGTGATGGTCACCTCCGCTATCGTGCCTGAGCGCCAGAGTTTCAGTGTCATCTGCTGGCCGGGTGAGACGTGCTCCTCTACGTAGGCTGCCCAGTCCTCATACGTCTGGACCGTGCGCCCGTCAACGCCTATGATTATGTCCTTTGCTATGTAGGCTGTCTGGCCGTTGACGATGGTGGTGACGGCGGCCTGCAGCCCGGCCTCCGCGCCGGGCAGGCCGGGTAGGACCTCCATGATCATCATCCCCGTCTGG
>Ga0315291_10004966_pt1 | contig 16777 bp, 7 predicted proteins | sample YL17G12_20_MG_FD_203070 | JGI IMG/M metagenome (GOLD analysis project Ga0315291, IMG submission 203070) | Sediment microbial communities from Yellowstone Lake, YNP, Wyoming, USA - YL17G12_20 | ecosystem: Environmental > Aquatic > Freshwater > Lake > Sediment | place: USA: Wyoming | collected...
CTGTATAACTTCATAGGGCACCTCCTTAGTAAAGGGTTATATGGTGTGTTATTACCTTTACCAGCATACCAGAAATTGCCTTCTCTTGGCATACTATTGAGGTGCCTTTTAGATGATTATCAATCTCATGAGATTATTTCGCTCCGCTCGTAATGACATTCCTTATGTCAATTTATTAAAGTTGCTCACTATAGATGCTGAATTCAGGGATTTTCTACTCATTGCTATCTACGATTTACGAATGCTTGGGGTGAGGGTTATATTGGCTTGCAAGGTTTTCAGCGTGCAAGCTTGCAGGCCTGCGAGCTTGCACGCTTGAAGTACTACATTGTCGGCTATGGACAAAAAACTCAAGATTGCTATGGTTGCTGCCTGCCCCTTCCCGGTTGCCCAGGGATCACAGATCTATATGCAGCAGATGGCTCATGCCCTGGCAGAGAGAGGGCATCAGGTACACCTGGTATGTTACCACTTTGGTGCCTACCATGAAGAGTTTAATTTCACCATTCACCGCATTCCCCATATCACCCGCTACTCCCGCCTGAGGTCAGGTCCCTCCCTGCAAAAACTTCTTTTAGACTTTATGCTCACCATCAAATTATGGCAGGTCGTTACACGAGAAGAAATCGACATCATTCACGCCCACAACTACGAAGCCCTGTGCGCAGCCCTCGTAGTAAGAAGCGTAACCGGGAAACCGGTCATCTTTAATAGCCATAACGTGTTGAGTGATGAACTCCCCACCTACTTTCGCTCACGTTTTTCCAAGCGATTAGCCCAGTTGCTGGCATACTTTATTGACACCCTTATCCCCAGAAGAGGTGATTTTTGCATCACCGTGTCAGAAGAATCCGCCAATTTCCTCCAGGGCAAAGGGATACCACCAGATAAAATTAAATTCATCCCGCCTGGTATCAACTATCCTACCTGTGAGGCACCTGATTCCAACCTGGTACGAACTAAATACCATTTGGGGTTGAAACACCTCATCATCTACACAGGCAACCTGGACGGTTATCAAAATATTGAGCTCCTCCTTCAAGCTATAAAGATAGTAGCCTCCTCTCAATCAGAGGTGACCCTGCTTGTGGCAACAAATTCAGAGTGCGGCTACTATCAGACACTCGCCCAAGATATGGGCATTGAGTGCTACCTTTCCTTCTTTACTAACCTGAACTTTAATCAAGTTCAGGAAATTCTTGCAGCAAGTGATATCGCGGTATGCCCCCGCACCTCCTGGTCAGGATTTCCTATTAAACTCTTAAATTACATGGCAGCGGGGAAAGCCATAGTAGCCTCTGAGGGTTCAGCCAAGGGCATCACCCATCTTCACAATGGCTTAGTGGTGAGCAATGGTGATACTCAAAGGTTTGCTCAAGGTATCCTGCAATTAATCGGAGACCCTCCATTAGCTCAACGGTTGGGAGATAATGCCAAGAGGGATGCAGCTAATGTCTTCAATTGGGATCGGAGAATACAAGAAATAGAAGGAGTATATGAAAAGCTTATGCATTCAACTACCTAGAGAACAAAGCCCTCAGCGACGTTCAGAAAAAGCTTTAGAATTATCAGCGACTACCGAAAATATATCGGGAGACGATGCATTAGTACTACTTGACTTTTCAGCACCATTTAGCTAATTCATTAAGCTGCTTATTTATGAAAATGTCCATTACCCCGAAAGGAGATAGTTATGCTTATGAATTCTGTGTTAGAATCAATTGGCGGCACCCCTCTCATCCGGTTAAAAAAGATGTCTTCGGGAAACGTATTTGGCAAGGCTGAGTTTCTTAACCCCGGTGGAAGCATTAAAGACCGGGTTGCCAAACATATCATTGAGTCAGCGGAGAAAGAAGGAAAACTAAAACCCGGCATGAGTATCATTGAAGCTACCTCTGGGAATACAGGCATTGGATTGAGCCTAGTGGGTATACAGAAAGGATACCGGGTAATCTGCCTGATGCCAGAGAATATGAGTGAGGAGCGAAAAAAGATTATTAGGGCTTTTGGGGGAGAACTTATTTTCACTTCTGCTGAGGGAAGTCTGCCAGAATGTTTAAACAAGCTGAAGGAAATTATCCAGGATGAACCGGACAAATATTTTGTTGCCAATCAATTCAGCAATCCCCACAATCCAGAGATTCACTATCGCCAAACCGCCCCTGAGATCTGGCAGGATATGAATGGAGAGATAGATATTTTTGTTGCAGGAGTGGGGAGTGGTGGAACACTCCAGGGAATTGGTAAGTTTTTAAAGGAGAAAAAGTCTAGTGTTAAGATCGTCGCGGTGGAACCCAAAAATAGCGCTGCCCTCTTAGGAAGAGAACCAGGGCTACATCAGATTCAGGGGATTGGTGATGGTTTTATCCCCGACGTGCTTGATGTAAACATGGTCGATATGGTATTTACCGTCTCTGATGAAGAGGCTATTGAAACCACCCGAAGACTCTCCCAGGAAGAAGGATTGCTTGTAGGAACCTCTTCCGGCGCCAATGTGTTTGTGGCGCTTCACATGGATAACGGAAGGAACAAAGTGGTCACTATCCTACCTGACCGGGTGGAAAGGTACTTCAGTACTGCGCTTATCTAATAGCTAAACGAAAACCCTCACACACCACATCGGCTGTCATTTCGAAGGAGTGAAGCGACTGAGAAATCTCATGCAAATTCAAAGATTTCTCCCGGAGTTTACCCTGAGCAAAACCGAAGGGGGCGAAATGACAATAGAGCCAACACAGGGTTTTTCGTTCAGACACTAATTACTGATCTACTTAACCCTTATCAGTTTAATCTCAAAGAGCGTAGGCCACCATTTACCAGTCACAAACAACCGATCATCTTTTTCATCATAGGCAATCCCGTTGAGAACATCCATCGGCGTATCATAGTCTTCTTTATTTAAAAGTCCTCTGAGCTCAATCCATCCACTCACCTGACCTGTGTGAGGTTTGATCATTGCAACGCGTTCTGTAGGCCACACATTAGCGTAGATTTCACCTTTCACATACTCTAGCTCATTAAGCTTACTTACAAGACCATTTGCATCTGTTACAGTAATCTGATCAACTTCTTTAAAGGTATGGGGATCTAGGAAATGTAATGTTGAGGTACCATCACTCATAATTAAATGACTCCCATCATGAGTAATCCCCCAGCCCTCCATTGGATAGCTAAACTCCTGGAGTAGCGCAAAACTTTCTTTATCATAGACAAAACCAGTATGTGATCGCCAGGTTAATTGGATGATCCTATTCTCATAAATGGTCACCCCCTCACCGAAAAATTTCCTTGGGAGCTCCTTCATTTGGATGACACTGCCCGTTGCTAATTCTACTTTACGAAGCGATGATTTTTCGTGAAGCCCTGTTCCTTCATATAAAAAATCATTTTCAAAAACCAATCCCTGAGTGAAGGCATTTCGGTCATGGGGATATAGATTGATGACCCTGTAGGTATAGAGCGGAATAGCCTGCGGGGAATGTGAGGATTCCGTGAGATCCGTGCAAGAACAAAGAGAAACCATCTCCAACATTGCAGTAAATAAGAAAAAGTACTTCATGCTTGCTTTGATGGTCTCACAAAAAGTCAAATTTATACCGCAGGCGGTATCCTATGAGCAACGAACTTGATTACTACGATAATTGATGAAGTCGTAAAAAGTCAAAGAAATTGTCATTGCGAACGAAGTGAAGCAATCTCTGCCTTTGTAAATAGTTGAAAAACCAAGATTGCCACGTCGCTTCGCTCCTCGCAATGACATTACGACACAGCTTCAAAAGGAGAGTGAGCGTTTTAACTTGGGATCATGGTACACTGTTGTGTAATCACTTTAAATATTATATATAGCAGAAGAAATAACAAAATAAAAGTAAAACCAGCCTGCTCCTTGCCTTCATTGGTAAGGTTCATAGCGAAGTATGGTGTGAACTTCTCTTGCATCCTTTGAACGACATTTATAAAAAACTTCTTAAAATTCCATTATATTTTTGTTGACAACAATTATCCTACTCTGATATAAATTTATATATATTCATATACATATCTCCTTTCTCTTCTAAATTGCAGTTCTAAATATTTTATCACTTTTCAATTTCATTAAAAGACAAGATCCGTCGAACTTTTCCCTCAGATTTATTATTAACGGGCTCATTAACTATTTAAAGACGTTCCTCTATGGAATCAAGAGCATCAATGGTTGAGCCAGGAAATCTCACCATCTTTGCCCACGCAGAAGAAGAACTAATACAATTTAAAACCATTGCTGACTGCGCAAATTACGGCGTCGCCATCTCTAATCTCGAAGGTAACCTCACCTATGTAAATGAGTGCTTTGCCAAGATGCATGGGTACTCAGTAGATGAACTCATTGGTAAGCACCTCTCTGTTTTTCACGCTGAAGAACAATTGGGCAGCGTAAAGACATTGATCACACAACTTATCCACACGGGAAACTTTGTGAATCAAGAGGTCTGGCACAAAAGAAAAGATGGCACTACCTTTCCTACCCTCATGTCAGCTACCGTAATTAAAAGCAAAGAAGGGAAACCTCAGTTTCTCTCTACCACGGCCCTCGACCTCACCGAACCCAAGAAATCAGAAAGAGAAACCAAAGAAGCCAGAGAATTTTTGGAGAGTATCTTCAGAACCTCAGTAGATGGAATTATCGTCACCGACCCCAAGGGTTACATAACCATGGTTAATGAAGCAGTGGAGAAGATGCTTGGTTACTCTAAGGGTGAACTCATAGGGAAACACGGAATAGACTTGACTCCCCGAGGAGAGACAAATGATGAAAAAACAAAGAAGTTTGTGTCACAACTATCCGAAAAAGATATAGTTACTGCGTTTGAGCATACCTGGTTGAGAAAGGATGGAAGTTTAATTGACTTCGAGATAAATGTAGCACTATTAAGAGATAAAGCAGGAAACAATACCGGAGCGGTAGGAACCATTAGAGACATCACTAATCGCAAGCGAGCAGAAAATGAGCTTAAAAAGAAGGAGCGAGAGCTCGCTCTCATAAACAAAATCGCCACTATCTTTCTCACCGTCTCTACCAGTGAGATGTATAAAAAGGTGCTGAAGACAATATTGGAAGTCACTGAGAGCACGCATGGTTTCTTTGGGTATATCAATGAAGAAGGGGTACTGTTGTGTCCTGCCATCGATAGTGATATCTGGGATAACACCCCAATGAAAAACAGATTTGTCTCATTTACCCGTGATCAGTGGACTGGTAGCTGGGGCAAAGCCCTCATCACCAAGCAGTCGCTCTATGTAAATAAAAATCTGCGCTTGCCCGACGGGCATTTCCCAATTTTAAGAACGTTGGTCACCCCTATCATCCACCAAGGAGAAGCTGTAGGAATTTTTACGGTTGCAGATAAGCTAACAGACTACGATGAACACGACAAGAAGCTACTTGAAATCCTTGCCTCCTACATGGCGCCGATTCTCTACGTGAGACTACAGAGCGATAGGAAAGAGAGAGAACGCAGGTTTATTGAGCATGAACTGAAAGAAATAAACGAGCACTTGGACAATATTATAGAAAGTTCGCTGGACTGCATCATGGTTACTGATAGCACAGGAAAAATTAGCAGAACAAATAAATCATTTCAGAAGCTACTAGGGCGCGATGAGGAAGAAATCGTTGGAAAGCATATGTCTTGCTTTTTACCTCATGATAAAAAAATCTATGAGTCTACCTCAGGGAAGCCCATTGATATCAATGAGGATTTTCTTATCGAAGTGAAAGCAAAAATTGCCACGTTTCTCAAAGAGGGTAAATTGTATAATTGGAAAATCTATTTCACACGTCACGATAAAAAGATGATTCCCATTGAGGCAAACTTATCCATACTGCGAGATGACAAGGAAAAAATAGTGGGAGGAGTAGCAATACTCAGAGACATCTCAGACCGTAGGCATGAAGAGGAACTGTTGCAAAGAGTCAATCACTGCCTGCTGAGCTTTAGTCCAGACCCTGCTGAAAATATTAAGAACATCATTGAAACGGCAGGTCTGGTGCTGGGAAGCATATGCACCCTCTATAATAGAGAAGATGGTCCTTTCTTATGTACCGTGGAGGGATGGAATATCCCTAAAGATTTAAAACGAAAAGATAGAAAGGAAGGGCATATCTGTTATGATATTATGACCAAGTCCCAAAAAGACGAACCATTTATCATCAATGATCTTGATAGATCACCGTACGCTACCACAGATCCAAATGTTGCTAAGTACAAACTGAAAACCTATGTTGGCTGCGTAGTGAAAAAAAACACACAAATTATTGGTACCTTGTGTGTTGTGTATCAAGAACATAAAACGCTTACTCCAAATGAGTTAAATGTTTTATCCATCCTGGCAAAAGCCCTCGGCGTGGAGGAAGAGCGTAAGGAAGCCCTCCGGACACTCCAAGAACATCAACAGAGGTTGATAATTTCAGAGGAAAATCTCAGAGAGTTTTCCAGAAAGATACTCTCAGTGCGCGAAGAAGAAAAGAAAAGGTTGTCACGCAGTCTCCATGATGAGATAGGTTCTATGACTATAGCCTTAGGTTCACACTTGAGCATCATTGAGGAGGAAATCACCGATCATAACCTAGAGAGGGCTCTTGAGGACCTAACCCATACTAAAACTGCGCTCGCCCAATCAGTGCAACGCTTAAAAAAACTGTGCACTGATTTAATGCCCCCGGCACTGGATATTGCTGGTCTTCCCAATATACTAAAAAAGCACTGTGCTGCTATCAGTAAACATGAGGGAATGCCCATAGAGTTCAGAGTCGATGGTAACGAAACCCAACTCAGTGACGAGGTCGTAACCGTTCTCTACAGGATAACGCAAGAAGCATTAAATAATGTTATACAACATGCAAGGGCAAAGAAGGTGACCGCAGACTTATATTTTCAAGGAGAGGCGATAAAACTTACCATAAAGGATGATGGGAAAGGCTTTGAGGTTGAGAAAAAGCTAAAAAAAAGTAAAGGATTAGGTTTAATAGGGATGAGAGAACGGATAGAATCTCTGGGTGGAGTATTTACCATTACCTCAGCAATTAAAAAAGGTACAGAAATTACTGTTAGTTTACGACATTGAGAGGAATACTACCATGGACATAAAGGTCATCTTGGCAGACGACCACGAGGTAGTGAGGGCAGGGATAAAAGCAGTTATTGAACGAAAGGGAAATGATATCATCATTATTGGGGAAGCGTCAAACGGAGAAGAAGTATTAAGAATAGCAAAAAGCAACCCCGCAGACGTGTATGTACTTGATATAGCAATGCCACTCCTCAATGGTATTGAGACCATTGAGAGACTGAAAAAAATTGACGCTACCTGTAAAATACTCATCCTGAGTATGTATGATGACAGAACTTTGGTGGAGCGGGCTTTGAAAAATGGCGCCAATGGCTATCTGCTAAAAGAAACGGCCACCGATGAGATCATTCATGCAATTCAGGAGGTGTATCTGGACCGGTACTTCTTGAGTCCTAACATCTCTAAATATCTAGTCGAGGGATTTCTTGAGAAGCAAAATATCAGTAAGCAGTATCATACAATCAACACCCTCACCAGCAGAGAGAGAGAAATCTTACAACTCATTGCCGAAGGATTTAACAGTAAGGAGATGTCCACAAAACTGAATCTATCCTTGAACACGATACATGTTCACAGACATAACATCATGCAAAGGCTTAACATCCACAAACAAGCTGACCTCATTCGTTACGCACTCAAGGAAGGCATCTCCTACCTTTAATAACGCCATCGACACCCCTTTTCCTTTTTTACCTCACTCCTCCTGTTTTTTAGTGTCTGAACGAAAACCCTCACACATTACATCAGCTGTCATTTCGAAGGAGCGAAGCGACTGAGAAATCTCATGCAAATTCAGGGATTTCTCCCGGAGTTTACCCTGAGCAAAACCGAAGGGGTCGAAATGACAATCGCACCACGACAGGGGTTTTCTTTCAGACACTAACTATTTATTTACTAAAAAATAACCCTTTTGGGTTATTGCATTACTCACTTTATGCCGTTAAAATAGAAAAAATGTTTTTACTGTCATATCAACTCTGATAACGTCGTAAAAAGTCTTGACAGGTGTCATTGCGAGGAGCGAAGCGACGTGGCAATCTTGGTTTTTCAACTACTTACAAAGGCAGAGATTGCTTCACTTCGTTCGCAATGACAATTTCTTTGACTTTTTACGACTTCATCAACTCTAACCAAAGATATTTAAAAATTAACCGTTTTCAACTCTTGCTTCCTCACCTCCGAGAGGAGGCTGTGTCTTAATAGGAAAAAAGTCATTCCGAACGAATGTGAGGAATCTTAAGTTCTTGATTCTGCGATGCTCAAGATTTCTCGGATTCCCTCGAAATGACAAAAACACAAATTACGACACAGCCTCCAAGGGGAGAAGGGAGAGGGGCAAAATTTGTGAGAGATTAACCAGCCCGAGGCTGGTAAATTCTCAGGGTTTGATAGGTAAGAAGCTAACACACTGATGCTTGCTTTTGTCTCTCATAGGATTAGTTATTGATGTAACTAGCTATAATAATTGATAAAAAAGCGATTATTGATAAGAGGCATGGTTTAATTGTAGGTTCTTCTGCCCTTTCGAACCTATTCATTTATTACCATGCCTCTTTTTTTTGAAATTGAGACTCATCCATTATATCCTCACTACCAACACCTCTTCAATCCTGATACTTTGCTTACCTGAGCAATAACCTACCCCCCTTTTAGATAATTAATTAATTTTTTATATAAAAATAACCCTTTTGGGTTATTTACACATACATATATTCTATTATATAAATACTCAGAAAGGGAGGGGTCTTTTTTATTGCCTCCTAACAATTTTCTTAAAAATTTGGGGAATTCACAATGTAATAGACTTTAATATCAGGAATTACAAAAAATTTTATTAAATAATCAATAACAATACTAAAATTAGAAGGAGGGAGTTAAAATGAAAATTTCGAAATTAATATTTACTGTTTCTTTAGCATATCCAATATTTTTAGTTTTAGTCCCACCTATATTTTCTGCAGACTGGTATGACTCAAACTGGCAACATAGAAAAGAAATTACCATTGATCATGCTCAGGTGGTAGCTGATCTCACCAATTTCCCCTTGTTAGTTGCTATTACTGACAGTGATCTCTCTTCAAAGGCCCAATCAGATGGGGATGATATTCTATTCACCAGTGATGATGGGGTCACCAAATTCAACCATGAGATAGAATCCTATGATGATTCCACTGGTCATTTGGTTGCCTGGGTGAAAATTCCAAGCCTCTCTTCCCTAACGGATACGGTAATCTACATGTACTATGGGAATCCTGGTGCTTCGTCTCAGGAGAATCCCACGGGTGTGTGGGATTCTAATTATGTTATGGTTCAACACCTCGAAGAAACTTCTGGAACCCATGAAGATTCAACTGCCACCAATAATGATGGGACTGCGTATGGAGCTTTAGACCAAGATGAAGATGGAAAAATAGACGGGTCTGATCATTTTGATGGAACCAATGATTATATCTCTTGCGGAAGCAGTAATATGCCAACCACAGCAGGGACAGTTGAAGCATGGGTAAAACCTGATGGTGGTTTTACAAGTGGTGGGGCATATAGCGAATCAATTATGGAAATTGGCTCAACTGGTAGTAACAGAATAATATTCTATTTTAAAAATACTAATGGAAAAATGAGGCTTTTAGTCTATCGTGTTGCCCCTGGAGCGCTTGCGGAATCTAATGCAACCTCCTGGTCTGAGCAATGGTATCACATGGTGGGTACTTGGGATAGCACAGCTACAAGGCTGTTTATAGACGGCTCAGAAAATAGCACCCCTGCCAGTGGTCACAGTATATCGACACCAACTTCTGCGAGTATAGGAGCTGAAATCATTGGTGGTGCAAAGAATTATTTTGATGGAATCATAGATGAGGTAAGGGTTTCGAACATTGTAAGAGCCCCTGAGTGGATTGAGACTGAATATAACAATCAAAGTTACCCTGGTTCATTCTATAACGTTGGTACAGAAGAATCACCTGGGATACCACAGATCTTAAACCCGGTGCCTGCGGATAGCGCAACTAACATACCAACCAGCCTCTCGCAATTACAGTTCGATTTAGATGATCCTGATGATGATCCTATGGATTATATAGTAACTACAAGTCCCTATATTGGCTCCACTAGTGGTACAGGTGTTTATGATGGTACTTATACTATTAATGTCAGTAATCCCGATCCGTACAAAATGTATTCCTGGACTGTTCAGGTGACAGATGGTATCTATCCAGCCAGTAAAACATACACCTTCACCACTGCACCCGGAACTTCCAGCTGGTGGGATTCTGCCTGGACGCACAGAGAAAAAATCACTATCGATAACACCAAGGTGAGTGCAGAGCTGAGCAATTTTATTCTTCTTGTTGATATTACAGGTGCTGATCTCGCATCAAATGCTCAGGAAGATGGTGATGATATCGTATTCACTGATTACTACGGAACCAAGCTTGACCATGAAATAGAGTTATATGATGAGAGCACCGGTCATTTGGTTGCTTGGGTAGAGGTGCCAACCCTTTACTCGAATATGGATACGATTTTATATATCTATTTTGGAAATTCTGGAGCCACTAACCAGGAGAATCCTTCCGGCGTGTGGGACGCAGATTACAACAGTGTCTACCACTTACATGATGACTTATTAGACAGTACCAGCAACGCCAATGATGGTACCAATCACGATTCAACCGATACCACCGGAAAGATTGCTGATGGGCAAAGTTTTGATGGGAATGATTATATTACCGCCCCCAATCACTATTTGGGTGCAAACGCCAGCTGGACGACCAGTTACTGGTTCAATTCAGATTCCTCAATTGTGAGCCCCCCTTCAACCCATCTGTATTTCTATATGATCTCAACCGGTGCTCCGCCCACCACCGATCCAGGGGCGGTTAATATTTATCAAAGCACTGAGACTGCATCGCGAGGTGAGATGCGGGCCATAAACCTTGACACAGATAGTAGCCAAGCAGGGATTTATGAGTACAGCGGGACCAACTATCAGGATGATACCTGGCACCTAGCATACGTAACCTGGGATGCCTCTTCACATCAACTCTCCATCTATGTTGACGGTTCTGAAGAAGCGAGCACTACCAATGCTTCCGTAGACAATGGGGCAGGGACAGCCAACAGTTTGCACATCGGCATAAGAGCGGACCTCAATACTGACAGGTCTCACATTGGTGATCTGGATGAGGTAAGGATTGCAGGTGTGGTAAGGAGCCCTGAGTGGATTGCAACAGAATATAATAATCAAAATAATCCCGGTTCATTTTACACTATGGGTACTCCTGAAACGGGTTATCCCCTCGTTTCAGATCCTGCTCCTGCAGATGATGCAACTGATGTTGCTATTTCCCTCACCCAATTGTGTTTTGATCTGGAGGACCAGCAAGCAGATCCTATGGATTACACGGTAGCCACCAACCCAAATATAGGCTCCGGCAGCGGTAATGATGTAGCTGATGGAAGATATTGTATCAGTGTAAGTAATCTTGATTACGATAACAGCTATGAATGGACGGTAACGGTGGATGATGGAAACGGTCATGTCACCGGGCAGACTTATAGCTTCACCACTGAGATCATTACAACCTTCGATCCCTTTGAGCTTGGGTGGGGTTATCGAAAACAAATAACCATAGATCATACCAAAGTAAATGCCAACTTAACTGATTTTCCTGTGTTAATCGATATTATAGATGATGATTTGGCAGCTCACGCCCAGGCAGATGGTGATGATATCCTGTTTATGGATGGTGATGGGGTGGCGAATAAACTTGATCACGAAATAGAACTCTATCAGGCAAGCAGTCCCGCTCATCTCGTTGCCTGGGTAAGGATCCCGCTCCTCTCCTCAAGTACCGATACTACTATCTACCTGTACTATGGCAAGCCTGGAACTTCCAGTAAGGAAAATCCGGAAGGGGTGTGGGACACAAGCTTTGATGGGGTGTGGCACCTTGATGAAATATCAGGAACGGTGTATGACTCAACCTCGCATAACTATGATGGAACACCACTAAATGGAGCGATCCAAGATGCTACAGGGAAGGTAGACGGGACAGATGAGTTTGATGGAGTCAATGATAGTATAGCAACCACCTACTACCCTAATGATGGGGCACATACCTTAGAATTCTTGATGAATGTTGACAGCTTAGAAGGTAATCCAGATTCTATCAGTGGTCAATACTATCAGTCCGTCGGATGTCACGACTCACAGAATCATAGATTCTATGGCGGTATCTTTTACGATACTGTTGAGTCAGAATCTGAAGTAGTCTTTGGTATGGGCAATGGCTATAAAGGTGGAACCGTTGAGAGTGCTGCTACCGGGATGAGTGCGGGGACATGGTATTACATTGTGGTTACCGCTGATGGGAGTATTGCACGGTATTATCTAGACACAATAGAAAAGGATAGCTTTACCTATACTCAAACCGGGAGCAGTGTGGATGGTTTCCACCTTGGTTCAAAAACCCTTAATAAAAGCGGAGGCGGGCTAAACCCGCTTGATAGCTTCTTGGATGGGAAGGTAGACGAGGTGAGGATATCCAATGTGGTGAGGAGTGCCGAGTGGTTAGCTGCTACCTTTGAAAACATAACTGACCCTGCTGGTTTTTCTATACTAGGAGAAGAAGAAATGGGTAATCAACCTCCCACCCAGGATGATCCATTATTAGCATCAGAACTGGGCAATAACACCACCGATGAAGACTTAATCTGCAATGCCCAAAACGTGAGTGATCCCAATGGCGATGATGTCTATCTCACCTATAATTGGTTTAAGAATGGCACCTCACTTGCCAATTTACTAATGCCCTTCAACACAGAAAGTTCAAGCACTGCAAAAGATTATTCAGGTTACGATAACGATGGAACGGTTAACGGTGCCACCTGGTCAAGCGGCGGCATTGTAGGCGGCGCCTATTCCTTTGACGGGACAGATGACTACCTCTCAATCCCCGATGATGCGACCCTGGATGGCGATGGCACCTGGTCAGAGATGACTATGGAACTGTGGGTAAAATCAGATAAAGACAATCAGGCTGCCACTATTATGCTGGAGAAGAGAGGGGCAAGCAGTGCAGCAAGAAGCTATCAAATTGGATTTGATGCAAATGGAAACAGCCAATTATTCTGCGGATATTATCTGAGTGGTGGGTATAAGGAAACCTTATACAGTGACGCAGGTTCATTGTCAACAGGGCAATGGTATCACGTGGCATGTAGTTACAAAAATGGTGAGGGTATAAAGTTATACGTAGATGGGGTATTAGATGCTTCGGAAGCGACAGCCTCTGGAACAATAAATGCCAGCAGCAATGTAGCAGTAATCCTTGGTAAGCGAGGTGCAGACAATACCCGATACTTTAAGGGAGAAATCGATGAGGTGAAGATATACCCCTTTGCACTGACAGCGGAGCAGATCAATCAGAACTATCTCCAATCGAAGGATGGGTTGAGCAATGAGGTAAAGGTGGGGGATGAAGAGACAGAGGTGGGGGATGAATGGCGGTGTGAGGCAACCCCCAGTGATCTCATGGAGGATGGCATTACCAAACAATCAAATACCCTAACCATTGTGGAAGAAGCACCTAATCAACCTCCCACCCATGACAACCCCCAATTAGCATCGGAACTGGGCAATAACACCACCGATGAAGACTTAATCTGCACTGCCCAAAACGTGAGTGATCCCAATGGCGATGATGTCTATCTCACCTATAATTGGCATAAGGATGGAGTCTCGCTTGTTAATTTACTGATGCCGTTTAACACGGAAAGTTCCAGCACTGCACAGGATTATTCAGGTTACGATAATGATGGAACGGTTAACGGTGCCATCTGGACGAGCAGTGGCATTGTAGGGGGTGCCTATTCCTTTGACGGGACAGATGACTACCTCTCAATCCCCGATGCTGCGACCTTAGATGGCAACGGCACCTGGTCAGAGATGACTATGGAAGCCTGGGTTAAGGCTGATGTGAGCCAAACCGGCAGAATCATCCTGGCCAAATGGGGCCCCTCCACTTCAAGGAGCTATGAGGTGGGTATCAACTCTACCGGTAACACTCAGCTTTTCGCTGCGGTAGACAACGGTGCGTACCTGGAAACCCTCTACACCGATGTAAATCCTTTAGTACCGGGCACCTGGTATCATGTGGCAGCTACCTATAAAGCGGGGGTAGTGGATCTTTATATTAATGGTGTACTGGATGCAACAAGATCAAACGCCGGTGGTACTATCAAAGCATCTGCTGACTCACTAAAGATAGGAGCACGCAATCCTACCCCGGAGAGATTCTTTGATGGAGATATAGACGAAGTCAGGATATACCCCTTTGCACTGACAGCGGAGCAGATCAATCAGAACTACCTCCAATCAAAAGATGGGTTGAGCGGTGAGGCAAGGGTTGTTTCTGAAGAGACAGCCCTGGGGGATGAATGGCAGTGTGAGGCAACCCCCAGTGATCTTATGGAGGATGGCATTACCAAACAATCAAATACCTTAACCATTGTGGAAGCAGAATGTACAACACATGATGATTGTGGTTTCTGTGAGAAGTGTGAAGGTGGGTCGTGTGTACTCCAAGCCGGAGAAGACGTAAAGGGTGAATGCCCGGATGAAGCATGCGCTACAGGCCTTTGTAATGGGGCCGGTGCATGTGGATTGCAACCTCCCTCATACGAATGTAGAACATCAGTAGGAGTTTGTGATCTACCCGAACACTGCACCGGAATTTCTGCAGAGTGTCCGCCTGACCTTAAATCCACGGCAGAGTGCAGGGCCAGTGCCGGACTCTGTGATCTGGCTGAATCCTGTGACGGTATAAGTAACAATTGTCCATCTGATGGATATCTCTCAGGAACCGAGTGCAGAGCGGCAGCGGGTGTTTGTGACCTGCCGGAAACCTGCACCGGCAGCTCGCCTGACTGCCCTGCTGACCTTAAATCCACGGCAGAGTGCAGGGCCAGTGCCGGACTCTGTGACCTGGCTGAATCCTGTGACGGTATAAGTAACAATTGTCCATCTGATGGATATCTCTCAGGAACCGAGTGCAGAGCGGCAGCGGGTGTTTGTGACCTGCCGGAAACCTGCACCGGCAGCTCGCCTGACTGCCCTGCTGACGCTAAATCCTCTGCAGAGTGCAGGGCCAGCGCCGGAATCTGTGACCTGGCTGAATTCTGTAACGGTATAAGTGATGAGTGCCCCTCAGATGCAAAATCCACAGATGTATGCAGACCTAGCCAGGGTGTCTGTGACATCGCTGAATCCTGTGACGGTAGTAACAATGACTGCCCCGCTAACGTATTTGAACCACCTACTTCTCTCTGTAGAGCATCTGCGGGAGTGTGTGATATATCTGAATACTGTACGGGAGATTCTGCTGGATGTCCTGCTGACGTATTTGAATCACCTACTACTCTTTGTAGAGCATCAGCAGAAGTGTGTGATGCTGCAGAATACTGTACGGGAGATTCAGCCCCCTGTCCAGACGATGGATATCAACCGGATGGGACTCCCTGTGAGGATGGATTGTACTGTACCCAGATAGATGAATGTATACGCGGTGAATGCATAGGTAAAAACGATCCTTGCACGGATAACGGAGACTACTGTGATGGGGTGGAATATTGTGAAGAGGATATAGGCAGCTATATCTGCAGCTCTACAGGAGATGCATGCGGTGAACGCTCCTGTAATGAACTTGATGATAGTTGTGATGATAGTGATGTCACGCTGATCATTGCAGACGCCTATGGGTATTCAGGTGACATAGATATAAAGCTAAAAAATTGCTGTAATTTGATACAAGCGGTTCATGTAGATATATGTGATGTAGACCATAGGATTTGGCTCCATATTTCTGCCGAAAGTTGCAGTACTACGAGCAGAACGTATGGATTCAGTTGCACTCTCAGTGACCTTGGCAACAACTGCGTAAGGATTGACCTCACGAGCTCAGGCTCAGCAGCAATTACTCCAGGTACAGGTGCCATTGCTCAAATTGAGTACACCTTGGATACCAACGCACCTATAGGAGAATATGCAGATTTAGAACCTAAAAATATAAATGTAGTTGAGAAGGATACTCTTGAATCTTTATTGGTAACACCTATTCCAGGGAAAATCCAAGTAGTGTACACTGATTCAGATAGCGATGGTTTCCCCGATCTCCTTGATAATTGTCCTGACATCCCCAATGGTCCTCTCCTTGGCACCTGCTTAAAGATTTACGGTGGTGGGTATTTCAAGAGCACCGGTATTATATGTAACGATGAAGAAGCCTGTGGAGAAAATGAAATCTGTGATACCTACCAATTAGACTGCAATGAAAATGGCATCGGAGATGCCTGTGAAATTGATTCAGATGGTGATGCGGTGCCAGATGGTGATGACAACTGCCCCGGGCTTCCCAATGGCCCAACGTTAGGTACCTGCATATGCGGAGGTAACTCTTGCATGAGTGATGGTGCGTGTGAATATGGCTCGTGCAGTATGAATCAGGAAGATACCAACAATGACGATGTGGGAGATGCATGTGACCAATCTCTCTGTCGTGCCTATTTGTGCCGTTATGAAAACTGCATTGCGTTACAAGCTTCTGGTCGTAGTGTAGACTACAGTGCCTGTAAAGCTTTAACAAATCAAGGGGAGGATGTATGC
>Ga0315291_10004968_pt1 | contig 16774 bp, 13 predicted proteins | sample YL17G12_20_MG_FD_203070 | JGI IMG/M metagenome (GOLD analysis project Ga0315291, IMG submission 203070) | Sediment microbial communities from Yellowstone Lake, YNP, Wyoming, USA - YL17G12_20 | ecosystem: Environmental > Aquatic > Freshwater > Lake > Sediment | place: USA: Wyoming | collected...
CCGCCCCGCGGGATCCGTGAACACCTCGCTGATTTCATTGGCCGCCAGTTGCCCCTTTTCGGGCCCCACCAGTTCCACCAGCGCCAAGGCCGTCTGCGGCAGCGTCTGACCCTCGCGCGTGGCGGCGCCGAGGCCCTCCACGGCGGCCAGTTGGTCGGCGGTCCGGAAGTCCGCCTCGTCGGCATACTGGACGTACGTGCCGTCCGACCAGATGCGCAGGTCGGGCGGATCTTTCATCGCGCGGACTTCGGCCACGTCGCCCTGCATCCGCTCCGACGCCAGGCGCTTCGCCTCGGCGCTGACCAGGAGGCGCCGGATCTCGTCGCGGACCTCCTCGAGGGGACGGAACGTTTTCTCCTTCGCCGGTTTCTCGGGCGATGGGGAGGGGGACTGCGCCTCCTTCTCGGGCGGGGTCTCGGCGGCAGGCGCGTCCGCGCCCGTCTCTTTCGCCGCGTCCTTCACAGGCTCTTCCTTCACGATGAAGTCGGGGTCCTTGTGGGCCTCGTAGTAGGCGGCCACATCCTCATCGCTGACGCGGCCCCCGGCGTCCTTTTCGAAGGCGGCGGGGTCCGCCACCAGGTACTCAATCTTCACCCGGTCCGGAATGCGATAGCCGAAGCCCTTCGGCCCCTGCCCCGGCAGATAGGCCTTGTAGGCCTCGAACTGCTTGGCGACACGGTCGTCCGTCGCTTGAGGAACCTTGGAGAGAAAATCCTCGGCCTTGAGGACGGCCAGACGGACCTTGGCGCGCTCATCCATGCGGACGAATCGGCGGCGGAGTTCCGGCTCGACCGCCACCCCCGTCGTCTCCAGGATCCAATCCACGTAGGCCCGGAGAGTCATGTCCGCGCGGAGCCCTTCGTCGAACGCCTCGCGCCCGGCGGGGCTCTCCTGGGCGATGAGACGCTCCAGGTCCGCCGTCTTCAGCCCCACGCCATGCAGCGCCTCCAGCCGGGCCTCGACCTCGGCGTCGGCCGTCTCAAAGCCCCATCGCTTGGCCTCCTCGTACAGGGCCATCCAGACGATGACGCGCGACCAGTCCGGCCGCTCCTCCAGAATGGCGTCGCCGAGCAGCGGCCACATGGTCCGCCCGATCGTGTGGAACATGAGGGCGGTTTCGGCGTCGGCCGTCTGGACCTCCGGCGCCAGGCGATAGAACAGCCACCGCGACGCCGCCGACCCGACGCGAATCGTCCGGTAGAACTCCACGACCTGGCGGTCGTGAACCGCCCGGCCGCCGATCGAGCCCACCTCCGGGTTCGCCCGCCCGCCGATCCACTCCAGGACGCGCGGCCAGAGTTTGTAGCCGATGGACCAGACGATCATGCTCGCGACCGCCAGAACCATCAACACCATGAAGAACCGCTGATGCCGACGGAAAAACGCCAGTTGCATCCGGGTTGGCCCTTTCCTTGGGTCCGCAGCATGCTTCGAGGGCCCTAAGGCTAGGGGCGCGCGGCGGGAAATGCAACTCGAAAACGCCTCACGCCGCCGACACCCGCCGCAACCGCGCCGCCTGCAGCAGGCCGTTCTCCGTCGCCAGGTCCGTGTGGACGTAACGGCTGATGTGTCCCTGGGCGTCGGCCAGGACGGCGATGGCCCCTTCGAGCGCCGTCCGGGGCCAGTCGGCGAGGCGCTCGATCGCCTCCCGCTGGTCGGCGTTGACGAGCGCAGCCTCCGGGCCGACGGTCGCCAGCACGAGCGCATCGCGCAGCGCCGACCCCACCGCCGCCAGGGCCGTCCGCGCCGCTTCGCGCCGGAGGGCCGTTTCCTCGCGCGATTCGTCCGTCACGCGCCGGCTCTTGGCATCCTCGCGCGACCAGGCGGCGATGCGCTCCGCCAGGTCCAGGGCCCCCGAATCGTCCATCGTCGCGAGTCGCGGCACGAGGTCGCGCTTCAGGTCCCACAGGCCGCTGCCCACCAGGTCGCACGCCCGCTCGATGCTCCCGCCCGAGAAGCGAGCCGCGTAGGCGATCTCCTCGTCCGACGGCGGAGGTTCGGGCGCTTCGCGCCTCCCTCCGTTCTCGGCCGATGCCGCGGCGGCCTGAAGAATGTCGCGCACCTTCTGGGCGACAAACGCGTCCGGCAGCGGGCGGAACCGGACCCACTGGCACCGCGAGAGGATCGTGCCGGGCAGGCGCGAGGCGTCCGCGCAGAGGAGCACGAGGACGGCGTGCGGCGCGGGCTCCTCCAGCGCCTTCAGCAGCGCGTTGGCCGCCGCCTCGTTCATCCACTCCGCGTCGTCGAGCACCGTGACCGTCCGCCGGCCTTCCATCGGCGTCAGCGCCACCGTTTCGGTCACCACGCGGTCGGGGCTTTCCTGCGACCGGCGGGCGACGAGGCTGATGCGGAACTCGCTGCGGTCCGGCTCCTTGCGGAACCAGTAAACGTCGGGGTGCGTGCCGCGGTCCACCCGCGTGCAGTGCGCGCACGCGTCGCACGCCTCAGGGGCGCCCGCCTCGGCGGTCTCGCCGCCGGGCGAGGCCCGCCTCGCGGCGAGGCCGCGGGCCGACGGGCCCGCGCGGCCGGCGCGGGGCGACTCGCACAGCAGCCGCTTGGCCAGTTCTCGGGCGGCGAGGCCCTTGCCCACCCCGCGCGGACCGACGAAGAGAAAGGCGTGCGGCAGGCGCCCCGACTCGAGCGCCGCACGCAGCGCCTCCGCCGCCCCGTCCTGGTGCTTGAGGTTATCGAAAGACACGCTTCACCGCCGCATCAATATCACGGGCGACCGCCTCCGGCGACCGCGACGCGTCCACCACCGCGAACCGGTCCGGCCGCTCGCGCGCCATCGCCAGGAACCCCTCACGGACCTTCTCATGATACGCCCGGTCCTTGGACTCGATGCGGTCGCGCTCGCGCCGGAGGCGCGCCATCCCCGTCTCCACGTCCACGTCGAGGATGATCGTGAGGTCCGGCTCGACGCCGCCCGTCGCCACGCGCCCCATCTCCCAGATGAGAGTCGGCTCGATGCCGCCCGCGAATCCCTGGTACGCCACGCTCGAGGAGACGAACCGGTCGCACACAACCACCAGGCCGCCTTCGAGCAGCGGGCGGACGATCCGGGCGACCATTTCGGCCCGGCTCGCCATGTAGAGAAACAGTTCCGTCCGGGCGTGCATCTCGGGCAGGCGTTTGTCCAGCAGGACCTCGCGGATGCGTTCTGAGACGGGCGTCGAGCCGGGGTCCCGGACGGCCGTCGCCTGGCGCCCTGCTTCGCGCAGGCGCGCCACCAGGCGCTGGACCTGGGTCGTTTTGCCCGACCCTTCGGGCCCGTCGAGCACGATGAACCTGCCCGGCAATGTTTCGGCCACGCTACGCTCCCGGCGGGACGTTCCGCTCGGTTTCGATGCGGCAGAGGACCTGCCCGACCTTGACCTCCTCGTCCTCATCGGCCACGAGTTCGACGACGCGGCCGTCGGTGGGGCTCGGCACGTCGAACGTCGCCTTGTCCGTGATCATCTGCACGAGGTCGTCGTCCTTCGCGACGCGCTCGCCCTTCTCGACGTACCAGAAAGAGACGCGCGCCTCGTTGCCCGCGTCCTTGCCCAGTTCCGGCAACTTGACTTCGACCACAGCCATGCGTCTGCTCCTCACCTGAAAAACCCGGTTGCCAACATCCTGAGTCCGCCGAATCATTGCCCCTTGGGCGGCGCGGCCGCGCCTTCCTGAAACACGCGCTCGGCCTGGTAACTGGAGCGGACGAACGGCCCGGCGGCCGCGGCCGCGAAACCCATCGCCCGGGCCTCGGCTTCCCAGGCGGCGAAGCGCTGCGGCTCGACGAAGCGCTCGACCCGCACGTGCCCCGCCGACGGCGCCAGGTACTGCCCAATCGTCACGATCTCGCATCCCGCGGCCCGGAGGTCTTCGAGGACCGCGCGGACCTCGCCGTCGCTTTCGCCGAGGCCGACCATCAGGCCGCTCTTGGTCCAGATCTTCAGGCCCCCTGGCGCGGCCCGCTTCGCGGCGTACCGAATCACCCCGAGGCTCCGCCGATACTCCGCCTCCGGCCGGACCGCCGGGTAGAGCCGCGGCACGGTTTCCACGTTATGGTTGAAGACGTCCGGGCCGGCCGCCAAGACCGTCTCAATCGCCTTCTGGTCGCCCAAAAAGTCCGGCGTCAGGACTTCGACGGCCGCCCTGGGCAGGCGGGCGCGGATCGCGCGGATCGTCCGGGCGAAGTGCCCTGCCCCGCCGTCCCCAAGATCATCGCGCGTCACGCTCGTCACGACGACGTGCTTCAGACCGAGCCTCGCCGCCGCCTCCGCTACCGCTTCGGGCTCGTCCTCGCGCAGCGGTCCGGGGTCGGCCCGGCCGATGGCGCAGAAGCGGCACGTGCGGGTGCACGTGGCGCCGAGAATGAGAAACGTCGCCGTGCCGCGCTCGTAGCACTCGCACAGGTTCGGACAGTGGGCGCTCGAACAGACGGTCGCCAGGCCGAGGCCCGACAGGAGCTGTCGGACGCGTGCGGCCCCGGCGCCGGAGCCGGCGCGCTTGCGGATCCACGGGGGAAACCGCCGCACGTTCCTCGCTTCGCTTCTAGCGCCCGTCGCTCTGGCCCGTGTCGCTTCCATCGGTCCCTTCATCGGGCGCCTCGGCCGAAACCGTGGACGCCCGCGCGCCCTCGAACCCGAACACCTCGACGAAGCATTCTACAAGGGGCCCCGTCACTTCCGCAACCGCCACTTCGCGCCCCAGCAGCCGCTCCAGGCTCGTCACGTCGCAGCCCCGGATGCCGCAGGGCACGATCAGGCCGAAGCGCTCCGGGTCCGTCGAAACGTTCAGGGCCAATCCGTGGTACGTCACCCATCGGGTGACAGCGACGCCGATGGCCGCCACCTTCTCGCCGCCGACCCAGACGCCCGTTAAACCCTCCGCGCGCTCGCCTTTCACCCCGAACCGCGCCAGCACGCGGATCAGCACCTCCTCCAGGTCCCGCAGGTACCGACGGACATCGCGCCCGTGGAGGTCCAGGCGCAGGACGGGATAGCCGACCACCTGGCCCGGGCCGTGGTAGGTGACGTCGCCGCCGCGGCTGGCCTGGTGGACCTCGACGCCTTCGGCCCGGAGGCGTTCGTCTGAGGCGAGGATGTGCGGCCCGCGCGTCGAACGGCCGAGGGTGATGACCGGCGGGTCGTGCTCGACGAGCACAAGGTACGCCCGCTCACCGCTTGCCTGTCTGACTCGGCGGACCAGGCGTTTCTGGAGACGGAGCGTCGGTTCGTACGCGGCGCAGCCGAGGTCGAGGATGACGAGTTCGGCCATCGCGGTCAGCCGACGGCGTGCATCGGCAGGCCGAGCCAGGCCTCGGCGGCCTCGAGCACGGCCTCGCAGAAGGTCGGGTGGGCGTGGATGGTGCCGGCCAGTTCCTCGACGGTTAGTTCGCAGCGCATCGCCAGCGCGATTTCCTGGACGACGTCCGTCGCGTGCGGGCCGATGACGACCGCCCCGAGGATCTCGCCCAGGTCGGCGTCGGCGATGAGTTTGACCTCGCCTTCCGTCTCGCCGCACGTCCGCGCCCGGCCGCTCGCCCGGTACGAGAACCGCGCCGCCCGGACGTTCGCGCCGCCCTGGCGCGCCTCGTCTTCCGTCAGGCCGACCGTCCCCACCTCCGGGTGCGTGTAGATGCCGATCGGCACGACCCGCCGATCGTCGCGCGCCTCGTGGCCGGCGGCGTTATCGGCGGCGACGACGCCCATGCGGCTCGCGAGGTGGGCATACTGGCGTTTCTCGGCACAGTCGCCGACGGCATAGACGTTCTCGGCGCTGGTGCGGCAGCGGTCGTCCACCTTGATGTGCAGGCCGTCGCGCTCGATGCCCGCTGCTTCCAGGCCGAGGTCCTCGGTGTTGGGCACGCGTCCGACGGCGGCGAGGGCGCGGGCCGCCTGGACCTTTTCGCCGCCCTCCACCCGGGCTGTCACGCCCCCCTTGGTCGCTTTCACCTCCGTCACCTTCGCGCCGGTCAGGACCTTCACTTTGCGTTTCTTCAGGAGCGACAGAATCGCCTTGGCGACGTCCTTGTCCACGTTCGGGGCGAGGCGGTCGAGCATCTCGACGACGGTCGTCGGGATTCCCAGTTCCGAATAGACGGTGGCGAACTCGCAGCCGATGATCCCGCCGCCGATGATGAGGACGCTCTCGGGAAGATCCTCGGCGGTCGTCGCCTCGTCCGTGGTCCAGACCCGATCGGAGTCCCAGGGCAGAAACTTCGGCCGGGCCGGCCGCGACCCCGTCGCGACGATAATCGCCCGGGCCCGGACCTCCTGCGAGCCGTCCTTCGCCTCCACGCTCAGGCGGTCGGGCGCCACGAGGCGCCCGCGGCCACGGAGCACCTCCACGCCGGCGCTCTTCAGGAGCCCTTCGACGCCCTTGCGGAGGCCGGCCACGACGCCCGCCACGCGCTTCATGTAGGCCGGACCGTTCACCTCGGGCGCGCCCGCGCGGAGGCCGAACTCCTCAGCCCGGCGGATGTTCCACGCCAGTTCGCTCGCGTGGAGCATCGCCTTGGTCGGGATGCAGCCGACGTTCAGGCACGCGCCGCCGAGGTCGCCCTTTTCGATGCAGCAGACCTTGGCGCCGCGGCGTGCGGCGCGGACGGCGGCCTCGTATCCGCCAGGCCCGCCGCCCAGGACGGCCACATCATACTGGCTCACGCTCGACTCCTTGCCAGGATGCCCGGAAACAGTGCGACGCATCGTAGCGGCAGTGCCCCACGGCTCCCGCCGGAAGCCCCCGCCGGGGCACGGTCACTGGCGCAGCAGAAGCACGGGGGCCGCCATAAGGCCGGCCGGCATCAGATTGTAGCCTTCAATCTCGGGACCGTAACTGCCGGGGCCCGTCCAGCGAGGGTGTTTCGCCTTCTGACGCAGAGGGCCGTGCGAGTTGCGCCGGTGGCCGAGCACCTCGATCCCAAGTTCAGCCTTGTCGCCCTTCACGAGATCCGTGACATCGACCTCGTTCGGTTCCCACGCGATAACGCCCGCCGGTTGTCCGTCAACCAGGACGCGGACACCTGCGCCCGCATAGCGGGGCACCGAGACAATCAGCCGCTGCCCTTTGCGCAGTTTCGGGCGGATGCAGCGCAGGTACGTCACGGAGCCGCTGTAGAACGCCAGACCCTGGCTGACCCAGTTGCCGACCTTCAGACGCTGCGGGGCCGCAATCATGGCCACGCTCGAACCCCGCACCCTTGTGCCGAACGTGCCGAGGACGTACACCATTTCGAGGCCCGGGTGGTCGGCGTCGTAGTCGCAGGTGAGCAGGATCTCATTCGCGCCGAGCCTGAGCAGGGCCGGATCGATCGGCAGCCGCTGGAGCGACCGGTCAACCCACCATCCCGCGTCGGCGTCGGTGCAAACGCAGTGGCCGTTCACGCACACCCCGAATCGCCGCGGCTGCTCGACGGCCAGGAAGAGCGCCCCGCTGGGCAGGGCTTCCACGTCGAACGTATACTTCAGGGCGACCGAAACCGTTTTGCGCGGGTCGGCCGGCGGGCGCATCCATGGCTGGACCATCTCCCCGCCCCGCCGCTCGACACCGAGGACGTCGCGGACGGCATGGTCGACCTGAAGGACGTCTGTCGCCCTATGCCACCGGCCCGTGCCGATGCGGTAGCCCGGCCGGTCGAGGACAAGGCTGTTCTCCTCCGAGAGGGCGATGTCCCACGGTTTCCCGCCCAGAGTTTGGCGGCGGATGGTCTTTGGGCGCGTCGCGGGGCGGGCCTTGGCGCCCAACCGCTTCTTCGGAAAGACGAAGACGCCACTTCCCAGGGCGGCGAGTGACGTTCGGACCTCCCAGCCCGACGCTCGTCGCCGGGCATCCGCCCCGACGACCTCGCCCGTCTCGACGAGAAGTTCCACGGGCCGGCCCTCACACTCCGGCAGGCCCGCGATACGAACGTCGGGCAGCGCCCGCGTCCGGAATCGCACGCCGCGGTCATCTTTGCCCTTCAAGCCGCGCGTGTAGTCGTGGCCCGTGTTGCAGATGAAGAGATAGAACGCATCGCGGTCCTCGCGCAGGAGATAGAGCGTCGTCCGCAATTGCCGGCCCTTCGCGTCGGCGATGGATAGCCGCCGGCAGGTCGGCTCGACGACGGCGGCCAGCCGCTCGCCCCTGGCCGGGGCCCTGGTGCACGCCCGGGCCAGTTCGCGTGCCGCCGGCGACGGCATGGCGTCGACGTACGCGGCAGGCGCACCCGCAAACACAACCGTCCCACCGGCCCGGCGGAACCGCTCCAGCAGACGAACCGTCGTGCCGCGCACCGTCCGCATCGGCGGAACCACGACCGCTTTGTACACGGCCTTGCCGACCCGGAGCGTGGCCGCGCCGCCGGTTGCCGAGACTTTTGCGTGGCGGCCAAGGATGTCCTCGTCGCCGTAATCGAAATCGATGTTGGCGGCCAGGAAGGTGTCGCGCACCTCGCGCATCCGGTCGTCCAGCCGCCTGACCGCCGGATCCTTGCGCCACCCCTCGCGGCACAGGGCCCACATGCTCTCGACCGGATGGACGACCAGCAGGTCGCGCACCTCGCTACCGCGGGTCATGGCCACGTGGACGCGGGCAAAGTAGTCCTCCACCTTGCCGTAGGCCTCCCACCAGGGGGACTGGTAGAAGATGCTGGCCGGGAAGTCGCGCTTGGCTTGGCCCTCCATGGTGTACCATACGAGGTGCTGACACCGAAGGTTGATGCCAAGGGCCGCCTGCCAGTCGCCGACGGCCTTGTGCCCGGCAAACGAGAAGTCCCAGCCCGTGCAGCCGTAGGTCTCGGTCAACCGCCACTTGCGTCCGAACTGCCTGGCGGCGGAACTGACCTGCTTGGCCGTGTCGTATTCACGGGAGTACTCGGTCAGGATGTCCATGCCCGGGGCCTGCATGAACTCGTAGAACCGCATGGCCGAGCCGACCACGTTGGTCTGCGACGAGAGCGTCTCCTCGCAAAGGACGTGGCCCGTGTGCTGGATGCCGGCCTTGTCACACCACTCGCCAATCTGGCGCGCGAAGGCGTCCACAAAAAGGTGCGTGACGCAGTCGTGGTAGTCCAGGCGGGCCGGCGTCATCGGCCGGCCTCCGCAATCGAGGAACACCTCGGGCAGGCGGGCGACAATGTCATAGCCATACCGCTTGCGGAAGACGTGCGGCAGGCGGTCGGTCCAGGGCACACTTGTGCCGCCGCCGGCGCTGCCCATCATGTTCGCGTGGTTCGGCTCATCGGTGAAGATGCCCGGCACCCGGCGTCCGAACGCGCCGCCGCAGCGTTTGCGATAGGCCTCGTGCGTTACCTTGATGAACTCGCGCACGGCCTCGTGGCTGAGCGTGTCGAGGTACGTCTGGCCGTTGAACCAACTGCTGGGCTGCGCGATCTCGACACGGAAGGCCAGAATAGATTCACCCGGCGCCAGGCGCCCCAGCCGCCGCCCGCGCGGAATGCGTTTGACGCCGGCGGCCTCGTTGCCCCGGACCTTCGCCGTGAAGGCGGCCAGGAGGGCAGCGTCCCATCGCAAGTCGCGCGGCGAGGCCAGGCGTTGCATAACGACGAACCGCTGCCGGTACTTGGGATTCTTTGTCACGAGGCCGCCGGCCGCGCCCGAAGGCCAGCGGTCCTCATCGTAAAGCCAGGCCTGCATGTCGAGTTTCTCGGCCTCGTCGATGCAGGCGCCGATGCACATGAACCACTCGTCGGTCAGGTAAGGCGTGGCCAGACCGACGCGCGAGTGCATGAAGAAACCGCCCAACCCCATCCGGTGCATGAGGCGAATCTGCCGACGAAGTTCCTCGGGTTCCAGACGCCCGTTCCACGCCCAGAACGGCGCGCCGCGGTATCGGCTGGGAGGCAAGCGGAACGCTTCGAGAAACCGCCGATCCATCCGTGGCCTTCCCGGTTGAGCCAACACCCAGGTGGTCTTCAACCCATCTTCGCTTCGACCAGATCGATGCCCGTCGGGTCGGCGTTGCCCAGGCCGATTCCCTGGGCGTAGGCGACCATTTCGCGTGCGGCGGTCATCGGCCATTCCTTGCCGATCGCCTCCTGGCGTTTCGCTTCAAGGATGCGCATGCCCACCGCCGTCACCGCCACCGGGTCGGTCCCCACAATCAGGCCACGATAGTCCCAGCGGTAGTTCGGCTCGTCAGCCGGGCCGCCGGCGTACAGCGGCCGGATGGCGTCCACGATGCACAGGCGCGTCTTGGTACGGAGCGGTTCCAGGGCATTGAGTTCCGGCAGGTTGCGGGGCATGCGCGTCGGCTCCCAGCCGTGGTACTGGGCCGGGTTGTTCACACTCCCGAGGTGATTCTTCATTGCGGCCGACAGCCCTTCCCCGTAGTGCGCCTTCAGGACCGAGACGTTCACGATTCCCGTCGCGTGATCCGTGTACAGCCGACGCAGGCGGGTCACAAGGCCGTTCGACGGCAGCGTAAACGGGTCGGAAAAGTCGCGGTACGGCTCGGGCACGCGGCGGTCCACAACGACGATGCGTTCCGCCAGCAGGCCCACCTGCGCCTCCATCTGCTGGACGATCGCGTCGTTGATTTCCGTGTGGCTTTGCAGCGTGGGGGCGCCGATGGAGTTGTGTTTGACGGCCAGAAGGTCGGTGTCGCGGGCGAACGTGCGCCACGCGTCCTTCTCGGTCCGGGCCCCGGTCAACTCCACTAGGGCCCGGTCCAGCATTTCACGGACGATCGGCGGGTTCACCCGGTACTCGCGGACCAGCACCTCCGGGTGGGTGACGACGACGACGCGGCTTCGGGCCGCCGCGCCCTGAGCCGCAGCCGCCGTCGGCCAGCCCAGGGCGACGACGCCTGCGGCCGCCGCACCTGCGGCGAGCGTCTCAAGGAATTCGCGCCGGGTAAGCCCCTCGGCCCGGGCGCAGGCCCGCACCTGCCGCTCGCGCCTCGCAAAATCCGCACAGATGGCGCGCAGATCAAACTGACCCTCGCCCAGGAAGTTGCTGTCGGGAAAGGCATCGGGTGCGCCGGCTCGGTGCGCCACAGTCGCCCCTTTGCTCCGGCCGACCGGCCCTCGCCACCGACCGCCGTCGCGCGTGTCGAGCGGCTACGACGACTCGGGGACGCGTGACGCTCCCACCGGCGGTCACTTCGGCGGGATCACCAGCACCGTGCCGACCGGAATGTCGTGCACGTCGCGGATTTTGTCCTTGTTCGCCTCGAAGATCTTGGTCCAGAGTTTTCCGTCGCCGTAGTACCGGCGCGCGAGCGTGTAGAGGGTGTCGCCCGCCTTCATGGTGTACGTCTGCTGGCCCGTGGCCGCCGGCGTGACCACACCGGCCGTCGGGGCCGGCTGCTCTTCGACCACCGGCAGCGGAGCCGTTTCGACCGGCGGCGCTTCCAACTCGGCCGGGGCCATCTGAGGCACTTCCTCGCGCTGTTGCTGCTCGCAGCCCGCCGTCAGAGCGAGACCTGCCACCAACGCACACACCGCTGCCGCACGCATCGCATACCCCTTTAGTTCTGGGCCCCTTGGACGCCGGATGAGTGTACCGAGCGTTCGTCCCAAGTCAAGCGCCAAGCGCGGCTATCAACCTCCGCAGCGGGTCCGCCGACTCCAGGCCAACGAACCGCTCCAGGACGATGAGCAGGAGGATGACCGTCCCGGCGTGGATGTCGAACGCCACCGTGCCGCGCTTCCACCGCCAGAGCAGGAGCGCGGCCAGGCCCTGGGGCTCGGGAACCGCCTGGCCTTCGCTGGAAGGGGCGGTCCGACCCGCCCGCCAGAGGCGGTGGGCGACGGTCGTTATCGGCCAGAGGCCCAGGATCCACACGGCCGTCGCCAGGTGGCCGAACGCCAGGCCCAGGAGGACCGTCACGACGCGTTCGCCTCGCTGCCAGAACCCGCCGCCACAAAAACTTATGCCTTTTTCGGCCCGGGCGCGGATGTAACTGGTCAGATAGGCCACGACCAGGCCGGTCCCCGCCAGCAGGGCGAGCGTCAGGTTGGGCCTGGACCCGGCCGAGCCGTCCGGCTGAGCCACAAAGTATGCCGCCGCCCCAAGATAGATCGCCGCGTCGCTGACGCGGTCGCACACGGAGTCCAGGACGCCGCCGAACCGGCTCAGGCCGGCCCCGATCTTGGCCATGGTCCCGTCGAGGAGGTCGCAGGCGCCGGCAACGACGATGAGCCCCGCCGCCCACGGCCACCACGCCTTCCCGGCGGCAACGAGAACGCCCGCGCCGACCGTCACCGCCATGCCGAGGAGAGTGATGTGGTTTGGGCGGAGGCCGATGCGCAAAAGTCCGCGCGCCAACCCTTGGCGCACGGGTGCGGTCCACCGGGCTATCAGGAGAGAAATCATCGGCTCCTACTCGTGAATGACCCGCCCCGTTCCGGACGGATGGAAATGGCCGACTCAGGAGCTTTGCGGCCGGCGCCCGCCCTCGTCTACCGTTCCCGCCGGCCTGCAATAAACTCTTCGACGCGCACCCGGGCTTCGGTGTCGCTCAACTGCTCCGGCGGATGCTTCATCAGGTAGGCCGACGCGCTGGTGAGCGCCCCGCCGATTCCGCGGTCGCGCGCCAGTCGGCAGCAGCGGACCGCGTCAACCGCCACCCCTGCGCTGTTCGGCGAATCCTCGACGCTCAGCCGAAGTTCCAGGTTCAGCGGGACGCCCGCGAACCCGCGTCCTTCCATCCGCAGGAAGCAGACCTTGTTGTCCTTCTGCCACGGCACGTAGTCCGCCGGGCCGATGTGGATCTGGTCGTCGGGCAGCGGCGTCTCCAGTTGGGACTGCACCGCCTCGGTTTTGGAGGTCTTCTTGCTTGTCAGGCGATCGCGCTTCAGCATGTTCAGAAAGTCGGTGTTTCCGCCCGTGTTCAACTGATACGTCGCGTCGAGCGCCACGCCCCGGTCACGGAACAGCCGCGTCAGCACCCGGTGGACGATCGTCGCGCCGACCTGGGCCTTCACGTCGTCGCCGACCACCGCAAGGCCCGCCTTGCGGAAGCGGCCTTCCCAGGCGCCGTCGCTGGCAATGAAGGCGGGAATGCAGTTGACGAGGCTGACGCCCGTCTCCAGGCAGGCCTCGGCGTAGTGCTCGACAGCCTTCTGGGACCCCACGGGCAGGTAATTCAGGAGGATCTCCGCCCCCGCCGCTTTAAGCGTTTTGGCCACGTTCACAGGCTTTTTCCCGGCCGGCTCAAACCGCTGATTTTCGGGGAATTCCGCCATGTGGTCCGAGTAGCCGTCCAGCACCGGCCCCATCTGGACCGTTACGCCGGACGGCTCGAGGTCGGCCAGGATCGTCTTGGTGCAGTTCGGCGGGGCGAAGATGGCTTCTTCCAGCGGCCGGCCGACCTTCCGCTTGTCGATGTCGAACGCGCAGACACACCGCAGATCGCCCGGCAGGTAGCCGCCGAGGTCGTAATGCATCAGGCCCACCGTCTCGCGCACGCCGTCCGTCTCCAGCCGCCGACGATAGTACGCGACGCCTTGAAGCAAACTCGACGCGCAATTCCCGACCCCCGCAATCGCCACGCGTATCGGCTTCCCCATTGGCCGGTCCTCTCCCGACTTCGGGCCAGTCCAGTCACACCGTTTTCGCTGCGCCTGCAACAGCGCCTACTAGTAGCAGCGTCGCGCGGACGTGTCAATGCAAAAGGCGCTGGGGCCGCGGGCACAGCGCGCGGCGTTTTGCGCGCGCAGATTCTCCACATTCTTTCCACCGCGGCGGACGGGGCGCGCCAAAAATATTTTTTTCTCGGCTGCACGCCGTAACTTCGGGCCGCAGACCGCCTTCCGACCAGCGCGAATGTTTCGCCTCGCGCTCACCCGCTTTTTCACTTGGCCGCGCCGCGCCTTGTCCGTATGATGGCGACCGTCTTGCGGTGCCGGTCGCAGGTCTTCATCAGGGTCTCGCCGCCGGCAACTCTTCACGTGGGCGACGCAGTCGTTACGCTGCGCCAGGGACGGGGGCTTTTTGTGGCGCCGCTTCAGGATACAGCCACCGGACAGGTCATCGCGGATCTTCAGTCGGCCGTCGGCCCTCAACGCTGGCGCGTCTGGTTCGAGGGGTCCACCGACATCCGCGTCGAGGCGGACCGTGTCGCGGTCGGCGTCGCCAATCTGTTCATCAGCGACTACCTGAAGAGCCACTTCGCCAAACACCTTCAGTCGGCCGTGCGGGCGCGCGTCGGGCGCGACCTTCCCATCGCGTGGTACATTCAGCCGGACCTCTTTCAGAAGCGCCGCGCCACCAATCTGGCCGACGAAGCCGAAGCCCTGGAGCAACTCCAGCCGCAGCCGGCCGAGGCGGCCAAGGCGACGTTCTCCGCCTCGCGGCCGGTGCCCCGTTTCACGCTCGACAATTTCGTCGTAGGTCCTTGCAATCAAATGGCTTATGCGGCCGCCCGCTCGGCTATCCACGCCCCCGGAAAAGACTTCCACCCCCTGTTCATCCACGGCGGGTGCGGCTTGGGCAAGACACACCTGCTCTACGGCATCCTGCACGCGCTCGAGGCCCGAAGCAACCTGCGCGTCGTGTGCCTCTCGGCCGAGCAGTTTACCAACCGCTACCTCGCCGGCGTCCGCACGGGCCGGCTCGACGCCTTCCGCCACCACTACCGCCACCTCGACATTCTGGCGATTGACGACGTCCATTTCCTCGGCGGCAAGCCCGCCACGCAGGAGGAGTTCCTTCACACCTTCGACGAGTTCGAGGGCAGCGGGCGACTGATCATTCTGGCCTCCGACGCGCACCCCGCCGAAATCCAGGCGGTCCAACACCGCCTCATCAGCCGATGGGTCTCCGGCCTCGTCGTTCACCTCTCGCCGCCCGACGTCCAGACGCGCCGCCGCCTCGTCCAGGCCAAGGCCCACGAGATAGGGCGAACCCTTCCCGACGACGTCGTCCACCTCGTCGCCGATCGCATCCAGGGGAGCGTCCGCGACCTGGAGGGGGCTCTGACGCGCATCCTGGCGTACGCGGCCCTCCTCAAGCAGCCTGCGACGCTGGCGCTCGCGCGCCAGGCGCTGGAAGGTCTGGTCGCCACCCGGCCCCTGCGGACGGGCGTGCGGGAAATTGAGACGGCCGTTGCCGAATTCTTCGGCGTCAGCGTCGAGGACATTCACAGCCGCCGCAAGGCACGCCTCGTCAGCCTCGCACGCCAGGTGACGATGGTCCTGGCGCGCGAGATGACGGACCTGAGCCTGGCGGAGATCGCCCGCCTGCTCGGGGGCAAGAACCACACCACCGTCCTCGCCGCCTGCCGCAAGTGGCACCGCCTCGTCCGCGACGGCGCCGAAATCGCCTGGACCGACAAGACCGACCGGCGCGCCCTCTCGGCCGAAACGCTCCTGGCCCACCTCAAAGAGCGTCTCCGCCGATAGGGCTCCGTTTTCCCTTGGCCTGCCCCGCCCGCCGCCCGATAATGCCCGAACGGGACCGGAAAAACGCATGACCCAACTGATTGTGAGCATTTCGGGCATTCGCGGCATCGTGGGCGACAGCCTTGGCCCCTCGGAGGCGGAGCGCTTCGGGCTGGCGTTCGGCACCCGCTTGGGCCGAGGAACGGTGGTTCTGGCCCGCGACAGCCGCCCCCACGGGCCGATGCTGGCCGACGCCTTTCGCTCCGGCCTCGTCGCCACCGGCTGCCGCGTCCTCGATGCGGGCGTCCTTTCGACGCCCGGAGCGGCGGTACTCGTTTCTCATACCCGGTCGGCTGGCGGGGCCGTCATCACCGCCAGCCATAATCCGGCCCCCTACAACGGGATAAAACTTTTGTCCGCGGCCGGCGGCGGCCTCAGCCGTTCCGAGGGCCTCGCCGTGGCAGACCTCTACCACAGCCAGGCGTTCAAGCGGTCGGCCGGCGGCAACGTGGAACCTCTCCCCGACGGCCCGCGCATCCATGCCGACCGCGTCCTGGCCTGCGCCAACGTCGAGGCTGTCCGCGCCACCCGTTTCCGCGTCGTCGTGGACGCCGTCAACGGCGCCGGCGGGGCGGAGATGAGGCTGCTGCTGGAACGGCTCGGTTGTACGATGGCCATGATTCACGGCGAGCCGACCGGTCGCTTCTCCCGACCGCCCGAGCCGACGCCTGAGAACCTCGGCGACCTTGGCCGCGCCGTCGCCCGCGAGGGGGCCGCCCTCGGACTGGCGCTCGACCCCGACGCCGACCGCCTGAGCCTCGTGGAGGAGGCCGGCCGCGCCATCGGCGAGGAATACACGCTGGCCCTCGCCTGCCGCCGTCGCCTGTCGCAGGCTCGCGGCCCGCTGGCGGCGAACCTCTCGACCTCGCGGATGATGGACGACGTGGCCCACGAGGCCGGCGTGCCCCTCTACCGCACGCCTGTCGGCGAGGTCAACGTCTCCGAAGCCATCCGTGAGCACAACTGCCTGATCGGCGGCGAGGGCAACGGCGGGGTGATTGACCCCCGCATCGCGCCCGTGCGCGACAGCCTCGCGGGGGCCGCCCTCATCCTCGAGATGATGGCTGTCACAGGCAAGAGCCTGAGTGAACTTTCCGCCGCCCTGCCCGTCTATAGGATGGTGAAGGACAAGGTCCCCCTGGGCCAGGCCGAGCCGGACCGCGTCCTTCGGGCGGTGCGGGAGCACTTTCACGATGCCAGGGTGGACGACCGCGACGGCGTGTATCTGGCGTGGCAGGAGGCGTGGCTCCATGTCCGCCCGTCGAACACCGAGCCGATCCTTCGCATTATCGCCGAGGCTGCCGACGAGCGCACCGCCCGCGGTCTTGTTCGTCAGGTGGCGGAACTGGTCCGGGGCGTGCGCTAGGGCGCGCGGTTTTCGCCTCGCTTTTCGCCCGGCGGAGC
>Ga0315291_10004969_pt1 | contig 16773 bp, 15 predicted proteins | sample YL17G12_20_MG_FD_203070 | JGI IMG/M metagenome (GOLD analysis project Ga0315291, IMG submission 203070) | Sediment microbial communities from Yellowstone Lake, YNP, Wyoming, USA - YL17G12_20 | ecosystem: Environmental > Aquatic > Freshwater > Lake > Sediment | place: USA: Wyoming | collected...
CACCGCCAATTTATCGCCTGCCTTGATGCGCGCCTTCTCCCTTAACTCTTTGGGTAAGACCATCTGGCCCCGCTCGTCTACGCTGACAACAGACTCAACCTTGCAGCAGGGCTGACCTTTCTGTGAAGAAGCACAACAGTCCATATAGTACCTCCAAATATTCTGATGATTCTGATTATACTGATAATGCTGACATTTGTCAAGTGGGGTACCGGCGGACGTTTAGGCCTAAACACGACAGGTGCATTTTCCCAGGGCATATTGTCGATCTCTCACGGGCCAGTGCTACTTGTTGGCTCCCCGCAGAGTTAAGAAAGGCGGCGAAAACAGAATTCATGGAATTGAGGCGAAATCAAACGCCATCCTGAAGTCGTAACGCTCCTGGCAAGTGCAGATAACCACGAATAGGTGATGAAGAAAGTCTTAAACTGGCTAATAGAAGGGCCGATCTGAGCCTCCCGCTCCCTGCTGCTGAACAATACGCTACGTTGTTGGATGACTCTGCATCGTTTTGTTTGTGGTGTGACACGTGATTGCATCTTGTGGTAACATAATTACTGGATTCTGTATCGATTGATTACTACCGATGGTTTGCAGATTGAGGAAAGGAGAACACTATGCCGATAACGAGGAAGGATTTTGACGATAGTATAGACACATTATCCGCCAAAGTGCTCAGATTCCTGAAGGCAAATCCGAATCAAGCATTTGACACCGAGGAACTGGCAGAGGCTGTGGGCGGCAGACAGTTGGAGGTTTGGGCCATACTTGATGCCTTAAAACAGCGAAAGCAGGTCTCCGGTAAGTGCGTTAAAGGGACAGGTTACTATTGTATTGCTAAGTAGGCAAGATGTCTTTCAATATCCTCAGAGGCACCGGCTGATTGGCATAGTGGCTCGTCGATTATTGTTTCTTCCAAGCGTGACGCAATGAGGTCTTGCTATAACCGATAAGTTGGGGCTTTCCGATTATTGTTGAGTGACTGCAAGACTTCTCATCCTGATGTGCGCGATTCTTGAACTGAAGATTCTTATGAAAAGCATAGTATAGTCAGTTTGCCAACCCTATGGGTTTGAGACCTTCAGTGAGAAATAGCAGAACAATTGGATAGACTGTTTCTTTGATTTGGAGAGCGAGGGCTGAGAATGACGCGGCATGAGGAATTGTTGAGAGAGGTAGTGAGCACGCAATACTTCGCCGTGCTCAACACGATTGGTCAGGGCCTGCCTCACAGTAATCTGGTGTCTTTCGCCGCAACTGATGATTTAAGATCACTCGTCTTTGTTACTGGCCGAAATACGCGAAAATACAAGAACATGCAGGACAATCATAATATTTCATTACTGATCGACAATAGGACTAACAAGCCTTCTGATACTTCCCAGGCCACTGCCATAGCAGCAATCGGCATAGCCCGCGAAGAAATAGACAAGAAGAGCCTACTTCGAGATATTTTCCTTGCCAGACATCCTCAACTGAGGCAGTTTGTGGATGCTCCCGATAACGCCATTATGCTGGTGACCATACGTCTATACATCGTGGCAGCCTTCGACAAGACAGAGACTGTGACCATATCGCAGTAGGTCTCGCTTGTATCTAAGCATGGTGCCCCGGTACCCTATTCTGTTCAATCCCCCATGATCGAATGCTAGAGATAGCTAGGTGTCCTTCTGCGGTTTGGCAGGCTTGTTCAACCACCACACTCCAATGTTAAGGTACGAGGCAATGGTGACCCAGATGAGGTAGGGAATGAGCAGTGATCCGGCCAGGGTTGAGACCCTGAAAGAGGCAACAGTGGTGGCCAAGATTAGAAACCACAGAATAACAATCGTTATGACCCCACCCGCTATAGACTTCAACCCGAAAAAGACAAACGACCAGAGAGCGTTCAGCGCCAGCTGGACCCAAAACAGGGTAAAGGCGATTCTTGCTACATCACTAGGTAGTCCGGTCCGCCAGACGAAGAAGACAGATACCCCCATAAGAACATAGAGCGTAGTCCAGACAGGCCCGAATGCACGGTCGGGTGGGGTCTTTGGTGGCTTCTTCAGTGCAGCATACCATGTCGGTATCACCTTAAAGGTAGAGACACCGCCGACACCTCCGGCGGCGAAGCAGGCAACGATGCTGATTATGAGTTTGATGACGTCATTCAAGGCCGTTACTATGGACTGACACTTCGCATTTCAATGCACAATGAGGCATCCCGACCCTTATTGAACCTATTGCCGATAATATATGTGTGGCATCCGGTTGTCAACCTATCTCTTGGTGCGGTGCCAACAGACTCGGCAAAGTGAGTATTTGTCAGTCGGACGCTCGACGATCACGATAAATTGCAGCGCTGGCGTTATTCTAGTGCACCCCCTCAGAACCGTATCCAGGGGTGAAGCAGAGAAAACCAGCTATTGTCTATAGGGCGAGGAGATGGATGTATTCTGGTCGCATTCAGGTCCGACAAACCAGATTGGGTATCTCAGCCCTCTAGCATGAAGCGCTTTAAGGCCATCAATGGCGTGCCCGACTATCCCTGGTGGCAGGGCCATGACCAGTTCATCATCGGTAACGGAGCCGAAGCTCCGTTCACCCACGCACGGAATGGCCAGGGAAGGCTTTCCGGTCACGTAGCACCTGGCTAACGAGTCGGTACATGCCCCCTCGCCGATGAAGGAGAACCGCAAAGGCTCATAGTCAGTGAACTGAATACCGTTCATCAGCAGGCACATCTGGGCAGGATTACCGTAGACCAGGATGACATCAGGCTCGAAGCTAACAAACTGTAAGGGTGAGAGCACAACGGCGTCTCCGGGCGGGATTAACGGGTATTCCGCCTGCTGCTTCATGGCGTCCTCTTTTGTCCCGAACCAGGAGAACCGTGCAAATGCCTCAGCCTCCCGCTGTTTCGCCCTTTCGGTAGTGGCGGCCAGTCCGTTCAGACGGGCGCAGCGTTCGCCCAGATTCGCTCGCGTTATCCCGATAGTCCAGCCCTCCCTCCGTACCAGGGACGGCAACTGACAAAAATTGAATACACGGTCAAACTTGCGTAATTTCGGTATTGTCTCCAACTCTGCAGCTTTCTCGAACCTCTTATAGGCGATCGGGCGAGTTATCAGACGCAGCAGACGCTCCAGCTCTGAAGAGAATTCAGCCCAGTCGGTCATTCTTTGCTCCTCCTTTTCAATTGCCTGCTCGGTATTATACCAGACCACATAACGAGTATAGTTAGACTGAGCCCGCATCTGACGAACTCCATCTTCTAATTATGTGGTCAGGCAGATGGCACAATAGTCAGGAATGAGCAATCTCCTTTCGATGACTATGTTCTTTTGACCGTAGGCCTGGTCCTCTCCCTAGGAAGGATGGTGTCCCTGGAATTGAGGCGAAATCAAACGCCATCCTGAAGTCGAAACGCTCCTGGTAACCAGAGATAACCGCACTGAGGTAATAAAGAAAGTGCTAAACTGGCTAAGGTGAAAGTCATCTGCCTCGCCCCCATGTCATTGCGAGCGACCTGTCCGCCAGGGCTTGGCAGACGGGAGCGCGGCAATCTCGTCTCCCTTGACCTGCTCGCCGTACCTGCTCGCCGTATGATTTCAGCAGGCGAGTGACTCCAGCAGGCGAGCGGGAGCGGACTTAGGTGAGGCTGATAAGGGCGATATCAGAGAGCAGCCGCTACCTTAGATATCATCAGTGAGTGGCTGGTGGTGTCAGTGGAGTTGGAAGAATAACACCTGATTTGGCGCAGGCCTGATTGGCATGGTGTCCCTGGAATTCGGAATGTGCCTGACCTTATTGACCGTTATCTTTTCATAATGCTACAATATGAGAGACTCTTGAGCGATTGTTAACCTGGTGGTATTCTGGGGGCATAATACCTGGTTTATGGCCGGCCCATTAGACTTAGAGCTAATTCCATCGCTTCAGGTTCGCTTGTGTGAAGTACTGCAGAACGGAGGTTAGAAATGGCTGCGAAAATAGTAAGCATAATCAACCTTAAGGGTGGGGTAGGTAAGAGCACATTGGCAATGATATTGGGTGAATTTCTGGTTTTTAGATACGGCAGGAAGATACTCCTAATTGACATGGATGCTCAGGGCAATTTGAGCTACTGTATGGTGCCGTCCTCTGAAATTCAAACTCAAGAGAGAAACCGTAGGACCATCTACCATCTAATTCGGGCAGCTATGGATGGCACAACCGTCGACATTAACCAGTTCGTAACACATCCTCCTTTCATTGTGTCTAACATTGCTCGGTCAGCCGCGATGAATTACCCTGGTGCAATTGATATGATTGTATCAATTCCAGCAGTGGCCGAATTAGACGAATACTTGCTGGAGTTATGGGAAAAAAAGCAACCCATGCCTACTGGGCTGAGAACGAGTCTTGCCCAAGCCTTAGAGCTAGCAAGAGATAGATACGATTACATCTTAATAGATTGCCCTCCCGGATTATCCCTATTTTCATCTGCATCTCTAATGGCAAGTGATTATTACATTTCTCCTATAATCCCAGAACCGCTTTCACTTACTGGGGTTGACCTGGTTCAACGCAGGGCACGTGAACTTAGTGAAAGGTTCGGACATAGGCTACAATTTAAGGGTGTTGTGCTGAATATCGTTAAGCATTATAGGAACACGCATCAACGCATAGCAGACGAAATATATTCTGTTTACCAGTCGCGCTATGAACCGTTCCAGTTCTGGTTGCCAGATAACGAGAGACTACGTAGAGTGGGAGAATTCGATCCAGACTTACCAGGGACGTGGGCTGGCGGCATGGGAGCAAAATTCGCTACGCTTACCGAGAAGTACTCCTTATCCTACCGTCTTACTAATCCGGCAGCCGGGTTGCTCAATCGCAGGGACGTCGAAGGCCCTAACTATAGGCTGGAAGATCGCATATGTAATCTCGTTGAGGAGTTCCAACAGAGATGTCAATGAAAAAAAAGAGCACAAAGCAGTCCATCAACACATCTTGGATAGCGGACCTTGTTTTGACCAAATACCATGAAGACCCGACCCTGTTTCGGCGAATTCTTCCAGACCTAGCTGAGGCACTAGACAAAGTATACCCAACTAGACAGAGCCATCATACCTCTTCTCCCTTTGGGCTAACGGAACGTGAACGTACATACAGACTATCCGCGCTAGAGAGCATAACTGGAAAATTGAAGTGCAGCCAGGTCAGCCGCCAAGATGCAATTAGAGCGTTGGAACATTGCGCGGTTCTAACAGAGGATGACAGCCTTCCATACACAATCGATCGTAGGTCCGTAATGCGTCTAATTGGTGTTGTCTTGGGAAAGCCGCTCACTGATGTTACAAGTGAGACAACGATTGCGATACCACAGGATACCCCATCTACCGTTGTCAATCAAATCTCCCTTGTACGGGGTGCGGTGTTGAATCTTACGCAGGATATGCATCTTGTTTCAATATTCGTCATCCCTCAAAAAGTGAAGGAGTGGCCTAGGGCTATGCGTTTCATATCACTGACTAGACGAGCTTCACGAAGCTCCGAAGATAAGAACACCTGTCCGGAGGGTAAATATGCCACTCCCTGAACGTGTCATCATAGATAGTTCTGCCTTCTATGCTCTATTGACAGAAAATGATGCCAATCACACATTGGCTGACAAAGCCTATGGGCGCTTGGTTGATAGAGAGCAGGAACTTTGGACTACGTCATCTACTATGCTTACAATAGCAGGTTTCATACTAAAACGATTTGGTATTGAAAGCTTGCGTGTTTTCAACGATTCCACCGAGGGCATAATACACGTATTCCGGGTAGATCGGACCACTTATAGAAACGCATTGGAGCTAATTCTGAGCGGCTCTTTGGGAAATGACTTCGACATCGAGGGGTCTCTTACCGTTGTTGCGGCAAGGAATTTACAAGCACATGTATTTAGCTTCAGGAAATGTTTTGGCGAGGCGGGCATTGCAACTTGGCCCCGGTAATCACCTTGAGGCTATCACGTAGTCTTAGCAAAAGATGGAGATCTCCAACAGGGAGACTAAGATACCATGGGGCGAGCTGCGAGTACGTGTTCTTTTCCTAAGTGCAGCATGCAACTGATTCTTGACCGGGGCGGCAGCAGGAAGCCGGCATAAGAGTTGGCCTTGGCAGAAGCTGAAACGCGCCGGCAGCAGCTGCCGCAAGGTAGGCCGAAGAGGCGACCCGATGGCAGGCGAAGGAAGTGAGGTTACTCGCGGCGTTCTATTTCTTGCCGGCTTAGCATCCTTGCTCAACATCCTGGGGACCTAATGCTTGATTTGTGGCAGGCCTGATTGGTATGGCATCCCTGGAATTGCCAAACAGAAGTTCGGGAACTGTCTCCAATTAAGGTCCGGCGTAGGGAGATAGAACAGCGCTCTCTTTTACCCTAAGAAATGCTATTTCCCAAATACATGTTGACAAAGCGTATTGATGGTAGTATGATTATCGTATAATACATCATATGATACGATACAATGTGGCGTATGGAGGCAACGTACATGGACGGCAATAACATTCCAGGCACAGTCAGCTCAGTAGAGATTGAATTGGTGGAGCCTGACCAGGGAGTCAAAGGTACGCTATTGCTAAGGCGTGAGAGTTTCATTGCAGCGCTAAAGCAATTAGATACTAGTATATCCCGCGTGCAGGAAGAGTATTCGGCAAAACTAGACCAGCTACAAGTGAAAAAGAAGCAGCTAGGAGAAGCACTGCATCACATCGAGGCTTTGCTTCGATTCGAAGGCCACCATGTCAACGATAGCCAGTGTGCGGACAATAAGAGCAGCGAAGGTGGCGTAGCCGTGGGATCATCCCTAACTGATGCCGCTTTTCTCCTTCTGGAGGAGGTGCATCAACCACTTCACTACAAGGAAATAGCTGCGCAATTATTAGATAGAAGCGTCTTCATCCCTGGCAAGAACCCAGAAGCAACACTGTTATCCAGGATTACCAGAGACAGTCGGTTTAAGCGTGCCAAGAGGCGTGGCGTGTATGCCTTGTCAACGTGGCGAATACGGAGGGAAAAACCAAAACACATTAAGAGTCGGAAGTCGAAGAAGAAAAGAAAGCAAAAGTCCCCGCAAAATCGTTATTGAGGAGGCGATTGAGAGATGAATAACGAGGAGCTAAACCAGCTATGTCTGTCTCTCTTACATGCTGATACAGAAAGCGAAGTAATTCAACTTCTGCATAAGAAGGGGTTCTGGGACGACACTAGCCTGTGGAGATACTACGGCGACATGGATGGCAACTATTCCATCATTGGCAGCCAACAAAGTCGGCCAGAGGCTGCGCTGGTGGAGAAAATTATCAATTCAGTGGATGCATTACTTATGAACGAATGTTGGTTGGCCGGTGTTTCCCCGGAGGATTCTAGTGCTCCAAGGAGTATCCATGAAGCTGTCGCCCTTTACTTTGGGGGAAACGCAAAAAAGGTTGACACACTCGGCTACATCGGATATTGGGATGACAAAAAGAGAACTGAAGTATCGCGATTTGCCACACTAGCCGCCACGGGCAGCACCAAGAATCTTTGCTTCACTATTGCTGATGCAGGAGAAGGGCAGACTCCAAATTCAATGCCTACAACGATATTATCGTTGAACAAGAAGAATAAGCAAAAAATCCAGTTTGTACAAGGTAAATACAACATGGGTGGAACAGGGGTGATGCGGTTTTGCGGCCATCGTAATCTACAACTAGTAATATGCAGAAGAAATCCCAGGATTGCCAGGAATATGACCTCCGACGATTCGGGCGAACTTTGGGGGTTCACAATTGTACGACGTGAAGACCCACTGCCTGGGGAGAAGAGTTCAGTATACACCTATTTGGCTCCTGTAGATGCTTCTCAAAGAGCGCGTATGGGTGGTGTGCTACGCTTTTCCTCGGAGACTCTACCTATCTTCCCCGATGGAAACGCTGCTTACGCCCGAAGCGGAAAGTGGGGAACTGTCATAAAACTCTACGGATACGATGCAACCGGATTTCGTTCACACATTCTGCTAAGAGATGGGCTTCTGTCCCGTTTGGACATTCTATTGCCTGAAATAGCCCTGCCACTTCGCCTTCACGAGTGTCGAGACTATAGAGGTGATAGTAGTCGAAGTTTCGAGACCACTCTAACCGGATTGAGTGTCAGACTCGAAGACGACAAAGCGAGGAATTTGGAAGAGGGTTTCCCAAAATCGAGTCCGCTGAGTGCTGGTGGTGAACAAATGACTGCCACAATATACGCATTCAAAAGGGGAAAGGAAGAGACCTACAAGAAGAAGGAAGGCATAATATTCACTATCAATGGGCAGACCCACGCCATCCTGTCGCAAGATTTTTTTGGTAGAACGAAGGTTGGAATGGGCCGTCTTTCCGACTCACTTCTAGTGATTGTAGATTGCAGTAACCTGAGGAGAAGGGCATGCGAAGACCTTTTCATGAACAGTCGTGACAGGCTGGCAAATTGTGACCTTCGTGACGCTATCGAACGCGAGCTAGAGATTATGATAAAGGAGCACCAGGGACTTCAGGATCTACGTGAGAGACGTAAACGTGAAGAGATGGGAGCTAAACTTAGTGACTCCAAGCCTCTAGAAGAGACCTTGAAATCGATATTGAAGTCATATCCTTCTTTGGCCTCAATGTTTCTTGCTGGAGCAAGGCTTCCCAATCCTTTCAAGACTAAGCAGGTGGCTGCCGCCGATGTACCATATGAAGGTAAACTTCATCCCAGTTACTTTAAGTTCCAGAAACTAGACTACGGGCAGAAACTGAAACATAGGACTGCGGTCAATATGCGCTGCCGAATCACATTTGAAACCGACGTAGTTGACGATTATTTTCATCGCTTGGAGAATAAGGGTACATTCACTCTACGGATTATTAGCAACAATGACGTAGAAAATGTTCAAGGTTACAGTTTGAATTTGGAACACGGGAAAGCCACTCTTAACGTCAGGCTACCACCCATCGCTTCCGTAGGTGAAGTAATCGAATATGAGGCAAAGGCCACTGATGACACTCTGCTCGAGCCATTCGTGAATAGATTCTTAGTTACGGTGGCGCCATCGCAGCAAGTCTCCCCAGCACCCCCAAAAAAGAAAACCTGGCCTCCCATCGACGAAGATGGTCACGGCAGAGAGCTTCCGACAGGGTTTGCGATACCCGAAATAAAAGAGGTCTACGAGAGAGACTGGGAACAGCGTAAGCCGAAATTTGACCGATACTCAGCCCTGCAAGTAGTTCAGGAAGAGGCAGCGGATTCTGATACCCCCGGTAACGGTAGCCCCGCCGTCTACAGCTTTTGGGTGAACATGGACAACATATACTTCAAAAGTGAGTGCAAATCAAGCAAGCAAGACGCTGAGATCCTGAAAGCTAGGTGGATTTATGGCCTGGCATTGATGGGAATGTCCCTGATACAGGCAAATTCAGAAGCTGAGAAATCTGAACCCAGTGATGAATCAAAATACCAGTCCGAAGAGCGGGAGCCACTGACACTAGTGGAGCAAGTGTTCAAGACATCAGCAGCAGTGTCGCCCATACTGCTGCCCTTAATAGAGTCGCTGGGGTCACTTACTGCGGAGCAAATCAGCACAGGAAGCCGCAGCGACGATGGATAAATGGTCTTAACCACCCTATATGCAGCAATAGTCTACGTGCGCGGTCGGTGGAATAACAGAATCTCGTTACTCGCGCACTGACTTGCTCCCAGTTGGGTATACCATTTTCTATTAGGCACCATTCGAATAGGCCGGTCCGACCTTGAACCCCCGAATGGAGTTAGCTCCTCGTAGCCGGCACAGTTCATTGCGCGCAGAAAGGCTGATAGGTGCGCCTCTGGGTCAGAAAACGCGACTAGTTGTACTACGAGGGCAGATGTATCGATGAATTCGCGGGTGGACTTGAACGTTTCCGTAAGTCTTAAGAAGTAATGCTCTACTCCTCTTTTGGAGCGCCCACCAAACGTGTAAAAAGATTCGCCGTGGCCGTCTCTAAGGTCTGCTAGCCAATATGGTGCCGCAGTCTCGCGTCGGCTGTGCACCTGCCAGCGGTGATATAGCATATGGACGCCGGGATACGGTGGGGACGTTAGGACTAGCTTTGGCCTAGGCAGCGATTTGGCAAAATCATTATCCCGCATAGCTTCTTGTATTGTCCCGCAATATAGATTTCGCCTATTGGTTATCTTGTTCTTAGAGACATCGCTGTTCTTGGCAGCTTGCACCAGTTCATCCAAACCCTTTAGCATATCTAATACGTGTTTGAGCAGCTGAGTCTTCATAATCTCTGGAGATGGAATAGACGTTCGACAGTCAATTGCCCATTGGCCCAGCCTCACAAGTGCGCAACGAACAAAACGTCGTTGCCGAGGAAATTCAAGTTGATCGATACTGAAGACTGCAGACAGAAGAAAGTCTCTTATCTCCGTCGGGACATTCCTTAGGCGAGGGTCAGATATCAACCGATAGCCCTGAGGCGGCCCGTCAATATTGAACTGGCTAGCCCAACACAGAATTCTTTCACGGTCGCGAGAGCTCAGTGGCGTGGTTTTGACTGCGGTAACGAAGTGTGCTAAAGGATTGATATCGGTACCAAGAGCGCTGCGCCCAGCCGCAATAGCCTCAACTATCGTTGTGCCACCACCCATAAATGTATCAAGCACACAGTCTCCCTCCCTAGAAAATTGCGTAATGGCTTCCCTAACAAACTCCGGGGCGAACCTAGCGGGATATCGATAGAAACTATGAGTCAACCCTTCGACGTGATGCTTAGACTGTAGAAACTCTACGAGTCTATTTTGAGTATTAATCACTTCAAGAAACTCCATACTCGCCAAACCTACTTCGCAAGCTTCTTAGCATAGAATGTCCGCCCACACGTGTTGCATCTATACCTTTGTTTTCTGCCTGCTCTAGTGACTATAAGGCCTATTCTCACTACTGTAGTTGAACCGCATTCGGGACATTTCATTCATTTGTGCCTCATACATACATAGATACATACATAATACTGTCTCAAGCTTCAATCGTCAAGCACCCAATAGAAGTCGCTCCAGATATGGGACAAAAGTCACTCTCTCAGCACCAGCCAACTTTACGTCAAAAAGTTTAAGCAGGCGCAATGTCCCCAGGCCTCAAGCTGACGCTCCAGGCAAAAACAGTGGTCAGTGGTCAGTAGTCAGGAGGGAGTAGTCGCTGGTCACCAGTCACTAGTCGTTGGTCACTAGTGACTGACCACTAGCCAGTAGTCAGCAGTCAGTACAGTAGTCAGTAGACCATAGCCGCCGTTCACCAGTCACCAGTGTCCCCACTGTATCTCTACGAACTCTACGAACTCAATGAACTCCATTTCCAGCCCCTAGTCCGTCGCTACCCGCCAACCGGCGGCAGACAGCTGCCAGCCTCCGAGATGGGGTTGTTAAGATACTGCAGCCAGCCAGGGAGGTATTGTCATTTCTCCAAGTCGCTAATAAGCTCTTCAACCGAATCAAAAGTCTTCACTCGCCCGGTCTTGATGTCTTCGTCAGCCTCCCGCTCGCCCTCCTGCCACTTCCTGGTCCAGAAGTAGGCCTGGCTCTTGTCCACGAGCTTCTTATGCTCGCACGGCGACCGCGAGAGCCAGCTTACTGAAACTTCACGTCGCAGAAGCGGCAATCACGGATTATCGAACAGCTAGGGCGAGTTCAGCTGCCACCTTCTTGCGTTCGCAGTGCCACGTAAACTCAGCAATATACCCAATAGGGTCTCCGCTGTATTGTCTTTTATCATACATTTGCGGAAGAGCGTATACCACTCCGACATGGGCTGGATCGTTCACGGCTCTACAGAACAGATATATGCCGACAGCCTGCATTTTGGAACCGTGAGGAGCTATGAGGAGAACGTTTCCCGTCTGCTGCACGTATTTTTGGTACACGTCGAGAAGAAAGTCAGCGCTCTCGGAGGGATTCTCAGCATCCACATACCGTGCGCTTTCACCATACCTGGTTCTCACTAGGTCAAGCAGCCTTTTGTTGCTTTCGAAAGGCACCAAAGCGCCAAAATGGGTGTTTCTCCTCAGTTGCAGCACGGGAATGCAAATTCTGGGACTCAGGGCATCCAAGAGATTGACAACACGTTCCTCTTCAAATCCAAGGAACACAACTAGATTCCAAGGTATGTCACTGCTGTCTCTGAACATGTCGAACCCTGGGACTGCGACTATCCCTCGTACATGTTTGCTCAATGCTCTTCTTGTTTTAGGCATACCGTAGCGGCTGGCTGGAGCATATAGGATGCGGACTGCACTCTGGGGGAACACTTCTTCCATCAGCCCGAGCAATACGAGAATATACTGCTTCGTAAATGTGGTTACATCGAAGTCTATCTGTGTTATGTTGTGTTTGGTCGCCAGTTGATTGAGCTGTCGACGGAGACCCGGTAGGGTCCCCCGAGTATCGTAGGTCTTCAAACTACACATCTCCAAAGACTTGGCATTAAATGTCACCTGTGCTTTGAGTTCCTCCAAGCTCTTCTGATGAGGCAACTGAAGCTCGTAGTCGCCCCGGAAATCGCATATCATGGCTATGTCTGCGCTGTAATCCCGGGTTAGGCTTCGAGCCACATGAGTACAGCGTTTCTCAAAACTCGAGCTAGCTATGAAAAGCACTTCACCACCTTGCGTTCTTTCCGCAGGTGCGACTACCGTTGTAGTCCGGAAGCTAGCCTCGCCAATCAAATCCTGATTCATATGCCCTCCTAATTCTACCAGCCTTCTAGCTCACGGGCAATCTGGTCTCGCCACCTTCTCGATTGCCAGCTAGCCCTGCCACCAGCAAACATACCGATCGTCCCCACTCCTTCCTGGTAAAGCATCTTAATTTTGGTAGACTTTTTCGTACCTTTTCTCTTGGCGGGACCCTTATTAGCTTTCCCCGCTATTGCCACAGCCATTCCAAGAATAAAGGCGGATTCTGCGGCTTCTTCATTGTACGTCAGTGCGGAGGTTCCATCCACAATTACCCTATCAGCCGCGTGCAGAAAGAAGCAACTGCGACAGAGAGGAGAACTGCTCTCCACGATGCTGGTGAGATCCTTCACGGACACTAAGCCTCTCCTCTTCAGAAGAGTCTCAACGTGGCGCTCCTGCTCTTCGTGCCCCTCCTGAAAATTGATGAAGTAGTATCTCTCCACAGAATCACGTGACAATTTGGCTAGCTCCCTGGCATATTCACACTTCCTATCTTCAAAGTGAATCTTGCAGCATTGACGCCTTGATAGCCGAAGTCCGGGCGAATGAACATTAGAGTTGAACCAGGGAGCCAGTTTTTCAAGGGAACTCCTGGTAGCACGCTTTCCCTCGGGAATGTGTCTTGGCGGTTGAGCGAAGATGACGTCCCCAATTTCGGGTGGGAGTAGTTTCTTGAGTTCATTGAGGGTGGCGAATCTAGTCGACTCATTTGGGTATTTGCGTCGGATCGAGCTTCCAGCGTCAAAGTAAAAGATTGTCTGGATTCCGGCAGCTAAGCCGAAACCTATCTCGAATACAACATCGTGCCGTGGAAGTGACAAATCAGCCACCACATAAAGTGCATTACGAATCAGGATATCCTGTATGGTCTCGTTGAAAACCGGTGCACCGCTCACAATAGGATGGTACGCATCCACATATTCTACTGGAGGCTGAAGAAAATCATCGTATAGTTTCTTGACAGAAGCGTGATACTCAGGGCGCTCGTTGGGAGATGGCATTGGACCTGCCCAAAAAGCATACTTCTCATCTCGTCGCGGGTTTCTTGCCCTAGAGCTCTCCAAGCGCTTCAGTTCGTCTACGGTCAGCACTCTATCTCGTTCCATTCGTTGACTCACCTGTACCAGCGGAAAATCATCCCACTACCTTCCTTAGAGAAAATCCGCCAGCCAATGCAGTAAGTGGCGACACCCTGAAGTGAGACGGAACGAACCTGGTCTGCTTCGCGACGTTGATACGCTCCTCGGCACTACATTGGAGTATCCACGCTAGAACTCCCCCGCGTACTATTGAAAGGTAGTGTGATAGTTCCGGCTCTTCGAGTTGCTCCACCGGCAGCCTGAACCACGTCTGTTTCAGCCCAGCTGTCACGCTGACCCCTAACGCTGAACCTAGGTTACTGACCCATTGCTTGAGGACTGCCTTGATAGAAGAGTCGCCTTCCCTTTGGAGCATCTGTTCTACTCTAGACTTGCAGAAGTCACCTATGTCTTGCCGACTCGGCGAATTCCACTTCAAGGGATCTTTCTGACACGAAGCTAGGAACTGGATAAACTCTCTAAATCGCCCTATCTGACCCCCAGAGAGGAGCGTACTCATCTCAAACAAGTCGCTGTCTACCTGGACTCTGCCTGCAACTCGGCTCAACCTATCATCTTCGCTCTTCGCCTGCTCATCCAGTATTGATTCGCACAGAGATCTGAACACTGGGTCTGCCGGCAATCGGTCAAGGCAGACAAAGTCCGCTGCGTGAGCATATTCTAGTAGAGGATTTGGACCGTCAAATGTAGAGTCGCAGAGACTTCTGGCACTGGCAAGCACGCCGATTTGATAAACTCGGCACAGATGGAGGACTTCCCCCAATATACCAGTACGAATCATAAAATCAGCATCGTCCAACAGTACATACGGGTCTGAACACATGGCTGTTGCAACCGTGCGAAACATCTCCAAAGACCATCTCAATGGGTCAACTTGCTGTTGACCTGCCCGATTATGCCAGTACTCCCCGAGATACAACTCTACGAATTTCGGAGAAACTGCAGGCGGAATACCAAGGCGTGACAGGTTCTGTTGCAGATTCTGGAACACCGCCTCTCTTATCTCCAGAGGTAGTTCATTGGAAAACAGAAATATACCCCGGAGCAGTGTCGCCGCTACCCGATTCCTAATCTCTTCCGTCTCTAGCCAATAGGGGCGGATCTGGGTCAATGAGACCAGGTAAGGCTTATCCCGGAAACTCTTTGCTACCTCAGGCAGAACGTATTTTTCCAGCAACGTCGTTTTGCCAGTGCGGGGACCACCTATGACAAATGTGAGGGGGACACTTACTAGGTCGTGGGCGTTTACCAGACTAGAAAACACCGCTTTCTCCAGAAGGCACGGAGAGCCATCCCTTCAAACATACTGTTGTGTATGATAGCTGACTGTGCGTGGGCTGTCAATGCATCCTCGGTGAGACATTCACCATTAGAAAAGTCTCGCCTTAAATCACATCAAATCTCGCAGGCAGGTGTTTCATGTTCCGCCCAAAGGCTATCATGAGAACATTGGACCGGCACCGCCGCATTTACTCCGACACTGCTACCGCTGGGCATTTTGTGTATTTGTTCTCATGCGACGCGCAGATTGGCATCGTTCCCAAATTTCGACAAAGAGACCGAAAAGGCTGTGAAGTTGGCCTACAATTACGGCGGTTGCCGCACGTAAGGACGGGTGTCGGCGTAGGAGACCAGAGCCGCACCTTCAGAGCCGAGCACCTGCGCGGAACGGGGGCGAAGGTCAAGTTTTTTCCCACAGAGCCCATTCTTGAGAGTGTCGGGAGTCCTGATTTAGAATCATAGATTGGGTAATTGTAGGTGGCGAGTCTAGCGTCAGAGCAGGTCCCATAAAGCAGTCTTTGGCGATTGATATCCGTAACCGGTGCCGAGAGAGTGGGGTACCATTCTTCTTCAACAGTGGGGTGGTGAAAACGGGAAGAAAGCAGGGCGCGAAGTTGAGGGGCGTACTCAGGATGAAATGCCATTAGTATCACGGAATAGGTTTTAAGATAACAAGGAGCCATATTGTTGCTTGGTGTTCTATGTTGCCTGGAAGAGCAGCCCCCACCCACCTCTGCGGCTCGATAAGGTCATCCGGGGAGCCAGTAGACAGTCGGCGGTCGGCAGGAGACAGTAGTCGCTGATCACCAGTCACTGGTGTCCCCACTGTATCTCTATGAATCTCCACCAATCTCCCAATCTCCCCCAGTGTATCTCTACTGTGTCTCTCCCAATCTCTATCGTGTCTCTAACTGTCTCTAGTCTCTATAAACTCTACCAACTCTATAAACTCTATGAACCCAATGAACTCCCCTCGTCTCTAGTCCGCTCCTATCTATCATCTCGTCACAAACTCTATAAACTCTACGAACTCTACGAACTCTACGAACTCAATGAACTCCATTTCCAGTCCCTAGTCCGTCGCTACCCGTCAACCGACGGCAGACAGCCGGCAGCCTCAAATCTCTAATCTCTAATCCCCAGCCCCACTAGTCAGTAGTAAGGAGTCAGAATTCAGCGTTTGGAAATTAGCCAATCGGATTGCCGCACACGCGAGATGGGGTTGTTAAGATGCTGCAGCCAGCCAGGGAGGCGCGATTGTTCGTATCCACCTCGTCCAGCACCACGGGATTCAGATTGTCAGTTCGTAGGTCGTTTGAAGGACCTATCGGTGATATACTGTTAGTCGTGACTCCCGAGAGATAATCACATGACCGAGAAATCCCGTGAAAAGCAGAAAGTGGTAGTCATTGGCGGCACTGGTTTCCTTGGATACTACGCCGTTAGGGAGTTTATCCGTCGGGGTCACAGTGTCACCATAGTTGCGCTGCCACCATTGCCCGAAGAAGGCCTCCTCCCAAAGGAAGTGAATATTATTCTGGCCAACATCGATAAACTGGACGATAGTAGCATTATGGATATCCTGAAAGGTCACGATGCTATAGTTTTCGCTGCTGGAGCAGATGACCGGGTTATCCCCAGGGCACCGGCGTATGAGTTCTTC
>Ga0315291_10004970_pt1 | contig 16772 bp, 12 predicted proteins | sample YL17G12_20_MG_FD_203070 | JGI IMG/M metagenome (GOLD analysis project Ga0315291, IMG submission 203070) | Sediment microbial communities from Yellowstone Lake, YNP, Wyoming, USA - YL17G12_20 | ecosystem: Environmental > Aquatic > Freshwater > Lake > Sediment | place: USA: Wyoming | collected...
GGCCGGAGAGGGCCTTGAAGTACTTCAGGCCTTGCAGCTCCTGCTCTTGAATCTTAGGGCGTTTGGCACTCATGCCTGGTAAGGTAGGCAAGTCGCAGGTCGGGCGCAAGAACAAAATGGAAAATATTTATAAGAATTTTCCCGCTTCCGCCTACCACCCATCTCTGTGCAAACGCTGTGCCGAACAGGATTGGGACCGCCACCGTATTCCGACCGCACCCGCGGCAGGTGTGGCGCTATGTTTCGTGGGGTGCCATAGCCAAATGGAAGCGGGCGCTTTGCCGAGACTCCGTCATCTTGAGCGCGACGAAGGATCTGGGTACCGCAGGAGGGTTTCGTTCGCATGCGGAACGGGCCTGTCCAGCCTCGGGCCAGATGCTTCGCTCCTCGGAAAATGTGCTACCAGGAGTTGGTTGGCAGCGGCAAGCGCCAGCTTGCCGATGGTTCGCCCATCCGCCATCGGCAAAGCCTTCGGCCTTGCCGCTGCCACCCGGAGATTTTCATCCTTCTGTAGTGGGCGGAAGGGCCGTGAAGGGCTGCGTTCAACATGACAAGCGCCGCCGGTCCCCACGGAGGTTGGTTGGACATGGTGGCGGGACGGACAGCGATGCCGGTCCTGCCGGTTACCGGAAGATCTCGCTGACGTCTTTGAGGATGTAGTGTGGTTTGTAGGCGTAGCGGTCCAGGTCGGTTTCGCGGGTGATGCCGCTGAGCACCAGGGCCGTATCGATGCCGGACTCGATGCCGGCGACAATGTCGGTGTCCATGCGGTCGCCGATGATGATGGTCTCCTCCCGCTGGCAGCCGAGCAGCTTCAGCGCGTGACGCATGATGAGCGGGTTGGGCTTGCCAATGAAGTACGCCTGCCGCCCGGTCGACATTTCGATGGGGGCGATCAAAGCGCGGCAGGCCGGTCCGATTCCCCGTTCGGTCGGGCCCGTCAGGTCCGGGTTGGTCCCGATCAGCTTGGCGCCGCCGAGCACCAGTTGAATAGCGATTTCGATCTTCTCGTAGTTGTAGCTGCGCGTCTCGCCGACGACCACGTAGTCCGGCTTGTTCTCATCGATGGACAATCCCGCCTCATACAATGCCTGGTAGAGTCCGGAATCACCGATGGCGAACACGCGCCCGCCGGGGCATTGGGCGGCGATGAAATGGGCGGTGGCCATGGCCGAAGTGATGAAGTGCTCCTCGCCCACTTCGATGCCCATGTGCAGCAATCTCTGATGCAGCTCGCGCGGCGAGCGGGCCGAGCTGTTCGTCAGGAAGAGATACTGCTTGCCCTGTGCTTGGAGCCAGTCGACGAAGCCTTTCGAGCCTTCCAATAGTCGTGATCCGTGGTAGATCACGCCATCCATGTCGCAGATGAAGCCGCGCTTATTCTTCAGGGCTTCCATATACGCTCAGCTCGCATGGGCGGCAGGGGCGGCTACCGTCCGGCCATCCCGGGCCGAGCCGAACAGCGCTCGCAGTCGCAGAGACGCCCGCGTGAGCATGACGTACAGCGACGGCACGACTACAAGCGTCAGGATCGTAGCGAACGTCAGGCCGAACATGACGACCACGGCCATATTCCGCCACCATTGCGTGGATTCGCTCTTGGTGGCCCAGGTGAACGTATGAAAATCGTACGAGATGCCAACGGCCATCGGGAGCAGGCCAATGACGGTTGTGCCGGCGGTCAGCAGCACCGGACGAAGACGTGTCACGCCCGCCTCCGCCGCCGCGGAAACGAGGTCCATGCCCCGCGCCTGCAATTTCTGCGTGTAATCCAGCAGCACAATCGCATTGTTCACGACCACGCCGGCCAGACTGATGATGCCGATCCCGCTCATGATGATGCCAAAGGGCAGACCCCAGATCAGCAGTCCCAGCAGTGCGCCGATGAGCGAGAGAATCACCGTCGTCATGATGACGAGCGGCATGAGTAGAGAGTTGAACTGGATGACCAGAATCAGGAGGACGATCAGCAGGGCAACCACGAAGGCCCCGATCAGGAAGGTCTGAGACTCCTCCTCCTGCTCTTTTTCGCCGACATAGCGGACGTCATAACCGGCCGGCAGCCCGGCAACAAACGGCTTCAGGCGTTTCTGAACGTCGGCCAGCACAGCGGAGCTGAGGCGTCCTTCCGCATCGGCGGTCAGGGTGACGACCCGCTTCTGGTTGACCCGGTTGATGGTGCCGAAGCCCCCCCGATAGTCAAAACGACCGAGCGAGCTGAGGGGCACGGCCGCGCCCGCTACGTTGGGAATCTGGATGCGGTTCAGATCGTCGATGTTCACACGGTTGGCCAAAGGCAGACGAACCGTGATGTCGTACTCGTCGTTGAACTGGCGGTAGGTGCCGACTTTGGTGCCGAAGATCGCCATCTTCAGGAAGTTGCCTACCGTGGCCGTGTTAACGCCCAGGAGCACGGCCCGGCGACGGTCCACGGTGAAAGCCAGCTCGGGCCGTGTGGCCTCGAGGTCGCTGCGCAGATTGACGAGGTTCGGCACATCCCCGATCATCCGCCGCCCCTGCTCGCTGTACTGCTCGAGCACTTTGAAGTCCTCCCCGCTAAGGCGGACCGTCACGGGCGCACCGGTCGGCGGACCTTCCTTCTCTCTTTCCACCTTGATTTCGGCACCGGCGATGTCGGCGATTGCCTCGCGCATGCCGGCGATGATTTCCATGGAAGGTCGCTCCCGGATGGCATAATCGTAGAAGACCGTCGTGATGTTGGCGAGGTGCGGGCCGCCGGCACTGGCCGTGAGGGTCATGACACCGCCGGCGGAACCCACGTTCGTGACCGTATGCTCGATCCACGGCTGGAACGGCTTGATCCGGTCCTCAATCAGCCGGATGATTCGATCCGTTTCGCGGATATTAGTCCCCTGGGGCGTTCGCACACTGATCATGGCCCGCTCCGGGTCGCCCTGTGGGAAAAACTCCGTTCCGCGGCCGGCCTTGCCATAGAGCATCGCCACGCCAATCAACAGGCAGACCGCCAGGAACAACGTCATGCCGGGGTTGTTCAGGCCGAGGCGTTGGAATCGGCGATAGCCGCGGATGAACCAGTGGTCATGCTCACGCGGCTTCGGGCCGCGGCCGGCAAACGCCGAGATGACCGGGTTGAACACGAGAGCCACAAACAACGAAGCCATCAAGCCGATGCTCAATGTGATCGGCAGATACTTCATGAAATCGCCCATGATTCCCGGCCAACGCATCAGCGGCAGGAAGGCGCCTACCGTCGTGAGCGTCGAGGTCGTGACGGGCCAGGCAACCTCGCGGGCGCCGAGCCGCGCCGCCTCGAGCGGAGGATACCCGAGCTGCATGTGCCGATAGATGTTCTCCACGATCACGATCGCGTTGTCCACCAGCATGCCGAGGACCAGCACTAAGCTGAACAGCACGATCATGTTGAGCGTGTAACCCAACGCCTGAACCAGGAAGAAGGTGATGAGCAGGCTCAGCGGGATGATGGTGGCCACGATCATGCTCGTGCGCCAGCCCATGAACACCAGCAGCACAGCGACGACGAGAATCAGGGCGGCCATGATGTTGTTTTCGAGGTCGGCCACCTGGTTGCGAATGTACTTCGCCAGATCGTAGACCAGGTCGAACTTCACCGCGCCGGGGAGCCGCTTCTGCGCCTCGGCAAGGACGGCCTTCACACTGTCGGATACCTTCACGACGTTGGCACCGGCCCGCTTCTGGATACTCAGAGTCACGTTGTCGGAACCGTCGAAGCGGGAGTACGTGGTCCGGTCCTTGAAGGCATCGCGGACCGTGGCGACGTCCGCCAGATAAATCGGCTTGCCGTCGCGCACGGCGATCAGCAGATGGTCCACTTCTTCCGCCCCGACGAACTCGGCGGGAATGCGGACATTGAACTTCGTGCCCTCCGTCTCCAGACCGCCGGCCGAGATGTTCACGTTCTCCGTCGGGATCAACTGCATGATATCGGTGATCACCAGGTTATACAGGGCCATCCGGTCGCGGTCGAACTCCATCCGGATCTCGGGCTCCAGCGCCCCCAGCACGTCGACCTTCAGCACGCCGGGAAGCGTCTCAATCTCGTCCTGCATCCTGTCGGCAATCTCTTTGAGCTGCATGGGCGACAAATCGCCCGAGATGCTGACCTGCATGATGGGGAACTCGGCGAGATTGATCTCCTTGATCACGGGCTCCATGACGTCGTCGGGCAGCTCGCCTCGGGCCAGATCCACGCGGTCGCGCACACGCTGCAGGGCGACGTCCGTCGGCACATCGGGTGTGAACTCCACGTCGATCATCGAAAGACCCTCGACGCTGCTGGAATTCACCTGCTTGACGCCGCGGACCCCGTTCAGCTCCTTCTCAATCTTCATCGTGACGGAACTCTCGATGTCCGCCGGTGAAACCCCTTCATAGACGGTGTTCACGAGGATGTGCGGAATCGGGATATCCGGGAACGCTTCCCGCGGCAGGGTAAGGTAGCTATAGACGCCGAATACGATGATGATCAAGCCCAGGACGGCGACCGTGGTGCGATTCTTGATGGCAACGTCGGTAATAATCATGGCGGCTATTTGCTTTCCGGCACAATTTCCACATTCTGACCCGGGGCGACGAAACGATGACCGGCGATAATCAACTGGTCGCCCGGCTTAAGGCCACTGCGAATCTGGATGCGGTCGCCTTTGATTGTCCCCAACTCGACGTTCCGGCGGGCGGCCTTCGATGCTTCGACCACGTAAACGGCCTTGCCATCCTCCAGGGGGATGACGGCGAGCAGCGGGATCATGACGGCGTCTTTGAGAATCTGCCGCGTGAGGCGGACCGTCACGATTTGCCCACTGTGCAGAAGACGCTGCTGGTTCTGCAGGATGATCTCCAGGCGGGTGGAGCGGGTCCGCGAATCGGCTATCTGGCTGATGAAGGTGATGGTCCCCGTCACGGAACTCTGCCGGCCTCTGGCCTCCACAGACACTTCGGCCTTCTGGCCCACCGAGAGAAATGCGACGTCGCGCTCGGGGACTTCGACGACCGCCTTCACTATGTCTATGTCCACGATTTTGGCCAGAGTCGTGAGCGGCATCATGGTAACGTACTCGCCTTTTTCGACCGGCAGATCATTGAGCACCCCGGTCATGGGCGCGGCGACCTGGGCGCGCGCCAGACGCACACGGCATTCCTCCAACTGAGCCTTGTTAATCGCCAGTTGGGCGGCGGCGGAATCGAGGTCCTTGATGGGGGCCGCACCCTGATCAACCAGTCCTTTGATGCGGTCGAACTCCGTCTGGTTGAAGTTGGCCTGGGCTTCCGCCCTCTGGAATTGGGCCCGCAAGAGGTCCGTGTTGAGCCGGATCAACGGGTCCCCGGCCTGAACGACATCTCCTTCCTTGGGGCCGATCCATTCGATGCGCCCGTCCGCCTCCGCCGAGACCGTTACAATCCGGTTCGGCTCAATGACGGCAGGCAACTCGAATGTATCGGGAAGCTCCGGCTCGGTAGTCACAGTCATGACCGCCACCTTCACAGGCGGCGCCTCGGTGGCGGGGGCCTCCTGTTTGCGCGAGGGCAGTTGGGTCACGGCACCTAACGCTGCAAGGGTCACAAAAGCAATAAGCAGCTTCACCGCAATCCGGCGAAACCTGCGCCGCCTTGCCACGTTCATATCGGTATCGGACGGTTTGTTACTCATCACCTGCACCTATTTCTCATTTCTCCACAAACTCCTGAGATGGTCAAGTCTACTTCCAAAACGCACGTTTAATACATTAGTTTAAAACAAACGTTTAAGTAGTCAAGATGTTGCAAGAGATTTTTCGCGGCTAAAGCGGTATATTTGTATAAGTAGCGGCGATACAAAGGGTTACATTGATTCTTGCGCCGCCCGAGATGGCTTTGCGGCTTTTGCTGATAGCAGTCTTGGTTAGCAGGTCATCATGAACGCCAGTGCCTCGCGATTGCGGCTCTGCCATGGCGGACCATCTTGTCTACTGAGCCCACTTCACCAGATCAGGGTAAAGATCCTGGAGAATGGGGTCCGAGGGCTTGATGCGCGCATTCATACTGAGCAGGCCGCGGCCGGTGGCCTCAACGGTACATTCGAAGACTCCGGGGGCTTTCTCGGCATCTCTCGGCTGCATTGGGAGGGTCCTGTGCTCGTTTCGGTCCTGCAGCAGGCAGAACAACTCCACCGTGAACAAGTCGGCCGGTGCTCCGCGAAGGTCCACCACGCAACTGACTTCGATGCGCTCTCCCTCGGTAACCATATCCTGCTTGTCCACACTTGTCGCGAAGCCCGTAATCACAATCTTGTCCCAGTTCGCTAATATCTGCTGGGAACCGCGAAGAGCCCGCTTCAAAGGCTCGTAGTTTTCCCGCGAGAGTTCGTTTCTTGTTACTTTGGAGGGCATATAGAATTTGTCGATGTAATCAGCGAGCACGCGGTTCATATTGAACTGGCAGCCAATCGAAGAGATAGACTCCTTCATCATCTGTACCCAGCGCACGGGTATGCCGGCCTCGTTGCGATCGTAGAACAGCTCCGTAATCTCCGCTTCGATCAAGTCGTAGATCTGACCGGCTTCCGCCGCTTCCTGCATCTCGAACTGGTGATTGTGCTCGGCGCCCCGGATGGCCCATCCGTTTTTACCGTTGTAACCTTCCGGCCACCAGCCATCCAGAACGCTCAGATTCAGCACGCCGTTCATGGCCGCCTTCATCCCGGAAGTGCCGCTGGCCTCGTTCTCCCGGACCGGATTGTTCAGCCAGACATCCGCCCCCCAGGCCAGGTGCCGGGCGACGTTGATATCGTAGTTTTCGAGAAAGATGACCCGGTCCTCAAGCTGATAGTCTCGGGCGAAGTCGATGATTTCTTTGATCATGTTCTTGCCGAGGGTATCGGCCGGATGGGCCTTGCCCGCAAAAATGAGCTGCACGGGCTTCGTGGAGTTGCTGAGGATCTTCGCCAGGCGGTCTTTATCTCTCAGGATAAGGGTTGCTCTCTTGTAGCGGGCGAACCGTCGGGCATAGACGATGGTCAGATACTCCGGATTGAGCGCACGCGTCAGCTTGAGGATCTTGGACTCGATGTACCCTCGGGCCGCCAGATCGTCCGCCAGCTTCTTGCGTACGAAGGTAATCAGACTCTGCTTGTTTCGGTGGTGAGTTTGCCAAATCTCGTCATCGTCGATCGTTTGGATCTTCGCCCACCTCTGCGGGTCGCTCCTGCAGCGGACGTACTCGGGGCCGATATATCGGTTGAGAAGCTCGACGAAAGGCTCACTCAGCCAGGAATGGTGCACCCCGTTGGTGACGTAATCGATCGGCAGCTCGCTCTCCGGGCGGTCCGGAAACAGTCCCGCCCACATATGGCGCGACACATCACAGTGCATCTTCGAGACGGCGTTGATATAGCGGGAAAACCGGATGGCGAAGACGGGCAGCCAGAACGTCTTGGCATCGTTGTTGATGAAAGCGCGGGACGCCAGATCGTCGAACGATAGGCCCAGCGACTGCACGTCGTTCTCAAGGTATTCCCTGACGAGGTCGGTCTCGAAGTTCTCATTGCCGGCAATGACAGGCGTGTGCGTGGTGAAAACGGTGGACGCCCGGATGATGGCCATGGCCTCGATGAAGCCGAGGCCGTGCCGCTGCATCAGCCGCTGCAGCCGGGCCAGGATCAGAAAGGCCGAGTGTCCTTCGTTGATATGGTAGGTTTTCGGCTCGATGCCAAGCCGCTCCAGTGCCCCGACGCCGCCGATCCCGAGGACCAGTTCCTGTTGGAGTCGCTTGGTGCGGTCGGCCACATAAAGTTCATACGTGATGTCTCTCAGGTGCGGCGGGTTCTCCTCGATATCGGTATCGAGCAGAATCAGCCGCGTCTTGCCCACGTCGATCTGCCAGAGCTTGATCTTGAGAGGCTGACCGAGCATCTGCATGTCCACGTAGACCTTCTCGCCATCCGGACCGCGTAGCTCATGCACGGGGATCATGTGATTGTCAAACTCGACAAACTGCTCCTCCTGCTCGCCCTTCGTATTGATCCGTTGGGTGAAATAGCCGTATTTGTAGATCAGCCCGATGCCCACAAGAGGCAGGTTCAGGTCCGAGGCCGCCTTGAGGAAATCGCCGGACAGAACGCCCAGACCGCCGCCGTAGATGGGGATGCATTCGTGCAGGCCGAACTCCATCGAGAAGTAGGCCACGGCGTCCGTTGGCTCAAGGGTGCCGCCCGCCGGGGTCGTGAATTGCTCGCTGTACGCCATGTATTGCTGAAAGTGCTCCCAGACTTCATCCAGCTCGAACAGGAAGCCTTTATCCGCCTCCAGCTCACGGATTCGTTCCTTGGGCAGATTGAGGAGGAATTGGATGGGGTTGTGGTTGGAGGCCCGGAACAACTGCGCATCGATACGGTAGAACAGGTTGATCGTCCCGTAGTTCCAACTGCACCAGAGGTTGTAGGCGAGCTGATGCAGTTTGCTGAGGCTCTTCGGCAGTCTGGGGTACACGAAGATGTTCTTAAGAATCATTGTCTGACCGCTCCAACTTGTCCATTCGCTTCAATGAAGGTGTCGCGAGACGACCCCGGCCCGATGATGAGGCCTTTGTTATTCGCTCCTGTATTCTTCGGCGAAAGGGCTCCCGTTTCTCCAGAGTCTTTCGCGTTTGGCGTCTCATTGTATCGTCTCCCTCGTGGTGAAGTCTATAGTCGGGGAAATGGAATGCGGTCTTGACGAGGTCCAAGGGGTTGTCTAACATGATGCTGCTGGGATGAGGGCTCCCCGACGCGATGCGTCGCGTTGGGGGACCCAACAGGTGGTACGAAGGCAGTAATCGGGGTTTGGTCTATGGCTTCTCTTATCGTGGCAAGTGGAAAGCAAGAAGGGGACTATTATCCGCTGGGCCGTCGGACCAACGTCATCGGTCGGGACGAGGCCCTGCCCATCCAGATTCTGGACAACATGGTCTCCCGAAAGCACCTGCAGATTCGGTTTGACCCCAACACGAGCAACTACTACGCCTACGACATGAAGAGCCGCAATGGCGTTTATGTCAATAACCGCAAGCTCGAGGCCGAGACGGTTTTGAAAGACGGCGACCTGATTCTGATCGGCCTGACGAGCCTGCTGTTCACGGACAAGGACTTCAAGGACAAAGAGAGTGCCCTGTTGCATTACAAGAAGGTGGGCGAGCGCATGCGCGTGACCAGTTACGGCCCGCGTGAGTTTCCGCAGACGCCGGTCGGTCCGGGTGAGACCGGCCATCCCGTCCCGCGGGGCTGACAGCATCTTCGATCTGTTCAGGTCCTCAGCCGCGACGCGGGGCGACGGAGAGGCGGGCGGCAAGAAAGCCCCAGGCGATTCCAAGGCCGAAGCCGACGGCATGCACAGTGTTGGCAATATGCCCGACCTGACCCGAGAGGCAGACAAAGAACCAGATGACCATGAGCGTGACCGTCTGCGGCTGGAGTGACAACTGGGAGGCGGGATTGAATCGGCCCTGCATCCAGATGTAGCCGAGCAGGCCATACACGACGCCGGACATGCCGCCAAAATTCGGTCCGCTGACGATATACTGGGCCACGTTGGAGATGCCGGCCAGAGTGAAGACCAGCAGCAGCAGCGTCCAGGAGCCCTTGCGCGCCTCGATCATGCTGCCCAGGTCCCGCAGCCAGAGCATGTTGAAAACGAGATGAAGGATGCCGAAGTGCAGGAACATGGGTGTAAAGAGCCGCCAGATTTCGCCCTGCCGAACCTCCGGCAGAGCGGGACCTTCGTACTGATACCGCGTGATGGACAAAAGCTGCACAAAGCGATCTTTCTCACCCAAATCGGTGAGAATCGCCACCGTGACACTGACGACGATCAAGAGGATCGATAAGGCACCGACCGGGACCGGCGGCGAATAGAAAATGGTCCGCCCATCGATCATACGGACGCGTTTGCCCACCTGTGCTTTTTGGTCCCGTTGCCTCCTTGTGGCGGCGGCTTGGGACGCGGCGGCAAAACGCGGATCATCCGGCGACTGTCTGAACTGGTCAAACAGCGGTCCGGCCCGCTCGATATTCTCATCGTCGAGAACCCAGATATCCCAGTGTCCGTGGAGGTTCTGGTCCACCTGGTTTTCGATGCCTTCGTCGTAGAGAAAATCGCCGAAGCGTTTCGCCTGTGACTCGTCCTGCCAATAACCAATCGATCGCATCGGGCCTCACCGCAATGCCGGAGTGTTCACGCATACAATCAGATCTGACCGGTGCAATTCTATCGCGGCAGCCCGCGCCGGTCCAGATAGAGACGCAAAATCTTGCCTCCTGCGTCTCAAAGGGGTGGGATGGTCAATCCGTGAGGTCTTTTCCACAGTGCGGGCACTGCCGCGGCTTCTTGCGATTTTGCATCTCTTCGATGAATCCAGCCCCGAGGATGCCGGTCGGCAGGGCGCCCAAGCCAATCCCGAGCACGGCAATAACCGAGGCCATCAGTTTGCCGATGGCCGTGACCGGGTAAATGTCGCCATAGCCGACGGTGGTAAGCGTGGCGACGGCCCACCACATCGCCGCAGGAATGCTGGAAAAGCTCTTGGGCTGCGCGTCACGCTCGGCGTAATACATCAGGGATGCCGAGACAACCAGCAGGATCCCGAGGATAAAAACCGTGCTCAGGAGCTGCTCCCTCTTGGCGTAGAGGACGCGCAGCAGCGTCTGCACGGATTCCGAGTAACGCCCGAGTTTGGCGATCCGCATGATGCGCATCACGCGCATGATCCGGACCATACGAAACATGCGCAGGACGCGGAGGTCCACGCTGAGGTAGGGGAGGTAGAAGGGCAGCACGGCGAGCAGATCAACAAGGGCCAGGGGCGTCAAGGCGAAGCGCAGCCGCCCGAGCACCGGCCGGCTATACAGCGGCTCCTCGACGCACGACCAGATGCGCAGAACGTACTCCAGCGAGAACACCGCCACGGAGAAGTACTCGAACCCAAGGAACCATTCGGGCACGAGCGTGCGGACGCGCTCGATCGACTCCAGGATCATGGCGGTGACGTTCAGCAGGATCAGCGTGATGATGAACAGGTTGAAGGCCCTGTTCAGTCCGCTCGCTGATTTTGTCGAGCTGATGAATAGATGCGTCCGTCCTCGCAGACCCGGGTGCCATCCTGGTGTCAGGCAACCAACTTCTTCCATGGTAACTCCAACCGACGACACGGGAGCTTCACTGGTCCGTCGTCCCATGCCGGTCGTTCGATTTTACAGTTCCTGTGTCGCACACACCGCGTCCTCCAAATCCGGACAGCTTGCCGTTGGTCACCTCTGCTTGCGGAATTGCAGCCAGATGCCATAGTTGATGCCTTCGGGATTGTCCCGCTTGGGCCGGTAGATTTCGAAGTCTTCAATCCCGAGCGCTTTCATGATGTCACGGAGTCGCTGCTCGACTTGGTCCGGGTCGTATTTCACGCCCTCGCTTTGGTCGCCGCGCACCTTCCGGGCGGTCTCCGGCGACAGCCTCTCCGGAAATCCGCGGCCGATATAGGCGACGGCGCCCGGCTTGAGAACACGGTGAATTTCTGAGAGGCCTTTTTGCAGGTCGGGCCAGAATTGCAGCGATCCCCGTGAGACCAGCACATCCGCAAAATTGTCACGAAAGGGCAGGGCGCAGGCATCGGCCCGCATCGCACTGACCCGCCCGCTGTAACCGGCGGTCTGGACCTGGCGGAAGAAGTACGGGAAGAAATGCGGATTGATGTCGGCGTTGATCCAATGGAGCTTCGTGCGCTGGCAGAGTTCCACAATCAGCGTCCCGGGACCACTGCCGAGGTCGATGCCGATCCCTTCTTTCTCCGCCAGAGCAAGCTTCTCCACAATTTCCTCGGCCAGCGGCGCGTACACCGGCGCCAATGCCCCTTCCGCCGCCCGGATCATCCGGTCGGCGTCGGCCTGGGTGTGCTTCTGGTTGTCCCGGGCTTTCGCATCCGATGCTGTGAACGCTCGGGCGGCAGGAAATGTCAAGGCAATCAGGGCAATCCATTGCAGTAAGGTGTCGGCGTGCAGCGCATCCTGCCATGGAAGTGACCTATGCCGTCGAGTTGCCGATCGAATCATCTATCTTCCCTCACGACTCTTCAAAGAGTGGCTCATACCGTGGGCCATCGGGACCGTTTGTCAATTCCTCGCGGGCTTTCTGGAGGATGTTCTGCTCCAACGGGCACGACAGATCGGCGGCATTAACAATCGCGCGAAAACGCCCCTTCCGGGAATCATCAAAATCCCTGCCTGCGGCCAAAGTCGCGTAGACCTCGTATAAAGCCGCAACGTACACAGCCGACAAGCGTACCGCCTCCTCATAGTAGGCCACATAGCCCGGCCCCGCCACGTACTCCTGATACATGGCCCCGGCGGTCCCTTTCTCCCGATACTCTTCGTCGGCATCCTTATAGGGCCCGTAAATCTTGCAAACCCGGAGGATCACCAGCAGATTATCGACGGAATCCTCGACCTCGCTCTCCCGGGGGAACGGGCCGTACGTTTCCGCGAAGCCCCGTTGCAGAAAGTAGCGGAACCAGTCCTCCGTGTTCCTCGTCGTGACGCCCGGCACACAATCGACCCACTTTCGGAAATCCTGGTTGAAGAAGTCATACCGGGTCTTGCCCCGGCCTTTGGCCTCTTCGCGTTTGTTGCGGTAGACCTCCTCGTAGAGGAAGTAGTCCTGGAAGACCTCGCACTGGCGGTGCTTCTTTCGGTTCGCCCCGCTGCGGTAATAGGGTCGGGCAATGCGGTTGACCAGTGGATGGATGATTTGATCGGCGGCAATGTGACTGAGATGCCCGGCAACGTAGGCGAGCTTGCGGCGGTCATCGGCATCAAGGAGCACCCGGCCGTCCTCCCAGACGGCGTCGCGGAACAGGATCTCCATCAGGCGCAGCGGGAACTCGTTGGGACGTTGCGAGTGCAGGTGGTACGACCAGGGCGTCACGCCCGCCGCATCGACGTAGCCCTCCAGCAGCATCTCTTTTCCGGATTGGGCCATGCTCGCATACGAATACAGGTCCGGACCGACGCTGCCCAGGTTCATGTATTGTTGATAGAATTCGCCCTTGGCCGGATCGTCGAGCATGGTCGCGAAGTCGGCAAGCTCCTTGAACCCCTTTTTCTGCAGCCGTTCCAGCGCCTTGTGAGCGATCACCATATGTGCAATATTCGCCGGCATCCTGGCTCTCCTTCCCGTATGATAGCCGGGGAATACGTCTGAAACACTGGCCCGGCCCATACTGTGCCTCCTGTACTATCGGATTTTTCGGCGGCAACTCTGCACAGTTGCGGGGCGGATTCCTCTATCCGCCGCCGAGGTGGGACTGCAAAAGAGCTTTCCTGACCGTAGAACAGCAATTTGCCTGTAGGATGCGCAGCGAGGGCCCGCCAGAATGGTCACGACAGCGTTCGTTGCTTTCGAAAGGATAGGCGCAAGGGGTATGCAGCCGGTTCGTGTGGGGATCTCGGGTTCCTATGGGGGACTGAATCTGGGAGACGAGGCCGTTCTGGAGGTGATGGTCAGGCAGCTCCGTGCGTCGGTGCCCGCCGAGATCACCGTCTTCAGCCGGGATACGGAGGACACCCTGCGACGCCACGACATCGATCACGCCATACCCATTCGGCAAATGACCCGGGCGGGCGGCGCCATCCCGCCGTCATTGGAAACGGGACGTGTCGTCCCCTTCGACCCGGAAGTCTTCAAGCTGACGGCCCTCGATCTGCTCGATGACGCCGGCGTTCAGTACTTGCTGCACGCCTTCGCCAGCGTGCCAATCCGGGCCGGCAGGCTCCGGCCGAACAGGTACTTCCCAGAGCAGAATGACCTACTGCCTTGGGCCTAACACCCGATTGGGGACGGACTTGCCGAGCACGTCCTCGACGTAGAACATCTTGGCCCACACTAAGGCTACGGCCGTGAGCGGCGTAGCGACGAACACCCCGATGAATCCGAAAAGGTACCAGGAGGCCACCACCGACACCACTACCAGCGCCGGCGGTACTTCGACGGTCGTCTTCTGCACCAGCGGAGTGAAGACGTGAGCCTCCAACTCCTGTACGACCAGGTACACCAGAAAAGCGTCGAAGCCTTTCACCCCTCCGCCGCTAAGCCCGATGAGGATACCGGGGATCGCCGAGCCTACCGTGCCGACGATGGGCACGAACTCCAGCGCCGCCGCGATGATCCCCAACACGAAGGCTAACGGAATGTCCACCAGCCACAGACCCACCGTGATCAGGATCCCCACCGAAATCATCAGGATCATCTGCCCGAAGAGCCAATACTGAAGCGTCTGCACCGTGTGGTCCAGCACCTCGGCCACCCGCTCCGCTCGGTTCTTCGGAACCAGCAGAAGAACTCCCTTCCTATAGAGGCGGGGGTTGACGCTGAAATAGACGGCGCAGACGACGACCAGGATCAGGTCCGCCACGATCTGGTAGAGTCGCGAGGCAATTCCCGTGACGCCGGAGACCAGGCTGGCCCCGCCGGTTGGGGCGGATTGGGCCTGCCGGACGTAACTGAGAATATACCGGCCCACGACCGTCCGGCTCAATGTCTCCTCGATCTGCTTGATCGAGCCCGGTAAGGTCTTCACGAGTTGGGTCAACTGATCGTTGATGGGAGGCCCGGCAAACCAGACGAACAGACCGATGAGTACGAGGAGAACCACGGCAACGATGCCCAGCGCCCATTCGATGGGAATCGGCGCATGCCGGCTGATCAGACCGGCCAGACCGCGCCACGCCATGGCGAGCAGGACTCCGACGAACGCGAGCAGCAGGGCCTCGATAATCCGCCACGCGAGCAGCGCGAATACTACAATGACCACGGCCACCAGCGTGCGACGGGCAAACCAGCCCAGCGTATCGCGATCAGAACCGTTCGTTTCGCCCCATGTCATGACCAGCTCCTCGGCATCGGATGACAAAAGACGCAAGACACGGGACAGAGGGCAGCGCCGTCATCCGTTCACCGGTCTTTGTCCTCCCGTCAGCGCAGGGATCTGCCGAGCACATCCTGCACGTAGAACATCTCGACCCACACCAGACCCACGGCCGTGAGCGGCGTAGCAACGAATACGCCAAGAAATCCGAACAGCAGGCCGAAGGCCACCACCGCCACCACCACCAACGCCGGCGGCACCGAGACGGCTGCCCTCTGTACCAGGGGGACGAGAACATGGTTCTCCACCTGCTGTACCATAAAGTAGACCAAGATCGCGTAGGCGGCCTTCACCCATCCCCCGGTCAGCGCGATGAGTACGCCGGGGATCGCGCCGGCCACCGGACCGATGATAGGTATGAACTCCAGCAAACCCGAGATGAGGCCCAGCACAAAGGCCAAGGGAATACCCACCAGCCACAGGCCCACCGTCACCAACACGCCGACGAAAACCATCAACGCCACTTGTCCCAGGAGCCAGTACCGCAGCGTGTGCACTGTCTGATCCAGGACATCCGCGACTCGCGCGACCCGGTTCTTGGGAATCAACAGAAGAATGCCCCGTCGGTAGACATCGGGATTTACGCTGAAATAGACAGCACAGACGATGACCAGGAGGATGTCGGCGACGATCTCATAGAGGGTCGAGGCAATTCCGGTAATGCCGGAGATTACGCTGCCGCCCTTGCCGGCCGGTAGTTGTGCCTGCTGGATGTAATCGAGGATGTACCGGCCCACGACGTATCGATTCAGCGTTTCCTCAATCTGCTTGATGGAGCTCGGCAGGGTCTTCGTGAGTTGGCTCAACTGGTCGTTGATGGGCGGGCCGGCAAACCAGACGAACAAGCCGATGAGCAGGGCAAGAACGAGAGCGACGATGAGCAGCGCCCATTCGATGGGAATCGATGTGTGCCGACTGATGGGGCTGGCCAGACCACGCCACAGAACGGCAAAGAGAACCCCGATGAATGCCAGCAAAAGGGCGTTGATAATCCGCCACGCCAGCAGGACGAACACCACAATGACCACAACCACCAGCACGCGACGGGCAAACCAGCCGAGTGTCTGGCGGTTGCGATCATTGCTATCGCCCCACGTCATGGCTGACCCTTTCTAATCAGAGGACGGAGGACAGAAGGTGGAAGGCACTGTGGTCATCCACCATGCGTCCTCCCGTCTTCGGCCCTGTCCTGGTAGTACTCGCGCCAGAACCGTGTCGGCTGCAGACCATCCGTGGGGATGATCCCCAGGATGGACAGCAGAGCGCCTGGCTCAGCAGATTCCGGTATCCCGGCGCGGGGGGATAGCCGCCTGCGAGATATCCATACGCAATGAGCCACAGCCCTCCGGCGAGCTGGTGTGCCGGTTCCTCTGGCCAAGCTCTCTGCCGCACGCGTGCATCCACGTACGCGGCAAGGGCTGCACCGATTATCGTCAGGACGGCCGTGCGGGCCCGGTGCGACCGCGAGGGCGGATTGTGTCCGGGCGGTGGGGCAGTGGCATTTCTGTCCACAGTATCTTCCCCATGCTTCTTGTTCATCGTGCCGATCCGTGATGCCGCGGTCTCTTCTGAGACCGACGTGCGAATTCACCCGTCCGAAGCCTATTAAGCACATGAATACCATGTTCCCGCCGCCCACAACGGTCTTTTTCCCCGTTGACCATCCTCCATTTGCCTACTCATGCGACGCACACACCGTTTTGCAGCAGGGTTTGGTTCTTGGGCCGCTACTTTTTATATTTTATTAGGACATCGTCATTAGGTGGCATAGGGGTCGGGGCATGCATATACTTGAGCGTATCCTCGCCAGGCGGGTCGAAAGAAGGGGGGGC